>Ga0209108_10002675_pt1 | contig 10150 bp, 2 predicted proteins | sample Rifsed10ft1_FD_184003 | JGI IMG/M metagenome (GOLD analysis project Ga0209108, IMG submission 184003) | Soil microbial communities from Rifle, Colorado, USA - sediment 10ft 1 (version 2) | ecosystem: Environmental > Terrestrial > Deep subsurface > Rock core/Sediment | place: Rifle, Colorado...
CCACGGCTCGCCGTCGCTCGGCGCCGCCGACGAGGTCACGAGCGGTACGGCAGGCTGTCACCACAGCAGCCACCTCGGCCCCGCTGCGGGCAACCAGCCGGGACACGAAGGTGGGTCCCTGGGAGTCCACGATGTCGTTGGCGACGATGGTGGCGATCAGCTCACGACGGAGTGGATGGTCCCATATCAAATGACCGAAGCGCTTGGAGATCTCCCCAGGGAAGTACCCGGTCAGATCGTCGAGCATCGAGGTCGAGTCGGGGAGATCCGACGACAGCACCGCCTCGGCCAGGCTTCGTTTGGCGTAGGCCAGCAGCACCGCCAACTCCGGCCGACTCAGCCCCGTCCCGGCCCGGGCCCGATCTGTCATCTCCTGGGTAGACGGGAGCCACTCCAGTCTCCGGTCCAGCATCCCCTGTTCCTCCAATGACGCCATGAGCTGCTCATAGGCGTCCATACGGTCCACGGAAACCAGCTCTTCGCGGACCAGCGACTGGGCCTGCTCGAGACTCTCATGGAGGACTGCCTCCACCACGTTCTCCGCCTCCCCCGCCAAGAGCTCGTCGCTCTCGGGGTGCTCGGTCTCTCCTCTCTGCTCGGCGAGACGGAGGAGGATCTTCAGGTTGACCTCCCGGTCAGAGCAGTTGACGCCGGCGGAGTTGTCGATGAAATCGGTGTTGATCTTCCCGCCCCCCCGGGCGTACTCGATCCGCCCCCGCTGGGTGAAGCCCAGGTTCCCTCCTTCCACGACCACCCGGGCGCGCAGCTCGGACCCGTTGACCCGTGCGGCGTCGTTGGTCCGGTCCCCCACTTCATCGTGGGTCTCCTCGGTCGCCTTGACATAAGTGCCGATCCCGCCGTTCCAGACCAGATCCACGGGTGCGCGGAGGATGATCCGTATCAGCTCGGCCGGGGTGACGGCCGCGAGGTCCGTCCCCAGCGCCGCCCGGGCCGGCTCGGAGAGCACTATCTGCTTCGCCGTCCGGGAGTAGACACCACCCCCCTCCGAGATCAGGTCTCGGTTGTAGTCGTTCCAGCTCGAGCGGGGGAGATCCAAGAGCCTCCTCCGCTCCCGAAACGACACCACCGGATCAGGGGTGGGATCCAAGAAGACATGGCGGTGATCGAAGGCGGCCACCAGCCTGATGGTCTCCGAGCCCAACATGCCGTTCCCGAACACGTCACCCGACATGTCGCCGATCCCCACGGCCGTGAAAGCCTGCCGGTGAGGGTCGATGCCGTCCTGGAGGAAATGACGCTCCAGCGACTTCCACGCCCCTCGGGCCGTGATGCCGAGGCCCTTGTGGTCGTAGCCGGTGGCACCACCTGAGGCAAAGGCGTCATCGAGCCAGAAGCCATACTCCTGGGCGATCCGGTTGGCGAGGTCGGAGAACCGGGCCGTGCCCTTGTCGGCTGCCACCACCAGATAGGGGTCGGCGTCGTCGTGCACCCGGACGGCGTCGGGATGCACTGCCTCGCCCTCAACCAGGTTGTCTGTGACGTCGAGGAGCCCGCGGATGAAGATCTCGTAGGCGGACCGCACCGCCTCCTCCGTCGCCTCCGAGTCGGCGGGAGCCCGCCGCAGCACAAAGCCTCCCTTGGCTCCGGTGGGAACGATGATGGCGTTCTTGGTGATCTGGGCCTTCATCAAGTCGAGGACCTCGGTGCGGTAATCCTCCCGCCGCTCCGAGAAACGGATGCCCCCGCGGGCCCGGGGTCCCGCCCGGAGATGGATTCCCTCCACCTCGTCCCCGATCACGAACACCTCCACATGGGGCCGGGGCGAGGGCATGTCGGGGACGTCGTCGGAGCGGAACTTGAAGGCCAGGGACCGGCGGTCAGACCGATAGGCGTTGGTGCGGACGGTGGCTTCGATCAGGCGGAGAAAACCACGCAGGATGCGATCCTGGTCGAGCGACGGTACGGCGTCGAGGCCCTCCACCACCTCGTCGTGCAGTTCCTCATAGCCGAGGTCGTCGGAAGCGGGATCAAATCGCAACTCGAAGAGGCGGATCAGTTTGGCGGTGATTTCGTGGTGCGACACAAGGGTGTCGTTGACGTAGTTGACCGTGAAGATCAAGCTGACCCGCCGCCAGTAGGTCTGGTAGGCGCGGAGGACGGCCACCTGGTGGTGGTCGAGCCCGGCCGCCAGCACCAGCCGGTTCAACGAGTCACTTTCGTCCGTGCCCTCCCACACCGCAGCCAGGGTCTGGGCGACCCTCTCACCGGCGGCGTCGAGATCGACCAGCGAGTCGTGGGAGTCGAGAACCCCGAAGTCGTGGATGAACAGGTTCTCGCTGCCCGAGAGACGGGTTGGCGCCTCCTCGATCACCTTCATCCCCATGTCTTCCAGGGCAGGTATCAGCTCGGACAATGGCCGCTTGCCCTTGAGCTCGTACAGGGTGACTCGTGTCAAGATGTCGGGCCCCTCGGCCTCGTTCTGGAGCCCGACCAGAGATCGGTCTCGGCCCTGCATCAGCTGGTCGAGGCGTTCGATGTCGCCGGCCGCCACCGTCAGCTGGGTAGATGCCGTGTAGTAGGCGGGCAGACGGGAAGCCCATCGAGCGACCATCTCCCGTGCCTCGTCATGGCCGTGGCGGATCGCCAACTCCTCGGCCACACGCTCCGACCAGGAGCGGGTGAGGACCATGACCTCGGCGTCGAGCTCCTCGAAGTTCACGTCGGGGATTTGGCCCTCCGGGACCCACACGATGAAATGGAGACGAGCGATGTTGCTGCGGCCCAGGATCAGGTTGTAGTCGACCGTGGTTCCGCCGAAGCGCTCGAGGAAGAGGTCTTGGAGGCGCCGTCCGAGATCCGACGAATAGCGGTCCGGGGGCATCGCCACCAGGATCCTCACGCCACGGTCGAGGAGGTCGCGGCGGACGAAGAGTCGAACTTGGGCCCGTTCCTGCAATGCGAGCAGCCCCATCAGCAACCGGCGAAGATCCACGGTGGGCAACCCGAACAGCTCGTCCTTGGGGAAGCCCTCAATCAGGGCGACGATGGCCTTGTGGTCGTGCGAGCCCTCGACGAGCTCTTCACTCGAGGCGATCTCGGCCAGTTTCTGACGGAGGACCGGTATCCGGGAAACGCTCTCCATGTAGGCCTTGGAGGTGAAAAGGCCTAGCAGCCGGGCCTCGCCCACGGTCTCACCCCGGGACCCCACGATGCGTATCCCCACGTAGTCCATCTTGACTCGGCGGTGCACCGACGAGAACCGGTTCGTCTTGGATATGACGAGCAGGTCACCCTGCTCGTAGCGGGCACTCATTTCGGCTGGGAGTGTCGCCAGAGGCACCGGTTCGGATGCCTTGGAGCGGCGAGGATCGGACAGGATGCCTAGACCAGAGTCCCCGACTGCTTCCAGCGCCGAGCCACTGGGAGTGTCGACTATCCGGTACTCCCGGTAGCCGAGAAACACGAAGTTGTCGTCGCGAACCCACTCCAGGAAGGCCATGGCTTCATCCACTTCGAGGTCCGAATAGTGGCCCTTTCCTCTTTGGGCCAGTTCAGCCATCCGACCGGTGGCTTCGATCATGGCGGAGAAGTCCCGTACCGCCGACAGCACGTCGGCGAGCACCTCCTCCAGTCGCACTTCCAGCGCCGGGAGGTCAGCGGGGTCGAGGAGACGGTCGAGTACGTAATGCTGGACCGATTCACGGGTCTCTGATCGACCCGCCGGCAGGACTGAGACCAGGTGGCCAGCTTCGTCCCGACGCGTTCCTATGATCGGATGAAAGACCCGCACCACCGCCAGACCGTGAGCTTGGAGCTCGGCGGTGATCGAGTCGACGAGGAACGGCCCATCGTCGACGTGGACCTCGACCACGGTGCCGGTCGATTCGTAACCGTGAATGTCGAGCGTGGGATTGTACGCCCGCACGGCAATGGGGCCGATGCGCCGCTTGATGAACTCGAATAAGCCGACCACCTCTCGATAGGCAGGGTCGGGGTACATGGCCACATCCCAGGGAATGCGGTGCAGGTAGGCGCGGGCGAAACCAGCCAGCGGCTCCGAAGTATCGGCTATCCGCTCAAGGACCCCCTCGAGCAGCACGGCTGGGGTCGGCGGTTCGCCCGGATCCACCCGGCCACGCTAACAGCGGTCGACCACGACGTCTGCTGGCGGGGTGCGCCCGCCTAGCTGTGCAACCGGCTGTGAGTGATCGGTCAGAAAAACCGCCAAGCAGCAGCTTAGAGCGCCGACTACTCCTTGCCGATCCGTTGAACCCACCTCGGTGGCTTGAAGCCCCGGCGCCGGCGCGTGGCCGTTCCTCCTTCGGCCATCACGGACCGAATCAGCTCCTTGTCGGCCTCGGTGAGCTTTCCCCCGACCCCGTTGTTGAGGTCGAACCGACCCACGGTGGTCGCGCCTTCGGTGCTGATCCGGGCGGCCTGGACATCGGCCCCAGCGGTGGCGATGGCGGAAGCCAGGGAATGGAGCAGGCCTGGGCGATCGGGCGCTCGGATCTCGGCGATTGTGTGCCAGGGTGAAGAGGTGTCGTCGAACTCCACAACCGCCTCGGGGATCGGGAAGGCGACGATGGGAAGGTCGAGACTCTCTTCGATCTCGTGAGCGAGGTGATCAGGTGTTGGCAGCGAGGGCGCCTCGGAAACCCGGAAGGCCTCCAGGGCCCCCCGGTCGGACCATGTGGCTATCAGCGCCTCCGATACGTTGACCCCGAGACCGGAGAGCACCCCGGTAACCGCTGCAAGCAGGCCTGGACGATCCCGAGCCCCGACGTCAATCCACGCCCCGGGCCCCTCTCCTGCCCTCGTGACCGCAACCCTGGCCTCGCCGACACCCGGCGCTGGCTCCAAGAGAGCCACCTGGCGGGCGATGGCGTCCGAACTCTCACGCAACAGATAACCCTGGGGCGCACCTTCGATTCGTTTGATCAGCTCGGGATTTCCTCCGACCCGACGGATGGCCTCTGCCTTGCGCCGGCCCGCCAGGTTGCGAACCTCGAGCCCGGTCAGCTCGCTGTGGGCGAGAGCGTCCTGTATCAATTCGTGGAGTTGACGGAGTCGCTCGTAGTCCTCGTGATCGACATCACCCACTCGGGCCAAGGAGAGGAGAAAGAGGGCCCGGGCGCGCTCCGGTGTGTCGAGATGCGACGCCACCTGAATCACCGACTGCTCGCTGAGCCCGTCGGCCCGAAGGGCGGCGGACCACATCAACTCGCCGTCTTCGATGAGCCCCGCGATCTCCTGCTCGGCGCGAGCGCCAAGATCGAGTCTGCGAACGATCCGACGGGTGGTTGCCACCGGCGCCTCGTGGTCGACCAGGCCCTCGGACAGCAGAGCAGCCAGCAAAAGCCATTCCGGATGAGCGAGTTTCCCGTATTCGATCGCCAGCTCCGGATCGGACTCGATGATTCGGCGCAGCTCCTCGATGACCGTCCAGCGATGGGTCTCCATCGGGTCGAGTTGGAACGGATCGGCCTGGCGGGTTCGAAGAGTGGTGGCCAGCTCCGGAAGAACCTGATCGAGCACACCGGTGGTCTCGAGAAATCGCCACGATCTGGCGTTGCCCTCTTGCACGAGTCTGAGCAGGGATTCCCTCGACCTCCTATCCCATTGGACATTGGGCTTGGCGACTCGGGACAGCCAATCCAGCAACTCGGCCGACGGCTGGGCAGAGCTCAGCAGCAACGCTGCATCGAGGGCCAGGGGCAGCGCCAGGTGCGCCGGGGGGGTGGCCGCCAGCCGGACCTCGCCATCGAGCACCCTCAGCCAACCTCCGGCCGGCATCTCCGTGGTCGGGCCCGGCCCGACGGGCACGGCTCGCTGGCGCAACACGCCGTAGCGCATCTTCAGCAGTTGGGGAGTCATCAAGGTTGTGACCAGCACCACCAACAACAGCGCGGCATAGAGGGAGTCGTCGAGCACCCCGCTCTGGAGGCCGATGGTGGCGAAGATGAGACCCACCTCCCCTCTGGGGAGCATCCCCAGACCGATGAGCCATCGGTCGGCCGGAGTACCGAACGCCCCAAGCGCCGACACCAGCTTCCCGACGATCGCGACCACCAGGAGCACGCCGGCAACGAACAGCACGTGTCCATCGACGAATCTCGAAACGTCGACGTCGATCCCGATCTGGAGGAAGAAGACCGGGATGAAGAGATGACCGACCGGTGCCAGCTCCCGTCCGATCCGATCTCGCTGCCGGCTCCGGCCCAGGGCCAGGCCAGCCACAAAGGCCCCAACGATGGGAGCCAGCCTGGCCGCGTCGGCCAGCTCTGCGAAGGCGAGTGTGAAAGCCAGAGCAAGAGCGATCAAGGTTCCGGTTGATCGGGAAACCCGTTCGATCCCGGCGAAAAGAGCCGGAGCCACCCGAAGCCCGACTATGCCGCTTATGACCAGGAAGGCCACGGCGACGCCGATGATCCCGAGCACCGAGACAACCGAGACCGACCCATCGGTGACGAGCCGGACCACCACGGTCAACACCACGAGCCCCATGACATCGTCGGCCACGGCTGCGCCCAGGACGATCCGAGCCTCGGTCGTGGCCAGGGCCCGCAGGTCGCCAAACACCCTTGCGGTGATGCCCACGCTGGTTGCAGTGAGGGCGGCACCGATGAACAAGGAGGTGTTGAAGTCGTCGCCGAACAGTTGCATAGCCGCCATTCCGAGCAACAGCGGCGCAATCACCCCTGCCGATGCCACGGTGAACGAGGCCCGTCCCACCCTTCCCAGCTCGCTCAGGTTCATCTCCATGCCCACTTCGAGCAGAAGCAGGATGACCCCAATCTCGCCGAGAGTGCGCAGGACCTGGTCGTCAGCGCCCACCCAGCCCAGCAGCGAGGGGCCGATGAGGATGCCGGCCAGGATCTCGCCGATTACGGGAGGCACCCCGACTCGCTCGGCCAGCTCGGCCGCCACCTTGGCCGCTACCAGAACGATCAGGATGTCGCGGAGAACCTCGGTGACGTCCAATTCAGATCCCGAGCCCCGGGGTCAGAGGACCCAGCCCACCGATTTCGATTGCGACCACATCTGCAACCTAAGAAGGCGCTCGTTTCGAGTTTGTTACGCCCTGATTAATGCTGAAGGGTCATGGCGGCGTGCCCCTTGCCGGTGTCAGTCCGGTCTGGGTCCCCTGGCTAGAGCGAGATAGCGGGCAACACCGCTCTCGTTACCGACAGGAACCGATTTGGGGGCACTGGAAACCGCCAAGGCATGGGGCGATATCGCCTGATCCTGGCCGTGGGCACCCAGAGTCAGGATGAACTGGGTCGACCCATCGACCCGATGGTATTGCAGCGTACCGCCCATCGCCTGGGCCAATTGACGGCAGATCCAGAGGCCAAGCCCCACCGAGGCCGCGTCCCGACGGGCATTGGTGGAACGTCGATAGGGGAGGAAGATGGTTGCCTCGTCCTCAAGGGGCACGCCTTCGCCGTTGTCGCTGACAACGACCTGGACGACGTCACCTGCGGTCGCGGTCGTCACCAGGATCGCAGTACCGCCGTATCGCACAGCATTGGAAATCAGGTTGCGGAGGATCTGGCGGACCCGTAGAGCCTCGCCTCGGGCCATCGGCACACCCTCTCCGGTCTGGATCGAGACCATGGTGCCCTCACCGACGAAGCGACGGACCGTGGTGGCGACCTCGTGGTTGAGGTCGACGGCCTCGAAGTCAACGCTCATGGCGGAGCTCTCGAGTCGAGAGGCGGTGAGCAGGTCCTCCACTATCTCGCTGGCATCGACCGCCTGCTGATGGGCGAGCCCCAGCAGCTCCCTGGTCTCGACCGGGCTCAGGTCGTCACCGCTCCTCAACACGTCGGTCAGCCCCATCATCCCTGTCAGGTTGTTCCGCAACTCATGACTGACCGTGCCCAGCATCTGTGAGCGGTTTCCGTCGAGCTGGCCCAACCATCCTCGGACCCGGTACATGACGGCGGCCAGACCACCAACGGTGAGGACCACCGCGGCGAACACCCCTGCCGACTCAATCGCGAACCCGGCACCGGTGAAGAACGAGATCCCGTACCACGCCCCCACGTAGGCCAGGAACCCAAACATCCAGTAACCGTCCGAGAACAAGACAGCCAACAAGGCCGAGAAGGCAAGAGTGGCCGTGGCAATCGACAGATAGTCCGACATAAGGAGCATCAGCGAGCCCCAGATCGTCAGGTCCAGGATCAGCATCGATCTCGGGGACCGGATGTGTCGATACCGGCACCATCCGGCATGGAGACCCACCAGCAAGAGTCCGATTGCAAACGGCAGTGGCAGACCATGCCATCTCCCACTCCAGGCGAGGACCCCGGTGAGTATCAGGCCGCCGATGCTCAAGGTGAGGGTTACCAGCTGGAACTCGTCGAGAAAACTCTCCATCGATGAGCGCTGTGGGACGGCGCTGTGGGACAGGGCACGATCAGCCATCAGACTCCGGGTGCTTCCGACGCAAATCTCGGCAGGAGTAGCTCGAAGATGCTCTCGCCACCCTCGTAGCGATAGGTCAGGTCCCCGCCCATGAGCCGGGCCAGACCCCGGGAGATGGTGAGACCCAGCCCCATGGAGGCCGTGAGCCCCGGCGCATCGTGGGCGCGCTCGTAGGGGTCGAAGATTCGCTCCCGCTCGTCGAGGGGTATCCCTCTCCCGTTGTCGCGCACCTGGACGCGAGGAGATGGGTCGTCGATGACGCTGACACGAATGTCCTCCCCGCCATAGCGAAGGGCGTTTGAGATGAGATTGCGCAGGATCTGGCGAACACGCCCCGGATCACCGACTACCCGCACCGTCGACCCGCTGAGCTCGATTCGCGGCTGCTCGCTCAGGGTCTCCAGGACTTGGGCCGCATTGGCTCGCAAGTCCACGGGGACCTTGACAACTGTCAGGGTCCCCGCCTCGGCTTTGGCGGCGGTCAGCAGATCGTCGACGATATTCGTAAGGTCGAGCCCTTCCAGGGCTATCGAGCGGATCAGCTCGGACCGCTCCTCCGCCGACAGGCCGGAATCGGCCATCTGGAGGAGCTGGGCGAAACCAACAACCGCGGTGAGCGGGGTTCGCATCTCGTGAGAGATGGAGGCGATCAGCTGCTCCTTTGACCGCAGCGAATCTCGGAGCTGTGACTCGGCTGCTTGCCGTCGAGCCTGGGTCCGCAGCGCGACTATCCCGTAGGCGAGGTAGCCGGCAAACCTCTCGAGGATCTCGACCTCGAGAGCGTCGAAGGCCCAAGGCTCACTCGCATAGACGATGATTCCCCCAAGCAACTCGTCGCCGAAGACAAGCGGGATGGCCATTGCCGACCTGCATCCTCTCGCCAGCGCCTCGGCTCTCCATGGCTCATAATCGGCATCAGTCGCGATGTTCTCGACACCGGCGGGGGCCCGGGTCCGGATTGCCCTTCCCATGGGGCCGCGACCTCGTTTGGAGTCATCCCAAGTGATCTTCAGGCCCTCCAGGTACCCGTCGGAATAGCCCCAGTGCGCGACGGGCGTTATCGACCGTTCTTCATCCCCAACGTCAAACCCCACCCACGCCTGAGAGAAACCACCGACCTCGACGACGATCCGGCAGACCTCCTCGAGCAGGACGTCCTCGTCCCTGGCCCTGATCAGCGCGTCGCTGCACTCCAGCACGGCTCGAAGCAGCCGGTTCTTCTTCTGGAGATCCCCGCCGATGCGTCTCTGCTGCAAGGCGTTGGCGAAGAGATTCTGAATGACAGTCAATTGTGCGATGTCCGCCTGGCGCCCGAGCTCGCTGGAAGAGTCCGTCCAGTCGAACCCCACCAGACCGACGACATGCCCACGGGAGGTCATGGGCAGATTGACCATCGCCTGGATCCCCTTGCATCCGAAGGTCTCCACCTGTGGCGCGATTTGAGGTGGCAGATCACCGATTGCTGGGACATGCAGCACCCTCCCGCCGTCGATCTGGTCCATCACCCAGGGAATCGTCTGCGTACGGATCTCCCGGAGCGCCTCGGCGGCGGGTTCGACCCCCTCGGCGCACCACTCGTAGGTGTTGGTGAGAACGTCCCCGAGGTCGGACTTCTCGAGGATGTAGCTCCGGGCAGCACCAGCGAAGCGACCGACCTCGGCCAGCGCCTGAAGGATGGCAGCGTCGAACTGCTCTGGTGGAGCGCTGTCATCGGGCGCTATCTCGATGAATTCGGTGAAGATCCGATGAGCGA
>Ga0209108_10002678_pt1 | contig 10148 bp, 7 predicted proteins | sample Rifsed10ft1_FD_184003 | JGI IMG/M metagenome (GOLD analysis project Ga0209108, IMG submission 184003) | Soil microbial communities from Rifle, Colorado, USA - sediment 10ft 1 (version 2) | ecosystem: Environmental > Terrestrial > Deep subsurface > Rock core/Sediment | place: Rifle, Colorado...
CAAGAAACAAACATTCAGGGCCTAATTCCGCGAGGGCTTTACTGTTTGTCGGCATTCCGCACATACCTCCCTTGAGTGCGCAGATCCCCCCTAAACCTTGATGTCATCAACAAAATTGGGTATGCCAATTCTCGTCGACAAGCGGAGCGGTCAATTCCTGAGGAAGCGCAGTCCGTAACCCAGAATGGTCAAGGGATCGATATCGCTCGTGTCGCAGAGAACACTCTGCGCGGCGCCAGGCCAACGCCTCAGCTGGACCAATGGAAAGTCGCCCTGCTCAATCTACTCCAGCAGGGAACGCTCATCCTTGAATCTGCCTGCGTCGCCCGTGTGAAAACGAGGTTCAGCGGAAGGGCACCTCCGAGATGCAATTGGGACCACCCGCTAACCTGCGAAGCCATGAGTCAGATCGAGATACCGTCTCTCACTCGGCGGACCGGTCCGTACAGGTCCTCCAATACTTGGCCACGGCGGGGAGCTGGAACAATGAATCCCAGTGATCGGAAACCGAAACAAGCGTGCGCAAGCGCCTTACGTCAGCCACAAAATGCATCACTTCGGGGCCGCGAGCTGGAGTCACCTGAATGCCGACCTGAGCCTGGGTAGCTTGCAGAACTCGCGCCGCCAACTTTTGGATGGGTGTTCCCGTCCCCGTCCCCACGTTGACAGGCTGCTTCACCGGCCAGTCTTCCCTGAAGCCTGCCCCTAGGAACGCCTGCACCACTTCCCCGATCCAGATAAAGTCAATCAGTTGGTCTCCCCCGTACAAGACCAACGGCTGGCCCTGGAGAGCCCTTTGAATGAATACGGGGACGACTCGGTCACGATCCCGGGGCCCATAGACGTTCGCCAGCCTCAATACGGGTACCTCGATCCCATCGCCCCCAAAGACGTAGCAGTAGGCCTCGGCCGCGATTTTGCTCGCCCCGTAGGCGTTTTTTGCCCGCAAGGGTTGGTCTTCATGCACAGGCAATTCGACGGCCTCGCCGTACACCTCCCGCGAGGAAGCAAATACGACCCTTCGCACACCAGCCTTCCGGGCAGCTTTCAGCACGTTGAGAGTGCCCGCCACGTTCGTGCTGAACGAATACTCAATGTCCGCCACTGCTCCCAGTACATTGGATTGTGCGGCGAGATGAAAAATTACCTCCACTCCCTGCACGGCCTTTTGCACAGCTTCGACATCACGCACATCCCCCTGCACAAACTCCACCCGCCGGCTTAGGAGATGCGTGGCGAGAAATTCTTTTCGCCCCCTGACGAGATTGTCGAAGATACGCACCTGGTGACCTTCGGCCACCAAGGCATCCACAAGGTGAGAACCGATAAAGCCAGCCCCGCCGGTAACCAAAATTTTCATCAAACCTCGGAACTTGGTAAAGACTAGGATTTGTGTTTGTGCTCTCTGGCGGCTCAACGCTCCCGGCTCCCTTGACTCACCGGGTTCGGCAGCCTGCTGCCGCTTGCTTAACTTCGTGCTACGTGTAGAATTCAGCTAGCAATCGTTTCACATTCTGTTCCAGGTCAAAATTCTGAATCACCGTTTGTCGTCCTCTCCGCCCCAATTGCCGCCGACTGTCCGGATCGTCCAACAATTTGCCTAGAGCCTTCGCCAGCGCCGCTGCATCCGCGGGCGGCACGAGCAAGCCGTTCACACCGTCCTCCGTGACCTCGGGGATACCTGAGTGACGGGTAGAGACGACGGGCAACTCCATGGCCATGGCTTCCAGAATGACGTTTGGAATACCGTCACGATCACCATCAGCACCGAGGATACAGGGGAGAGCAAAAATGCTCGCCCGCTTATATCGCTCGAGGACTTCTTGATGGGGAAGCGCACCACACAGGACAACGGTATCTTCCAGAGATAGCTGGCGAATCTGCGCTTCCAATGTCTCACGCAGTGGGCCTTCGCCTACAATTTGGCATTCGAAATCATAGCCCCGATCTTTCAGCAGGCGACAGGCCTTCAGCAGGTAGGCAAAGCCTTTTCTCTCCTTCAATTGTCCCACTGCCATCACAACGGGCTTGCCCTGCGGCGCACAAGACTCCGGTTGGTAGTGACTTACATTAAGGCCGTGATAGATACATTTCACTTTACCGTTGAACTCCCCTTTTGCAAGGCGGGACAGATGAGTTTTGTTATAAGCGCTACACGTAGCTACGAAGGTGGCCCCGGAGAGCTTTTCTCGTAGGAGAACGGGGGCAACGTAGATATCACCGGCATGGGCGGTGACGCTATACGGCACTTGGAGCAGTCGGCTGGCGACCAGGGCCACTGTCGCCGCCCGATCCACAAAGTGGGCATGGATCCGGTCACACCGAAAATGGCCCAGGAGGTAAGCTGCACAAACAGCTTCGCCAAAATGCAGGAATGTCTTGAAACGAGCTTTCAGATTCGGGTGGGGTCGCGTCAGCAGGTAGAACAGCGTGCCGAAGTAGCTCCCGGGGCGTTGGACGGCAAACCGGAGATGCCCCGCCAGGAAAGATAGGATGCGGACTGGAAGGAGATAGACCACACCTCGCTCGAGAGCCTTTAGTTCCGGAGATAGCTGCCCCGAAGGACGACGAATGGAGAGGACTTGCAGATGGACTCCCCACTCCTGCAAGAGAACCACCTCTCGAGCGATAAACGTAGTGGTTAACGAGGGGTGGGTGCCGATGATGTAGGCTACTCTCAACTCGCCGGTTCGCTTGTGCGTCGTGTCTCTCTGCTCGCTCATAATGATAGTAACGTTCCGCCAGCCTTGTTCTCTTCGAAGTGACTCAAGATTCGTGCCGAAATCCGTGCACAGGTCGTCATTCAGATCGATTCCACTCGCGACGGAATAACGTCATGTGGTCTGCCACCTGTTTTTGAGCACTAAAAAACGCTTCGACGCGGTGGCGGGCCGCCGTTCCCATAGCCCGGGCCCGCGCCGGTTCGGAGAGAAGCTCTACCATCGCCTCTTGCAGGCGTGGCACGTTGCCGGGAGGAACCAAGAGGCCAGTTTCACCGGAAACCATCACCTGCTTTGTCCCGGATACTTCGGTCGCGATGACCGGCAACCCGGTGGCCATGGCTTCGACAAGGGCCATGGGTAGCCCCTCCCAAAGGGAGGGCAAGACAAAATAGTCACTGCTGCCTAATAGGTCCGGAACGTCATGGCGAGTTCCCAGGAAATGAATGTGCCCGTCCAGGCCCGAAGCTTTCGTTTGGGCTTCGAGCGCTTCTCTCAATTCGCCATCACCGATGAGGAGGATATGCAAGTCTGGGAATTGTGGAACGACCGACCGCGCGGCTTCGACCAGGTAGCAATGCCCTTTTTGTTTCTTGAACGTGGCCACTACGGCCATGACCCGGGCGTTCGCTGGCAAGCCGAGCTGGCGGCGTATGGCGGCTCTGTCCACAGGTTGCTGGTAACGCCTTAAATCCACACTATTGCAGATCACGGTGATTTTGTCTTCGACAGGCCCGATGCCTTCCAGGATAGCTGTTCTCACTTCGTCCGAGACGGCGATGAAACCATTGACCCATCGCGCCGCCAGACGATAGAGGAGCCGGTGAGCCAATCGCTTCGGGCCGAGCAACCACTTATGCCGCGGCAGGTGATCCTCCCGTAGGGTAAAATTGGCGTTCTGAACGGTCCAGAAAACGAGGAGCTTTGTTCTGCAGCGCAGCGTCAAAGCCAGAAAATCCAAACTCCGCAGCAAATGTGTTTGAATCACATTGATCTGATACTTTTTGACCACTTCGAGGAGGGCCCGCCGGAGCCACAGCATCTCCCACACGAACAGGGGAAAGGCCAAAATGCTGTAGCGCCGTTCCGGCAAGACCTCAACAGGAATACCCTTGCGCTCGATTTCCTTGCGGAGCGGGCCGTCTTTAAACGCGCACACGACCGGAATACAGCCGATTTCTGCCAAGTGCTCCGCCAGAGTGCGCACGACTTCCTGGGCCCCGCCGATTTCCAGGTCGCTAACAGTTTGCATGACCCTAAACTGACCGTTCTGCATCGCGTCGTTCCTTGGAAATCTCCACTGGGGGATTTGTGCCACGAACCATGCTTACGGAGAGGAGAGAGCTATCTAGCGGAGGCGTTGTCCCCGGGTTTATTTGCAGCAGCTTATCTTGATAATGCAGGACCCAATCGGCCTGGCTCACAGCGTCCCGTGCCGAGATCAGCTTCCGCGTCGGGCCACTGGTTTCAAAATAGGAATTCCAATACTGCACCGCCGATTGAAGCTTGTAGAATCGCCACACCCGAGGCAGAAGCTGCCACTCTTCTGCACTCAGGGGATATTCGCCAAGGTAGCCCTTCATGAAAAACTGCATACTTTGGAAATCATAGGCTCCGTTCTTGAATCGCAATCGAGATAGGGCGGAAACCAAGTCGCTCAGGCACCACTCGAGGCGAGCCAATTCGAAGTCCAGGGGTGTTGCCGCCCCGGTTTCCAAAAAGAGCAAATTCTGGGCCCCGTAGTCCCCATGAATCACCAGACGCCGTAATGCGGCTCCGCGCAAGCATTCGTCAAGCCAGCAAAGTTCCTCCAGGATGTAACTACCATTTCGGATCAGCCAATCGGCGTGACTCCTTTCCTCTGCTCCGGACAAGTTGCGCGATCTTTCTTTCAATTCCTGCACTTTGTGAATGTGCCAGGCCCGATCCCGCTGCCGGCCTTCCGTGTAGGACTTGAACCCCAAATGATGGCGTCCTTCTGGCATGAAGCCTTCAAGTTGCCGGTGGAGGCGAGCGAGGGTTTGGCCGGCCATGGCCATAAGCTTCAGGCGATGAGCACGGAGCAAGAAGCTACAAGAGTAATCGGTTCCCTGGACGAAATCGAACAAGGCGTAATTCCGGCCCGCTAAGCTGATGAAGGTTTCACCGTGTGGGGTGGCGACCGGCCGTGGCGCCGGAAAGTTGAGTTGGGTCAAACGGGCCAAGATCGAATGTCCATAGATAATCGTTGCCGCCTCCCACTGTGGCCGGTAGAGCTTCAGCACTTTCTTGCCGGCAGAGGTGTTCATCACCACATTGCGACTCCGTCTGCTCATGGGAAGATTTCGAATGGGACCGGTTAATTCCAGCCCATAACGACTAAGAACCGCGCCGACGGTTCCAAACGGAATATCCAGCGGACGCAACAGAGAATAGACGTGAGCCGATAACCAGGAGGGCCGGTGTATGTGAAAGATAAAGGGCCCCGGAGGGGCGGAGATTTCTGCTGCTCCACCGGCTGCCTGTCTTCGGCTTATCTCACAGGAAAAGCCCAAAGCGCTCGTCAATTTCTTGCGCAATTCCGCTTTCGAGACCGTGGGATCGTCACTCCCATTATCTATTTCGATAACCGGCCAGCCTTTGACTTTCATATAGTCTATCGTGAGATTTACAACGAGATGGGAGTTGGCTATGTATGTGGAGATTTCTGCCGGGTTTTTATGACGAAGGTGTTTCCATATACCCCGATTGTGGATTCGTTTCTCGCAGACTTCGCGAGGGGCCTTGGGAAAGATCACCAAATCGGGTCGGGGCAGCAAGTCAACGTAGGCTAAAATCCTGGCCGGGGCCGGTTCTTCCACATCCGAAGCATTCAACTGAACAACGCGGTGGATAAAGCCCTCGTCGAAAATGAGCGCTTCGTCGCGCCGAGTATGGGCTTTCAGAAATTCGTAACACCCTACCAGGTGAAACCACCAATGCAAAACGTGTCGCCTTGCCTCAGCCGGGATTGGCCGGCGTCTTTGGGAGCTTAATACCTGTTGAATGAGCTTTGGGTTCTTGGCAAAAAATCTGAACCCGTAAAGGCGGCTGAGATGGTAGAAAACCTGCCATAACAGAGGCTGACGCAATGATCGGGGCGCCAAGCGGCTAACGGCTTCACCCAAAGCGGTGCGTTGCGCATAAGGTCGGGCTGCCTCCACAACCGTGCGAGCGCAGATACCCCGCTCCTGAAAGTATTCAATTACGGTGGGCACGAGCGTCGTTTTGCCCGCACCCGGCGTGCCGATCAACTCAATGATCATTTCCAGCCGCGTCCAAGGATCGTTTACAGCAATTCCCAGAGTTTCGTTTTCAGTTGGCCCAACACTTCTTCGAGGGGCAGGTTGGCGTTGAGGGCGAACAAGCCCAGCTCTTGATTCTCCCAAGAAGCTCGCACGGCGAGCTCGCTCACCGCCCGGCTTTTCGCCTCGAGCATGGCTCCTCTCTGGTTATGGTCGGGCTTGCGCTGCAAGCCAACAGTTGGGCTGACGTCCAGCGCAAACAAGTAATCGGGCGGCCGAATCTTCCCATAGAGGTTTAGCTCCGCCCAGGCCAAAGCGCGGACGATGATCCCAGCTTGGCCATCCGCGATGAAAGGGATTTGCGGGCCGTCCAAAAGCCGATACTCCGCCCCGGTTCTGATTGATTCCAGCGGATAGCGATCGTAGATGACCAACGAGCCCGCTAACGCTTTTTTCCTCCCTGCCAGGTAACGCGCATAGCGGTCATAGCCAATCGAAAGATAATGAGTGCACAGCAGGCCGTCGCGCAGCCCCGCGATCCACCTGGAAAGCGCATTGGCCTCGCTCAGCACGCGACACATCTCGCGGTGACCCCGCCGGAACACCCGGAACGCCAGGTAAAGCAGTTCGCTGCGCCGCGATGGTTGTTTGCTGCCCAGATAGTAGAGATGAACATCCAGATTGCAGGCCAGCCAGCGCGCGAGCGCCAGGGACATGGTCGATTTCCCTGACCCGTCTGCTCCGACCAAAGCCAGCGTTGCTCCGCCGCTCCGCGGCGTCATTTTCTGCTCCGGCCAGAATCTGAGAAAGGACCTCCGCCGCCAGAGCTCCCGAAAATATCCAAACCCAGCCGAGAAACGTTCGCGCCGTTGGTAAGGGCGCAGCGCCCTGCACACGCGCCTTCGCAAGCGGTAGAACTTGTACCCGGCTCGGGGCGCGGCGACGACGGTATTGAGAAACTCCAGCACCACTTCCGCGGGCACCACCTCAGCTACTCCCGCCAACGTTTGCGCAATGCGCTCGAGCGACGTTTGCTCCAGCAGATGCCTGATTTCCTCGCGAATGTGAGCCGGCAGGCCAGAGGTTCGAATGGACAGGACGTCCTTGATGACATCGCGGTCGCGATACTTGAGCAAGGCCCGGAGACACAGGACGATGATCTCCAGCTCCGGCGAAGGGATTTTGACGCCATACTGGAGACGGGCCGAATCCAGAAAGTGGGACTCCAGGGGCAGACGATAATTCTTGACGAACTGTTCCCCCAGGACAAGCTGATAATGAACGTGCAGGTGAAACAGCTTGCCACTGGCCGGATCAAAGCCTAAATAGTCCTCAACGGCGGGATAGCGCCGGCCCGGTGGGGCAAGAACGGGTTTGACGCCGTGTTCGCAGAGAATCTGTCTGAAGATCTGGCCGTGCTTGCGATCCAGCAGCAGGTCAAGGTCGGTTTCGCCTTGAAGCCCTCGCTCCAACCTCAAGTTACTCTTCCAATGGCAGTAGCGAATGGCCCTGCGATTTAGGTCCTCAAACAGTTTGGCAAGGATCTGCAGCGCCACGGAATCTCCCTGGGGAGCCGCTGGCAGATCTTGCAAAGATGTCTGGATTATGGGCCTTTCAGTCACGGGGTTTGGGATTTTGGCGGGAGCCTGATGCTACCCTTGCTCCGGAGTCCTGATTCGTATCGAGGTGCTGTGCGTGAGCAACCATTCTACGAGCCGGGACGGTGCGCCCCACTTTGTTCTGAATCGCTTCCCGGGTGCGCCAGGCAACCAGGCGCGCCAGGTTGATCGGCCATTCGGCAAAATAGAGTAAGAGCTGGTCACGAAGCGACAACTGGATGCGATCCAATTCATACTCACACGCCGCCATCTGACGTTTGGCAAAGACCTGCATAAACGCAATCTCACGCTGGCTCATCACCTTGCGGAAGCGTCCGATGGAACCCGTCGAGATGTGGCCAGGCTGAAGCCTGCTGTAGGAGCTGTTGCCGCCGGCATCACGAAACTTTCTTGCACCGTCCATTGCCAGCATAGTGAGGTCATAATCTTCGCCGATAAATGCGCAGATTTCACGGAGGGTTTGTTCCGGTTCAGCGACCAGGATTTCGTAACGGACGATCTTGTAGCGGTCCGGATATCGTTGCTGATTGCGTTCAGCCCACCTCATCGAAGCGAGCCACATGGCCGTGGCCGCTCCGACCTTTCCTTTCATGTTCCGCCAGCGTGCCCTGGAGGACGCATAGCGGTCGCGCGGGTCGCGGATCATATGGATGATTTTTGCTGTGGGAAAATTTGCAAAAATCTGATCGACGTATCTTTCTGTATTTAGCGACTTGTCCCCCCAGCGCCCCTTGCCCAGTCGTTCGGCGCAATGCTGGTGAATGAGAGCGAATAGCCAGGCGTAAGTCGGTTCGCCCCGCCAAAACTCGCGCCGGATCCGCTCGAAGTCAGGTTGGAGCACTACCAACCGCTTGTAGCGCATCATCATGCCCAGGCAGCGGTCAAAATTGTCTTGTTGGCTCAAATCGCCATACTGGTTGTAGAAGTAGGTCCACAGATTTGTTCGCCGGGTCATCGCCAGATTGGGATGCGATGCCAGCAGCGCATAGATGAGGCTGGTGCCGCTCCGCTCCAACCCCGCGATGTAAACGGGTCCGCGCTCCATGAAATGTTCCCTCATTCCTGCAAGAATTCGAAGCTTCTATCGGAACTTTCGCCTTCGATCGGACGAAGCGCGTACAGAAGGTTCCGCACTTCTTCTTTATTGATCAGTGATCCCCTGCTCCCGTAGCGACGCTGGGTTTGGGACTATCCTGTGGGCCGGGAGCGTTCGCCCGGTCTTGTTGAGAATCGTTTCCCTTACGCGGAAGTATGCCATTAGGGCCAGGTTCGTCGGCCAATCGACCGAATAGAATGAGAGCCACTCTCTGGGCGAAAGTTCAACGGGATCCAATTCATAACCACATGCAAGCATTTCCCACTTGGCTTGACCCTGCATGGAGGCGAGCTCGCGCTTGCTCATGGCCTGCCGGAAGCGCCCGATTGAACTCGTGGAAATGCGGCCCACTTCGCGCTCGCCGTAAGAACTGTTGCCGCCTTTATCCCGAAAGTCCTTTGCGCCTTCCATGTTGAGCATTGCGGGGCTGTACTTTTCGCCCATAAATATGCAGATTTCCCGCAGCGTTTGTTCTGGTTCTGCGGCCAGTATTTCGTAACGGACGATCTTGTACCGGTCAGGATATCGCTTCTGGTAAGCTTTCGCCAGCCGCACCGAATACAGCCATATGGCTGTTTCCACACCCACCTTGATTCTTTTCATATCCTGCCAAGAAATCCGGGACGAGGCGTATCGGTCACGCGGGTCGCGGATCATGTGGATCACTTTTGCGCTGGGAAAAGCCGCGAGGATGTCGTCCACGTAGCGTTCCGTATTTAGGGATTTGTCGCCCCAGCGGGACTTGCCCAAGCGTTCGGCATAGTGTTGATGGATGAGCGAAAACAACCGGGCGTAGGTCGGCTCGCCCTGCCAGAACTCCCGGCGGATGCGCTCGGGATCTGGCTGGAGGGCCAGCAGCCGCTTGTACCGCATCATCACGCTTAAGCAGCGCTCGAAATGTTCACGGCGGCTCAGATCCCCGTAGCGATTGTTAAAGTACGTCCAAAGCTGCGTCCGATTGGTCATCGCAATATTCGGATGCGACGCCAATAGCGCGTACAGCAAAGTCGTCCCGCTGCGTTCGATCCCGGCTATATAGATAGGTCCACGGTCCATAAGCCTCCCACTTTCACGAGAATCCTGATATCCAGTTGCATGCCAAGTGCTTGCTTTTCCCATGTGCTGATTAACTAGGAAGGGCGCCAGGCTGCCATCCGGAGCCGGCTCAGAGGCCAATCGAGCAAATAGAAGAGAAAATGATCGATAAGCGAAAACTGGACAGGCTTCGGGACGTAGCGATAGGCGGCCATGTCCTGGCCGGCATAGGTCTGCATAAACGCAATCTCGCGCTTGGACATTGCGTTGGCGGGCTCCTGGCTCTGTGCGACGCTAGAACCAAGACCAGACGGGCGACCGGATCCTTTCCCACCACCCTTACCCGTGCCCTCTACGTTGAGCATGCTTGGCAGGAAGTCAACGCCCAAGAAAGCGCAAATCTCGCGGAGGGTTC
>Ga0209108_10002679_pt1 | contig 10144 bp, 6 predicted proteins | sample Rifsed10ft1_FD_184003 | JGI IMG/M metagenome (GOLD analysis project Ga0209108, IMG submission 184003) | Soil microbial communities from Rifle, Colorado, USA - sediment 10ft 1 (version 2) | ecosystem: Environmental > Terrestrial > Deep subsurface > Rock core/Sediment | place: Rifle, Colorado...
GCGGCCTTCTCCCAGAATATGCTGTTCAGTCCGGCTAACCATCTTGACCGCGGTTTCGACGAATTCCACAGCGTGGAAGAATTCTTCGGCGCGCGCCGGCTGACCCGGCTCATCCAGCGTCTCGCGGATGGCTCGGGCGGGCCGGGCCGCTTGGCGGCGCGCTACGTGCGCAAGATGATCGCGCCGCGCCTGTTGCTCGACAATCTCCATGCTTGGATTCAAGCCAACGCGAAGCAGACCCCCGTCTTTTTGTTTGCCAACATCCTGGCCCCGCACTTTCCGTGGACCGTGCCGCCGCGCTTTCTGCCGCGCGACGATGGCTTCCATCTCAAATACCTGCTGAACTCAGACTTCCTCACGCTCAAGAAACAGTGGGAGTTCAACGCTGAGAAGCGGGCGGTCACGGATAAGCATCGCCGGATCTGGCGCCTGCTGTATGACGCCTCCATTCGCCACGTGGACAGTGAAGTGGGCCGTTTCCTGAACCGTTTACGTCAGTGGGAAGGCTGGCCCAACGCCTTTGTCGTCGTCACGGCCGATCATGGCGAGATGATGGGCGACTACCGTGACATCGTTGGCCACATGCTGTGTCTGCATGACAATTTGATTCATGTCCCCCTGCTTGTCCGTCACCCGGAATACCCGCAGGGGCTGAAAGTCGAAGGGGTGGTTCAAACCCTGGATCTGTACCCCACGATTTTAGAATGGGCGGGTGTTCCACTGAGCCAGGTCGCTTCCGCCCAAGTGCGGCGCCGGCCGCTTTCAAAGGCAATGGCCGCCGCCAACGATCCCGGCGGATTTGCCTTTGCCGAAGAGGATTACACCGATAGTTATGACGTGATTGGAAAGCTGCTCGAGGTCAATCCGAGGTTGAATCCCGCGAAGTTTCCTCGGCAGCAGATCGCTGTCCGCTCAGCCAATTACAAATACATCTGGTACAACGACCGCCCGGCCGAGTTCTACAACCTCACCGACGGCTCAGGCGAAGAGCGCAACTTGATCAACGGCAATGTGGCGCTCGACCGGCTTGGGCTGCAAGAGCACGAGGCAGCTTTGCAGGCCTGGCGCTCCGGGCTGGAGATTTTCCCGCCGCGCGTCGTGGACGATATGGCCGACGTGGACCCCGAGACAGTCGAGCGTTTACGGGCATTAGGTTACGTGCCGTGAGCTTTCGTGGCCGAGTGAGGATTGGGCCCTTTGACGGCCAAAGTTGAAGAGACAGCTCGTTCAGGCTAAAGGATAGGAATCGTTTTCATGACTATACCCCCGACGACATCGGTTGAGGCGACACCGGTCACCACGATGCCGAACAAGAGAGACGCCGCCACCCGACGCCAGATCCGCGGCTCCAGCCTATTGCTGGTCGGTCAACTGCTCGCCAAAGGCGTGAACTTCGGCGTGCAGGTGATGATCGTCCGCTACCTGTCGCAGAGCGACTACGGCGCGTTTGCCTACGGTCTTTCCGTCGTCGCCCTGGGTCAGAGCATCGCCACCTTCGGGTTGGACCGGGCGATCACCCGGTACGTGACGATTTATCATGAGCAGCGCGATTACAACAAGATGTTCGGCACGCTCCTCATGGTTGTGACCCTGATTGCGTCCCTGGGGTTGACCATGGCCCTGCTCCTCCAGGGGGCCCCGGGACTTGCCGCTCGAGTCCTCGGCAGTGAGCCGGAGGCGTTCTCGCTGCTACTCATCTTGATCTTTCTTTCGCCCGTCCAGGCGCTGGATAGCGTGCTGGTGGGGATGTTTGCCGTCTTTGCCAGTTCGCGCTCAATCTTCTTCCGCAAATACGTCCTGGGGCCGAGCCTGAAGTTGAGCGTGGTCTTGCTGCTCGTCTTGTTGCGCAGCGACGTGTACTTCCTGGCCGGTGGCTACCTGGCTGCCAGCATTCTAGGCGTCGCCATCTACACGACGGTCCTGATCCGCGTGATGCGTGCGCAGGGGGTATTCGACCATTTCAACCGGAAGGCCATCGAAATCCCGTGGCGCGAGATCTTGTCTTTCACGATTCCGCTGCTGACTTCCGACGTGTTGTACGCAGTGATGAACACGATGGACGTGATCGTGCTGGAGCGGTCCCGCGGTAGCCTGGACGTGGCGGCTCTCCGCGCCGTGCACTCCACCGCAGTGCTCAACTCGCTGGTCATGACGAGCTTCGCTTTGCTCTTCACGCCGTTCGCCGCGCGCCTGTTCGCCCGGAACGACCGGGAAGGCATCAACAACCTGTACTGGCAAACGGCGATTTGGATCGCGGTCATCTCCTTTCCCATCTTTGCCTTGACCTTTTCCGTCGCCCAGCCCATCACGCTGTTGTTATACGGACAACGCTACGCGCAATCGGGGATTATCCTGGCGCTGCTCTCACTCGGCTACTACTTCAACGCGGCGCTCGGATTCAATGGGCTGACTCTCAAGGTCTACGGCCGGGTGCGCTACAGCGTCGTCATTAATGTCCTGGCCGGGGTGTTCAATCTGGGCGCGATCCTGCTGCTCATTCCGCGTTACGGCGCGCTGGGGGCGGCGATCGGGACTACCAGCGCGCTGATCTTCCACAATATTTTGAAGCAGGCGGGCCTGCGGCTCGGCACCGGCATCAACCTGTTCGAGTGGCGCTATTTCCGCGTCTACCTCGTCATCCTGCTCTGCGCACTGGGGCTGCTGCTGGTTCAGGTCGTCACTTCCGCGCCGGTCTACGTCAGCATCGCGCTCGCGGCGCTCGCGTCTACGGTGGTCATCGGGCTTAACCGCAAACTGCTCAAGGTCGGGCAAAACTTCCCCGAACTGTTGCGCCTGCCGTTCGTCCGACGTCTGTTTGGTGAATAGAGGAACTTCGTCACAATGCTCGACACTACGCTGGCTACTACGTTTGTTCCCGGCACCAACGTAAAAGGTGACGTGACCGGCGCCAACTGGTCGTATGGGCTGCCTCGTCTCGCGCTGGAACAAACCCTGTGCCTCGGGGCGCCTCTGCCCACCACGCTGATTACCCTCTCGCGTCTCAGCGAAGCAGTGGTGGTGATCTGCGCGAACCCGCGGCAGATGCGTAAGCTCCATCAGGCCAGCCAGCGGGCCGGCCTGACCAACGTCCACCTCCTGACCGCGGATTGGCACGGCACATTGCCCGTCACCGGGGGCAGTGTGGACCTCGTGCTGATCGCGGATCAGAGCGGCGTCAGGCGACTACGCCACGACCGTGCGCTGCTGGCGCAGATCCAGCGGCGGCTGAAGCCCGAGGGGTTGATTTACTTCGAATTTGGCGGACCCTTTGACGGATTACGGGACGGCATGGCATTGAATGGCCTCGCCGATGGACTGCCGGCGCCGCAGCTCTTCTGGCTCACGCCCGGGAGCGGCGAGATGCAAACCGCTGTGCCGTTGGACGATGCGGAAACGATCCGCTACTTCTGGCGGCATTCTCTGTATAGCCCCTCGATCCGCCTGCGGGGGCTCGGGCGCGTTGGGCGCTTTCTCAGCCGGCATCCGGTGGTAGGCCAGTTGACGCGGCGCTATGGCGTGTTGGCCGGGGACGCTGCGGCCCGACCGGCGGGCGCTCCGCCGCAATACCTGCGGACCATCGCGCAGGCGGCAGGCGTGGACATCAGCACGCATCGTTGGGGGCTGGCAGCGCACGGGATATTCGCTTCTCGAAAAGTGCTCGTGTATCTGTTTCCCCGGACGAGCGCCTCGCCGGAGTACGTCGTCAAGATGACGCGCGACCCGGCTAATAACTACCGCCTCGAGAACGCGTACCGTGCGCTCTTGCTGCTGCACAAAAAGGGGATCGGTGACCGCGAGACTCTGCCGCAGGCGGCGTTTTTCGGCCTCCACGGTGGCCTGGCGATCCTGGGCGAGAAGGTGATTGACGGAGTGCCATTCCGCCAGCAAACCACGGCGGCGGCGGATTGCCCCTATGCCCGCAACGCGATTGACTGGCTCGTCGAATTGGGCGCGGCCACAGCCAACAGTAGCGCGGTCGCGCCCTATCTGGTGGCCGAGGGCCTCGAGGCCCTGTTTCAGCGGTTCACACAGATCTACCGGCTTGCGCCCGCACACCGCGATTTTCTGGTCGGCCAGCTGGCCACCATCGCGCGCAGCGACGCCGCGTTTCCGCTCGTGTTCCAGCATGGCGATCCGGGCACGTGGAACGTTCTGGTCACACCCAGTGGGCGGGCGGCCTTTCTGGACTGGGAGGCCGCTGAACCGGAAGGCATGCCCCTGTGGGATCTGTTCTACTTCATCCGATCTCATGGCGTGTGGGTTTCGCGCGCCCGTGGAGAGCGCGACTCCCTCAGGGGCTTCTCACAGCACTTTCTGGCCAGGTCTGCGCTGAGTCCGATTTTGATTGAAGTGACCCAGCGTTACTGTGATCAGACGGGTCTCTCCAGAGATCTGGTCGAGCCGTTGTTCTACACCTGTTGGATGCACCGCGCGCTAAAAGAAGCGACGCGCCTGACATCATCCCGGCTGGAGCGTGGGCCCTACGTCAGCCTGCTGCGGCTGTGCATTGACCAACGCGAGGCGCCCACGCTTCGGCGCTTATTCTCACTTTAGAGCGAGGACTAACGAGTGACGAAACCGATCCGATCTATCCCCCCCCACGGCGGCACACTGATTGACCGCATGCTGCGCGGCGCGCTGCGCGAAGCCGCCATCGAGCGGGCTGCCCATCTGCCGCGCCTGACCCTCAGCGCGGTGGCGCTATCAGACCTGGAACTCATCGGCAACGGGGCCTTCAGCCCGTTGACCGGGTTCATGGGCGAGGCGGACTATCGAAGCGTCGTGGACGAGATGTATCTGCAGAATGGCCTGCCCTGGACGATCCCCATTGTCCTCCCGGTGACGCGGGAGCAGGCCGGCCAATTCGAGGCTGGGCAGGAGGTGGCCCTGTACGATGATGGGGGGCGTCTGATGGGGCTGCTGGAATTGGCGGAGAAGTACACCTACGACAAAGAGCACGAAGCCCAGAAGGTCTACCGGACCACCGAGGCAAAACACCCCGGCGTCGCGCGGCTCTACGCCGCGGGCGACGTCTACCTGAGCGGCGAGGTGTGGGGCGTCAACGGCCCGGCCAATCCGCCCTTTGCCGAGTTCCGCCACACACCCGTGCAGACGCGCCGCATGTTTGCGGCCAACGGCTGGCGGCGGAGCGTCGGTTTCCAGACGCGCAATCCTATCCATCGTGCGCACGAGTATATCCAGAAGGCGGCGCTGGAGATCGTGGATGGCCTGTTCCTGCACCCGCTGGTCGGCGAGACCAAAGCGGACGACATCCCTGCCGATGTGCGGATGCGCTCCTATCAAAGCCTGCTGCGCGACTACTATCCGCCCGACCGGACGCTCCTGGGGGTTTATCCGGCGGCCATGCGTTATGCGGGGCCGCGCGAGGCAATCTTCCATGCTATCGCCCGCAAGAATTATGGGTGTACCCACTTCATTGTCGGGCGCGACCACGCCGGGGTGGGCAACTACTATGGCACTTACGATGCCCAATTGATCTTTGACGAGTTCGCGCCACACGAACTCGTGATCACCCCCTTGTTCTTCGAGCACACGTTCTACTGCAAGAAGTGTGGCGCAATGGCGTCCTACAAGACCTGCCCGCACGGGCCGGAGGATCATCTCATCCTCAGCGGCTCGAAGGTGCGCGAGATGCTGGGACGCGGCGAGATGCCGCCGCCCGAGTATAGCCGGCCGGAGGTGGCGCAAATCCTGATCGAGGCGTACCGTCAGGAGCTGCGCGTCGAGGAGCCAGCGGCAGCATCCACAGAGGAGCGCCCAACGCAGGAGGCCCCCAAGATGGCCGCGGCGACGACAAGCAACCCCAATGGCCGGGGGCGGCGGATGCTGGTCATCGGGCTGGACTGCGCCGCGCCCGAGCTCGTCTTCGACGCCTGGCGCGCAGACCTGCCGACGATCAACCGCCTGATGTCGCAGGGCGCTTACGGGAAGCTCGAAAGCACTATCCCGGCGATCACTGTCCCGGCCTGGTCGTGCATGATGACGGGGCGCGACCCGGGGCAGCTCGGCTTCTACGGCTTCCGCAACCGCGCCGACTACTCGTACGAGCGGATGTCTATCGCCAATGCCAAAGCCGTGACTGTTCCGCGAGTCTGGAACGTGCTCAGTGAGGCGGGCAAGCGCGTGGCCACTATCGGCGTGCCGCAGACGTATCCGGTTCAGCCCATCAACGGTCAGATGGTGAGCTGCTTCCTGACCCCTAGCGCCAAGAGCCAGTTCACCTATCCCGCCGAACTGAAAGAGGAGATCGCCGGCTGGATTGACGGCGAGTTCCTGGTAGATGTGCCCAACTTTCGCTCGGAGGACAAAGATCAGATTCTCAAAGATATCTATCGCCTGGCGGATCAGCACTTCGCTGTCTGCCGGCGGCTGCTCGAACGCGAGCGCTACGACTACTTCATGACCGTAGACATGGGTGTGGATCGCATCCACCACGCTTTTTGGAAGTTCATGGATCCGGCGCATCCCAAGCACGAACCGGGCAACCGCTTCCAGCAGGTGATTCACGACTACTACGTATACATTGACGGCCGGATTGCCGAGCTGCTGGAGTGCGTGGACGACGACACGATTGTGCTGGTCGTCTCCGACCACGGTGGCAAGGCAATGGTCGGCGGCCTGTGCATCAACGAGTGGCTGATCCGCGAGGGGTATCTGGTGCTCAAGGATTATCCCTCGCAGGTTGTGCCGATGGAGAAGTGCGAGATTGACTGGTCGAAGACGCAAGCGTGGGGCGCGGGTGGCTACTACGGGCGGCTGTTCATGAACGTCAAAGGCCGCGAGCCGAACGGCGTGATCCCGCTGGAGGATTACGAGCGCGAGCGCGCAACGCTGATGAACAAGCTCGCCGCCATCACCGATCCAGAGGGTCGCAACATCGGCACGGTGGCCTTCAAGCCGGAAGAGATCTACGCCGAAATCAACAACGTCCCGCCCGATCTCATCATCTACTTCGGCAACCTGGATTGGCGTTCGGTCGGCAGCGTGGGGCTGAAGACGGTGTGGACGTTCGAAAACGACACCGGCCCGGACGACGCCAACCACGCCCAGCACGGCATCTTCATTCTCTACGACCCGCACAACCCCGGCGGCGGGAAGCAGCTGGCCGGGTTGAAGATCTACGATGTCGCACCCACGCTGCTGAAGATGCTCGACCAGCCCGTGCCGGAAGGGATCCGCGGCAAAGTCATCGAACTGTAAAATCCACAGACCTCACAGGTCTCACCTGAGGAGAGAGGCTATGACGACTGGTTTCACTATTTGGTTCACCGGGCTTTCGGGCGCGGGCAAGTCCACGATCTCGGCGATTGTGGAACAGGCGCTGCGCGCGCGCGGCTGCCAGGTCGAGGTGCTCGACGGGGATGTGGTGCGCACCCACTTGAGCAAGGGGCTGGGATTTTCGAAGGAGGATCGCGATACCAACATCCGGCGCATCGGCTGGGTGTGCGAGGTGCTCACCCGCAATGACGTGGTCGCAATTGCGGCGGCGATCTCGCCCTACCGCGCCATCCGCGACGAGGTGCGCGAGAAGATTGGGCGCTTTGTCGAGGTCTACGTCGAGTGCCCAATTGATGTCCTGGCCGAACGCGATATCAAAGGACTTTACAAGCAGGCGCTCGCGGGCCAGATTGCCAACTTCACTGGCGTCACCGATCCGTACGAGCCTCCTTTGAATCCGGAAGTCATCTGCTACAGCGATGGCCGCGAAACGCCGGAGCAGAGCGCGGCCAAGGTGATCACCCAGCTCGAGGAGCTCGGCTACATCGAGCGCCGGACGTCCGTGGCGATGCCCGCCGGGGGCGACGGAGTTTACACGCAGGAAGAAGAGAGCGAAGTCACCGAGCGCCTGCGGGACCTGGGGTATCTGTAATGCCGAATCGCGGGCCTGTCGGGTCCGTAAGACCTGACAGATCTCGGAATGGATGGAGGAGACTCGATGGACTTCCTGAAAAAACTACGCGGCGGCAAGCCGCGCAAGAAGCGCGTGGTGGTGATTGGGCTGGACGGCGTGCCCTTCACCTACGTCCAGCGGCTGTTCCAGGCCGGTGAGCTGCCAAACTTCCGCGCCATCGTCGGCGATGGGGCGCTGATGCAGATGGATACCACGCTGCCCAACGTCTCGTCGGTGGCATGGGCGTCGTTCATGACCGGCCAGAATCCGGGCGGCACAACATTTACGGCTTTGTGGATCGCCAACCCGGTTCGCTCAAAACGTTTATCCCGACCTCCCGCAACATGCGCGCCCCGGCGCTGTGGGAGATTCTCAGCGCTGCGGGCAAACGGGTCTTCGCGATGAACGTCCCGGTCACCTATCCCCCGCGCCAGGTCAACGGGATCGTCGTCGGCTGCTTCCTGAGCCCGAGCGTCGAGAAAGCCGCGCCGAACGAGGAAGTCGCAAAGGCGCTCAAGCGGCTGAATTACTGCGTGGACGCGGACCCGTGGCTGGCGCGCGAAAACAAGGATGCCTTTCTGCCCCACCTCGACGAGGTCTTTGAGCATCGCATCGAGGCCATGCGCTATTTTTGGCGGCAAGAGCCGTGGGATTTCTTCATGGCGCACATCATGGAGACCGACTGGCTGCACCATTTCTTCTGGGAGGAGATGGAACAGGGCCACGCCAAGTACGCGCCCGCGTTCCTCGACTTCTACAGGCGGGTGGACCACGTGCTCGGCGAAGTCCGCAGCTGGCTCGACGAGGACACGGCCTTGATCGTCCTCTCCGATCACGGGTTCTGCACGATCAAGCAGGAAGTCTACGTGAACACCTGGCTCCACGATGCCGGGTATCTCCAGTATGCGAAGGTAGAGCCGAAAGGCCTCGAGGACATGGCCCCGTCGAGCGCGGCCTACAGCCTCGACCCGGGCCGGATTTTCCTGAACGTGCGCGGGCGCGAGCCGCAGGGTCGCATCGTCCCCGGCGAGGAATACGAGCGCATGCGCCGCGAGATCGCGGAGGCCATCATGGGGATGACCGATCCGGCGACGGGCGAGCCGATGGTCGGGCGCGTCTGCACGCGCGAGGAGCTCTATCACGGCCCCTATGCCGGTGCCGCGCCCGACCTCGTCTTGGCGATGCACGACGGCTACGACCCGAAAGGCCCGCTCGGCAAACCGGGCCTGACTTTCAAAGGGACCTCACTCGTTGGGATGCATACGACCCCCGATGCGTTGGTGTATTTCCGCGGGCTGAAGGACATCCACCGCCGGCCTTACATCACCGACGCAGCGCCGACGATCCTCGAATATCTGGAAGTGCCCGTCCCAGCGGATATGGATGGGCGCAGCCTGTTTCGGGATTAGGGACGCGTGCGTTTGGAGATGAGACAGATGCGATGGTCAGGTAGCCGAGTAGCTTTTTGGGGCATTGTGTTGATAGGCATGATCTCCGGCCTGATTATGCTGAGGATGGCGCTATTGCCGGGCGGTTGGCCAGGAGGCGACGTCATCATGCCAAAACCGATCTTGCCAACAGGAGAAGCTCCCTGCTGTTTGGTCACTCCCCGGGGCGAGCTGGCACCCTCGCCACTGCCCACTGAAGCGCCCACGGCTGCTGCGCCGGGTGGTTCGCTGATATCCCCACTCATTATACGCCAAGAGATCACAGCCACCATCGAAACGGCTCCCGTCCCCTCGACGGGCGACGCCGCCGATGACCCGGCAATCTGGATTCATCCGACGGATCCCTCGCAGAGCACGATCATCGGCACCGACAAAAAGGGCGGGTTGGCCGTGTACGACCTTTCCGGTAAGCAGATTCAATACGTGCCGGATGGCTTTATGAACAGTGTGGACCTCCGTTACAACTTCCCGGTCGGCGGCCGACCTGTCGCGCTGGTGACGGCGACCGAGCGGAAGCAGGACAGGATTGCCGTCTATCAAGTCAATCCCGTCACGCGCCTGCTCGAGGACGTGGCCGCCCGAGCGATTGACCTGAATATCTCCGCCTACGGCCTGTGCATGTATCACAGCCCGATCTCCGGCAAATACTACGTGTTTGCCAATTCCGAGGAGGGCGAGGTTGAGCAATGGGAACTCTTCGACCACGGCAACGGCAAGGTGGACGGCAAGAAGGTGCGCGCATTTGACGTGGGGTCCCAGACCGAGGGCTGTGTAGCGGACGACG
>Ga0209108_10002680_pt1 | contig 10142 bp, 12 predicted proteins | sample Rifsed10ft1_FD_184003 | JGI IMG/M metagenome (GOLD analysis project Ga0209108, IMG submission 184003) | Soil microbial communities from Rifle, Colorado, USA - sediment 10ft 1 (version 2) | ecosystem: Environmental > Terrestrial > Deep subsurface > Rock core/Sediment | place: Rifle, Colorado...
CGCCGAGGGCGAGCGCCTGATGCGCGCGGGCCCGCAGGTCCCCCGCGGACTCTCACTTCAGAATCAGTTCCTGCACGACTTCGCCGCCGAGCACGTCGCGCATCTTCTCGCGATCGATGGCTGCCGCGTCGGACTTCGCCAGTGAACCCCAGATCTTGCTCTGGATCGCGTCTGACTTTGCAGTCAAGCCGTCGAACGTCGCCCAGTTCTTGTAGGTGATGGTCAGGTACAGATCCGGATCCGAAGGTGAGCGCGCTTGCGCGGAGTAAATGCCGTAGTTCAAGACGAGCCCGGCCTTCTTCTGCTCTTCCATGATCTGCTTGTACGTGGACTGCAGATAGCTCATGTAGGCATCGAACATGCCTGGCTTGATCTTGATGTAGGAAATTGCGACCACGGCCCCTTCCGTGTAGGCGTGTTCGTCCTGCGCAAAGCTGCTCGAGGCAAACGTAAGCAGCAGGATGGCTAAGAACAGACGGATTCGAGTCGACATGTAGTTCCCCTCGTTTGATTGGTTTGCGCGACTGTCGGGAGTACGGCCGCGGTTATTCAGGCGCGCGGAGTGTACGGGGGAGACACGGTGACTTCATGCGGCAGTGCGGCAGCGTCGGTTACAATCGCTCTCGACGTCGACCCTGGGTTGTTTCCATGTCCTTGAGCATCGTGATTCTGGCCGCCGGACAGGGCAAACGGATGAAGTCCGATTTGCCGAAAGTCCTTCAGCCGCTTGCTGGCCGTCCGCTGCTCTGCCACGTCATAGAGTGCGCTCAAACGCTCGATGCCAGCGCGATCCATGTCGTTTATGGGCACGGTGGCGAGCTGGTTCGTGAGTTGCTCGATGACGATGCGGTTCACTGCGTGTTACAGGCCGAGCAACTGGGAACTGGTCATGCCGTTCTGCAGGCAATGCCCTCAGTTCCCGACGATCATCTGGTGCTGGTGCTGTACGGCGACGTACCCCTCATCCGTCGCAATACGCTCGAACGCCTCATCGCGCAGGCTGACACTAAGGCGATCTCGATCTTGAGCGTCATGCTCGATGACCCGACCGGCTACGGACGGATCATTCGCGACACGTCGGGGGGCGTCGTGCGCATCGTCGAGCAGAAGGACGCGAACCATAAAGAGCTTGCGATCAAGGAAGTGAATACTGGTCTGATGGTCGTGCCCGCGCGTCATCTGCGCCGCTGGCTTGGGGCGTTGCGTAGTGACAACGCACAGGGCGAGTACTACCTTACCGACGTCGTGGTCGCTGCCGTGAAGGAAGGCTTGAAGGTCAACGCGGTGATCGCGCCTACCGTGAACGAGGTGCTCGGCATCAACGACAAGATTCAGCTCGCCGAAGTGGAAGCGGCACACCGCCGGCAGAAAGCGAACGAGCTCATGCTTGCGGGCGTGACTGTTGCCGATCCCGCCCGACTCGATGTCCGGGGCACCGTGACGACCGGATCGGATGTCTACCTCGACATCAATGTCGTGCTGGTTGGCAACGTGAAACTCGGTAACCGCGTGCGTATCGGTCCCAACTGCTACATCCGCGATGCCGAGATCGGTGATGACACGGAAGTCCAGCCGAATTGCGTGATCGATCGCGCCGTGATAGGTCCGGGCTGCCAGATCGGACCGTTTGCGCGGCTGCGACCGGAAACGACCCTGCAGCGTGACGTGCACATCGGCAATTTCGTCGAGGTGAAGAAGAGCGAGATCGGAGCCGGTAGCAAGGCGAATCATCTCAGCTATCTTGGCGATGCTGTCGTGGGTGAGCAGGTCAACATCGGCGCGGGCACGATTACGTGCAATTACGACGGCGCCAACAAGTGGCGCACCGACATCGGCGATGGCGCATTCATCGGCTCCGGCACGATGTTGGTTGCCCCGGTGCAGATCGGTGTCAATGCCACGATTGGCGCGGGCTCGACGATAACGCGGCCGGCACCGGCCGACCGGCTCACCCTGGAGCGCAGCCAGCAGGTGACCATCGAAGGGTGGAAGCGGCCGGTGAAGAGAAAGCGTGAGACCTGAATCACACCGGGCGCGCGTATCTCGGACTTGTACGCCGCGCGTGTAGCAAACTAGCCTGCCTTTGGACAATCACGACGATCCCATCCGGGCGCAATAGATGTGCGGAATAGTCGGAGCCATTGCTGAGCGCAACGTCGTCCCGATCCTCATCGAGGGGCTGAAGCGCCTTGAATACCGCGGTTACGATTCTGCCGGTATCGCGGTCGCGAATGGCAAGGAAAAGCTCGCGTGTGTTCGCGCTGTCGGCAAGGTCTCATGTCTTGAGGAGAAGCTCGCTGCCCACCCGCTCTCGGGACATTTGGGATTTGCGCACACGCGTTGGGCCACGCACGGTGGTGTCACGGAGGCGAACGCGCATCCGCATCTTTCAGAGGGCCGCGTGGCAGTCATCCACAACGGCATCATCGAGAATTACGAGCCCTTGAAGGCCGAGTTGATCGCCAAGGGCTACCGTTTCGCGTCGGAGACCGACACCGAAGTCATCGCTCACCTGGTCAACGACCATCTCAAGCAGGGACACGACCTGGCGGAAGCGGTGCGATTGTCGGTGAAGCGGTTCACCGGCGCCTACGCGCTCCTGGTTTTCGACGCTCATGATCCGCACCGCATCGTCGTTGCACGCATCGCCAGTCCGTTGGTCATCGGCTTGGGGATCGGTGAGAACTATGTCGCGAGCGGCGTGCCGGCGTTGCTTCCGGTCACCCAGCGCTTCATCTATCTGGAGCAGGGTGATCTCGCCGAGATCACCCGTGACGCGGTGCGCGTGTTCCGGCCGGACGGCTCATCTGTCGAGCGGCCCGTTCATGAAACGCAGTGGAGCCCGGAAGCAACGGAAAAGGGCCCATTCCGCCACTACATGCAGAAGGAGATCTTCGAACAGCCGAGCGCCCTGAGCGACACGCTTTACGGTCGAGTGGCCAACCGGCGCGTGGTGCCCGAGTCGCTCGGGCCGCGTGCGGCCGAGTTGCTGCCCAAGGTCCAGCAGCTGCACATCGTTGCGTGTGGCACCAGCTACCACGCCGGTTGCGTCGGCAAGTACTGGATCGAATCGCTGGCCGGGATTCCGTGCCAGGTCGAGATCGCAAGTGAGTATCGTTACCGCAATGTGGTCATTCCGCCCGGCACCCTGTTCGTGACGCTGTCACAGTCCGGCGAAACCGCGGATACCCTCGAAGCATTGCGCATGGCGAAGCGCTCCGGCTATCTGGCCTCGCTCACGGTATGCAACAGTCCGCACAGCTCGATAGTGCGCGAGTCCGACCTGGTGATGATGACGCAGGCCGGTCCGGAAATCGGCGTCGCCAGCACCAAGGCGTTCACCACCCAGCTGCTGTCGATGCTGCTCATCTCGTTGATGCTGGGCCGTCAGCGAAACCTCAGTGCAGAACGCGAGATGGAGTTTGTCGGCCACCTTGTTCATGCCGCCGTCGCAGTGGAGCAAGCTCTGGAGATGGATCCGCAACTCCGGCTGCTCGCCGAGGATTTTGCCGAGAAACACCATGCCCTGTTCCTGGGGCGCGGCCCGATGTGGCCGGTTGCCATGGAAGGGGCCCTCAAGCTCAAGGAAATTTCCTACGTGCATGCGGAAGCGTATCCCGCCGGCGAGCTCAAGCATGGTCCACTGGCGCTGATCGATGAAGAAATGCCCGTGATCGTCGTCGCGCCGAACAATGAACTGTTGGACAAGCTCAAGGCGAACATGCAGGTCGTCCGCGCGCGCGGCGGGCAGCTCTACGTCTTTGCCGACCGGGAGACGGGATTGAAGTCAGAGGCGGGCATTGCCGTGATCGATGTGCCACATTGCGATCGGTTGATCGCGCCGATCGTTTTCACGGTACCTTTGCAGCTTCTTGCCTACCACGTGGCCGTCTTGAAGGGCACTGACGTCGACCAGCCACGCAACCTGGCCAAGTCGGTAACCGTCGAATAAGGCTGCTCCTCCCCCCACTCGCCCAAGGCGGGGACCGGTGGTATTCTCCGCCGCCCGCTTGTCGCCAATAACAGCTCCACCAGGGGAGAAACCAGATGACCGCGTTACCCAGGGTTCACCGATGGACCGCCCTGCTGATCGCCAGTTTGCTGCTCGTGGCATGTGGCGGCCAGAAAGAGCCCGCCGAAAAGGCCGTGGCCAACGCCGAGGCCGCAATCGCGGCAGTCAGGGACGATGCAGCACGCTTTGTGCCAGATCAGTTGAAAGAGGTCGACGACATACTGGCGCAGATGAAAGACAACCTGGCAAAGCAAAAGTATCCGGCAGTGCTGACGGCCGCGCGCGAACTGAACAGGATCATTGCGAGCGTCAATGAAACGGTGGCGACGGAAAGGGCAAACGCCGCGGCGGTTGCCGCGCAGCTGACCGAGCGGTGGAACTCGCTGAGCACAGAGATTCCGGAGATGGTCGAGTCCGTTACCGCGCGCGTGGCATCGTTGGCCAAGAGCCGGAAGTACCCCGAGGGCGTCGACGCCGCCTCATTCGAGAATATCAAGGCAACAGCAGACACGATGGCACAGAGCTGGCAGCAGGCTCTGGGCGCATTCGCCAACAACAATATGCAGGAAGCGGTGGACATGGCCCAAGCGGCCAAGGACAGGGGCACAGAGGTGATGATGGCACTCGGAATGTCGCCGTCGGGCTGAAGACGAAGTATCCATCGACTCACCGAATGCCCCGGCCAGAAACCGGGGCATTCTTTTTTGCGCGTCATGAACGCAGTGCACGCATTGGTGTTTGGGTTTTCACTCGCGATTGCGATCGGTCCGATCGCGTTGCTGATCATTCAAAACGGGATCAACCACGGATTGCCGGTGGCGGTACGCAGCGGGATCGGAGCTGCGACTGCAGATCTCGTCTACAGTGTGCTGGCGTTCGCGGCCGGTGGCGGCCTCCTCGCAGTATTCACCTCGCACGCGCAGCTCATTAGCGTGATCAGTGCGCTGATTCTGATTGGCATCGGGGCGTGGCTGGCGTGGACGGCGCTGCATGGTAGAAGAAGAGCGGACGTCACCGCCGCATCTCGACGCGGCGCCCCCTCTCCTGGGTTCTGGACCACCTTCGGTCTGACTCTCGCCAATCCGCTCACGCTCGTAATTTTCATCGGCTTTGCCGGTCAACTGTCGCACCATGGAGACAGTCTTGAGATTCTCTACTTCTCGATGTGCATTTTCCTCGGTAGTCTCATCGTGCAGATGGGACTCGCACTTCTCGGCGCGTCAATCGGGAAATGGCTCGCAAATCCGCATGTCATCGCCGTGCTAAATTTCGCCAGCGGAACGGCGATCAGCGTGTTCGGCCTTCGTGGTCTGATCGCGGCGGGCTGACAACGGATGGCTGCAGAAGATTCGGAGACCGGCATGCGGAAATCTCAATGGTTGCTGGCAGGTTGTGTGTTTGCCGGGATGCTCACGCTCAACACAGCGAGTGCCCAGGAAGAGTTCGCCAGCCCCTTCGAAGATCACTTTCGCCTGACCATGGGATTGCTTTCGGCCAGTTCGGATACCGAGCTACGTCTCGATGCAGATGACGGCACACCCGGCACATTGGTGAGCGCTGAGACCGACCTTGGATTGCGCGAGCAAAGCGAGCAAGCCGACGTCGAGGTCGAGCTGCGCATCCGTGAACGTCATCGCCTGCGTTTCAACTACTTCCGACTCGATCGAAGCGCAGTGCAAGCGATCGATCGCCAGATCCTGTTCGGCGATGAGACGTTTGATGTCAGCGATCTCGTTGAGTCGCGGCTGGACTGGCGTGAGTTCAGCATCACTTACGGCTACACGTTCCTGAGAACGGAGCGGTTCGAGCTCTTTGGCAGCTTTGGCCTGCACCTCGTCGAGATGAGCGCCCAAGGCGAGGTTGCGGCAGATGACATCCGCGAAGAAGAGACCGAGGCCGCGCCCATTCCCGCGCTTGGCCTCGGAACATTGGTGCGATTCTCCGACCGGTTCCATTTCGAAGCGCGCGTGGACTACCTCACGGCAAACGTCGACGAATTCGACGGCACGGTCCTCGATGTGCGCGCCGGCCTGCTCTATCGCTTCAACCGCAACCTGGCGGTGGGTGCCGCATACATGCTCATGGAGCGCGAAGGCAATTCCGCGGATATCGGCGATTCAGGGCACTTCAGCTTGCGAAACTCCGGACCCGAGCTTTTTCTGCGCGTCGCATTCTGACTCTTTCATGACACTTCTGGCGGCCGGCGGCGCTAGCGTCGATTGCGTCGCTGGTCAGCGTTCAACCCGAAGTCTGAGCACCAGCGTTATCACCCGAAGGGAGCCGGCAGGTGCTGCCCGCGGTGACCGGCCCTCACTCTATTGATGCCGCGGGCGCTGCAGGAGCTCGCCATCACGTACGCCGAACGCGCTCCCTCTCGCCAGATAACCGGTGCCGCCGCGGTTGTCGCCATCCACGCCGCATTGATTCTCGCCCTCGTGAATGGATTGGCGGAACGCCCGCGAATTTCGCTGCCCCCAGACATTGAGCTCGTTCCGGTCAAACCAGAGCAGCCCGTGGCGCAAACACCTGAGGAAAGGCCGCTGGTCGCGAACGCGAATTCGACGACCGTCGACGTTGTCGAACCGGTCATCGAAGTTGTAATTGAGCCCGATAGCGACATCATTATCGCGCAACCGGATGAGCAGACGAATCCGGGTTCGGTCGAGACCACGCTGACAGTCATTCAACCGTCACCGCTGCGATCCGATCCGCGACTTCCACTGGCACCGCCGGATTATCCAGCGAGCGCGATTCGCCAGAACCAGGAAGGCACTGTGCAGCTGTTGATCTACGTACTGCCGAACGGAAGTGTCGGGGACGTGAAGATCGGACGCAGCAGTGGCTATCCGCTACTCGATGCTTCGGCTGTGCGCAAAGCAAGAATAGCGTGGCGCTTCCTGCCGGCGACGTCGGGGAGTGGTCAGCCGATTGCCGCGTGGGGCACGTTCGACGTGAAGTTCCAGCTCAATTGATGTGCTGATGCGCGCCGGTGAGGCGTCGTACCGCGGTCGCGACCAGCAATGCGCGGCTGATCCAACGCACGACTCCGGAGGGCCCAACGAAGGTGAGCGCGGCGAGCGCAATGACGATCAACATCGGCGCCGCCGTTGCTCGCCGGGCGAGATCGATACCGCGATCAATGAATCGCAACTGAAACTGCAGCTCGCCGCTGATCTCACCAAGCTGCGCGCGTTGGGTGGCGCAGCGTGCTTGCAGCGCGGCGCGACGGCGTGCCAGCTCACGCGTGCGATGCTTCATCGATGCGACTCTAGCTGCTCGCGATCTTTCGCCAGCTCCGTGCGAGTCGCATCGAGCAGCCGCGGCTTGCTATGGATTTTCACCATCAGCACCGCGATCGCGATCACAGCCAGCGCCACAAATGCGCTCGTCACGAGGGTTGCGGCCAGCACTCGCTGCGAATCCCAGTACACGACTATGATCGTCACGCCGATGAACACCAGGGCGACGCCCGCTGACATCAAGGCGACGAAGCCCCAGATCAGAAACCCCGCTGCGCGGTGGATCTCTTCCTGCAGTTCGGTGGTCAGCAGTTCTAGACGCGTCTGAGCGAATGCTATAAACGTCGCGAGCAGGTTGCTGAGCGAGCGAAACAGCCCGCTCGCAGGTGTCCGATGCATGTTGTCGTCGACTTCGTGCATCGAGGCGCGATCAGCGACGACCGATGATCAGCCCGAGGATGACACCCGTGGCGACGGCGACGCCGACGGCTTGCCACGGATTCTTGCGCACGTACGCATCGGCCTGGTCGGCAACTTCCTTGGTCTGCCCCATCAGGTCGCCCTGTAAGTCGCTCATCCGTTTGCGCGCGGCTCGCACCGACGCCTCGGCGCGAGAACGCGCCTCGGTCAACTTTTCGCCCGCCTGGCCCGCGGTCGCCTTGAGCAGTTCCTCGGCGTCGTTGACAACGGCCTTGAGGTCATCGAGCAGTCTGTCCGTCGATACATGTTCCATCTGTCGAGTTCTCCATAGGCTCATGTGCTGTGCAATGGGTTTGCGCCGAGATACACGCGCGTGCGGCATGAGTATCGCGCATGTCTTAGTTCACATGGCATCCGCAATTCCCGCTACCGATGTCGGCTCGGCAGAAAGCGACGGGTCCGCGTGGATGCCGGCGGCATCAGGGGTTCCCTGAAAATCGACCCGATCGATTCTCAAAGTGGTCCGAAACATGGCCGCACGTCCGGTGGGTTTCGACGCTCGATTTGCGTCCGTCCGTCGTTCAAAGACCGCTGCCACTGATGATCTCGGGCACGCGGGCAAGCTCTTGATCTAACTGGAAATCAACAGAAGCAATGACGGGATGACATAACGTGCTCGTTTCTGATTTTAGACGTTCAACCGGAGGCCACTCGCTCGACGGCGCGCAGCTTTTTGGGAAGTAAGTCTCAATTCACGTACTATCGAGCGTGACGCCAGTCACACTCTGTGTGGATTAAGTCATGTCGGGTCCGTACAATGTAAAACAAGCGTTATTAGCGGCTTACCGCCATTTGTTGACACCGCTAGTTCGCGTGCTTCTGCGAAATGGCATCTCTTATTTGGAGTTCGCAGAGGTAGCGCGCCAGGTGTTCGTTGATGTGGCGGGGCGGGATTTCACTTTACCCAAAAGAAAAATCTCGCTGTCGCGCATAGCAATCATGACGGGCCTGTCGCGCAAAGAAGTGGCAAGGCTCGCGAGGGAGGGCGGAAGGCTGATACGTGTTACCCAAGACACGGAGCTGAATCGAGTCGGCCGAGTGCTTCAGGGTTGGTACACAGACAGCGAGTTCACAGGGCCGTATGGAGTGCCGCTTGATCTGAAGTTCGACGATGTACCGCGCAAACCGAGTTTCAGTGAACTGGTGCGTCGATACAGCGGTGACATGCCAGCTAGGGCAATGCTTGATGAGTTGCTGCGCGTGGGGGCAGCGCGACTTGAAAAGGAGACCGGGCTCATACGTGTACTGAATCGCGTCTACATTCCGGAGAAGCTCGCAGCAGAAAGCGTCCGACACTTCGGAATGACCGCGAGAAACTTTCTCGACACTCTTGACGTGAATTTGCGAAAACCAGGGCCCGGAAAGGGGCGATTCGAACGCCGAGTGGTTGCCGACGAGGGAATGAGGGTCAGTGATCTTGCCGAGTTTGACTTGTTTGTGAGAAATCGAGGTCAGCAGTTCCTCATCGAAGTAGATGATTGGATCTCTGCGCGACCGGCGCCAAGCGGAGACAACGATAAAGTTCATGCCGGAATTGGTCTCTATCTCTACGTGAGAAATGAATCAGAAGACCAGGCGCTCGAAAAGATTCTTCAAGGGGAAGGCAATGTTGAAGATCCGAATGCTTCGGTTCCGGAAGACTAGCCGAGCGGCGCTGGTCGTCGGCTCGCTAGTCGCGGCGCTCTTCCCATTCACGTCGCCGGCTTCGATCATCGGCGGCGACTTAAACAGCATCATCGGCGGTGACGCGACGATTATCGCAAGTCATGCTTTTGCTGTTATCGGATCCGTTGAACGTGTGGATCGACACAACAATCTTATTGTTGTCCTTGGCCAATCATACTCTGTCGATCAATCCACACGGATCTCGATCGCTGGAAACATTTTCAGGTCCGACGCAACGAAAAACCTCAAGCTCATCCGCCCCGGGGACTACGTGGCCGTGGCAGGGTCCACGATATCGACCGGTATTGTTACGGCTTCGAGAATTGCGCTCCTCGCAACTGCTTACGTTGATGGTGCGAGTCCGACATATCTGAAGGGTCAGGTTAGCTCGCTTGACCAGGCCCTCGGTCGATTGACTGTCGGCTCACTTCAGGTCGACTACACATCCTCACTTCACACACTTGACGCGACTCAGCTTTCTATAGGAAGCAAGATTGAGCTGCTCGGGATCAGGCCATCGGCTAACGGAGCGATGCTCGCGTTCACCGCAATGGCCACGCTTCCTGAGAGCATCATCGGCGGGGACGCCAATTCGATCATTGGCGGTGATGCGAACAGCATCATCGGTGGGGACGTCAACTCAATCATTGGCGGCGATGTGAACAGCATCATCGGTGGGGACGTCAACTCAATCATTGGCGGCGATGTGAACAGCATCATCGGCGGGGACGTCAACTCAATCATTG
>Ga0209108_10002681_pt1 | contig 10141 bp, 10 predicted proteins | sample Rifsed10ft1_FD_184003 | JGI IMG/M metagenome (GOLD analysis project Ga0209108, IMG submission 184003) | Soil microbial communities from Rifle, Colorado, USA - sediment 10ft 1 (version 2) | ecosystem: Environmental > Terrestrial > Deep subsurface > Rock core/Sediment | place: Rifle, Colorado...
CGATAATCTGGCAGCCAAGTATCCTGATAAATTGGAAGCATTGAAAAAACGATGGGATGAGCTGGCGTGGAAAAACAATGTCTATCCGCTTTATGATGATCCTGTTGCCCGTGTTGCTAAACAGCAGGGCCGCATGTTCGGCGACAGGAAGGTATTCACGTACTACTGGCCCGGCGCGCAGCGCATTGCAGAAGCTGCCTCTGCCCCGGTAAAAAACAAATCTCACACGATTGAAACTACCCTTAATCTAAAAGGCGATGAAGAAGGAGTGATTGTCGCCTGCGGTGGTTTGAACGGCGGTTACACCCTGTATATCCAGGATCACAAACTGCACTATGATTACAACTACTTCAACATGGAGCGCTATTCCATTGTATCACCCACTCTTCCTACCGGAACGGTAAATTTGAAATTCAATTTCATAAAAACCGGACTCTTCAAAGGAACAGGTGAACTGTATGTGAATGGTAAAAAGGTTGCCGAAGGCGATATACCTCAAATGGCTCGATCTACTTTCTCATTAAGTGAAACATTTGATGTGGGAGTGGATAATGGTACTCCGGTTTCAAACACTTACAAAATGAAAAACCATTTCCCTTATACCGCTGAATTGGATAAAGTGGTTATAACCCTTACCGGGGAAGATACGGATAAGGATAAGGAAACAAATATGAGCGGGGAGGTGGATTGAAATATGCTTTAAAGAAAAAAGGCGTGTAGTTGTTAATTCACCTATCATGCTCAATGATTAAACCAATAGTGATAAAAAACACTAAAACAACAATGAAAGGAGAACAACCATGAAACACAACATTCTGAGAACATTAAGCCAAGCCTCTGTGGCTGTCGCCCTGATGGCGATCACCATGGGGCTGGCGTTAGCACAAACGCACAAACGAAAGGAGACAATCAAGCGTAACATCGTTCGAACACTTCAAGGGATACTGCTACTGACTCTCACCCTTTTGCCACTGCGTTCCGCGCTGGCGGCGAGCGCAAGCGAAATTGACCGCAATGCCACAGCGGCGTTGCAAACGCTATACAAAACGACGCCAGGGGCGAAAACGCTGGCAAACAACGCAAAGGGCATCCTTGTCTTCCCGAACATCGTGAAGGCAGGCTTCATCATCGGGGGTCAATATGGTGACGGTGCCCTGCGCGAAAAGGGCAAGACGGTCGGATACTATCGGTCGCTCGCGGCTTCATATGGCTTACAGGCAGGTGTGCAGTCTTTCGGCTACGCGTTGCTGTTCATGGACGATGCATCGTTGCGATATCTAGAAAACAGTAAGGGGTGGGAGATCGGTACCGGGCCTAGCGTTGTCGTCTTGGACAAGGGCTTTGGCAAGAATATGTCGTCGACGACGCTTCGGAAAGGCGTTTACGCCTTTATCTTCAGCCAGAAGGGACTCATGGCAGGTATCGGGTTACAGGGTTCAAAAATAACCAAGATCATGCCGGACGAGTAGGGTGGGACCCGTGCACAGAAAAAAATTCCGGAACCCCTGCATGAAGAATGACTTCAAGCGGGTCTTCCCTTTGAAAAGAAAGGAATGTCACAATGAGCTCTCTTAATCGCATTCTCATCAGTGGAGCAAGTATCGTCATTATATTGGCGGGAATGAAAGCCGCATCTTCTATTCTCGGCTTTGTCCTTTTTGCAGTTTTGCTCTCTACCTGTATTTCTCCTCTAGTCACCCTAATTGCCAGAAAGGGCGTCCCCCGAAATCTCGCCCTTGCTATAACTATTCTGGTTGTAATCCTGGGTGGTTTCCTTCTGGCTTCGCTTATAGGTACATCAATTTCACGTCTTGTTCAGACCTTGCCCGGATATGAGTCTCGTTTAGGGGAGCTTCAAAGGGCTTTTGTGAGTTTGTTTGATCGATTAAATATCGATATTTCTGATTTGTTCTCAAAAGACAAGTTTGATCCTCAAAGGATAATCAGGATTTCAACGGCTATACTGGGCGTCGTCCTCAACGCCATAAGCACTTCTCTATTCCTTTTTATACTGGTGGCTTTGATGTTGGTAGAGGTTGTCGGATTTGAAGCAAGAATTCAAGAAGACATCAGTTTTAGAAACTCCTTAAGGGCACGGCTTTTTGAAGTCCGTAAGGAGATCAGAAAGTTTGTATCCATTACAGCCCTGACTGGTCTGGTCACAGCTATTGCCAATGTAATCTTACTCGTAATACTTGGAGTTGACTTCCCCGTGCTTTGGGGGGGTCTGTCATTTCTCCTAAGTTTTATTCCTGCCATTGGTGGGATTCTTTCATTCATACTACCCGCTTTGCTGGCGTTTCTTGAATTTGGATGGACAAAATCCATCATAGTCATTGTCGGTTTTTTCGTCATCAACAATCTTGTTGACAACGTTCTTAAACCCAAGTTGATGAAGCAGGGGCTGGATATCTCAATACTATTGATATTTCTTTCGCTAATGTTCTGGAGCTGGGTACTTGGCCCAATCGGAGCAATATTGGCAATACCGCTAACTCTCTTCATCAAAAGGTTTCTCGCTGAAATACGCATAGAAAATCAAAATGGGTCTACTTAATTTAAAATGTTATAATCAACGGCATCGCTTATTTTTAAAAGAGATACTTGAGAAAGGGAACTCAAATGGATCGAGTTTTGGAGCGGAGTGCTGTAGAGGCTTCAGGTAAAGAGACTTGGAAGGAGTTAGTTCGAGAACAATTAGCCCAACTGGAACTTCTTTATCGTACAGCTCTAATCGGGTTGTGTCTGATAGACCGAAACCTACGTTACATCCGTATTAATGAAATGCTAGCATCAATTAACGGAAAGCCGGTTGAAGACCATATCGGGCGTTCCATTTATGAGGTAATTCCTGAAGTCGCATCTAAGGTAGAATCCATTTACCGTAGGGTAATTGAAACAGGTGAGCCGATGCTCAACCTTGAAGTTCGAGGCTCAACGCCTGCCAAGCCTAAGGAAGAAAGGTGCTGGCTTGTGAGCTATTACCCGCTTAAGGATGATTATGGAACAGTGCAGGCGGTTAGTACTGTTGTCCAGGATATAACTGATCTACAGTATGCAAGGTTAGCTTTGCGTCATAGCGGTGAGCGTCTCCAAGCATTGGTTGAGGGCACCAGGGCTGTACCATGGGAGGCGAATGCCAAAACTTGGCAGTTTACTTATTTAGGCCCTCAAATAGTAGAGCTTCTCGGCTATCCGATTGATCAGTGGTTCGAGAAAAATTTCTGGGCCGACCACATTCATCCAGAAGACAGGGAGTTTGCGGTTAACTACTGCATGCAATCATCCGCCAGTTTAAAAGATTATGAATTTGAATATCGAATGATCGCATCGGACAGAAGCATCGTCTGGATTCACGACATTAAGAATAAAAGTACGTCCTGAAAAACGAGATGAATTTTTAAAAACAGTCCGAGGTATATTGGAACCGACAAGAGTTGAACCAGGCTGCATTCGTTATCAGTTCTACCAAGATATTGAAAACGAAAACGCTTTTATTCTTGTAGAGGAATGGGAAACGAAGGAGGATTTGGATAGGAATATTCACAGAGAGAGTTATAAGAGGTTGCTTGTGCTAATGGATCTCTTAAGTGAGCCCCCTGAGATTAAAATCAACACAGTTTCACACAGGGCGGGAATAGAGTATCTAGAAGAAGTTCTTTCGAATCCCAAGAGAGCATCATTATTGGATAAGAGGTATTAAGTAATGCCAAATCCGGTTGAAGACTCGTCGTATTACCCTGTAGGGGCAACCCTTGCGGTTGCCCAAAAAATAGGGCAGGTGCAAGGCCTGCCCCTACAATCGAACTTCGCTTCGCTCAGAGAGATACATGCACTACTCAGCCGGAACTGATATAACTATAAAAGAATCTTAACTTGAAAAATATATTAAGGAGGTAATTCACCATGAAAAAATCCAAACAAATCTTTACGGCACTTAAGCTCCTAGAAACTTTATTCGGAGAGGCTTTGATACGGCGAAGCATAACGAGGCTTATGGTAATCAGTCTCGTTTTCTTGATCGCGTCTGTAGCGTCGGCTGAGGAAAAAATCCCTTCAGGAACAATTGAAATTGACGAAACACAACTAGGATTTATTATAGGCGGCGATATAGGCAAGGGAGTCTTACACTACAAAGGAGTAGACTTCTACTTTAAAACGGGTGGCATTAAGGTTGGTGGCATGGGTATAGCCAAGATATCCGCAGTTGGAGAAGTCTACGACTTATTCGACATAGACCAGTTTCCGGGCATATACGTGACAGGGGATTACGGCATCGCACTGGGTGGCGGCGTTGGAGGCTTGGTGTTGAAAAACGAGAATGGTGTTTATCTGCGCTTGCGGTCTACGCTTGAAGGCGTTGCACTTGCAGTGGGTTTGGAAGGTATTACAATCAAGTTGGAGGATGCTGTTGAACAACCGGTTGAGCAAGGCGGGGTGCAACAACAAGCTGGACAAACCTATACTGTTCAAAGTGGGGACACCTTGTATGAGATTGCTACAAAGTTCGGAACTACAGTTTCAGAGTTAAAAAGCACAAATAACCTGACCTCCGATGTGATCCGTGTGGGGCAGGTTCTTTATGTTCAGTAGGATGTGTAAAGTAAGATTCATTAGTGAGATAAAACTAAGAAACAAAGCAAGAATAATAATAAAAAACAGGAGCAAGGCAAATATGGATGTATTTCAAAACTAAGTGATTAAACCGACAATGACAAAAATTAATTATAGCAGTTTACACTTGTGTGCAATACAGTCGATTGAATAATACGAGATTGCTTCGCTATGCTCGCAATGACACCTCTTCGGTCATTGCGAGGAACGAAGTGACGAAGCAATCTAATTTACAAAGTATTACACCGTATTACACCCAATTGAAAAACGCTATAAATCAAAGGAGGTAAAATAATAATGAAGGAAATAAACAGAATGTTCATTACTGCGTTATGCGCAGTTCTGGTTGGTTTAGCATGGATCACCAGTCCGGCTGTGGCCCAGGAGAAGAAGCCCAACATCGTCGTCATCTGGGGCGATGACATAGGGGTTCATAACATCAGCGCCTACAGCCTCGGCGTCATGGGATACAAGACGCCCAACATTGACCGCCTCGCTAAGGAGGGCGCGCTGTTCACCGACGCCTACGCCCAGCAAAGCTGCACCGCGGGACGCGCGTCGTTCATCCTCGGCCAGCACCCGTTCCGCACAGGTTTGCTCACCATCGGCATGCCGGGCTCGCCGCAAGGCATCCCCGAATGGGCGCCGACAATCGCCGACCTGCTCAAGCAACAGGGTTACACGACCGGCCAGTTCGGCAAGAACCACCTCGGCGACCGCGACCAGCATTTGCCGACGGTGCATGGGTTCGACGAGTTCCTCGGCAATCTCTACCACCTCAACGCTGAGGAAGAGCCCGAAACCTATTACTACCCGAAGGCCCCCGAGTTTAAGAAGAAATACGGTCCGCGCGGTGTGCTCCATTCGTGGTCCGACGGCAAGGGCGGGCAGAAGATCGAGGACACGGGTCCGCTTACCCAGGCACGGATGCCCACCGTTGACTTGGAAATCTACGCCGCCGAACAGAAGTTCGTTGAGAAGGCGGTCAAGGACGGAAAGCCCTTCTTCGTCTGGTTCAACACGACGCGCATGCATGTCTGGACCCATCTGAAGAAGTCCGCCGAGGGCCGCACCGGCATTGGCCTATACCCCGACGGCATGGTCGAGCACGATGACATGGTCGGCGAAGTGTTGAAACAACTCGATGACCTCGGCGTTGCCAACAACACCATCGTCATTTACGGCACCGACAACGGCGCGGAAGAAGTGACCTGGCCGGACGGCGGAACAACACCGTTCAAGGGCGAAAAGGGCACCACCTGGGAAGGCGGCTTCCGCGTGCCGATGATTGTCCGCTGGCCGGGTGTGATCAAGCAGGGCACGATCATCAACGAAATCTTTTCGCAAGAAGACTGGTTGCCGACGTTGCTAGCGGCGGCGGGCGAGCCGGACATCGTCGAGAAACTGAAGAAGGGCTACCAAGCCAACGGCAAGACCTGGAAAGTTCACGCCGATGGTTACAACTTCCTGCCGTTCTTCAAAGGCGAGGTCAAGAAAGGACCCCGAGAGGAAATCTTTTACTTTGGACAGGGCGGCGAACTGAACGCGATTCGCTGGAATGATTGGAAGGTCAACTTTGCCACGCAAATTGGGAACATCGCCACGGCGGTCCGCGATGTGCCGGGTTGGCCGGTGATTGTCAACCTCCGCGCCGATCCGTACGAGCGGGCTCCAGGGGAATCGGGCATGTACATCCGCTGGTACGCGGACAATATCTGGCTCTTCGTGCCGGTGCAGGAAAAGCTCAAGGGGTTTCTCACGACGCTGCCGGAGTATCCCTTCCAGCAGGGCAGCAGCCTAAACGCAGCGGGCATCAATTACAATTCCATCCAGGCGATGCAGGCCATGAAACGCTTGAAGGAATTAGAGAGTCTCCCGCCCCCCACCAATTAACAAAAATGAACAGAAAGGAGGCAACAACCATAAAACCGATAAGACTCATCGCATTCACGATGCTTGCGACGCTCGCCTTGGCCCTGAGCGCGCAGGCCGCTGACCCTTTACCATCCTGGAATGATGGGCCTGCGAAGCAGGCGATCGTCGAGTTTGTGAGCGCGACCACTGACAAGTCCAGTCCGAAGTTCGTGCCGCCGGAAGCGCGAATCGCCACATTCGATCAGGATGGTACGCTCTGGGTGTCCCATCCCCTGTATACGCAGGCCATGTTTGCGCTCGACCGGGTGCGAGAGCTTGTTCCCAAGCACCCGGAATGGAAGAACAAGGAGCCTTTCAAAGCGGTCATTGCGGGCGACCGTGAGGCGATAGCCAAATTTAGCGAATCGGATTGGGAGGTCATCGTCGCCGCCACCCACGCCGGGATGACCAACGAGGCGTTTCAGGAGATCGTGAAGCAGTGGCTGGCAACGGCAAAGCACCCGCGTTTCAAGCGGCCTTACACCGAGCTTGTCTACCAGCCCATGATCGAGGTTATGGATTACTTGCGCGCCAACGGGTTCAAGACGTACATCGTCACAGGTGGCGGCCAGGAGTTCGTGCGCGTTTACAGTAAGCGCGTCTATGGCATCCCGCCGGAGCAGGTGGTGGGATCGAGCATTCTGACCAAGTACGAATACCGGGACGGCAAGCCGGTGCTGATGAGAGAGCCGAAGGTGTTCTTCGTTGACGATCACGCAGGCAAGGCGATCGGCATCAACCTGTTCATCGGCAAGCGGCCCTACGCAGCCTTCGGTAACTCGGGCGGCGACCGCGAGATGCTGGAGTGGACGACCGCGGGCGAGGGTGCGCGACTCGCCATGCTCGTCCTGCACGACGACGCCGAGCGCGAGTACGCCTACGGCCCTGCCGGGGGGCTGCCGGACACCAAGGTCGGCACGTTCTCTCAAGCGTTGATGGACGAGGCGAAGAAGAGCGGCTGGGTGGTCATCAGCATGAAGAACGAATGGAGACGCATCTTCGCGTTCGAGCAATAAAGAAAAAAATTATCTGGCTTCAGAGTATTATTTAAGGTAATATCCATTGCCTAACAAAAAAACCAAATTAGGAGGTTGTGAAATGAAACGTTTAATAGTGAGTGTGTTGGTATTGGTGATAACTCTGTCTTTGTTTGGCTCGGTGTTCGCTCAGGAAGAGAAACCCGATGCGACCCTAACGCTCTCGAAGGGGCAGGTTGCCGTAGGCATAGGATGGAGTTGGGGAGATGGCGTCTTGACCTTCAAGGGGAAAAACTATCCGTTCAAAGTCGGTGGGCTCTCGGTAGTTGATGTGGGGATCACGAAGGCTAACGCAGTCGGCAAGGTCTATCACCTGACAAAACTCAGTGACTTCAACGGCACTTACGCTGGTGCCGCGGCAGAGGGCACAATTGGTGGGGGAGCCGGCGTCTCGACGATGAAGAATCAGAACGGTGTCGTAATCGAACTCCAATCAACGACCCAGGGGGTCAACTTCAAGCTCGCCGGAGAAGGCGTAAAGTTCACCCTGGAGAAATAGGAGTCGAGGCAATGGTGGTCGGGTCCTGAAATTTAGGTTTTCAGCGATGAGAGGAACCGATATCAATTTCGTTATGAAATAGGACATATTTGCAGATATGCCCTTATGTCTTTTAGCAAGAGATGTAGGGGCGAACGGCCGTTCGCCCTAATCCAGCAAAGGGTGTACCGCAGTACGCCCCTACAAAATCAATGCGGCATTTCAATAGGAAATTGGTATAGGTGACAAAAATGATTAAACAAACTAACAAAAAAACAAATCCATTAACCGTCTGGCATCTATTGCTATCGCAGCATTTAAGCTCTATGGCTTAACAAGAATTTATTCATTATGAAATATTTAGAATAGAAAATGCTAGTTCATGGATTAAGGAGGATAATTAATGAAGACTTTATTTCAAAGTAAAAAGGGTTCATTCCTAGTAATTGCAGTATCTGTTTTTATATGGTTAGGTTGTGCAGCCTCTAACCAAGTTGAAAAGGCGCAAAATAAATCCGTTCAACAGATGGAAACATTGCAAGAACTATCCGCTGGTAAAATTCCATTCCTCCTTATCAAATCGAAATACCAGAACACAACATTAACAGAACCGATGGAAGCGGATACTGGATTGCTTATTGCTTTGGGAAAACATACAAGTGCACACGAGGCAGCAAAGCTCCTCAGGATGTAACTTGTGAAGAGATACCTCCGGAAGGTATGGAATAGAAGAGAGCATTATACATTTCACGGATATACTAGAAACCAAGAAAAGATTATAAGGAGTAAAAACATGAATATCATAAGGAAAATCTTTTGGAATAGTCATTACCTCAAATCAATCTTTGTAGGTCTGTTGTTAATTATATTGGCGGCAATCCCATGTATGAGTTCTGCCGGAACTATCAGTGAGGAAGAGGCCTTCGCTATAGGAACTGAAGCCTACATCTACGGCTACCCGCTGGTCACGATGGAGATGACCCGGCTGGTGATGACCAACGTGGTTAAGCCCGAAGGGACAAGGGCTCCCATGGGACAATTGGTCAGGATGCGCGAATACCCGCCCGCCGCATTCCGGGATGTCACGGCGCCCAACGCTGATACCCTTTACACTGTTGCATGGCTGGACGTTGGCAAGGAAACGTGGGTTCTGAGCCTGCCCGACGCGCATGGACGTTATTATCTTTTCCCTATGCTTGACGGCTGGACTGACGTGTTCCAGGTCCCAGGCAAGCGCACCACCGGCACCGGTCCACAGAAATACGCCATCACCGGCCCCGGCTGGACAGGCAAGCTGCCCGCGGGCGTCACAGAATACAAATCGCCCACCAGCCTGGTTTGGATCCTGGGCCGCATCAATTGCACTGGTACGCCGCAAGACTACTCGGCCGTACATGCCATGCAGGACGAGATCTCCTTGGTTCCACTCAGCTCCTATGGAAATACATACACCCATCCTCCTGGAAAGGTGGACCCCAGCATTAACATGAAGACGGCGGTGCGCAACCAGGTGAATGCCCTTGACACGGCGGCTTACTTCAACCTGCTCGCTAAGCTGATGAAGGATAACCCGCCAGCGGAAGCGGACGCGCCGATGGTCGCCAAGATGGCGAAGATTGGGATCGTTCCAGGAGAGGACTTCGACATGAGCAAGCTTGACCCTGCAGTCGCCAAGGCCTTGCAAGGAGTGCCCAAGTTGGCCTTTGAGAAGATCATGGCCCATTTCAAGGAAGCCGGTGTCAACATCAACGGCTGGCTGTTCTCAACGAAGACTGGCATCTACGGCACCGACTACCTGAACCGGGCTTTGATTACCGCCATCGGCCTCGGAGCCAACCGGCCCCAGGATGCGATCTACCCGACCTCCGAAACGGATGCCGACGGCAAGCTGTATGACGGCGACAACAAATACGTCATGCACTTCGCCAAGGGCCAGATGCCGCCCGCCAAGGCTTTCTGGTCGCTCACCATGTATGATGCCGAATACTTCTTCGTCGCCAACCCGCTGAACCGCTACACGCTGAGCAGCCGCAACAAGTTCACGACGAACACGGATGGATCGGTGGACCTCTACCTGCAAAACGAGAATCCTGGGCCG
>Ga0209108_10002685_pt1 | contig 10135 bp, 11 predicted proteins | sample Rifsed10ft1_FD_184003 | JGI IMG/M metagenome (GOLD analysis project Ga0209108, IMG submission 184003) | Soil microbial communities from Rifle, Colorado, USA - sediment 10ft 1 (version 2) | ecosystem: Environmental > Terrestrial > Deep subsurface > Rock core/Sediment | place: Rifle, Colorado...
GACCCGCCGCGGCCGGCGACGCGCCGGCCCTCGCGGAGCTCGCCACCCAGCTCGGCTATCCCGCCACACCCGGGGAGATCGCCGAGCGCCTCGAGAAGATCGGTCCGGAGGCGGCGGTGCTGGTGGCCTGCGACCCGGACGACCGGCCCCTGGCCTGGGGCCAGGTCGAGCTGCGGCGCACCCTGGTCGAGCCGCTCTCGGCGCAGGTGATGGGACTGGTGGTGGCCGACGGCCGCCGCTCGTCCGGCATCGGCCGCGATCTGCTTGCCGCCCTGGAGCGGTGGGCGATCGAGCGCGGCTGCCGGCGGATGCTGGTCGGGACCCGGGTCACCCGCGAGCGGGCGCATCGGTTCTACGCGCGCGCAGGGTACGAGGTGCTCAAGACGTCGTACTTCCTGGTCAAGCCGCTGCCCTGATCGAGCCAGGGGAGGCGGTTCGGCCTCGGGCCCTATACTTTTCGTGCGGCAGATGACCCGGAGACGCGTATGACAATCCTTGACGGCCTGAGCGACCCAGCCCAGCTGCGCGGCATGAGCCCCGCCGAGCTGGAGGCGCTCGCTGCTGAGCTGCGCGAGAGGATGATCCGCACCGTCCAGCGCACCGGAGGGCACCTGGCCAGCTCGCTCGGGGCGGTCGAGATCACCCTCGCCCTGCACCGGGTCATGAACTCGCCGCGCGACCGGATCGTGTGGGACACCGGGCACCAGGCCTACGCCCACAAGCTGCTGACCGGGCGCCGCGACACCTTCCACACGCTGCGCCAGGTCGACGGCGTCGGCGGCTTCCCGCGCCGCAGCGAGTCGGAGCACGACGTCTTCGACGGCGGGCACGCCGGGACCGGGGTGAGCATTGCCGTCGGGCTGGCCGCGGCCCGCGACCTGCGGCCGGCCGGTGATCCGGAGCGCCGCCAGCGGATCGCGGTCTGCGTCGGCGACGCCGCCATCCAGAGCGGCCTGACCCTCGAGGCGCTCAACCATCTCGGCGACACGAAGCATCGGCTGCTGGTCATCCTCAACGACAACGAGATGAGCATCAGCCCGTCAGTCGGCGGGCTGTCGACGCGCCTCAACAAGCTGCGGCTGTCGCGTGCCTACCAGGAGACGAAGTCGCTCACCCAGCGCACGCTGCCGCGCATCCCGATCGTCGGCAAGCCGCTCTTCGCCGCGCTGGCCTGGGCCAAGGAGGCGTTCAAGCGGTCGTGGGCCAAGGTCGGCTTCTTCGAGGACATCGGGATCACCTACATCGGGGTCCTGGACGGGCACGACCTCGCCGATCTGGAGCACAGCTTCGAGCGCGCCTTCGCGCTGCCGGGACCGGTGCTGGTCCACGTCAAGACGGTGAAGGGCCGCGGCTATGCGCCCGCCGAGCAGGACAGCGTCAGCTTCCATGGGGCCAGCCTGCCGCCGATCGACCTGGGCCTGATCGACCCGACCGAGGAGCCGCTGCCGCCGGACACCGAGCCGCGACGCCGGCCGAAGACGTACACCGCCACCTTCGTCGAGGAGCTGCTGCGCCTCGCGGCCGAGGACGACCGCATCTGCGCCGTCACCGCCGGGATGCCGACCGGGACCGGGCTGTCGCGCTTCGGCGCGCGCTACCCGACCCGGCTCTTCGACGTCGGCATCGCGGAGCAGCACGCGCTGACCATGGCCGCCGGCCTGGCGCTCGGTGGCAAGCGCCCCGTCGTGGCGCTGTACTCGACCTTCAGCCAGCGCGCCTACGACCAGCTCGTGCACGACGTCTGCCAGAACAACCTGCCGGTGCTGCTGGCGATCGACCGCGCCGGCCTGGTCGGCGAGGACGGCACCAGCCACCAGGGCATGTTCACGCTCGCGGCCCAGCGCGCCCTGCCGAACCTGGCCATCGGCTCGCCCAAGGACGAGCAGGAGCTGCGGGACATGGTGGTCACCGCCATCGCCCACGACGCACCGACCAGCCTCCACTACCCGCGCGACCCCGGTGAGGACCTTCCGGACCGCGAGGGGCAACCACTCGAGATCGGGCGTGGCGAGGTGCTGCGCAGCGGCGGGGACCTGCTGCTGATCGGGTTCGGGCCGATCGTCCAGCGGCTGCTGGCCGCGGCCGACGCGCTGCAGCGCGACCACGGGATCGCCGCCACCGTCATCAACGCCCGCTGGGCAAAGCCACTCGACGAGACGCTGATCGCCGCCGAGGCCGCCGGGCGCCGGCTGGTCGTCACGGCCGAGGAGAGCGCCGCCATGGGCGGCTTTGGGGACGGCGTGCTCGACGCGCTCAACCGCGCGGCGATCCGCGTGCCGCTGCTGAAGGTGGCGCTGGCCGAGGGCTTCGTGCACCACGGGGCGGTCGACGAGCTGCGTCGCCAGCAGCGGATCGACACGCCCGGCATCCTGTCGCAGATCCGCGAGGCACTCGGCCTGCCCGAGCCGGCCGCTCGCCCCGAGCCCGGCGAGGCGTCGAGCGTCAGCGCTGCCTGAGCGGGCGTGACACGCGTCCGACTGGACCAGCTGCTCGTCGAACGTGGACTGGCGCGCTCGCGCGCCGAGGCCGCCGCGCTGCTGCTCGCCGGCGAGGTTGATCTGGCCGGTGCGGGCAGCCGCACCCTGAAGGCCGGGCAGCTGGTCGCCCCCGACACGCAGCTCTCCGTCGTCCAGCGGCCGCGCTGGGCCTCGCGCGGCGGCGACAAGCTGGAGGCCGCGCTCGACGCCTTCGCCATCGACCCGACCGGCATGGCCTGTCTCGACGCCGGCGCCTCGACCGGCGGCTTCACCGATGTGCTCCTGGCGCGCGGCGCCCGCATCGTCTACGCCGTCGACGTGGGACGCGGCCAGCTCGTCGACCGCCTCCGACGCGAGCCGAGAGTGGTGAGCATGGAGCGCGCCAACCTGCGCGACCTGCGCACCCTTCCGGAGGAGATCGACCTCGCCACGCTGGACCTCTCCTTCATCTCGCTCCGCCTCGTGCTGCCGTCGGTCCACGGCCTCCTCGCTGCCGGCGGCCGCGCCATCGCCCTCGTCAAGCCGCAGTTCGAGGCGGGTCGGGACGCCGTCCCGCGCGGCGGCGTGGTGCGCGACCCGGCCACCCATCGGGCGGTCCTCGAGCGCTTCGCCCGGGATGCTGCGGCGGTCGGCTTCGGCGCGCAGCGCCTCATCGGCTCGCCGATCAGCGGGGCCGATGGCAACCGCGAGTTCCTGGCGCTGCTCGAGGCCGATGCGCCGAGCGGATGGGACTGGCAGGCCCAGGTCGAGCGCCTGCTGCCGTCGCCCGTATGACGGGCGCAGTACGATGCCGGCCATGAAGCGCAAGCGGGCGCCCGCCGCTGAGCAGCTGAGCGTCTTCGAGGAGCTGGCGCCGGTTTCGCCGCCGATCCACGAGCCGGCGCCGGACACGATGCGCCAGATCGTCTCGCTGCGGATGCCCGACGCCCTGCTGGAGCGGGTCGAGGAGGTGGCGCGCGGGCGCGGCGTCTCGCCGTCGAGCCTGATGCGAGCCTTGATCGCGGCCGGCCTGGATCGTTCGTACGCGGCAATCACCCCCGACGAGCTGGCCGCCGAGCTGGCCGCCCTGCGCAAGGGGATCGACGAGATCGCGACGAGGCTGCGGGCCGGCGAGTGATGCGCTTCGGCTTCGCCTTCAACCCGACCAGTCCCGACGCCCGCGCCGTGCTCGAGCGTGCCGTGCGCTGGTGCGCCGCGCATGGCGTCGAGGCCTGGGACGCGCCCGCCGAGGAGGCGACACGCATCGGCGAGGCGTGCGCCGGCAGCGACCTGGTCTGCGTGCTGGGCGGCGACGGGACCTTCCTGCACGCCGCACGGGGGATCGGCGACAGTGGCGTCCCGACCCTGGGCGTCAACCTGGGGCGCGTCGGCTTCCTGACCAAGGTCGAGACCGATGACCTCGAGCGCGCGCTTGATCAGGTGGCGAGCGGCGCGTTCGTGATCGAGGACCGCTTCCGGATCAGCGCCATCCTGCGGCGCGCCGACGGCAGCCACGAGGAGCAGGCATGCCTGAACGAGGTGGCGCTCGTGCGCGGCAGCCGGGTGCGCACCATCCAGGTCGAGGTCGAGGTGAGCGGCAGCCACCTGGCCACCTGGGTTGCCGATGGCGTGGTGGTGGCGACGCCGACCGGCTCGACCGGCTACTCCTTCAGCGCCGGCGGCTCGGTGCTCGACCCGCGGCTGCGGAACATGATCATCACGCCGGTGGCCGCCTACCTGTCGCCGCTGCCGAGCGTCGTCGCCGGTGAGGAGCACGTTGTGCGGCTGGCGCTGCGGCAGGCGCCGGCCGGCGCCACGATCAGCATCGATGGGCAGTGGGACCTGCCGATGCAGGTCGGCGAGACGGTCGAGGTGCGGGCGCTGCCGGCGCCGCTGCGCATGGTCCAGCTGAGCGGCAGCACGCCGTTCTACGACCTGCTGCGGACCAAGGCCTCGCTGCTGCCGTACTGACGCGCATGGCGGGAGCGGTCGCCGATCCGGCGCTGGTCTCGGCCATTGGCGCCTTTCTGAACGAGCTGCAGGTCGAGCGCGGCCTCTCGCCGCTGACGGTGGCCGCCTACCGCCGCGATCTGGCGCAGTTCGCGGAGGGCGCGGGCAGCGCCTGGCGCCACGACCCGGAGCCGGTGCGCGACTTCGTGAACGCCCTGCGCCGCGCCGGCAGGCGGCCGAGCACCCAGGCGCGCAAGGTAGCCGCCATCCGCTCGTTCTACGGCTTCGCCCTGCGCGAAGAGCTGGCCGACCGGGACGTGGCGGCCCTGCTCGACGCGCCAAGGGCGGGCACCTACCTGCCCGACGTCCTCGCCCCCGAGGACGTGGCGCGCATCCTCGACGCGCCGCCCGCGGACGACCCGCTGGGCGTCCGCGATCGGGCCATCCTCGAGCTGCTGTACGCCTGCGGCCTGCGGGTGAGCGAGCTGACCGGCCTCGACACCGATCGGCTCGACCTGCCCGGCCTCCAGGTCCGCGTGATCGGCAAGGGCAACCGCGAGCGCCGCGTGCCGATGGGGGAGGAGGCGCGCGAGCGGCTGCATCGGTACCTTGCCGGTCCGCGCGCGTCCTGGACTGCCGGCAGACCCGTCGCCGCCGTCTTCGTCGGCCTGCGCGGCCGGCGCCTGGCGCGGGAATCGGTCTGGCGCCTGGTGCGTCACTGGGCGCGTGCGGCAGGGGTGGATGCCCGCGTCTCGCCGCACACCTTCCGGCACAGCTTCGCCACGCATCTGCTCGAGGGGGGAGCGGACCTGCGGGTGGTTCAGACGCTCCTTGGCCATGCTAGCATCAGCACCACCCAGCTTTACACGCACCTGACCGGAGAGCGCCTCCGCGAGGTCTACACGCGGGCGCATCCACGAGCCTGAGCCGAAGCGGAGCACTCCGATGAGTTACGCCCGAAACCTCCTCAGCCGCGGCGAGGAGGTCGTCTTCGAAAGCCGGCAGCACTGGTTCGCGGTGCTGGCCGACAACTGGCCGTACGTCATCGCCTCGATCCTCTCGTTCGCGGTGCTCATCTGGCAGACCTCGCTCGACGAGTGGGCGCTGCGCGGCCTGCTGCAGGTGATCTCGCTGGTGATCCTGCTCGTCTCGCTGGGGCGCATCGGCCTCAAGGTGTGGTCCTGGCGCAACCAGGAGTACCTGGTCACCACCCGTCGCCTGATCAAGGCCGAGGGCATCTTCAACAAGCAGATGGCCGATTCGAGCCTCGAGAAGATCAATGACGCGCATCTGACCCAGAGCTGGCTGGGGCGCATCTTCGACTACGGCACGCTCGACATCCTGACCGCCGCCGAGGAGTCGGCCGGGATCCAGGACTACGAGATGCTGGCCGAGCCGATCGCCTTCAAGATCTCGATGCTGAACCAGAAGGAGAAGCTGGAGCGACCGGACCTCGCCCCGCCACCGCGCATGCAGAGCACGGCGTCGACGCCGCAGATGCAGCGCGCCGAGCCGATGGCGCCGCGCGCGGGCTCGGGTCGCGTGGCCGAGGTGCCGATGGGCGCCGCGCACGCCCCCGAGGCGCCGGCCGCGGCCCCGGCCGCACCCTCGCCCGCCGATCAGCTGACCGCCACGCTCGAGAGCCTCGCCGCCCTGCGCGACAAGGGCCTCATCACGCCGGAGGAGTACGAGGCCAAGAAGCGCGACCTGCTGGGGCGGATGTAGGTGGAGGAGCCCCGCCGCTCGTTCTCCGACGGGGTTTACGGGGACGAACTCCAGCGGCGAATCGATGCGGCGGCGGCGGCCATCCGCGCCCGCCTCGCCACCACCCCAGACCTCGCCGCCCCGCGGCTGGGGATCGTGCTGGGGTCGGGCCTCGGCGGCGTCGTCGACCTGCTCGAGCCTCAGCCGCGCGTCGTCATCCCATACGGTGAGATCCCGCACGTGCCCGGCTCGACGGTGCCGGGGCACGCTGGACAGCTGGTGGCGGGGCTGGCGGCCGGCATCCCGACGCTGCTCCTCTCGGGACGCGCCCACGGCTACGAGGGTTGGTCGCAGCGCCAGGCGACCCTGCTGCTGCGAGCATGCCTGACGCTGGGCGTGGTGACCGTCGTGCTGACCAACGCGTCGGGCGGCATCAACCCGGCCTTCGATCCCGGCGACGTGATGCTCATCTCGGACATGGTCAATCTCTCAGGCGACAACCCGCTGACCGGGCCCAACCTCGACGCGCTCGGGCAGCGCTTCGTGTCGATGACCGATGCCTTTGACGCGGATCTGCGCGCCCGGGCCCGCAGCGCCGCCGAGCGTGCCGGCGTCGGCCTGCGCGAGGGGGTGTACCTGATGCTGGCCGGCCCCTCGTACGAGACCCGCGCGGAGCTGCGCATGCTGCGCACGCTGGGCGCCGACGCGGTCGGCATGTCGACCGTGCCGGAGGTGCTTGTCGCCCGGCACCACGGCGCGCGGGTGATCGGCTTCAGCCTGGTCACCAACAAGGCCACGCCCGACATGGAGGGCGAGGTGACCCACGAGGAGGTGCTGGCCATGGGCCCGATCGGTGCCGCCCGCCTCCTGTCGCTCCTGCGCGAGCTGCTGCCGGAGCTCGGGTAGTGCTCTTCTCGAACCCCGATCCGCCGCTGCTGGTCGGGATCGTGGTGGCCCTGCTGGCGGGGATCACCTTCCACGAGTTCAGCCACGCCCTGCTGGCCGATCAGCTCGGCGACCACCGCCCCCGGGCGCTCGGGCGCGTCAGCCTGAATCCGCTGCGCCACCTCGAGCCGCTGGGCGCCATCTTCTTCTTGATCGCCGGCTTCGGCTGGGGCAAGCCGGTGCCGGTCAATGCGTACTCCCTGCGACCGGGACGCATCGGCATGACGATCGTGGCCGCGGCCGGCCCGCTGGCCAACTTCGCCCTGGCTGCACTGGTGGCGGTCCTCTTCCGCGTCCTCCAGCTGGGCGGCCTGCTCGACTCGGAGTTCCTGCGGCTGGTGGTCGCATCGATCGTCTTCTTCAACGTCGCGCTCGGCCTCTTCAACTTGATCCCGATCCCGCCGCTGGACGGCTACAACGTGGTGCTGCCGCTCCTTCCGCCGCGCCAGGCGTTCGCGGTGCAGCGCTACGCGCCGTATGGCTACGTCGCCCTGCTGGTGCTGGTCCTCCTCTCGTATGGGGCGGTCAGCGGGCCGCTCGACTGGCTCTTCGGCCTGGCCGGGACGCTGTCGGGGTACATGCTCGGTGCATAGGGTCAGCCAATTCTTCGGCCATCTGACCGCGCGCGTCTCGCGGGACGAGGAGGCGGGCGCCCGTCGCTGGCTGGGCGACGCAGCCTGGCAGCTCTTCGCCGGCATGCCGACCCCGGACCGCCGCCACGCCCTGGACGTGGCCGCCCGGCTGTTGGCAGCCGGAGACCCGGATCCGGACCTGATGGCCGCGGCGCTGCTGCACGACTGCGCCAAGGGGCGCCACCTGCGGCTGTGGCATCGGGTCGCCGGCGTCCTGCTCCAGGCGCTGGCGCCGCGGGCGCTGGCCGGGCTGGCCGTCCCCGACGAGCGCTCCTGGCGCTACCCGTTCCACCTCTTCCTGCACCACGCCGAGCTGTCCGCCGACGCCGCCCTGCGGGCCGGCTGCGGCCCGCGGGTGGGCGCCTTCATCCGCGGCGCGTGGCCGGCTTCCGACGCCCTGCTGGCCGCCGCCCTGCGCCGCGCCGACGAGGCGAGCTGACGGCCATGTCGACCGAGCCGATCGCCATCGCCCAGGGACCGACCGGCGCGCTGCCGGTCGGGGACGGGGCATCCTTCGAGGTGCAGCTGGAGGTCTTCTCCGGTCCGCTCGGCGTGCTGCTGCACCTGATCGAGTCGCGCCAGCTCGACATCCTGACGGTCCCGCTCGCCGACCTGGCCGACGGATACGTGGCGCACCTGGCCAGCCACCCGGTCGACTCGCGGCAGCTCTCCGAGTTCGTGGCCGTCGCGGCGCAGCTGATCCTGCTCAAGTCGCGCAGCCTGCTGCCCGGCGGTGCGCCTCCGGTCGCCGCCGAGGCCGACGAGGAGCCCGATGAAGGCGAGCTGCGGCGTCGCCTGCTTGAGTACCGCGCCCTGCGCGACGTGGCCCGCGCCCTCAGCGCGCTGGACCTCGCAACGCCGATGCAGCGCCGGGAGCCGCGCGAGGCCGACCTGCCGTCCGCCCCGGTCAGCCCGCTGCCCGCCGACCTGCTGGCCGCCGCGCTGCAGGGGCTGGCCGCCATCCCCGAGCCGGAGCCGCCTGTTCCGCAGCTCATGGCGCGCGAGATCACCATCGGCATGCAGATCGCCGTGCTGCGCGCCGCGCTGGCCGGGGGCAGCAAGGTCGTGCTGCAGCAGCTGCTGGCCGCCTGCCGCTCGCGCGCTGAGCTGACCGTCACGCTGCTGGCCACCCTGGAGCTGGTGCGCCGGCGGCAGGTGCGCGCGAACCAGCGCGAGCTGTTCGGGCCGATCCTGCTGGAGTCGACCCCGTGACCGAGCGCGACGAGCTGGGCGCCTTCTACGAGGCGCTCCTCTTCATCGCCGAGCGGCCGCTCACCAGCGCCGAGCTGGCCGAGCTGGGCGGGGTGCCACGCCTCCAGGCCGAGGCGACGCTCGCGGACCTGGGCGAGCAGCTGGCCGGCGATCGGCGCGGCATCCGCCTCCAGCATCTCGACGGCGCCTGGCAGCTGGCCACCGCGCCGGAGGTCGGGGAGCGGCTGGCCGCGTATGCGGCGCGCGAGGAGCCGCGGCTCACGCCGGCCGCGCTCGAGGCGCTGGCCGTGGTCGCCTACCGCCAGCCGTGCACGCGCGGCGAGGTGGACCGCCTGCGCGGCGTCGACTCCGACTACGTCCTGCGCTCGCTCCTCCATCGGCGCCTGATCGTGGAGGTGGGACGTCGCGACACCCCCGGCCGCCCGATCCTGTACGGCACCACCTTCACCTTCCTGGAGCGGTTCGGGCTGGCCTCGCTCGAGGACCTGCCGCCGGCTCCCGAGCCGCCGGAGGCCGCGGCTGCCTCAGCGGTCGAGGCGGTGCGCACCGATGCGGCGCGCGAGCCGGTCGATGCCTCCTGAGCGGATCCAGAAGCTCCTGGCGCGCAGCGGCGTCGCGTCGAGGCGCGGGGCGGAGCAGCTGATCGCCGCTGGCCGGGTGACGGTCAACGGCCGGGTCGCCACGCTGGGCCAGACGGCGGACCAGGCCACCGATCGGGTCGAGCTGGACGGCGCCCCGCTCGGCGAGGCCACGGCCAACATCCATCTCGCGGTCCACAAGCCGGTCGGGGTCCTGTCGTCGGCGCGCGACGAGCGTGGCCGGCGGTCGGTGGTGAGCCTGGTCGACGTTCCGCGCGGGACGCGCCTCTGGCCGGCCGGCCGGCTCGATGTCGATTCCGAGGGGCTCATGCTCCTCACCAACGACGGTGCATGGGCCAACCGCGTGCTCCATCCGCGGTACGGCGTCGAGCGCGAGTACGCAGCGCTGGTCGACCCCAACCCGACCAGCGACGACCGCGAGGCGTTGCTTGCCGGGGTGGAGCTCGACGATGGGCCGGCGCGCCTGCTGGCCATCCATGACGCGCCACCACCGCCCGAGGTCGCGCGCGCCGCTGGCGAGCGTGGCCGCTGGCTGCGCATCCGGGTCGGCGAGGGACGCAAGCGCGAGGTGCGTCGCCTCTTTGCCGCCGGCGGCTACCACGTCGAGCGGCTCGTCCGCACGCGGCTCGGGTCGCTC
>Ga0209108_10002690_pt1 | contig 10131 bp, 10 predicted proteins | sample Rifsed10ft1_FD_184003 | JGI IMG/M metagenome (GOLD analysis project Ga0209108, IMG submission 184003) | Soil microbial communities from Rifle, Colorado, USA - sediment 10ft 1 (version 2) | ecosystem: Environmental > Terrestrial > Deep subsurface > Rock core/Sediment | place: Rifle, Colorado...
ACTGCCGTAAGCGGGCGGCTCGGCGATGTCAATTCGACTGCCGAAACGCGGGCCAGTGGCGCCCTCGAGGAAATCCGAACGGCACTCGGTGCTGCCACGTCGACGCTGACAATCGTGCACTCGAGCGGATCGCCGTTGCTCGAGGTTACGAGCCCCCATCGCGGCGCCGGAGGATCGGCGGAGCAAGGACCCCTTAGACTAGTGCTCGTCAAAAGGTCGGAACGAGATTACACTACGACCGTTTCGCTTGGTCGCTATGAAAGCCTGCAGTTCACTCCCAGAGATCACGCAGTGGCGAGCGCTGCGGCGTCGATGCTTGAGGTGTGGGCTCCAGCGACGTTGGGCGCAAGCGGCAGTCGCCCGGAGCGGCGTGCCGCAGCGCGCGGTTTCCACGAGGTCATTGAGCGATCGGCACGCGAGGCGATCGAACGAGGGATGCCCGTGGCGGTAGTGGTCCTGCTGATTCGTGATGCCGTCTCTCTGCCTGGAGCGACCCAACGGTGGGTGGCCGGGATACGGGGTCAGATGAGAGCGTCAGACGTGGCGGGAATGCTGGCCGAAGGCGAGATCGGGCTTCTCCTGCACGACACTGCGAACGAACAGGCCAAAGAGATCGGCAAACGCCTCAGAGTCGTGGTCAACGAGGCGCCGGGCCCGGAAGCAATCCTGATTGGCGTGGCCACTCGGAGTCCGGGTCAGGGCCCTGCCGATGGCATGATCCGTGAGGCTCGTGCGGATGCGCTCGGCGAGCGTCGACGGTCCCAGGTGTCTGCTTCTACTCGCGGAGTGAACCACTAATGTCGTTGGGGGATCGGCGCTCACGCGTACGGCTGGAGGTGGTTGGCGCGTTGTGGGCCACGCTTGAGCTGAACGAGCCCGCCCGAGTGGTGAATATCAGCCGGGATGGGGCACTGATCACCTCGCCGGTACCGATGCCGCCAGAATCGGTTCAGCCGCTTCATCTGAAGCTGGAAGGGCGGGAGGTCACCGTTGATGCTCGAGTACGTCATATTCGCCGAGTATCCGGACCAGATGAGCCGATTCGGTATCTAGTTGGAGTTGAGTTCCTTACGACACCGCCCGGCCTTGCTCGGGCCACTGACTGGCCAGCCCCTTAGAAGTTGACAAGTTCAGAGCCTCAAAGTCTTCCGTCTAGAGTGTCTTAGCCCAGATTCGCTCAGACTTTCTGAGACTGAGCCATGAGACCAAAGGCTTATCAGCCTTGTCCATAAGTCATTGATTCACAAGATGTTGTCTCTGGTAGACAAACGTCTACCCGAGCATGGCGACTCACTTGCACCTTCCCTGGACTCGGAAGGAGTCTGCGGTGGGCCGCAGTCACCGCACGTATCGTCGGCGAAGGGAGATCGATGGAGGAACGGCGACGGACCCCTCGGCACCAGGTCGGTGAAGAGTTTGCGAATCTGCCGGCGAACATGAGCGTGCGGGTGCTCGATATCAGCACGGTCGGCGTGCTCCTACAGTCCCCGCGGCTTCTCAATCCGGGGTCACGCGGCAGTCTGCGCTTCACTCTCGCCGGGGCTCCGTTCTCCGCGGATATACAGGTCCGGAGAGTGTCCTCGGCCTCCGACAAAGGGTCTGGTTATCGCATCGGCGCGACGTTCGTAGGGATGACACTGGATCACCGGCAGCTCATTGAACGGTTCATGAACAATGATTGATGGTGTAGCTGAAAGCAGCACTCGAATCAGCCCGATTGGGGCGATCCGGCCACGGTCCCATGTACAACTTACCGGCCGCAGCGCAGAGATTACAGCCCTCGAACAAGAAATCGACCGGGTTGCCCGCTCAGACGCCAAGGTTCTGATCACGGGCGAAAGCGGCGTGGGCAAGGAGATTGTCGCGCGCGCGATCCATTCGCGAGGGCCGCGGGCGAGTCATGTATTCGCGCCTGTGAATTGTGCGGGGTTGCCCGAAACGCTGCTGGAGTCCGAACTGTTCGGACACGTCAAAGGCAGCTTCACCGGAGCTTACCGCGACAAGCCAGGCAAGCTCGAAACGGCCCACATGGGAACGATCTTCCTGGACGAAGTGGGCGAGATGACGCTTCGAATGCAAGGCCTGCTACTGCGCTTCTTGGAAACCGGCGAGCTCCAGAAGGTCGGGGCGGACGGCAGCGGACGAATCGTCAACGTCCGCGTCATCGCGGCCACGAACCGCGATTTGCGTGACATGATCAAGCAGGGTACCTTCCGAGAAGACCTGTTCTACCGGCTCAACGTCATCCACATCGTCGTGCCGCCGCTGCGGGATCGCCGTGAAGACATCCCCGTGCTGGCCAGCCAATTCCTTTCGCAGTTTACGAGCGCGGGGCGGTCCTCGATCAACGGGATTTCGGCCGAGGCCATGAAGGCCCTGATTGATTACTCGTGGCCGGGAAACGTGCGCGAGCTGGAGAACGTCATCGAGCGCCTCGTGGTCACGGTGAGCGGTCCAACGATTGAGCTCGATCACCTCTCGTCTGAGATCCGGGCCTACGATGCCGTGATGCTGCGGCCCAAGCGTGAACGTCGGCGCACCGTGGCCGACGACCTCTACAAACGGATGCTCGAGCAGCACGAGTCCTTCTGGACGGCTGTCTATCCCCTCTTCATGGACAGGGAGATCACGCGAGCGAACTTGCGCGAAGTGGTCCGTCGGGGCCTGGAGGAGGCGCGCGGTAACTACAAGATCGTGGCGCGGCTGTTCAACATGGAAGCGCGCGACTACAAACGGTTCCTGAATTTTCTTCGGAAGCACGACTGCCAGATTCCGTTCAAGGAGTACCGCTGACGTTGACGGCGGGGGTCCCCTCCGCCGTCAAACGCCGTGCGGAACGCTTGGCTCCGAGTTGCCCCATTCGTCCCGGTTCTCAGGTTGGTCCCGGCTTGGGCGGTGTGGACGTCTAGTCCCCCGGGCACGGGGCCTTGGTCAAAGGGCGCTCCGTTTCGACCCGGCGCGCGGGGATTGCCGCTAGAGGCACGGTTGTTGCCAGCTCATCTGGCTGTGTACCCTGAATCTGTCTCTGGACCCGTCGGAACAAGGAATTAGGGCCGCCTCCCTGGGAGTTTCGTGACTAGCGATTCCCAAAGAAGGACCGAACATCTCCCCGATGGAGGACTTCATCGACTGAATCCCTCCAATGATGTCTGCAGCCGCGTTCTCTCGGCTGAACAGCGACGGGCTTTGCTCACCATCCCGTACTCGGTTGACAGGACCGTTGCGCCCCGTGAGTTTCTCCGAACCCTGGTGACAGCTCTCGGAGAAATTCTGGGAACCAAAGTGGCAGTCGTAGGCAAGAACGGCGGCGTCTGGGTGACGGCGGCGGAGTCCGATTCCAGACCGCCCCTCGCCGTTCAATCAGGTGACGCGCCACACGTTTTGGACCGTTTGGCCGCCACGGTCAGCCCCCACGTGGAGTTGTGGCGCGCTGGCGAGAACAACTGGACCCTGGTTGCCTTGGCCACTGCGTCTGTTACGCCAGTATTCCTCGTTCTCGAAGGAGATTGGACCGCTTGCGGCGCCGTCTTCCAGCAACTGGCTCGCAGTCTGTCGATGAGCGATGGTCACGCTCCCGACTCTCCGTCACTCGATGTCATCATGCGGCGACTGACACGCGCGCTGGCTGACACATCCGGTTTGGCGGCAGTCGGCGAGGTCGTGTTGCACCATCTGGTGCAAGCCGTACCGAGTCGAATGGCGTCACTGGCGGTTGCTGCCCCGGACAGAAACCTGTCGATCGTCGCCACGTATGGCTATCCACGCGCTTTGGTCGAGCATCTTCGGATCGTCCCGGGCAGGGGTGTGATTGGAACCGTGCACCTTTCCAGGGTGCCGCTGCTCGTTCCCGATGTGACGGCGACGCCAGGCCTCGACCGCCACCGCTCCAGGTATCGCACGAATTCATTCGTCGCGGTTCCGATCGTGGCAGGTACCGAGGCGCTTGGCGTGGCGTCGCTGACAGATCGCCTCAATCCCGGTCCCTATACAGAGGAGGACATCGCAGCCCTCAGCATGTTGATGGGCCCGGCGGCCCTCGCGCTCGCGCGTGAGCGAGTGTGGCAGGAAGCCCAAGCCTACGCGCAAGCGGCCGTAATCGATCCTGTCAGCGGGCTGTTCAATCGACGGTATTTCGAGGGGCGGCTCGAGGAAGAGCTGCACCGTGCGAGTCGACAGCTCACGTCGGTCGCGTTGCTGATGGTTGATCTGGACGAGTTCAAGAGCATCAACGACCGATTTGGGCACATGGCCGGGGACCTCGTGATCCGGGACATCTCGGAGATACTCCGCAGGTCGGTGCGCATCTTCGACGTCTGCACCCGCTTTGGCGGCGAAGAGTTCGCGGTGATGATGCCCGGCGGTACTGTTGAGAGCGCCGTCGTGATCGCTGAACGAATTCGACAACGTGTGGAATCCTACCAGCGCAGTGAGCCCGCGCTTTCCGCGCTGCGCGTCACTGCCAGTATCGGGGTGGCCGTTTCTCCGCCGGGTGTGACCGCCCGTGATCTGATGGAGCGCGCGGATCGCGCGCTTTACCAGGCAAAGAAGGGCGGAAAAAATCGCGTGAGCACCGCCGCCGTGGCTGATTAAGCCGGATTCCGATACTTTCCCTCAGAAGATAACAGGAACAAACATTTCATCGACTTGCAAGAACTCGGCAAACACTTGCAAGATCGAACCTTCTACCATCCACGCCAAGAGAACTTTGTCCGGTCATAGAAGGAATTAGCGCAGAAGTGTGATCTTTGGGACGTTTTTTGACGACTTAATCGTTGACCTTAGTCGCTCCAAAAAGGCAGACTTATTCCCTCTGGTTTTATTGAGATTTGGAGCCCGCGCTTATGTCCAGTCTGTCTATGCCCCGAATGCCGCGAAACGTGCCAGCCCTTCTCGGCGAAAGCGCAGCGATCGGCGCCCTGCGACGCGAGATCGAAGCCGCTGCCAGGACTGATGCGAAGGTTCTCGTGCTCGGCGAGACCGGTTCGGGCAAGGAAGTTGTGGCGCGCTTGATCCACGAACAGAGCGGGCGCGCGTCGCGCGCGTTCGTGGCGGTGAACTGCAGTGGCATTCCGGAGACGTTGCTCGAATCGGAGTTGTTCGGGCACACGCGAGGCAGTTTCACCGGCGCCTACCGAGACAAGCCCGGACTGGTTCGGCAAGCCGACCGAGGCACGCTCTTCCTCGACGAACTCGGCGAGATGAGTCTGAGGATGCAGGCGGTTCTGCTGCGATTTGCCGAGACAGGTGAGCTTCAGACGATCGGGGTCGACGGAGTGACCGGCCGTTCTGACGTTCGCCTGATCACGGCCACGAACCGGAATCTGCGCGAGCGCATCGAGGCCGGCGTTTTCAGAGAGGACTTGTACTTCCGACTCAACATCATCCAGATCCACGTTCCACCACTGCGCGAACGCGTGGAGGATGTGCTGCTGCTGCTCCGACATTACCTTCATCGGGCCAGCGAGACCCATCGCCTCCATTGTCCGGAGCTGACTTCCGAGGCCGAGCAAGTACTCAACGGGTACGCCTGGCCGGGCAATGTTCGCGAACTGAAGAATCTTGCTGAGCGTCTGGTGGTGCGAGAGTGGGATCGGCCGATTGCGGCCAATGACCTTCCGGCCGAGATTCGCGGCGGACGCGATTCGGTTTCGGCCGCGCCGAGCGCCGGCCTCGCCTTCACCCAGGATCCCCTGCCCTCATCTCGACGGCTCGAGCGTGGCTCCGGGACGGCTGAACGACTGTGGGAGCGCTTGATCGCCGGGGAAAGCTTCTGGACAGTCGTACACCAGCCGTTCAAGGCGCATGAACTGACTCGTGACGATCTGGCAGCACTGATCCACCGGGGGCTCGAACACACGCGCGGAAGCTATCGAGCATTGCTGGGCGTGTTTGGTTTGCCGCCGACCGACTACAAACGCTTCCACGCCTTCCTCTACCAGCAGAACTGCAATCTGCCCGTCGGACCGTATCGCACGGCGCGGGCAACCTTGCGCCGGCAGGATCGGCCATCGTCAGTCTACACACCGGCCTGCTGACGGTCGCCCCAACGGAGCGTTAGGGCAACAACACCCGGCTGTCAGGGGTATCCCTCCAGAAGCGACATGACCGCGTGATCCGCATCATGCGTGTCGAAATCGTAGACGAGGGCTTGTTCGAAGCAGGCAAAGAACTGGGCCCCGAGCTGTTCATGCGTCGGGTGCCCAAGATACGACGTCAGTCCAGCCAGGTCGTCGAACTCCAACAGGGCGACGTGCGTGTAGTTCTCGTGCATCAATTGCTCGTAGGGCCGCCCGTGCAGCGTGCGCCGACCGATCTGAGCGCGCTTGATTGAACCGATCTCTCTGAGCGCGGTGGAAAACGCCTGGGCGAGCCCACGCCAGGCGTCTGGCGTCAGCCCCGCCTTCGGCCTGAACAGCACGATATGGACGATCATCGACGAGGCCCTCTCGGGCGTGGACGGTCACGAGCACTGTGCGGTGCGCGTTGCGCTCCGCCTTGCGGGTGAGCCCGAGGCCGGCCCTCCTGTCGGTGCCGATCTCGGGCGGCTGGGGTTCTGACCGCGCTGCCAGGGGAACGTGGCTGCTCCACCTGTTGGTGTTCGACTGGTGCGGCATGCTTGCGTTTGAAACGCTGCTCCCGCCGCGTCAGATTGCGCTTCTGCTTGAGGGCTGCGTACTTTCCGCGCGGATCTCGGTGCTCTCCACCGGGCCGCCAATCCCGACTGCGGGGGGTGCGGGCCGATCGGGACTCTTCACGAGCGGCCTCCGGCGAGGGCCAAAGTCTTCCGCGAGCGAACCATTTCATTTCGGCGTCGGGGTGGCGATCCTTCAACCGTCGCAGCGTTGGCAGAAGGTCTTCGCGCGACGCAGCGCGAAAGGAAGTCGGCAGGCCTCCAGCCAGGATGGTCCAGTACGAGTATCGAGGTGGCATTCCAATCCTTGTCGTTGCGCGACTACTCTGGCCCGAGCCGTTTCAGTTTCTCGACCAGCGTCGTCCTCTTGATGCGTAACAGTTCGGCTGCGCGATTTCGATTCCCTCCGGTGCGATCGAGCGAACGCATGATCAAGTCACGTTCAATCGCTGCGAGATAGGCCGACAGGTCCAGCCCCGCCTCTGGAAAGTCCACGAGCGGCGCCGCCGTCGGCGGCGGAGCCATCTGGACTTCCGCAGGGAGGTCAGCCATCTCGATCTGCTGCCGGCCTGCGCTCAACGCGACGGCACGCTCGACGGCGTTTTCAAGTTGACGGACATTCCCCGGCCACTGATAGGCCATCAGTGCCCGCATGGCGTCCTGAGAGACCTGCATCTGCGACGTCGGCGCGAACTTCTGCAGAAAGTGCTGGACGAGGACGGGGATATCATCACGTCGGTCTCGCAGCGGCGGCAGGTGAATCGGAATCACGTGCAGCCGATAGTAAAGATCCTCCCTGAATGCTCCTTCGGCGACCATCTTGGCAAGATCCGAATTGGTTGCTGCGATGACCCGCACATCCACTTTGATCGTCTGGCTATCCCCAACACGCTCGAATTCGCGCTCTTGCAGCGCGCGAAGCAGCTTCATCTGTAGAGCCGTGCTCATCGTGCCGACTTCGTCGAGGAAGAGCGTCCCCTTATGGGCCTGCTCGAAGCGTCCCTGCCGCGCGCCGACCGCCCCGGTGAAGGCGCCGCGTACGTGGCCGAACAGTTCGGCTTCGAGCAGCGTCTCAGGGATGGCGCTGCAGTTCAACGCGACGAATCGGTGCGCACGCCTGGGGCTGTTGTGATGAATTGCCCGAGCGACAATCTCCTTGCCGGTTCCCGTCTCTCCCGTGATCAGGATCGTGCTGCTGGATCGCGCCACGGTCTCGAGCACGTGAAACAGCTTCTGCATGGGTCGGCTGCGACCGAGGATCCCTCCAAACTGATAACGCTCTTCGAGCTGTGATCGGAGATAGGCATTCTCTGACCGGAGTCTTCGCTGCTCCAGCGCTTTCTGCAGCACATGCGACAGCTCGTCGAACTGAAAGGGTTTGGCGATGAAGTCCGACGCGCCGCGCTTGATTGCATCGACCGCGTCCTTCACCGTGCCGAAGCCGGTGATCACGATTGCCACGATGCCCGGATACCGCTCCCGTGCAGCTTCGATGACGCGCGAGCCATCGATGCCTGGCAGCCTCAGGTCGGTGATGACGATGTCGAACGCGAATTGCTCGAGTAGTTCGAGTGCCCGTTCCCCGGTCTCGGCTTGCACGACCTCGAATCCGCGTTCAGCCAAGCGCTCCGCCATCACACCCCGGAGTGAGGTCTCGTCATCCACAAAAAGCACGTGGGGGGTTGGGGTTGTTCCGGTCGGTTGCACGGCGCCAATATCTTGACACAGGGTGATGCTAACGATCGGTGGGCAGCGACCGATACAGCGATCGAACAAGCTCGGCGGGTCACGGTGGCTCGCCGGCGTTACCACGAATCGGCCGTCTTCAGGAGGCCTGTGAGTGCATATGGACCGTCAGACCCTCTCGATCATGAAGGCGTGCGAAGCCGTCGGAGTCAGCCGACGCACGATCTACAACTGGATTTCCGCCGGTAAAGTCGAGTACGTGCGAACGGCGGGGGGATCCATCCGGATCTTTGCCGACACCCTGTGGCGCGATGCCGCGTCACCGGCTCGTTCCGAGGAATCAGACTCGCGGACGGCGCCCGGACCTCACGCGTGAGCGCTCCTCAGAGGGTCGATGGTGCCGACGACTTGCCGTCGAGCCTCGACCTTCAGGCACTGTTTCATCGCCTGAACAACCAACTTGGGATCGTTCTCGCACACGCCGAACTCCTCGAAACCAAGGCCGCTGACGACGTAAATCGGGCTCGGGCAGCCCAGGTCGTCAGTAGCGCCCTTGACGCCATGGGCACCGTACGCGTGCTCCGTCAAAGAACGGAACCTTCGGCCTAGTTGTCGCTTCGTTTCGGCACATCTCAGGGCCGGTCTCGAGAGCCCTGATTCATTCCCGCTGATCTGCTCAGAACTGTAATTTTGCTGTCAGCATGTTGGCGAAGGGGTTGGCATTTCGTCAAACAGTTGGCGGTGTGGACCCGGAACCGACCAGGGGCACCTGCCGACAGGCCCTCAGGTGAGTGCTGCCAAGTATCTGTTCTGAAGTGACTTAGAGAGAATCTGCTTACGGGATTGCACTGGGATGCCCGTCGATTCGCCGGGTTGGTACCACGGTTGCCTTATGTGGCGCCGGAGGTCACATTCATGCGCCCCCAGATCAACTCTGAGAATCCACGTGTTCTGGCCAGCATTCCGTTCGTCGAGCAGCTCGCCCGCCGCGTCGCAGCCACGATGCCCCACTCGATTGACATCGGGGACCTGGTTCAGGATGGCGTCATCGGACTCATCGACGCCGCACATCGCTTCGACGAGGCGCGCGGCATCAAGTTCGAGACGTTCGCCGAACGCCGCATCCGAGGGGCGATGATCGACGCGCTGCGCAAGGATGCCTGGCCGCGCGGCGTTCGCCGCCAACGGCGCGAACTCGAGGCGGCGCGCGAAGAGTTGAGACGGGAATTGGGGCATGAGCCGTCGCTGGCGGATCTGGCGGCCAAGGTGGGTTCGGATGAAAAGCGACTCGGCCGCACGATCGTGCGAATCAACGCAATCGAATCGACCTCTCCGCTTGCCAACAACGATCACCTCGACGAATCGACGCTTCCAACCGCATTGATCCCTTCTGAGCCGGAACAGCCAGACGCTGCGTACGAGCGACAGGAAACGAAGGACCGCGTGTGCGCGGCGATCGCATCGCTTCCGCCCCGCGAGCAGAAGGTGATCGGCTTGTACTACTACGGTGAGGCGACGATGAAGCAGATCGGCGCCGAAATCGGCGTGAATGAATCCCGTGTATCGCAGCTACATGCTCGGGCAATCCGCCGGCTTCGTGATGCGCTGGGAACCCTGGTGCCGGGAGCCGAGGTGGTGAAGGTCATGCGGACCGCGATCCTGGAGTTCCAACAGAAGCCGCGAATGGCCAAGGCGACCCTGGAGAGCCGGGCGTTGCCTGGCGGAGTGGGACGACCTGGCGTCGTCGTCAACTACGCGAGCGCCTCACGAACGTTGCGCAGCAAGTCACCGAGCCGGAAAGGCTTGGCAAGCCA
>Ga0209108_10002691_pt1 | contig 10125 bp, 5 predicted proteins | sample Rifsed10ft1_FD_184003 | JGI IMG/M metagenome (GOLD analysis project Ga0209108, IMG submission 184003) | Soil microbial communities from Rifle, Colorado, USA - sediment 10ft 1 (version 2) | ecosystem: Environmental > Terrestrial > Deep subsurface > Rock core/Sediment | place: Rifle, Colorado...
TGGTCTGGTCGAGGGCACCGAGGAAGAGCCCGAGCATGACCGCGAAGAGGATCTCGAGCTTCTGGCGGGTCGGCAGGCCGAGCGCCGGGTCCTCGGCGAGCCGAGCAGGGCTTCCCTGGGGCTCACGGGGATCCCCAACGCCCGCGTCGAGGAGCACCTCCAGGTGCTCGGCCTGGAGGCGCCTGGCAGCCTCCCACAGGATGGCCTTCCGTCGCTGGTCATAGCCCTTCAGGGGGATGTACCCCGTCAGCGCGAGCTCCGGGAAGACCACCAGGTCGGCCTGGCCCCCCGCGGCGCGGATCGCTCGCTTGAGCTCGAGAGCGACGCCGTCGAGATGACTGAAGCAGCTCGAAAGCTCGGACGAAGAGTTGACGATCGCGATCTTGGGCTTCTCCATGTCGTGATCGGAGATGCCGAGCGCGCGCCATTGCGCGCGGCGGCCCGCCCAAAGCGCCGTTCCGGGCTCGAGATTGCTGCGTAGCTTGCGCGACACGGCGGCTAGCGGCGTTGCGCCGCGCCGGGCGCTGCAGCGTTGCTTCCCAAGAACGCGCCATCCGCCTCGAGCCGCGCTTGCAGCTTGCGCGGATCGATTCGGCGCGGCGCGACCTTGGCGCCAAGCGCGAGGTCTGCTGCGGTGCCCGCGGCCTGCCCCATGACGAAGCACGAACCGGAGACACGCGCCGACGATTGCCCCTCGTGGGACATGGACGCGCATCGGCCGGCGACAAGCAGGTTCTCGACCCGCTGCGGGACGATGATGCGATAAGGGATTTGATTGAAGCCTCGGGACTCCGCCCGTGCGAACACGAACTCGACGTCGCCGCTCACGTGCGCTTCGACGGGCCAACCGTTGACGCCGATCGCGTCGTCGAAATCGCGGCAGCCCAAGATGTCATCGTCCGTCAGCACGTATTCGCCGCGAATGCGCCGTGTCTCGCGAATACCGATCTGCGGCGCGATCTCGACGATGTAGGCTTTCTCGAAGCCGGGCGTGACGCTCTTGATGAACTGAAAGACGTCCCAGCATTGCCGGCGTCCTTCGACCTCACCGTAGGCGAGCTGCCGCGCATCGATGCCGCTGACGGCCGTGCCGTCCGGATTCTTGATCTGCGTGAGATTGGCCCGCCATTCGATCGGATTGCGCTGCGGCCGCACGATCGGCTTTTTGCGCGGAAACTTGCGTCCCTGCTTTTCGGCTTCCTCCATCAAGATGGGCACTCGCTCCCACGCACGGCCGGCCCTCTCAGGATCGACGCCGTTGATGCGAAACATCGTCGATGGATAGAGCATGTTGCCTGCACCGTCGCCGACCTCGAACGGGACGCCCGCCCACGCCGCGAGGTCGCCGTCACCCGAGGCGTCGATGAAGATCTGCCCGCTTATCGCGCCGCGCCCGGACTTGGTTTCGACGATCACCGCGTCGATGCGGTCGTGCGTGCTCATCACGGCACCGACGCCGAATGCGTGATAGAGAACCTCGACCTTGGCTTCGGCCGTGAGCTCGTCGGCGGCGATCTTGAACGCCGAGATGTCGTAGGCTTGGGCCATGATCCTGTTTTGCACGCTGAGATGCGGCGGATTGAGGCCGTCCATCGCTTGGAGCCGGTCGAGGACGTCGTCGGCGACGCCGTGGACGACCTGCTCGTGCCGGCCGTGAACAGCCGCATGCAGGCCGCAGAACGTGCTCAACCCCGCCGCGGTTCCGGCTCCACCCATGAATCCGTAGCGCTCGATGAGGATCGTCGCGCGCCCGCTGCGGCCGGCGGCGACGGCCGATGCGATGCCCGCGGGTCCGCCGCCGAGAACGACGACTTCGTATTCGCCGAGGAGCGGCGTCTGGCGGCTAGGCTCGATGATGTGGCTCGATTGCACGGCGGGAGACGGCTCCTTTACGCGGCACTGTAGGCGAGCGCGGAGCTGCGTTTCAAGCAAGACGCGGCAGTGATGGCGTTGTTACCGTAAGTAATAGCATCCGCCGTCGCTGGATGAGACGCAGACCGGCGCGCAAGATGGCATCGCTTGGGTGATTTCTCTCGATCCCCTCGGAGATTCTCCAAGGCTCAAACCGAGCCCGGCTTTCGAGCCGGGCTCACTTTCTTTAGACCATCAGTCCCCGCGGTAGCTTTGCAAGAGCGGCGATCAACGTGATGATGAGCTTGCAGCGCATAGATGTTTCCCCTCTCGCGCGTTTCTTCTTGGCGCTCGAGATACTACTCCGACCACGAGGGGCGTGCCATTGCGTTTCGGCCGCGCCTGTCTCTTGTGGCGTCCCCGCCGCGATTCATCCCTCTTCCGTAGGAGCGAGCTTCGCTCGCGATTCTTACATTCGCGAGCGAAGCTCGCTCCTACAAAGATTTGGAAGATCGCGGCCGGAGGCCGCTCCAGTGGCCGGCGCGTCAGTCCCAGGTGAGCGCGCCGCCCGTTTGGTACTCGATGACGCGGGTCTCGAAGAAGTTCTTTTCCTTCTTGAGATCGATGATCTCGCTCATCCACGGCAGCGGGTTCTTCGCGCCTGCGAACGGCTCGTCGAGACCGATCTGCGTCGCGCGCCGGTTCGCGATGAACTCGAGATACTCCTGCATGACGGCCGCGTTGAGCCCGAGTATGCCGCGCGGCATCGTATCGCGCGCGTAGGCGATCTCGAGCTCCATGCCTTCGAGGATGATGCTGCGCGCCTCCGCGCGAAAGCCCTCCGTCCATAGCGCCGGATTCTCGGCCTTGATCTGGTTGATGAGATCGACGCCGAAGTTCAAGTGCATGGATTCGTCGCGCAAAATGTATTGGAACTGCTCGGCCGTGCCCGTCATCTTGTTGCGACGGCCCATCGACAGCACCTGCGAGAACCCGGTATAGAAGAAGATGCCCTCGAACACGACATAGAACGCGATGAGGTCGCGCAGCAGGCGTTGATCCGCGGCGCGCGTGCCCGTGTGAAAACCGGGATCGCTCAAGCTCTCGGTGTACGGCAGAGCCCACTCGGCCTTTGCGGCGACCGACGGCACCTCGCGATACATGTTGAACACTAGAGCCTCGTCGAGCCCGAGCGACTCGATGACGTACTGATAAGCGTGCGTGTGCACGGCCTCCTCGAACGCCTGGCGCAACAGATACTGGCGGCACTCGGGGTTCGTAATGTGACGGTAGGCGGCGAGCACGAGATTGTTGGCCACGAGCGAATCGGCCGTCGAGAAGAAACCGAGACTGCGCTTGACGATCGTACGCTCGTCGTCGGTCAAGCCCGAGGGGTCGCGCCACATCTCGATGTCGCGCGCCATCGGGATCTCCTGCGGCATCCAGTGATTCGCGCTGCCCTGCAAGTACTTGTCCCATGCCCAGCGGTACTTGAAGGGCACGAGCTGGTTCAGGTCGGCGCGGCAATTGATGATCCGCTTATCGTCGACGCGGATGCGCCGCGCACCACGCTCGAGACGCTCGAGCCCCGTCAGCCCGAGTGCGGTTGCGCCTGCGGTTTCGGAGCCGATCATTGGCAGGCCTCGCACGCGGGATCGGTGAGGGCGCAGACGGCCGCTCCGGGCTTAGTCACGGCATTCAGCGCTCCATCCTCGATCGTGCTGCGCTCGACATGCGTCGCGCTCGTCGAACGCAGGTAGTACGTAGTCTTGAGGCCGCGTCGCCAGGCGAGCCGGTACAAGCGATCGAGCGCCTTCCCCGAGGGCTCCGGCATGTAGAGATTGAGCGACAGCGATTGGTCGAGCCATTTTTGCCGCCGTGCAGCCGCCTCGACGAGCCAAGCGGGGTCGATCTCGAACGACGTCGCGTAGCGGCGTTTCAAATCGTCATCGATCCGGTCGATCGCCTTGAGCGCGCCATCGTAGTACTTGAGGTCGTTGACCATCACCTCGTCCCAGAGCCCGAGCCGTTTGAGCTCGGCGACGAGATACGGGTTGATGACCGTGAACTCGCCGGAAAGGTTCGATTTGACGTACAGGTTGCGATAGGTGGGCTCTATGCTCTGTGAGACGCCGACGATGTTCGCGATCGTCGCGGTCGGCGCAATCGCGAGACAATTGGAGTTGCGCATGCCGATGGTTCGGACGCGCTCGCGCAGCGCTGGCCAGTCGAGCGTCGCGGAGCGGTCCACATCGAGAGCGCCGCGGTGCTCCGCGAGGATATCGAGCGAGTCGAGCGGCAGAATGCCGCGGCTCCACAACGACCCCGCAAAGCTCGAGTAACGGCCGCGCTCGGCCGCGAGGTCGCACGAAGCGGCAATCGCGAAATAGCTCACGAGCTCCATCGAGCGGTCCGCGAACGCGACGGCGGCCTCGGATGCGTACGCGATGCCCTGCTTGTAGAGCGCGTCCTGAAAGCCCATCAGACCCAAGCCCACGGGCCGGTGCGCGAGATTCGACCGGCGCGCTTGGGGCACGCTGTAGTAGTTGAGGTCGATGACGTTGTCGAGCATGCGCATGGCCGTACGCACGGTACGCTCGAGTCGCGCCGTGTCGAGACCGCGCTCGTCGACGTGCGCTGCGAGGTTCACGGAGCCCAAATTGCACACGGCAATTTCCTCGTCCGAGGTATTGAGCGTGATTTCGGTGCACAGGTTCGAGCTGTGCACGACGCCCGCATGCTGCTGCGGCGAGCGCAGATTGCAAGGGTCCTTGAACGTGATCCACGGATGCCCGGTCTCGTAGAGCATCGAGAGCATGCGGCGCCAGAGTTGCAGGGCGCTCGAGGTCTTGAACCGCTTGATCTCGCCTCTCTTGGCGCGCGCCTCGTGCCGCTCGTAAGCTACCTTGAACGCGGCTCCATAGGCGTCGTGCAAATCCGGCACTTCGTCCGGCGAGAACAGCGTCCACTCGCCGTCCGCCTCGACGCGCTCCATGAATAGATCGGGGATCCAATGGGCCGTGTTCATATCGTGCGTGCGGCGGCGGTCGTCGCCGGTGTTCTTGCGCAGATCGAGGAATTCCTCGATGTCGAGATGCCAAGTCTCGAGGTACGCGCATACGGCGCCTTTGCGCTTACCGCCCTGATTCACGGCGACGGCCGTGTCGTTCGCGACCTTGAGAAACGGCACGACCCCCTGCGACTTGCCGTTCGTGCCGTTGATGTGGGCCCCGAGGGCACGCACGCGCGTCCAATCGTTGCCCAATCCGCCCGCGTATTTCGAGAGCAGCGCGTTGTCGCGCACGGCGCTGTAGATCCCCTCGAGGTCGTCGGGCACGGTCGTCAAATAGCAGCTCGAGAGCTGCGGGCGGCACGTCCCGGAGTTGAACAGCGTCGGCGTCGAGCTCATGAAATCGAAGGAGCTCAAGAGCTCGTAGAACTCGATGGCGCGCGCGTCGCGCTCGACCTCGTTGAGCGCCAGGCCCATCGCGACGCGCATGAAGAATGCCTGCGGCAGCTCGAATCGTTGACCGTCGCGCTGTAGCAAATAGCGGTCGTAAAGCGTCTGTAGGCCGAGATATGTGAGTTTGAGATCGCGGTCCGCGGCGAGCGCCGCGCTCAAACGCTCGAGGTCGAACTCGAGCAGGCGTGGGTCGAGTAAGTTTTGCTCGACGCCCGCGGCGACGAAGGCGGGGAAATACTCGCCGTAACGGCGGCGCATCTCGGCGTGGGTCGCCTCGGCCCGCCGACCGGCGACGTAGCTCAACGCTTCGCGCCGCGCGATGTCGAGCAGCAAGCGCGCCGTTACGTAGGTGTAATTGGGCTCCGTCTCGATGAGCGGCCGGGCGCTCATGACGAGCGCCTGGCCGACCTGTGCTTCCGCGACGCCGTCATAGAGGCTGCGTTGCGCTTCCGTGACGACGGGCTCGACCGCGACGTCGGCGATGCCTTCACACGCCTCGCGGACGACGAGCTCAATGCGCTCGACGTCGAGCGGCACGAGGCGGTCGTCGGCGAGTCGCACGTTGATGCGGCCCGCAAGTAGCTGTTCGGTGGGACGCCGCTCCGCTCGCTCGCGCGCACGCTCCTCGCGATAGAGAATGTAGGCGCGCGCGACCTTGTGCTCGCCGGCGCGCATGAGCGCGAGCTCGACTTGATCCTGAATGTCCTCGATGTGTACGGTGCCGCCGTCGCTCAAGCGGCGCGTGACGGCGGTGACGACCTGCGCCGTCAGTTGCTCGACTTGAGCGTGCACGCGCCGCGAGGCGGCCGCAGGCCCGCCCTCGACCGCGAGAAACGCCTTCGTGACGGCGACGCTTATCTTGCTCGCGTCGAAATGCGTGACGGCGCCGTTGCGCCTCACCACGTGGAACACCGGCGCGGCCTGCGCGCTCGCGGTGACGGCGGGACTTAAGCTCAACGTTCTCGTTGCAGTGTGATGGCCGGCAGTCTCCATGGCGTTCCCCCAAGGTGCGTCGAGATCTTCGGTGGCGGAATCGACGCGAAGGCGATGGAGGTGCGGGAACGGCGAGACGGCCCGACCGCCAGCAATCCTTGACGCGAGGATTCCAGCCTCAAGCCTTCGCGAGGTCTTCGGGCTCGCAGGGCACATGCTCTGCATACCGTTGCGCGACAGCCCCGGATTCTCACCGGGTTCCCCTCGCAGCAACGCTATATATAGTGTTGCTCGAAGAAGGTAGGCCCAATATATAGAGGTTGTCTCGGAACGGCAAGCCGACGTGACGGGCAACACCAGAGGCGAGCGGACGGCGACGGAACAGCTAGCGCGCGGATGCCTGTTTGACTGAGGCGCCGCCTGGGACGTCGCGCAAGGGCAGCGGTTGCGGCATTCCGACCGCGTAACCTTGAGCGAAATCGATGCCGAGCTCCGTCACGATGGTGAGCGTGTCGGCATCCTCGACGAACTCGGCCGTCGTCGAGAGGCCCATGCTGTGGGCGACGTCGTTGATCGACTTGACGATTACGCGGTCCGTCTGATTCTGACGCAGCGTCCGCACGAACATGCCGTCGATCTTGACCGTATCGACAGGCAGATTCTTGAGATAGCCGAACGACGACGTCCCACTGCCGAAATCGTCGAGTGCAAATCGGCAGCCGCGCGTCTTGAGAGTTGCGATGAAATTCTGTGCGGCCGTGAGATTTTGAATGGCCGCGGTCTCGGTGATTTCGAAGCAGATCTTGTCGCCTGATATTTCGTGCGCATCGAGTCGCGCACAAATTTGCGTCAGGAAGTCCGGGTCGCCGAGCGACATGCCGGATATATTGATGCTGCCGTAGGCGAGCTTGGCTACTGCTTCCGGCGACTCGGCCATCCACGCGAGGAAGCGTTCGACGACCCAGCAATCAACGGTCTTGCTCAAGTTGTATTTCTCGATGGCCGGCAAGAAAAGCCCGGGAGATACGATCTTTCCGTCCCAAGCCAGCATCCGGATGAGTATTTCGAAGCGAATCTGATCCTCGGCGTTGAGCGGCAGCGCGCGGATCGGCTGGTGGTACAGCCGCATACGGTCTTCCTGGAGCGCGTGCTTGGCCTCGACGACCAGCCGCATTTCCGAGATGCGGCGGTTGACGGTCTTGTCGTCGGGCTCCTGCACGTGCACGCGGTTGCGGCCCTTTTCCTTCGCCGCGGAGCAGGCGGTGTCCGCGGCGCAGAGCAGATCGCTGAGCGATGCCGTGTTCTCGTCGACAGGCACGACGCCGATGCTCGCCCCGACGTCGATGTCGCGATCTCCCCAACGCAACCGAAAACCGCGGATGGCTTCGAGCAGATTGTTTGCAACGACAGCACTGTCGTCCATGGCCCGGTTGCGCAGCAGCAAGCCAAACTCGTCGCCGCCGACGCGTGCGAGGGTGTCGAAATTCGAGATTCGCGACGCCAGCACCTCACTGAGGTTCTTGAGCAGCTCGTCGCCTGCCGCATGACCGAAGGTATCGTTGACGATCTTGAACTGATCGAGATCCAAGTAGCAGAGGGCATGCACGGAGCCGTTGGTGTTCGATTCGTCGATGGCCTGCTGCAACTGGTACTCGAATGCGCGCCGGTTCGGCAGGGAGGTCAACGAGTCGTGATTGGTCTCGAACGCCAGGCGTTCGCTGAGCTCGTGCACCTCGGTGAAATCCGTGAGACTGCCTTGGTAGCCTACCGGCTTTCCGGCCCCGTCGTGGACGAGGCGGGTGGTATCGAGCAGCTCGAGCGCACGGCCCTCGCGCGTCAGTACGGATTTGCGGTAATTGACGAGCTCTTTGTCCCGTCGCAGAAGATCGAGCCACTCCTTCTGGCGATTCGAATCCAGAAAGTGCGCGTGACGCGAGAATCCCTTGATTAAATCGGCCTCGCTCGAATAGCCGAACAGCGCGACCATTGCCGGATTGGTGGAAATCAAGTTGCCCTCGAGGTCGAGCTCGTACAGGGCTGCGGCCGAGTTTTCGTAGAACCGCTTATAGCGTTCCTCGGACGCGCGCAGCCCGTCCGTGCCGGCGCGCTCGATCGCGAGAGACAGGCTGCGGCTCAAGACTTCGGCCGTGAGACCCGACGCGAGCACGTAGCCCGACGTATGGGCTCCCGCTTCGGCCAGATCGAAGTATGCCTCCATCGTCGGCGCGAGGACCACGATCGGGAGCTCGGGATGCATACGCTTGATGGCCGCGATCGCTTGCTTGGATTCGGCAGAGCAGTCTCTCGCGATGCGGAGTAACACGGCGTCGATCACCAGAAGGACGGCATCGGTTTCGAGCTTGGCGTGCGCGCCTGTGGCGGCCGGGAAAACGCCCGGCAAGAACTCGAACGTCTCGAGCCCGCCGCTCTTCAAGAGCTCCGCGAGCGCCGCGTCCGGAGACGGCGCGATCAGGGCTATACGGAACTTGCCCTCGGCAGAGCGCGACCGGCTCATCGGAGGCACTACACGCTATCCGCGGAGAATCGGGGCGTACGCTGCGAGTTGCTCGAGCGGTTGTTCCACCGGCGCACGATCTCGGGGACTTTGCGGCCCTCGACCGGTGGGCTGATCAAGAACCCTTGCGCCGCGTCGCAGGCGATTCTATCGAGAAAATCCAGCGTCTCCTGCGTCTCCACGCCCTCCGCGCAAACCGACAACTTGAGCTTGTGGGCCAGCCCGACGAGCGCCTCCACGGTGATACGGGCCTCGTTCGCGGTCGGAATGCGCATGACGAGCGACTTGTCGATCTTCATCTCGTTGAACGGCATACGGACGAGCTGCGTCAGCGACGAATAGCCGATACCGAAGTCGTCGATCGCGAGATGAACGCCCTTGAGGCGCAAGCGCGTGAGGATATCGAGCGTATCGGCTTCCTGATCGAGCGTTCCTACTTCGGTGATCTCGAGCGTCAGCGAATTCGCATCGATTTGATTGGCCGCGAGCACGCCACTCAAGCGGTCCGGGAAATCGATGTCGGTGATCAGGGAAGCCGAAACGTTGATGCGCAAACCGAGGTCCAACTTGTGCGCGCGCCAGCCGCACATTTGCTCCACGCCCTGCGCGATGACGAAATCCGTGATTTGCGTGCCAAGGCCATGGGACTCGCCCATCTCGATGAACGCATCCGGAGTCAGCAGTCCGCGCTCCGGATGATTCCAGCGCAGCAGCGCTTCCATGGCGCAGATGTCCCAAGTGCCGTCGGCGAAGCGTTGGATCGTGGGTTGGTAGTGAGCGACGAGCTGGTTGAGCTCCATTGCTTTCTTGAGCTCGTCGGCATCGAGCGGCCTCGACTTCGCCTTGGCGGCCAACAACGCATCGAGCAATTCCTCGGGCGTGAACGGCTTCTGAATCGCGGCGACGACATTGAGCCCTCGCGTCCGCCCGTACTGTTCCGCCGCACTGATAGTTCGCTCGTCCATGCCCGTCACGAGCACTATCGCGGCCTTGATTTCGAGCTCCGCGAGGTGACGCAGCGTCTGGACACCGTCCATCTGGGGCATCTGCAGATCGAGGACGATCACGTCGGGAGTCGAGACGCTGAGCTTCTCGCGGAACGGATCCGGCGAGGTGACGGTGTGCGCCTCGAATCCGGCGCGCTCCGCGACCGTTTTGACGATCGCGCCGATCTGCTCGTCGTCGTCGAGCGAGATGAGGAGAGGTTTTCTGTCGGATTTGGTCATTGAGCTTCCACCCAGCATCCCAGGTGGGCGAATGCCTGATTGGAGCAAACTGTACCGGTAATGTTCGGTTAAATAGCGTGATTTACATCACAACTATTTAGCATATGAATACATAGAACGACCATGCTTGGTTCGGG
>Ga0209108_10002692_pt1 | contig 10122 bp, 10 predicted proteins | sample Rifsed10ft1_FD_184003 | JGI IMG/M metagenome (GOLD analysis project Ga0209108, IMG submission 184003) | Soil microbial communities from Rifle, Colorado, USA - sediment 10ft 1 (version 2) | ecosystem: Environmental > Terrestrial > Deep subsurface > Rock core/Sediment | place: Rifle, Colorado...
AATCCGCTCGCGCGGATTCCGGCCGCGCGAAGATCCCTAAAGGCGGCCGCTTTCGCGGCCTTGGCGCGCTTTCACATCAACCGTCGAGGTGCCGCGGCTGGTATGGTCCGGGCGTTCCTAGTTCAGAGCGAGTCCGGTTTGCGCTTCTTCAGTGTGCGCTTCCTTACCCGTTCGTGAGTTTGGTGAAGGAGGTGTTTTCATGGCAACCGGAACCGTCAAGTGGTTCAACGACAGCAAGGGGTACGGGTTCATCACCCCGGACGAGGGATCGAAGGATCTCTTCGTACACCACTCGAACATCGCCGGCGAGGGCTACAAGAGCCTGGCCGAGGGTGCGCGCGTCGAGTTCGAGCAGCGCGAGGGGCAGAAGGGCCCTGAGGCGACGAACGTGACGCTCGCCGCCGCGTAACGACTGGAGTATGTGCGTGGCCGCTCGCGCGGCCACGCGCTCCGTCGGGTCGGACATTCACGATCGTGCGCGCGTCGCAGACGAACGCCGTGGAGCACAATGGCCGCATGGCCATCGATGCCCATGTGGACATCGGCCACGTCCACCTGAAGGTCGCCGACATCGACCGGTCGCTCGACTTCTGGTGCGGCGTTCTGGGATTCGAGCTCCAGCAGCGCCTGGGCGACCAGGCGGCGTTCGTCTCCGCGGGCGGCTACCACCACCACATCGGGCTCAACACGTGGGAGTCGAAGGGTGGCTCTCCCCCTCCGCCGGGGAGCACGGGCCTGTACCACGTGGCCGTTCGCTTCCCGGATCGCAAGACGCTCGGCGAGGCGGTGAAACGCGTGCTCGCGGCCGGAATCCCGCTCGAGGGGGCCTCCGACCACGGCGTCAGCGAGGCTATCTACCTGCGGGACCCGGACGACAACGGCGTCGAGCTCTACCGAGACCGGCCGCGCGAGGAATGGCCACGAGAGCCCGACGGCGAGACTGTTGCGATGTACACGTGGCCGCTCGACGTCCGCTCGCTGCTGGCCGAAGCCACGGCCTGATCCCCGCGCCACTCGGAGAGGGGACCCGGAACGCCGCCCCGTCAGCTATACCTCGGACATAACCCAAGACTCAAAGCCTGTCGAGCAGCTCGAGCGCGTCGTGATCCGTTTCGCCGGTGACTCCGGGGACGGCATGCAGCTGACGGGTGACCGCTTCACGAGCGAGACCGCGGTCTTCGGGAACGACCTCGCCACCTTTCCCGACTTCCCCGCCGAGATCCGTGCCCCGGCCGGATCGTTGCCCGGCGTGTCGGGGTTCCAGGTCCACTTCGCCGACCACGACATCCTCACGCCGGGAGACCAGCCGAACGTGCTCGTCGCCATGAACCCGGCCGCGCTCAAGGTGAACCTCGCTGACATCGCGAAGGGCGGGACGATCATCGTCAACACCGATGCGTTCAACGAGCGCAACTTGCAGAAGGCCGGGTACGAGGCGAGCCCGCTCGAGGACGGCTCGCTCTCCGACTTCCACGTCCACGAGGTCGCGCTTTCGTCGATGACGGTGGAGGCGCTGAAGGCTGTCGAAGGCATCACTGCTCGCGAGGCCGAGCGCTCGAAGAACTTCTTCGCGCTCGGGCTCATGTCGTGGCTCTACCACCGGCCCGTCGAGGGCACGCTCGAGTTCATCGACCAGAAGTTCGCGAAGCGGCCCGAGATCGCGGAGGCGAATACGAAGGCCTTCAAGGCAGGCTGGAACTACGGCGAGACCTCGGAGGACTTCGCGGTCTCGTACGAGGTGGCCCCGGCTCGGCTCGCGCCGGGTACCTACCGGCAGGTGGCGGGGAACACGGCGCTCGCGTGCGGCCTCGTCGCGGCGAGCAAGCTCTCCGGGCTGCCGCTCTTCCTCGGCGCGTACCCGATCACGCCGGCGTCCGGCGTGCTCGAGGAGCTCGCGGCGCTCAAGAACTTCGGCGTCCGCACGTTCCAGGCCGAGGACGAGATCGCCGCGTCGGGGGCGGCGCTCGGCGCCGCGTTCGGGGGCGCGCTCGCCGTCACCACGTCCGCAGGCCCCGGTGTCGTTCTGAAGTCGGAGACCGTCGGGCTCGCAGTCACCCTCGAGCTCCCGCTCCTGATCGTGGACATCCAGCGCGCCGGGCCGTCGACCGGCATGCCGACGAAGCCGGAGCAGGCCGACCTGCTGATGGTGATGTTCGGCCGGAACTCCGAGTCCCCGGTGCCCGTCGTCGCGGCTTCGACGCCCGCCGGCTGCTTCGACGCCGCGATCGAGGCGGCGCGCATCGCGATCAAGTTCAGGACTCCCGTCTTCCTGCTTTCGGACGCGTACCTGGCCAACGGCTCCGAGCCGTGGCTCATCCCGGACGCAGGCTCGCTTCCGGACATCTCGACCGAGTTCGCCACGAAGCCGAACGACGGCGAGGGCTTCCTGCCGTACAAGCGCGACCCCGAGACGCTAGCCAGGCCGTGGGCGCTTCCCGGCACGCCCGGCCTCGAGCACCGGATCGGCGGCCTCGAGAAGGAGCACGAGACGGGGAACGTCTCCTATGACCCCGAGAACCACGACCTGATGGTGCGGCTGCGCGCGGCGAAGGTGGCGGGCATCGCCTCCGACATTCCGGAGCTCGAGGTCGACGATCCGGACGGGGCGGACACCCTCGTTCTCGGTTGGGGATCGACCTACGGGGCGATCGGTGCCGCGGCCCGACGGGTGCGCGCGAGCGGGCGCAAGGTGGCGACGGCGCATCTCCACTACCTCAACCCGTTCCCCCGGAACACGGGCGAGGTGCTCAGGAGCTACGAGAAGGTGCTCGTCCCGGAAATCAACCTCGGGCAGCTGCGGATGCTGCTGCGCGCCGAGTTCCTCGTGGACGCGGCCGGCTACAACAAGGTGCGCGGGCGCCCGTTCCGGGCCGCGGAGCTCGCGGACGCGATCACCGCGCTGGTGGACTCGTGAGGCGTATGTCCGCTTCGCGATCAACGTCCTTGGTCGACACCGGCCGCGTCAGCGGCCGCTTTAGGGGTGTTCGCGATCCCGGATCTGCTCCTGCAGATTCGGGATCTGCGGGGGAGACATGAGTGGCGGCAACGGACACCTCGTCCAGCTGACGGCGAAGGACTTCAAGTCCGACCAGGAGGTTCGCTGGTGTCCTGGGTGCGGCGACTACGCGATCCTCAACGTCATCCAGGGCTTCATGCCCGAGCTCGGGCTCGAGCGCGAGCGCATCGTCTTCGTCTCCGGGATCGGCTGCGCGGCGCGGTTCCCGTACTACATGCAGACCTACGGGATGCACTCCATCCACGGGCGCGCGCCCGCGATCGCGACCGGGCTCGCGGTGACCCGCCCCGACCTGTCGGTGTGGGTCGTGACCGGCGACGGCGACGCGCTCTCCATCGGGGGGAACCACCTGATCCACGCGCTCCGGCGCAACGTCAACCTCAAGATCCTCCTCTTCAACAACCGCATCTACGGGCTGACGAAGGGGCAGTACTCGCCGACGTCCGAGCTCGGGAAGGTAACGAAGTCGACGCCGATGGGCTCGCTCGACCATCCCTTCAACCCGCTCTCGGTGGCAATCGCAGCCGAGGCGACCTTCGTCGCGCGGGCGATCGACACGGACAAGAAGGGCTTGTCGGAGGTGCTCGGCGCGGCCGCGCGCCACCGCGGCTCCGCGTTCGTCGAGATCCTCCAGAACTGCAACATCTACAACGACGGCGCCTTCGACTACGTGCGCGACGAAAAGGGCAACCGGATCTACCTCGAGCACGGCGCGCCGATTCGCTTCGGCGAGGAGGGAGAGAAGGGCGTCGTCCAGGACGCCGACGGGTCGGCGCGTGTCGTCGACGTGGCCGAGACCGGGGGGGACGCGCTCCTCGTGCACGATGCCGGCCACCGAGAGCCGAGCCTCGCGTTCGCACTTTCGCGAGTTACGTTCGAGCAGGACGGGGCGGTGCCGCTGGGCGTGTTCCGGAGCGTCGAGAGCGAGGTCTACGACGACCTCATGAGCGCGCAGCTCGAGACCGCGCGCGAGCAGCGCGGCGAGGGCGACCTAGAGGCGTTGCTGCACTCAGGCGACACCTGGGTGGTCTCGTAGAGGCGAGGCTTGCCTCGCCCTTGGGGCGCGCGGTGGACAGGGCGACGCAAGCGTCGCCCCTACGGCTCGGCGAGAAGGCGGACGATCCGCGCCGCGACCTCCTCGCCCTTTTCCTCCTGCAGGAAGTGACCGGCACCTGAGACGATCTCGGCGGGGCCGGCGCCTGGGATGCGCGCGGCAAGTCGCTCGGCGGCCGCGGGCGAGAAGATCGGGTCCGAGTCCGAGAAGAGCACGAGCGCCGGTCGCTCCCAGCGGGTGAGCGCCTCGCGCACTTCGAGCATCCTCGCTGCGGATGGATGGTCGACCTCGGTGGGGACGAGCTCGGGGAACGCGAGGATGCCCGCCTTCGACTCAGGCGTCGGGAAGGGCGCGTTGTAAGCCTCGACGACGTCGTCGGCCAGCTCGCCCACACACGAGATCCGGACGAGCTGCCCGGGGACGAGCTCCGTCCCCACCCTCCGTACGAACTCGCGGAAGCGAAGCCATTCCGGTGAGGGCGCGCGGCCGGCGCCGATCCCGGTGTTGAGGATCACGAGCCGCGCCACCCGCTCGGGCCGCTCGACGGCGAGCCGCATCCCGATCGGCCCGCCCCAGTCCTGCACCACGACGGTCGTCGCCCGCAGGTCGAGCTCGTCGGCAAGCCGCTCGATCGAGCGGTAGTGGAAGTCGTAGGAGTAGTCCCCGATCCGGGTCGGCTTGTCCGAGCGGCCGAAGCCGAAGTAGTCGGGCGCGACGACCCGGCCGACACGCGCGAGCGGGGGGATCATCTTCCGGTAGAGGTACGCCCACGTCGGCTCGCCGTGGAGGAGCAGCACCGGATCGCCGGAGCCCTCGTCCACGTAGTGCATCCGCGGCTGCTCCTGTTCGAGGTAATGCGGGTCGAACGCGTAACCGGGGAGCGCGTCAAAGCGCTCGTCGGGCGTGCGGTAGAAGTCCACGAAGCGATCATGACGCGAGGAGGAGGCCGGAGATGGCGGAGACCGGGAACATCTGGAGTGACGAGGGCTGGTACGAGAGCGACGAGGAGTGGGCGGCCGGGAAGTCGAGGTGGCTTCCCCGGGGGGACAAGATCGGCGCGACCGTGTACGAGATCGAGCCCGGGACAATGAGCGGCAACTACCACTTCCACCATGGAGCCGAGGAGCTGCTGGTCGTGCTTCGCGGCTGTCCGACGCTGCGTGACCCGGACGGCGAGCGGGTCCTCGGCGAGGGAGACGTCGTGCACTTCCCAGTCGGCCCGGGCGGGGCGCACCAGCTCATCAACCGCAGCGACGAGCCCGTTCGCTACCTCATGGTCAGCAACCGACCCTCGCCCGAGGCGGTCGAGTACCCGGATACCCGCCAGCTCTCGGTGATGGCCTTCACGGAATCCCAGCTCGGCGAGCGGCTCTGGGACATCAGGACGCTCGAAGAGCCGGCCGAGTAGCGCTCAGCGCGCGATCGAAGCCCGTTCGAGCGCGAGCCGCTCGACGAGGTCGGCTGCCTCGACCGTTCCCGGCGAGGCCTGCGCGGCGCTCGCAATCGAGGCCATTCGCCCGGCGAGCGCCCGGTCGCCGAGCAGGCGATCGACGGCGGCCCCGAGCTCGCCGTCCTCGAAGGCATATGTCGGAAGCCTGATGCCGAAGCCGGTCTCGTCGACGCGCTGCGCGTTGTCGTACTGGTCCCAGAAGAGGGGTAGGGCGACCATCGGCTTGCCGAAGTGGAAGCACTCGGTCGTCGTGTTGTTGCCCGCGTGCGTGATGACCACGTCGGCGAGCGGGAGGATGGACGGCTGCGGGAGGAACTCCGCGCCCCACATGTTCCCGGCGAGCTCGAACTCGGCGTGTTGCGGGCCCTTCGAGACGACGTACCGGTGCCGTGTTCGGGCGAGAACGTCCACGAGTCGCTTCATCAGCTCGACGTCCGCAGAGCCGAGGCTGCCGAGCGAGAGGTAGACGAGCCCGCCGTCTCCCTCCGCGATGTGCTCCGGCAGCTCTACCGCATCGTCGGCGCGCCGCACGCACGTCTCGAGCCGGTGCCAGGTCGTCCCGAGCGGCCGCGCGCGGTCGTAGTCGAGCGCGGCTGGATACACGTACAGGTTCAGCCACTCCGACTCGTGGATGAAGTCGCCCTCGGGGAGGGGAGGCGCGCCGCGTTCGGCGAAGAAGGCGAAGAACTCGCCGTGCAGCTCCGCGGTCGCTCGGCGGTACTCCTCCCGGAACTCGGCCCAGCCGCCTCGATCGTTCGCCGCATAGCCCGAGAACACGGGCGGGATCGCGTCGTCGCGCAGCTCGAGCGGGTTGCAGGAGACGATGCGAACCCAGGGGCGGCCGGAGTGCTGGATGGCCGGGAAGCCGACGACGTTGTCCTCCACGATCACGTCCGGCTCGAGCTCGTCGAAGATCTCGCGCAGCCGATCGTCGACGTAGCGGGCGCCGTCACACAGCGCGCGCCAGGTCGGCTCGATGAACTCGGCAAGCTGCTCGATCGTGGGCTTGCGGAAGACGGGCGCCGTGTCCCTGATGAAGTCCTTCCAGAACTGGCCCGGCTCCTCCTCGACCTCGGGCGTCGGGCCGAGGCGCATGAGACGCTCCTCGAATCCCTGCGCCTCGAGGTTGCCGGCGAACGACTCCTCGATCACGAACACGACCCGGTGCCCGCGCTCGCGCAGAACCTGGCCGATCCCCACGCAGTTGTTCGTCGGGCCGTACGCCCCCTCGGGGAAGAAGACGATCGTCGCCCGGTCCACGGCTGCGTACTCTCTCACGCCGCTTGCTTTGCTTCAAAGCTGGAAGTAGTGTCACTTCAGTTTTCTTCGATGACGTCTCAGACTTCTGTTGCCGGGAATCCGGTCGACGTCGGTGACCGGCTCCGGGCCATCCGGCGTCTCCGGCGCGCGACGCTGAAGACGGTCGCCGATCGCGCGGGACTCTCGGAGAGCTTTCTGAGCCAGGTGGAACGCGGGCGCGCGAATGCGAGCGTCGCCTCGCTGAAGCGCATCGCCGGCGCGCTCGGGGTCACGGTCGCCGATCTCTTCGAGCCGAACGGCTCGCAAGGCCGCCCGCGCGTGCTGCGGCGTGACCTGCGGCCGACGCTTACGTTCGGGGCGCTGGGCCGGAAGTTCATGCTCACCCCGAGGCCGCTCGAGAACCTCCAGGTGATCGTCGGCGAGCTCGACGCCGGCGGCTCGACGGGCGACGAGCCGTACACGCACGGCGACTCGGAGGAGCTGCTCGTGGTGCTCGCGGGAGTCGTGTCGCTTCAGCTCGGGACCGAGGTGTTCGAGCTCTCGACCGGCGACTCGATCGACTATCGGAGCTCCAGTCCTCACCGGCTGACGAACGTCGGGGACGACACGGCGGAGGTCATGTGGATCATCAGTCCACCGAGCTACTGAGCCGCGCCGCCGTGACGGCGGCGGCGGCCGACGTCGAGCTCGAGGGCGTCACGAAGCGGTTCGGCTCCGTCGCGGCGGTCGACAGCGTCGACCTCACGGTGCAGCCGGGGGAGTTCCTGTCGCTGCTCGGGCCGTCCGGGTGTGGGAAGACGACGACGCTTCGCCTGGTCGCAGGCTTCGAGCGCCCGGACGAGGGGCGGGTGCGGATCGGCGGCGGGGACGTCTCGAGGCTTCCGCCGTACAAGCGGGACGTCAACACGGTCTTCCAGTCGTATGCGCTCTTCCCGCACCTCAACGTGCTGGACAACGTCGCGTACGGGTTGAAGCAGCGCGGGCTCGGTCGGAAGGATCGCCGCACGCGCGCGCTCGAGATGCTCGAGCTCGTGCGTCTCGCCGGCCTCGAGAAGCGCAAGCCGCGGCAGCTCTCCGGCGGGCAGCAGCAGCGGGTGGCACTTGCCCGCGCGCTCGTGATGAACCCGCGGGTGCTCCTGCTCGACGAGCCGCTCGGCGCCCTCGACCTCAAGGTGCGGAAGGAGCTGCAGATCGAGCTGAAGCGCATCCAGGAGGAGATCGGGATCACGTTCGTATACGTGACCCACGACCAAGAGGAGGCGCTCGCGATGTCGGACCGCGTCGCGGTGATGAATCACGGCCACATCGAGCAGCTCGGCCCGCCGCGCGAGATCTACGACCACCCCGCGACGGAGTTCGTCGCCGGCTTCATCGGCGACACGAACTTCGTCCGGATGAACGGGCGTGAGGTTGCGATCCGCCCCGAGCGCGTGCGGGTCTCCCGCGACGGCGAGGGTCTCGGCGGCGTGGTCGTGACGACGATGGTCATCGGGCCGGCGGTGCAGTGCGTCGTCCGGCTGGAGGACGGACAGGAGGTGTTGGTGAGGGAGCAGCGGTCTGGTCAGGGGGGTGTCGAGACGCTCGCGGAGGGCGCGCGAGTCGTCGTGTCGTGGGCCGAGCACGAGGCCCTCGCCCTGGCGGTCGCGAAGCGGACGCCATTGGAGACTGTCGCGCGATCGGAATCCGCGCTAGCGGATTCCGATCTTGCGCAAGGATCGGGAGGACGAGGAGGAACGAATGAGTGACGAGATCACGGTCTGGGAGCGGCACGTCTCCAGAAAGGGCTTCCTGGGCGGATCGGTGGCCGTGCTGGCCGCGGCCGGAATGGGGCGGTTCGGCTCCGAGGCCTTCGCGGCGGCAACCGAGGCCGAGGCCGAGGGGACGCTCTACTACTACAACTGGGCGCAGTACGTGAACCCGAAAACCTATTCGGCGTTCACGAAGGCGACCGGCATCAAGGTCAAGAAGGGGTTCTACGACTCCAACGAGACGCTGAAGGCAAAGCTGCAGGCCGGGGCCCGTGGCTACGACCTCGTGTGCCCCACCGGGTACATGACCAAGGAGCTCATCGCGGCGAAGCTGCTGGAGCCGCTCGACTGGTCGAAGCTGCGGACCGTGAGGAAGAACGTCGATGCGAAGTTCCACAACACGCCCGACGACCCGAAGAGCACGTACTCGGTCGTCAAGGACTGGGGCACGACCGGCTTCATGTACCGGACGGACAAGATCAAGGAGCGGCCGACGACGTGGAAAGAGTTCGTCGCGCTCACGAAGAAGTACTCGAAGACGTCGCTGGTCGACAGCTCACCCGAGGTCGTGGGCTCGATCGCGACCATGCTCGGCTACTCGTACAACACGGAGTCGAAGAAGGAGCTCGACGAGGTCAAGAAGGTGCTCTTCGACCTCAAGCCGCACATCGTGGCGCTGCACTCGTCCAACTACGACACGCTCATCGCGAAGGGCAAGGCGTGGATGGGCCTCGGCTGGAACGGCGACGGCATCGCCCTCGCGGCCAAGGTCCCCGCCAGGTACGTCGTCGCCAAGGAGGGCGGCGAGATCTGGATCGACTACTACAACATCCCCGTCGGCGCGAAGAATCCCGACGCTGCGCATGCGTGGATCGACTTCGTCTACCAGCCGAAGATCAACGGCCTCGAGACGTCGTACACGTACTACGGGTCACCGCTCAAGCGGTCGCTCCTGAAGGGGACCGCGGCCGGCAAGCTGCTCTCCGACAAGGTCGTCTTCCCTCCGCCGGCGACGGTGAAGAGGCTCGAGACGAACCAGGTTACCCCGAACGGAAAGAGGCTCCGGGAGCGGATCTGGACGGAGTTCAAGGCGTCGTAGGTGTCGTCGCCTGAGTTGAAATCGCTACGACCGCGGCCGACAAGCGGCCGCGGTCTAGCGTGTTCGCGCGCCAAGGTTGACTCACGCGCCAAGGTTGACTCGCGCACTAGCGGTGGCTTCGACCGACGCTGAGACGACCGAGCACCGGCGCGGGGGGACCCGCGCCGGTGCCGGCGGTCCGCGGTACCCCGGCTGGCTCGTCCTTCCGGCTGTCGGGTGGTACGTCGTCTTCTTCCTCGTCCCGCTCTGCTTCATCGCCGTCACGAGCTTCGGCGAGGTCGTCGGCTTCTCGGACATCGCCTACACGTGGACGCTCGACAACTACCGGTACCTGTGGGACGACATCTTCGGCGAGTTCCACCTCTACCGCGACATCTTTCTCGAGACCCTGAAGCTGTCCGTCATCGGGACGCTGTCGACGCTCGTCATCGGCTTCCCGCTCGCTTACTACATCGCGCGGTACGCGAAGCACAAGACCCTTCTCCTGCTGCTCGT
>Ga0209108_10002693_pt1 | contig 10122 bp, 9 predicted proteins | sample Rifsed10ft1_FD_184003 | JGI IMG/M metagenome (GOLD analysis project Ga0209108, IMG submission 184003) | Soil microbial communities from Rifle, Colorado, USA - sediment 10ft 1 (version 2) | ecosystem: Environmental > Terrestrial > Deep subsurface > Rock core/Sediment | place: Rifle, Colorado...
GGAATTCTGAACTCGCCGACATCATTCGTGACGCCGCTCGTCACCAACGTCCCTTCTTGATTCTTCACTTCGACAACCACCTGCCCCACCCGACGGAGATCCTGATTCTGGACCGATCCGGTGATCAGAATAGGCTCAACCGCTAGCGCACGACCCTGACTAAAAAGACTCAGACAGACACAGAGACAGACCAATCGAACCATGAGATCGCACCGTATAGATCGCACGAAATCCCCCTACAATCACGCGTAAAAAACGCCACGGCCCTCTGGCAGGCAGTCTGACGACACCCGTCGCAGAAGGGCGCGAATCGAAATGATGTGACTAGTTGCGGGGGGGAGCGCGCGAAGGACCAGGCGTGGATAGTTCGAAGGAAAGCAGAACGCAGTCCGCTGGAAGTTCCAGCAGGTCGACGAGTTCCTGTGCCGCGAAGAGTGGCGCCCCAACATCGAGAGACCCGGCCGTGTGATGCTTCACCCACTGGCAGAGGTCGGTGTCGGAGTGCTCGTGCCCATCATGGTCAGCCGCCGCCAACTCGTGATGGACATCCTGCGCCACGGCAAACGGCGCAATGGCGAGCAATAATAGGACAAGGCCAAGCGCTACAGTGCCCCGAAGAAAGCAGGGCAGACGTCGTATGGAAGGGCGCAGAATCATTGAGGGCGAGCTAAGTAACATAGGCATTCACAGCTTGTCAAACAACGGGAATCAAAGCGTCTACCCAATCATCTCCAGTCGTAGGTGCCGCCTCCGGTGGATATTTCCTTTAATATACGCTATATTTCACATGTCCGAGCGCGCATCGCCCCCGTCACGCTACACCAGCAGGCTGCGGAAAAACTATTTTTGGCGTGCTAGAATTTCGATGCGTTGCAAGGTGTGCGAGCAGAAGAACATTTCCGCAGGATGCTCAAAAAGGCCGTCCAGCAAGGCCGCAGCGAGATGAGATAGGCTGAGGTCAAGGTTGAGTAAAGTCCCGACTTATTGTTCTCAGCCTCAACCTGAGCCTTAACCTTCCATAACGCTGGCGGACTTTTTCAGCATCCTGCTAGAAGGCGATTCCCAGGTGAGCAGGCAGGACCATGCAGAGACCACTCGATAACCAGCATATCATTGAAATCAAGCCGCTGCCCTCCCCGCGAACGATCAAGTCAACACTGCCCATTACCGACCAGACAGCTGCGCTGGTCGTTGAAACCAGGGATGCCATTCGCCACATTCTGCACGGCCAAGACCGTGAGCGACTGCTGGTGATCGTCGGGCCCTGTTCGATCCATGATCCCGAGGCCGCCTACGAGTATGCCGACCGATTGAAACCAGTGGCGGATGCGTTGCGCGACCGGTTACTGATCGTCATGCGCACCTACTTTGAAAAGCCCCGTACCACGGTTGGCTGGAAAGGCCTGATCAACGATCCGCATCTGGACGGTACCTGCGATATCGCCACCGGGATGGAACTCGCGAGAACGATTCTTCTCAACATCAACAAACGCGGAGTCCCCTGCGCAGCTGAAGCCTTGGACCCGGTGTCCCCCCAATACATCGCCGATCTCTGGAGTTGGGTCGCCATCGGCGCCCGCACCACCGAAAGTCAGCCGCACCGGGAAATGGCCAGCGGGCTGTCGATGCCGGTCGGCTTCAAGAACGGCACAGAGGGCAATCTTGAGGTGGCCTGGAATGCAATGGTCGCCGCGAAGCAGCCTCATCATTTTCTGGGCATTAACGCCGATGGGCTCACCTCCATCATCAAGACCTTGGGCAACCCTGATCGCCATATCGTACTGCGGGGTGGTGGTGGGAAAACCAACTATGAAGCCGAACACGTGGCACGGGCGGAGGCCATGGTTGCGAGCGAAGGCATCGTTCGTCCCATTATGATCGACTGTTCGCATGATAACTCCAGTAAAGACCATCGGCGCCAGGGTTTGGTCGCGCGCGAAGTCCTCCGCCAATTCCGCGACGGCCGCCAATCCATCACAGGACTGATGCTCGAAAGCAATCTGAATCCCGGCAAGCAGACCTGGAAACAAGGCATCTCCCTGGCCCACGGCGTCTCCATCACCGATGCCTGCCTCGGCTGGGGCGAGACCGAAGCTCTGCTTTCAGAACTGGCGGACATGATCGTGACCAAGCCCATCTAGGATGCGCGACGAGCGGGAAAAGCGGGATGGGCGAGGCGGGGGAATGTTCGAGGTTCGAAGTTCGAGGTTTCCGGAACTTCGTTTCGCGCTTTTCTCGCCCGTCTCGCCCGTCTCGCCTGAAGCCACATGCTTCCTGAACAGCCCGGCTCCATGCTACGATGCCGCGGCATGTTGATCGACACACATACCCATCTGGACGATGCCCGCTACAATGAGGATCGCGAGGCGATGATTGCCCGCGCTCGGGAAGCCGGCGTCGAAGCCTTCGTCACCATCGGCTGCGATCTGGCGACCAGCCAGGCAGCGGTCGCACTGGCGGAACAATACCCGTTCGTCTATGCCTCCATCGGCGTCCATCCACATGAAGTGAAGCATATCCTCGATAGCTGGTACGACGATATCCGTCGGCTCGCACAGAACAAAAAGGTGGTCGCCTATGGCGAGATCGGCCTCGACTATCACTACAATCATTCGTCACCGAAAGAACAGCGCGAGCGATTCCGCGAACAGATCCAGCTCGCACGGGAGCTGAAACTCCCGGTGATTATTCACACCAGAGAGGCGCAGGAAGACACGATCACGATTTTGAAAGAAGAGAAGGCGTCAGAGGTGGGCGGGGTCTTTCACTGCTTCTCAGGGGATGCGTGGCTGGCGAAGGATGCGCTGGACTTAGGGTTCTATCTCTCGTTCTCGGGGATCTTGACCTTCCAGAATGCCACGATGCTGCGCGAGATTGCCAAGACGGTTCCGCTCGATCGACTCCTTATCGAAACCGATTGCCCGTACCTCACGCCGGTGCCTCACCGCGGCAAGCGAAATGAACCGGCCTACGTAACCCACGTCGCGCAACAACTCGCCACCATTCGAGCCGGTGAGTCTGAGATGTCAGTCGAGACGATCGGTAGGCTCACGACGCGAAACGCAAAACAACTCTTTAGTAGGCTCCGATAGGCTGGTTGAACCGGCGGAAAATCAGAAGCTCGTGCCCCGGGGGTGATGCGGGAACTCTCTGGAGAATGCTCAAAAAGGCCGTTCAGCAAGGCCGCAGCGTGTGAAGTAGGCTGAGGTCGAGGTTAAGGTTGAGCGAAGATCAGACACTTTATTCTCAGCCTTGACCTAAGCCTTAACCTTCCGAAATGCTGGCGGCCTTTTTCAGCATCCTGTTAGATTTCCCCATGCCCCTTCGTCAAGAGCGGCCTAAATTGCTGGGTTGTCGGCTCAGCGCAACAGAACCATGATTCTGTTAAACGAGGCGGCTTCGGACGATCAGGCCTGTGCGCCCTTGTTCGAGTCGAGGATTCGGTCTGTCTGCCGGCTATCTCATCGGCAATCGCTCGAATGCGACCAAAGGTCACTATCGCATCTTCCTCTTCCTTGGCACTGGCTTCCACGATCGCGCGGACGGCCTGATGTAGCCGATCCATCCGCTCATCCGGGTGTGTCCAGGGGTATTGAAAGCCGGCCTGATCCAGAGCACCGAGAAATCGCTGAATATCTGACTGAGCGAGAAGAGCCGACCCAGGTGGAATCAAGAGACGAATGCTCAATTGTACCGGATCGGTTGCGTCGATGAGATCGTGCTCTTCTACCATATCTAACATGAGGAGGTAATCGTTCAGACTGGTCCAGGGCGTGAAGGCGACGAGCGATGGGCGAAGCGCGATGCCGGCCTCGCGTAGAATGTCGAGCGCCGACATGATATCAGCTCCTGTATGCCCTTTCTGAAGCAGATCGAGAACATGGTCACTGAACGACTCCACGGCAGAGATGACGAACAGGCACCCCTGAGCACTCAAGTCTGGCATCAGAGCACGGCGCTTCAAGAGGTGCTCGATCTTTGCGGTGAAATCAAAAGTGAGGCGTGGGAACTCCTCGTGCATTGCGCGAACGATGCTCATGGAGTGCCCCGGCCCGTTCAGAAAATCCGGGTCTCCAAACGTCATATGTGTCGCGCCTGCCTGCACCTGGCGTCTGATGTCCTCCAGGACGACGGCTTCCGGGACGAGAAAGAAGCGCCCGTCATAGACCGGCACGATCGGACAATGGAGACAGTGATGGAGGCATCCGCGGCTGGCCTCGACGTATCCGACCAACCGCTCCGTGCCGTTCTGCTCGAGCCGGGCATATTGGTCCAACATCGGGAGTCCGCTGCGACTGGGGATTGGGTGCGGGATAGTGGAGGCTGTTGAGGCATAGACACGCTGCAACCAAGGACCGACCACTCGGTTTCCAGAACTGACTCCTTCGAGGAGGCTGATTGGCTGCCCTCGATCGAGCGCCTCAATGAGTGAAACCAGCGGGATCTCATACTCGCCACCCACCACAGAATCGGCCATCCCTAGAAGCAAATACTCCGCATTGATCGAGGCGTATAGTCCATAGAAACAGATGTGGCAATCCTGATTCATCGCCCGAATCAGCTCGGCGACCCGCACCCCAAGCCGGAGCGCCGTGTGCATGGGGACCGAGATACCGACAAATTTCGCAAGACGGAGGGCCGACTCATTTATGTTCTCAACCGCGATATCGAGACCGACCGGCGCAAACCCCGCTGGTTCGAGAAATCCCATCGGTTGGGCGATACCAAGAGGTTGGTGCCCGAGCTCATAACATGACACGAACATAATTGCGCCGGGCTGTCTCAGCAACGACTGTCCTTCTATGGATTGGGCAACTTGTCCCATCACACGGTTCTCCAGCTCAGTACGGTTTCACTGTAACCCACCCCTGAGAGTAGGCGCAATGTGCCTACGTGGGCGCGTGGGACAAGCTCCCGTGGGTAGCCGTGTCTCAAGATCAGGGCGGCCTCACGGCCGGCATCCGATCATGTGGCTCACACAACTGAACGGCCCGGCCCGGTCGCATGGTGTGTTTCGAGCGGGGCTGGTGGATACGCGGGAAATTTTGCAGTAGACTTGTCTCCCGGCGGACAGGCTTCTTCGCTATGCCACGATACTAGGCTGACGTCGTGAGTCGTTGACGCGTCTTATACAATACAATAGGAGACATGAGATGAACGTTCAAGAAACGGAGCAGGCGGTCGGGATTCTCAACCGCATTATGGAGCATGAGTTGGCAGGAGTCGTACGCTATACACATTATTCGCTGATGGTCTATGGATATAACCGTATTCCGATCGTGTCGTGGCTGAAAAGTAATGCGGACGAGAGCCTTGCCCATGCGCATAAAGCCGGGGAACTGGTCACCTTATTAGGCGGGCACCCCTCGCTGAAAATCGGCACGTTACTGGAAACAGAGAAGCATGATGTGGGAGATATCTTGCGCGAAAGTTTGGCGCACGAGAAAACAGCCATCGCGTCCTATTATGAACTGCTGAAAGTCTCCGAAGGAAAGTCCATTCTTTTGGAAGAGTATGCAAGGGAGATGATCGTAGGTGAAGAGCTGCACCTGGATGAAGTTGATAAGATGTTGCGGAAATCAGGTGATGTTCAACCGTTTCGCGCCTAGCGATTCTCGTCGCCGGTCAGCTAATGAGCTGTGTGGGTGCAGTCCGGTGATGTCAGGCGGTTGTGGTGATTCGCTCCCATCTGACGTGTATTCCTGATCTGAACATGAAAGGATGTGCTTATAAAGATGTGGCCGGTCGATGCCGTGTGAGTCATCTCCTTAGATCGCAACAGACTCGTCATCAATCCAACAACGAAGTCGTGTAACACTCCATAACAAGAAAGCGCGGGTGACCACGAGTGGCCGGCACTCGGCGGGATGCCGCTTTCAGAAAGATCGGTAACGGACACAGATGGTTTCTCCAATAACTCAGACAGTTTCAGACGCGGCACAGCTGAAGATTGTTCCCCTCATCGCCAAGGAACTCGGCGTAGGCCTCGATCAGGTGAAGGCCGCGGTCGCCCTGCTCGACGAAGGGTCGACCGTGCCGTTTATCGCGCGCTATCGTAAGGAGGCCACCGGCAACTTGGACGATACGCACTTGCGCACGCTGGAAGAGCGCCTCCTGTATCTGCGGGAATTGGAGCTGCGACGTACGGCGATTCTGGCTTCGATCGAGGAGCAGGGCAAACTCACCGACGTACTGCGCGGCACCATCGAGGCAGCCGCGACCAAACAGACGTTGGAAGATCTCTATTTGCCCTACAAGCCCAAGCGGCGCACGCGTGCGCAGATTGCACGCGAGGCAGGGTTGGAGCCACTGGCCGATGCCCTGTTTGCCGATCCGATGCTCGACCCCGAGCAGGAAGCGTCGAAGTATCTGAACGTGAAGCCTGCCGCCGAGGGCGTGGAGGCCATCCATGTGCCGGACGCAAAATCCGCGCTCGAAGGTGCGCGGGACATTCTGGTCGAGCGTTTTGCCGAGACCGCAGAGTTGCTCGCCAAATTGCGTACCCGCCTGTGGGATCAGGGCGTTGTCACGTCCACCGTGATGAAAGGCAAGGAAACAGCCGCGGAAGAAAAGTTCCGGGATTACTATGCTTATTCTGAAACCATCCGCACTATTCCCTCGCATCGCGCGCTGGCGCTGTTCCGTGGCCGCACGCTGGGTGTGTTGAAAATTGAATTGAGCCTGGGCGAGGCACTCGAAGCCGCCGTGCCGCATCCCTGCATCGCGATGATCGCAGCCCATGCCGGCATCGAAGACCGGGGCCGTCGCGCGGACACATGGCTCATGGGTGTCTGCGATTGGACCTGGCGGGTCAAGGTGCACCTGCATCTCACGGTGGAACTGCTGGTGCAGTTGCGCGAAGCAGCGGAGGCCGAGGCGATCAAGATCTTTGGCCGCAATCTGCACGAGCTGTTGCTGGCGTCGCCTGCAGGCCCGAAGGCCGTGCTCGGGTTGGACCCCGGCATCCGCACGGGCTGCAAAGTGGCGGTCGTCGATGCGACCGGCAAGCTGTTGGAGACGACGACCATTTATCCACTCCAGCCGCGCAATGATTGGCAGGGATCACTGGCGACGCTGGCACGGCTGGTCGTGCAGCATGGCGTCGAACTGATCTCGATCGGCAATGGCACGGGCAGCCGGGAGACCGACAAGCTCGCCGTTGAGGTGATCAAATTGGTCGCGACGCACAAGCCGGAACAGAAAGTGGCCAAGATCGTGGTCAGCGAAGCCGGTGCTTCGGTCTATTCAGCCTCGGCCTTCGCTGCGGCTGAGTTTCCCGATCTGGACGTCAGCCTGCGCGGCGCTGTTTCTATCGCCCGTCGTCTGCAAGACCCGCTGGCTGAGTTGGTGAAGATTGATCCCAAGGCGATCGGGGTCGGCCAGTATCAGCATGATGTCAACCAAAAGGCGCTGGCACGTTCGCTCGATGCGACCGTTGAAGACTGCGTCAACGCTGTGGGCGTGGACGTCAACCGGGCATCGGCTCCGTTGCTTGAGCGGGTGTCGGGCCTGAATAAGATGCTGGCGAAGAACATCGTCGAGTACCGCGATGCGAACGGCCCATTTCAGAATCGCACCACGATACGCAGGGTGCCGCGCCTGGGCGACAAGACGTTCGAACAGGCCGCCGGCTTTCTGCGCATCAATGACGGCGATAATCCGCTGGATCGCTCCTCGGTCCACCCGGAAGCCTATCCGGTAGTCGAGCGCATTCTCGCGCGTATCAGCAAAGGCATCGTGGAGGTGATGGGCCAGCCGGCGATGCTAAAGGGGTTATCTCCCGGCGATTTTACCGATGAGAATTTCGGCGTGCCGACGGTGCGCGATATCCTGGCTGAGTTGGAAAAACCGGGCCGCGATCCGCGTCCGGAATTCAAGACGGCCACATTTCAAGAGGGCATCGAGTCTCTGACCGACCTGTATCCCGGCATGGTTCTCGAAGGCGTGGTGACGAACGTCGCGGCCTTCGGCGCCTTCGTCGATGTCGGTGTCCATCAGGACGGCCTCGTGCACATCTCGGTGCTGGCCAATAAGTTCATCAAGGATCCCCATGAGGTCGTCAAGCCTGGCCAGATCGTGAAGGTAAAAGTGTTAGAGGTCGATGTGAAGCGCCAGCGCATCTCTCTGACCATGCGTCTCGATGATGCGCCAGTCAGTGCCTCCGTCCCAAGCCGCGTTCCGGTTGAGGCATCAGTGGGAATAGCACGCGACCCGCGTAATCATCGTCTGTCGGCACCCCAGCATGCTCCGGAGCGCCAGCCACAGCCAGGCGGCATGATGGCTATGGCATTGGCGCTCGCGCGCGCCAAGCAGAGGAAGTAGCAAGCCGCGACGCAGGCATCAGGACTGGCTGGTCTCTCTTGTCTATCTGGTCTGTTTCGTTTGTTTGGTTGAACCAGATAGACCAGATGAACCAGATCAACCCTCGCCCGTTGTATCGTGTGCGTTCATTTCACATGCTGAAACTGGAGATCGTCGAAGTAGGTGACGGCATCCGACTTCGTCCATAGCCCGATCTTCCCGGTGTGGAACGTCTTGTCACAGAGATCGAGGACCTGCTTGTCGTCATAGAAGATGTTCACGCGGCAGCCTTGATGGGTGACCCGCAGTCTGTGCCACTGCCTCACGTCAATCGTCTGGTTAAAGTTTTCTAACAGGTGTCGAACGCCTTTCTCGACCCGATACAGTCGAATGTTTTGTTCCAACGGGTTGGCCCTTGCCAGATAGTAATTGCGATCATCGGCCGCCCGCCAAATCAGACCACCACCCATGTCTGCTTGTCCCTGGATCGGCAAGAACGATACTGCAAGATTGAGATCAGAGGCGATGGCATCTTTGATTAGCACCACTTTGTAGGCATGTTCGGCTCCTTTGCCCATTAGTTGGGCAAACACATGCGGCGGACTCTTGGCTCGATCAGTCGCGAGGACTTGCCAATTGCCCGCGGGCCGTCCATCAAACATCGTTCCAATTGAGAATTCGCCGGGAAGGGTGCCTGGCTGCTCATGATCAAAGTTCCACTCAGTCGCAGGAGAGGCAGTCTCTGCCTGAGTCGACATGGGTTCGAATCCCAGAGGAGCCGCGATGATCACACCGATGAGGAATTTGACCAACCGGTTCATTGAACGCTCCGCCACGTCACTTCATCCCAGCAGAGATGGACGAAGGTTTCAAAGGGTGGAAAGTTGTTGGTGTTTTGCTCTTTCGAGCGGACCCAGAGATCGATCTCCATGCCTGCCGGGTCAGTTTCCCCTCCAGGCAGAGTTCGCTTCACGGGATAGCGAACCGCACGGGTTTTGGGATCGCGTGATCGTTCCATGACCATAAAGTGGGCATCGTAGTCCTTGTAGAGCACCTGATCATTCTTGTGCATGGTGGCAGTGCCCCACCCACCAAGATAGAGCCACGTTTTTGGATAGAGCGAATCGCCGTTTCCGGAGTCACCATGTTCATAGATCCTGGTCGCAATTCCCCCATCCTGGAACGGGGCCTTCGCGGCAAACCGATCAAAGACGATTCGATACCGATCGGAGCCCTCGACGAACTCAGCGACCACCTGGCCGCTGTTGGTGAGTTCGTTCACCTCAATGTCGATCGATCCTTGCACCGGAGTCAGGCGCTTGCCTGCATAGTCGAGGTGATCCCAGGGGGCGCGATCCTGCATGCTCCCAATGAGGGTCGTCTTCTGACCTGATAGATGAAACTGCCCGCTATAGTGGGGATGCTCCGTGGCCTTGAAAATGCGCGTGCCTTCATCCCCTTTGGGAGTACCGAACTGGTCTGCTGCAGCAGCCGGCAACGGTAAGAGCGATAGAGTCAGGAACGATACGCTCAGGAGGCGCGTAGTCATTCTCTTCCTTCGAGTGTGCATGTAGCCCTCCTTTGGATGAAAACGCAGATAACGGAATCGCTGATGGAGTGCGAGTAGAATTTTAATTCATACTATTCCTGTCGTGATCAACTATCTATTGGCACAGCATCTAAATTTGTGGTGTTCCTAAATACTATGGAGCGGCATGGCGATTTCTAGAACAAATAAAAATGAGAAATACTGTTCTTAATATATATGTTTATAATTGCTATTTGCAAGTATACATGCTATTTATTGTCTCACTATGGGGC
>Ga0209108_10002694_pt1 | contig 10122 bp, 8 predicted proteins | sample Rifsed10ft1_FD_184003 | JGI IMG/M metagenome (GOLD analysis project Ga0209108, IMG submission 184003) | Soil microbial communities from Rifle, Colorado, USA - sediment 10ft 1 (version 2) | ecosystem: Environmental > Terrestrial > Deep subsurface > Rock core/Sediment | place: Rifle, Colorado...
GGCGGCGCCGATGCCGCTCAAGGAGTCGAGCTTCTGGGACGGGCCGCCCCAACCGGAGAGCGCGCCCTACTCCCTGGCCAAGCGCCTCCTGCAGATGCAGTCGTTGGCCTACTTCCAGCAGCACGGCTTCAACTCCGTGATCGCCGTTCCCGGCAACGTCTACGGTCCCAGCGACAACTTCGACCTTGGGGCATCCCACGTCGTACCGGCGCTGGTGCGGAAGTTCGTGGACGCCGTCGAGTCGGGCCACAACCGGGTGGTTGCCTGGGGCAGCGGAAAGGCCACGCGGGACTTCGTCTACGCCGGCGATGTCGCCCGGGGCATGCTCCTGGCCGCGGAACGCTACGACGCCGCCGAACTGGTGAACATCTCCTCGGGCGTGGAGACCAGCATAAGGAGCGTGGCGGAGACGCTGGCCGAGGTGACCGGCTTCAAGGGCCGCATCGTCTGGGACGATAGCCAGCCGGAGGGCCAGTCCCGCCGCCTGTTCGACGTGACGAAGGCGGAGCGGGAGCTGGGGTTCCGCGCGGAGGTTGGGCTGCGTGAGGGGCTGGAGAGAACGGCGGCGTGGTACCGCGAGAACCGGGCGGTGGCCCGGCTGGCGGTGTAGAGATGCGGGTGCTCGTGACCGGGGGCGCCGGATACGTCGGCTGCGTCCTCGTGGAGGAGCTGCTGGCGGCGGGCTACGAAGCGCGGGTGCTGGACAGCCTGCGCAAGCCGGGTGCGCCCCTCCTCCACCTCCTGGCCAACCCCAGGCTGGAGTTCCAGCGGGGCGACGTTCGCGACCAGCGGGCCCTGCGCGAAGCCCTGCGCGATGCGGACATCGCCGTCCATCTGGCGGCGGTGGTAGGATACCCGGCCTGCGAGCGCGATCCCTGGCTGGCGCGGGAGGTCAACGTAGGCGGCACGGCGAACCTGACCGCCGCCCGCAAAGGCAGCCAGCTCATCGTCTTCCCCTCCAGCCTCAGCAACTACGGCTCCGTCCCGGACGGCGTCTGCACGGAGGAGATGGACCCCCTGCCGGTGACGCTGTACGGCGTCACCAAGCTGGAGGCGGAGCGGCTGGTGCTGGAGGCAGGCAACGCGGTGGTCTTCCGCCCGGCGACGGCGTTCGGCCTGTCACCCCAGCTGCGGCTGGACCTGCTGTTCAACGACTTCGTCCACCAGGCCGAGAGCGAAGGCCGCATCGTCGTCTACCAGCCGCACTTCATGCGGGCGTTCATCCACGTCCGCGACTTCGCGCGGGCCATCCTCTTCGCCATCGACAACGCTGAACGGATGAGGGACCAGGTCTACAACCTGGGTGCGGCCTCGCTGAACCTGACCAAGGGCGAGCTGGCGGCCCGCATCGCGGAGCGCCTGGGCTGCCGCCTCGAGATCTCTGAGGACGGCCAGGATCCGGACAAGCGGGACTACCGCGTGGACTTCAACAAGCTGGAGGCGCTGGGGTTTCGAACGCAGCTGACCATCGAGGATGGAATAGAGGAGATGGCCCGTGGCTTACACGCTATCGCCATACCAAACCCATACAGCAATACGTCCTACTACTAGGCAGACCCTCCTGCGGGCGCGGGCGCCCCTGCGCATCAGCTTCGCCGGCGGCGGCACTGACCTGCCTTCCTACTACGAGGAGCACGGCGGCACCGTGCTCTGCAGCACCATCAACCGCTACGCCTCGGTCACTCTGGCGCCCCGTCCGGACCAGCAGGTCCGGATCTGTTCTCTGGACTTCGACCTCATCGTGAAGTACGGCCTGGACGAGGAGCCGATCTTCGATGGCGCCCTGGACCTGGCCAAGGCGGCGATCGCCCGCGTTAACGGGCGCAGCGGCGCCGACGGCGCTGGCGGGCGCGGCCTTGACCTCTACCTTCAAAGCGACGCCCCGCCGGGGAGCGGAATGGGCGGCTCGGCCTCGATGACGATAGCCGTCATCGGCGCCCTGGCGGAGATGGTGGGCCGCCGCCTGGACAAGTACGAAATCGCCGAGCTCGCCTACTCCGTGGAGCGGACAGACCTGGGGATCAGCGGCGGCCGCCAGGACCAGTACACCACCGCCTTCGGCGGCTTCAACCTCATCGAGTTCTCCCGCCAGCGCGTCGTCGTGAACCCGCTGCGGATCGACAAGGACGTGCTGAACGATCTGGAGGAGCATCTGATGCTCTGCTACACGGGCTCCACCCGCTTCTCCGCCGGCCTCATCGAGAAGCAGGAAGGGATGTACCGGGCGGGCCGCGCGGAGACGGTGGAGGGCCTGAACGAGCTGCGCCGCATCGCCTATGCCATGAAGGACGCCCTGCTCACCGGCAATCTCCGGGAGTTCGGGTCCCTGCTCAATGAGGCCTGGAGGAGCAAGCAACGGGCGAACCCGGACATCACCGACGAGTCGATAGGTGAGATGTACGAGACGGCGCGCCGCAACGGGGCCATAGGTGGAAAGCTGCTGGGCGCCGGCGGCGGCGGTTACCTCCTGCTTTTCTGCGAGGTGGGCCGCAGGCGGGACGTCAGGGAGAAGCTGGAGCGCATGGGGGGCCAGTTCACCGATTTCGCCTTTAGGGAAGAGGGTCTTCAGGTCTGGCGGAGCAACTGTCCGTGAGCGGCCCATGCCCGTCCTTCTGGAGGAGGCAGCCCTGATTGCAGATAACCCTGCCCGCGATCACGCGCGCACGGCTCGTGCGCTGGCTGGCGGTCGCTCTCGTCCTCGCCGCCGGCTGCTACCTCGCCCTGGCCGCCGTGCGGCTGGTGCTGGCGTACCGAGAGATGCTCACGGCTGAGCGACAGCTTCTTTCAGCGGAGGCGCTCCTGCGGGAGAGCTGGCTGGACCCCTCGCCCGCGGCGCTGGCGAGGGCCGAGGTGCAGGCCGCGGCCGCCGGCGATAGCTTTCGCTCCGCGGAGGCCCTCTTGGAGGGGGACGTCCTCATGCGCCTGGCCGCTGAGCTGCCCTGGATCGGGGAGCAAGTCGCGACGGCCCGCGACCTCGCCGCCATCGGTTACGAGGGCAGCCGGGCCGGCGTGGCCGCCGCGTCCGCCCTGCGCACGCTGGACGGGATCGCGGCCGATGGCGACGGGCCCACAGGAGGGCGTGTCATCGATTTCATGGACGCGGTTCAACCTGAGACCGCGGAGATCGGGCGGCACCTGGACAGCATCAGGGAGAGGCGGGACCGCATCGCCGGACGCCGCAACGTCGGGCCGCTGGCCGGGTTGCTGGCGAAGGTCGACGAGCGGCTGCTGCCGCTGGAGGCCGACTTCCGGCGCTACGAGAGCGCTGCCGCCGCGGCGCCGGCGCTGCTGGGACAGGACCGGCCGATGACCTATCTCGTGCTGGGCCTCGACAATACGGAGCTAATGCCGGGGGGCGGCATCGTGGGCGTGTACGGTCTGATCACGTTCGATGACGGCGACGTCGTGGACCGCTCGTTCTACGAGGTCGACGAACTGGTCAGGCGCTGGCGAGAGCAGCGCGGGGATGAGTACATCGAGCCGCCGGGGCCGCTGAAGCGCTACCTGCTGCGGGACTGGACGTGGAGCTTCGCCCTGGCCGCGTGGTCGCCGGACTTCCCGACCGCCGCCCGACAGGCGCTCTTCTTCTACGAGCGCTCCGGAGCGGCGCCGGTGGACGGCGTCATCGGCATGGACTTCGCGACACTGGAGGGCCTCCTGGGCGTCCTCGGCCCCCGCAAGGTCGAAGGGTACGGCGTGAGCGTGGACGCTTCTAACGTCACGGAAGAGACGCTGTTTCGAGCGCGGGAGACCGGGCGGCCACAGGAGGAGTCGCACGCCTTCGCCCGCGCCGTGGCCATAACGGTGCTGGACGGCGTCTTCGGGGCGGACGTGGCCCGCTGGGACGAACTGCTGGAGGCGCTGGACGGCGAGGCCCTGGCGAAGCACCTGTTCCTCTACGCGAGCGACCCCGGCCTGCAGCGCGCCGTCCAGGAGATGGGCTGGGCCGGCGAGATGAAGCATCCAGCGGGGGACTACCTGATGGTGGCTGATGCCAGCGTCAACAGCACCAAGCTGAACCTGGTGCTGGAGGAATCGGCGGATCTGAAGGTGCAGCTCGACTGGGCGGGCGGCGCCCGCCACACGCTCGACCTGCGCTATCGAAACGGCCTGCCGGAGTGGGCCCGCGGCCGCGATCCGGCCGCCGTTGAGCGGCTGATGGCGGGCGGGCTCTATGGCGGCTACGTGCGCGTCCTCTCGCTGCCGCTGGCCCGCCTGCGCGACGTCAGGGTCGACGGCGAGAGCGTGGGAGCGGAGGAGGTGGGCCGGGAGGAAGGGACCGCCTCCTTCGGTCGCTACGTTCCGCTGCCCGCCGGGGCGCAGGCGGGCCTCCGGTTCGTCTACGACGTCCCCGACGTCGGTGGCCTGTTCCGAGACCGCGGCGCGTACCGCCTGCTGGTGCAGAAGCAGCCCGGCTCTGCCGCTATCCCCCTGACGATCACCGTGCTGCCCCCGGATGGGGCGCGCGTTGTCTCGGTATCGCTGGACGGCCGCCCCCTGGCGGGACGAACGGCGGTCGTGGAAACCGACCTCTCTCAGGACCGCGAGCTGGCGGTTCGCTACGAGTGGTGAGGGTATGCGTCCATGAGGATATGCCGCGTGGCGACCGGGGCTGAGCCGGTGCCCTCGACGCGCGGGGCCGGGGTGGAGAGCACCGTCCACCACCTCTCGGTAGCGCAGGTGGGGCTGGGCCACGACGTCACCGTGATCGACGTCCAGAGCGAGGAGCGGCCGCCTGTCCCTTACCGGGTTGCCGAGGTGCCGCTCCGGTTCCCGGCGGAGCGGCACAACCCCCTGATTCACGCCCTGCGTCAGCTCCGCTTCCAGCGGCGGGTGCTGCGGATACTCAAGGAGCTGCTGAGCGAGGAACGGTATGACGTGGTCCACTTCCACAGCCAGTTCGCCGCCGCTGCTGGCCTGGGCGTGGCCAGTCGCCTCGGGGCGCTGGCCGTATTCAGCTCCCACAATCCCGTGTGGGCAAGCGATTGCCTGTGCCGCTCCCGCTTCCGGCGCGCCAAGTACGTCATGGAGATGCTGTCACTCCGCCGGGCCGATGGAATTATCACCGACAGTGGAGCGGTGGCCCAGAACCTGTTCGCCTATCTGGGGGTGCCGGCGGAGAAGCTGCGGGCCGTGCCCATCGGCGTGGACGAGGCGTACCTGGCGGAGGCCCCGGTGCCGCACGAGTTCAGACGCCGCTTCGCGCCCGACGACGCACCCATCGTCCTCAACGTCGCCCGCCTCGCCCCCTACAAGAACCAGCTCGACCTCGTCTCGGCGATGCGTCATGTCCTTGACGTACTGCCGGAGGCGCGGCTGCTCCTGGTGGGCCAGACCGAAGACGAGTCCTACGCCGCGAAGGTGAGGCGCACGGCGCGGGACCTGGGCGTCGACAACCGCTGCTATCTCCCCGGCGTGGTGTCGGCGGAAGAGATGCGCTGCCTGTATGCCGTCTGCGATGTCTTCGTGCTCCCCTCGCTGTGGGAGTCCCAGGGGCTGAGCGTCCTGGAGGCGATGGCGGCGGGCAAACCGGTGGTCGCCTCCGACATCGGCCCCGTGCGCGAGAACGTCCCCCAGGACGCCGGTGTCCTCGTCCCTCCCGGCGACCAGGTCGCGATGGCGAACGCCATCGTGGATCTCCTGAGGCACCCCGATCGAGCCGAGGCGATGGGTCGCCGCGCGCGCGGCTTCGTCGAGTCCGAGCGGCGCTGGGAACGAATGGCGGAGCTCACTCTGGACGCCTACGCCCAGTTCGCCGGTTGGCCCGCCCGGCCGGGTGCCGCCCGCGGCCGCCGGGCCGGGCAGGCCGCCCTCGGCGCCAGGGGATCGCGAGGCGCCCAATGAGCTCGGCGCCGCTCACCTGTCCCGTCTGCCTTGAGGACGTGGAGCCGCGGCTCCAGGAAAAGAAGGGGCCGTTCGACCTCTACCTCTGTCCCCGCTGCGACGCCGTCTTCTCCCACCCGATAAGCAACCCCGGGTCCTCGTGGTACGAGGAGGACGTGGAGACGCGTGTCCGCCTCCTCGTCGCCTCCGCGAGGAAGCCGGAGGAGATGCTGCGAGAGCCTCACCGCCGCTTCCTGCGGGACCGGCCCGCCCAGGGCGGCGCCCTGCTGGACATCGGCTGCGCCGAGGGCGGCTTCCTCGCCGTCGCCGGCCGCCACTACCGCGTGGCCGGGCTGGACTTCAACCCCCAGGCGATCTCGCTCGCCCGTGAGCGATTCCATCTGGAGCATGCGTACGTGATGACCCTGGAGGAGTTCCAGCGGTCGAGGGCAGGGCTGGGGTTTGCGGAGGGGTTCGACGTCGTCACGCTGTTCGACGTCCTGGAGCACGTGGACGCCCCGGCGCCCTTTCTGCGGACGGTGCGGGAGCTTCTGGCGCCGGGCGGCTGGCTGGCGATCAACGAGCCGAACCGCGACCGCCGGCCAAATATGCACGAGGCCTGGGACTACCCTCCGCACCACCTCACCCGCTGGAACAAGCGGTCGCTGGGCGGCTTCCTGGAGGGCAACGGCTTCTCGGTCGCGAAGATGGAAGACTTCACGGACCCCGGCTACCTGGCTATCGCCTGGATGGACAGGCTGCCGCCGGTGCGGGTGCTGAAGCGGGCGCTCGTGAATGGAGGCCGCCCGGCCGGCGATGGCGGCTCCCCGCGCGGATCGATTCCGAGCCTGATCGGCAGGGCGAGGCTGTCGGTCGCTAAGGTCGCGGACCTGCCGCTGCTCGTCGCCCTGCGGGTGGCGGGAGCGCCGGGACAGATGCTGTACTGCCTGGCCCGGCGCGCGGACGGTGGCCGGAAGGGAGGGAGCGCGTGACGTACTGGCGGGGCAAGCGCGTCGTCGTAGCCGGTGGCGCCGGCCTTCTCGGCTGCCACGTCGTGCAGGCGCTGCGGGAGCAGGGCTGCCCGGACCCGTTCGTCGTTCGCAGCCGCCACTACGACCTCACGAAAGAGGACGCCGCCGTGCGCCTCTTGGAGGAGAAGCGGCCGCAGATCGTGTTCCACCTCGCCGGTTCTGTCGGCGGCATACGGGCGAACACAGAGCGGCCCGCCGACTTCTTCTACGACAACCTGATGATGGGGACGTTCTTGCTGCATCACTCCCAGCGGCTGGGCGTGGAGCGGTTCATCGCGGCCGGGCCGGGCTGCGGCTACCCCGACGGCCTGCCGCTGTTGCGGGAGGAGAGTCTGTGGGACGGCCCGCCCCAGCCCGAGACCGCGCCCTACGCCCTCGCCAAGCGGCTCCTTCATATCCAGTCGCAGGCCTACTACCGGCAGTACGGCTTCGTGTCCGTCATCGCCATCCCAGGCAACCTCTACGGCCCCCACGACAAGTTCGATCCGGCGCAGGCGACGGTGGTTCCCTCCCTGATCGCAAAGTTCGTTCGGGCGGTGGAAACCGGGGAGGAGAGCGTGCAAGTGTGGGGCAGCGGGAACGCCACCCGGGACTTCGCCTACGCGGGCGACGCTGCCCTGGGGATGCTGGCCGCCGCCGAGCGCTACGACCGGGCGGAGGCGGTGAACCTTTCCAGCGGAGAGGAGACCTCCATCCGCGAGCTGGTGGAGACCCTGCGGGAAGTGACCGGCTTCGAGGGCCGGGTGGTCTGGGATACGAGCCAGCCGGAAGGCCAGCAGCGCCGTCGCTTCGACATCAGCAAGGCGCGGCGCGACCTCGGCTTCGAGCCGCGGGTCAGCCTCCGCGAGGGGCTGCGGCGAACGGTGGAATGGTACCGCTCGCAGTGGCCGGGACCGGCGGAACGCCGCGGGTTGGGGGTGGCTTCCCAATGAGCTTCTGGCAGGACAGGCTGGTGCTGGTGACCGGCGGCAGCGGGTTCATCGGCGCAAACCTGGTGGAGGCGCTGCTGGCGCTGGACGCGAAGGTGCGCGTGGCGGATAACCTGGAGCGGGGCCGGCTGGAGAGCCTCCGCCCCTGGCTGGACCGCATCGAGTTCGTCCAGGCGGACCTGCTGGAGCGGTCGGCCTGCCGCGAGGCCTGCAGCGGCGTCGACACCGTGTTCCATCTAGCCTCGCGCGTCGGGGCCATCGGCTACTACGCCGCGCACCCGGCGTCCGTCCTCGCCGACAACTCCATCATCGACGCCAACGTCCTAACGGCCGCCGCCCGTTGCGGCGTGAGCCGCTACGTCTACGCCAGCAGTGTCTTCGTCTACCCGGCGGAGCTCCAGCGGGACCCCAATGCGCCCGCGCTGAAGGAGGGGCAGGCGCTTCCGGCGAACCCGCCGAACGCCTACGGCTGGGCGAAGCTCTTCGGCGAGAAGCTGCTGGAGAGCGCTACGAGCGAGCACCCCTCTCTGCGGGGCGCCGCCCTGCGCCTCATCGGCGTTTATGGCCCCCAGCAGAGCCTCGACCTGGAGCGCGGGTCGATAATCCCGGTCCTCGTCCGCCGGGCCATCGAGTACCCGCGCGGCCAGCCGTTCACCATCCGGGGGACGGGCCAGGAAACGCGCTCCTACTGCTACGTCGGCGACGTGGTGCGGGCGATGCTGACGGCGGCGGAGAAGCTGGACAGCCACGCCCTTCTGGGCCCCATCAACGTGGGCAGCGAGACGAGGATCCGCATCATCGACCTGGCCCGAAAGGTAGTATCCCTTTCGAGCAAGGACATCGAGATCGTCCTCACGCCGGCGGAGACGCTTGTGTGGGGGCAGGCGGTAGACTGCTCGGAGGCGCGGCGGCTGCTGGACGGCTGGCGGCCGGCAGTGCCCCTGAGCGAGGGGCTGCGCCTGGTGTACGAGTATGCGCGCGGGCTCCTGGAATCGGAAGAAAGAGGTGCCCTGAGCGCCCTGGGTGGCGGGCGGCCGCCGCCGGGGCCGTGAGAGAACCGGAGAGGAGGGACCGGAATGACCCAGAAATCGATGACCGCCTACTACGAGTATGAGGAGAGGATCAAGAGCGAGAAGATCCCCTACTACGAGCCGTGGCTGGGCGAGGAGGAGCTGGCCCAACTCACGGAGGTGATCCGCGCCAACTGGATCTCCGAGGGGGCGAAAACAAGGGAGTTCGAAAGCCGGCTGGCGCAGCTTCACGGCACCAGGTACGCCCTGGCGGTGGCCAACTGCACCGGCGGCCTGATCATCGCGCTGAAGGCGCTGGGGATCGGCGCCGGCGACGAGGTCATCGTGCCCACCTTCACCTTCATCGCCAGCGTCAGCTCCGTGCGGCTGGCGGGGGCCACGCCCGTGCTGGTGGACGTGGATGCGCGCACGGCGACCATCGACCCGGCGGCGGTGGAGCGAGCGATCACACCCCGCACGAAGGCGATCCTGCCCGTGCACCTGTACGGGCAGGCCGCGGACATGGAGGCGGTCATGGCGATCGCCGAGCGGCACAGGCTGGCGGTCATCGAGGACGCCGCGCAGGGGCTCGCGGTCAAGTTCCGGGATCGGCCGGTGGGCTCCTTCGGCGCCATCGGCTGCCTCTCTTTCTTCACCGACAAGTCCATCACCCTCGGCGAGGGCGGCGCCGTCCTGACCAACTCGGACAGCCTCTACGAGGAGCTGCTGATGCTCAAGAATGACGGCCGGCTGGAGCGGGGGATGTACGTCCACGACCGGGTGGGCTACAACCTGCGCATCACGGAGCTCCAGGCCGCTGTCGGCGTCGCGCAGCTGGGCAAGCTTGACACCATCGTGCGCAGGAAGAGGGCGAACGAAGAGCTGTACCGCCGGCGGCTGCAGGCGGTGCCGGGGCTGGAGTTCACCTACCGCGATCCGCGCTGCTTCGTCGTGCCGCACCGGGTGAACGTGCTGGTGGACGACCCGGAGGCGCTGATCGCGCACTTGGAGGCGAACGGCATCGGCAGCCGCCGCTTCTACCTGCCGGTGCACCTGCAGCCCTCCTTCGACATCAAGGGCGACTTCCCCAACGCGGAAGATCTCTACCGGCGCGGCCTGTCCCTTCCCTCGGCGCCGACGCTGACGGAGGAGCAGATCGCCTTCGTGTGCGACAAGGTGCGCGAGTTTATGAGCGGAGCGTAGCGCATGTCGTCCCGAAGCATCCCGCCCCGGAGAGTGTATTTCGAGCCCGCGGGACGGGTCCATTCCGCCCACCGCGAGCTGATCAGCTATCCCCCGCCTGGGTACGAGTTTGTCATGACAGACAAT
>Ga0209108_10002696_pt1 | contig 10121 bp, 7 predicted proteins | sample Rifsed10ft1_FD_184003 | JGI IMG/M metagenome (GOLD analysis project Ga0209108, IMG submission 184003) | Soil microbial communities from Rifle, Colorado, USA - sediment 10ft 1 (version 2) | ecosystem: Environmental > Terrestrial > Deep subsurface > Rock core/Sediment | place: Rifle, Colorado...
CTCCGCGACATCGAGGTGGCGACGCTCGAGGCGCGCCGGCGGGAGCTCGGCGTCCAGCTCGCCCCGCGCCGGATCAGCTTCACGCACCTCATCGGCTGGGCCATCGTGCGCGCCGCCACGGAGCACCCGGCGATGACCGCCTACTTCCTGGAGTCGGGCGGCGTGGCGCATCGGGTCGACCCCGGCGGCGTCAACCTGGGTCTGGCCGTGGATGTCGAACGGCCGGACGGCGGCCGCTTCCTGGTGGTGCCTGTCATCCGCGCTGCCGAGACGATGGACTTCGCCACCTTCCAGGCCCGATACGAGGAGCTGGTCGACGCGGCGCGGGGCAACCGGCTCTCGCCCGACGACATGGCCGGGGCGACGATCACCCTCACCAATCCCGGCACGCTGGGCACGACCGCCTCGATGGCGCGGCTGATGCCCGGCCAGGGCGCGATCCTGGCCACCGGCGCCATCCGCGGCGTCGGCGGGCAGCGGCTGATGACCATCAGCTCGACCTACGACCACCGCGTCATCCAGGGCGCCGAGTCGGGTACCTTCCTGGGGCGGATCGATGCGCTGCTCCGCGGCGAGGATGGCTTCTACGACGCCGTCTTCTCGGCCATGGGCGCGAACCTGGGCCCCCTGGCGGTTGCGCCGCCAACCGCCCCCTCGAACGCGGCGAGCCCCGACGACCTGCGCGCCGTGGCGGCCGGCGTGGCGCTGGTGCGAGCGTATCGGTCCTTCGGCCACCTGGCGGCTCGGCTCGACCCGCTGGGCAGTGCTCCGGTCGGCGATCCGGCGCTCGACCCTGGCCCGCTGGGTCTGACCCCTGAGCTGATGGCGCGCATCCCTGCCGAGCTGCTGCGCATGGGCGTGGCGGGAGCGACGCTGGCGGAGGCGCTGCCTGCCCTGCAGGCCACCTACTGCGGCTCGATCGCGTACGAAGTCGAGCACATTGCCAGCCACGACGAGCGGGTCTGGCTGCGCCAGGTGATCGAGTCGGGTGCGCATCGCGCTCCGCTTGCTGCACCCGAGCAGCGGGCCCTGCTCGAGCGCCTCGTCGCCGTGGAGGGTCTCGAGCGCTTCCTGCACAAGGCGTATCTCGGACAGAAGCGGTTCAGCATCGAGGGGCTCGACTCGATGGTCCCCATACTCGACCAGCTGCTGGCCGGGGCCGGGACGGCCGGGGCGCGCGACGTGGTCATCGGCATGGCGCACCGTGGCCGCCTCAACGTGCTGGCCCACATCGTCGGCCTGCCTTACGAGGCCATCCTGGCCGAGTTCGAGGCGGGTCGCGGGGGGACGGACGCCCTGACCCCCAAGGGCGGGCTCGACGACGTCAAGTACCACCTCGGCGCGCAGGGGACCTACACCACGCCGGACGGGGCCGAGCTGCGCGTCACGCTCTCGCCCAACCCGAGCCACCTGGAGGCGGTGAACCCGGTGGTCGAGGGCCATGCCCGCGCCCAGCAGACCGACCGCAGCACGCCGGTCGCCACCGTCGACCCGGACCGCACCATCCCGATCCTGATCCACGGCGACGCGGCGTTTGCGGCGCAGGGCGTGGTGGCCGAGACCTTCAACATGGCGCGGCTGGCCGGCTACACCACCGGCGGGACGCTGCACCTCATCGCCAACAACCAGGTCGGCTTCACGACCGAGCCGCGCGAGGGTCGCTCCACCGTCTACTCGAGCGACCTGGCCAAGGGCTTCGACGCACCGATCGTGCACGTCAACGCCGACGATCCGGAGGCCTGCCTGGCCGCGGCCCAGCTGGCGATCATGTACCGCGAGCGGTTCCGCGGCGACGTGGTGATCGACCTGGTCGGCTACCGCCGCTACGGCCACAACGAGGGCGATGAAGCGGCCTACACCCAGCCGCTCATGGCCGCTGCCATCGCGCAGCATCCCGGCGTGCGCGAGCTCTACCAGGCCACCCTGGTCCAGGTCGGCGCGGTCACCGTCGAGGAGGCCGATGGATGGGCCGCGGCCGCTGCCAAGGACCTGGCCACCCGACAGGCTGCCGTCCGCCGCCGCCACGCCGAGCCGCAGCTCGACCGCGGCGCCGAGGCGATCTCGCCCGAGGAGGCGGCAGAGCCGGCCACCGCCGTCGACGATGGGATTCTGCGCGGGCTCAACGAGGAGCTGCTGGCGCGGCCGGCCGGTTTCACGCTCAACCCCAAGCTCGTCAAGCAGCTCGACCGCCGCCGCGCCGCCCTCGACGACACGGAGCCGCACATCGACTGGGGCCACGCCGAGGCGCTCGCCCTCGCCTCGCTCATCGTCGAGGGCACGCCGATCCGGCTGACAGGCCAGGACACCGTGCGCGGCACCTTCAGCCAGCGCCACCTGGCGCTCCACGATGCCCGCTCCGGCGAGGTGCACGTCCCGATCCAGCAGCTCGCCGCGGCGCGGGCCAGCTTCGAGCTGCACAACAGCCCGCTCTCCGAGTACGCCTGCCTCGGCTTCGAGTACGGCTACGCGGCCACCGCCGCGGAGGCACTCGTCATCTGGGAGGCGCAGTACGGCGACTTCGTCAACGGCGCGGAGATCGTCGTCGACCAGTTCATCATCCCCGGGCTGGCCAAGTGGCGGCAGACCTCGCGGCTCACGCTGCTGCTGCCGCACGGCTACGAGGGTTCGGGCCCGGAGCACTCGTCCGCCCGCCTCGAGCGCTTCCTGGCTCTCGGGGCGGAGGGCAACATCCGGGTTGTCTACCCGACCACCCCGGCGCAGTACTTCCACCTGCTGCGCCGCCAGGCGCGCCATGCCGACCTGCGCCCGCTGGTGGTGATGACGCCCAAGTCACTGCTGCGCCTGCCCCAGGCGGCTTCCTCCCTCGCAGAGCTCACGAGGGGCGCGTTCGCATCGGTCCTGGACGATCCGGCCGTTGCGTCACCCGATGCCGTCCGTCGCGTGATCCTGTGCAGCGGCAAGCTCTACTACGACCTCGTCACCTCGCCGCAGCGCGCCCAGCAGGCCGACCTGGCGATCGTGCGCTGCGAGCGGCTCTACCCGTTCCCGACCGACGACCTCGGCACCGTCCTGGCCCGCTACCCAGGGGTCGAGCGGGTGGCATGGGTGCAGGAGGAGCCGCGCAACATGGGGGCGCGCAAGTTCGTGCTGCCCAAGATCCGGCACCTCGTCCCGTTCCGGATCCCGCTCGGCGACATCAGCCGCCCCGAGCGCTCACGCCCCGCCGAGGGCTACCCCGCGGCGCACCACGTCGAGCAGGCGCGCATCGTGCGGGAGGCGCTGACCAGCTAGGGCGCGAGCTCGGCGCCCTAGACCGTCTCGGGCTTCAGAATCGCGACCACGATGCCGAGCACCAGGGCGACCGCCAGCGCCGCCAGCGGGGTCCACGACCCGACCAGCATGACGGCGTACATGATCAGCATCGCCGCCGCTCCCAGGCCGAGCAGCAGGCCGCCGATCACGGCCCAGCCCCAGCCGCGCCGGTAGCCGGCCCACAGGCCGACAACACCGAGCACGATCAGGCCCAGCGCGACCCAGAACGGGATCGTGCCGAAGGCGTCGCCGCGCAGCCGCATCCAGCCACTCCCCGCGCACGAGCCGCCGTCGCCGGAGATCGAGCCCGAGACGAAGAAGAGGCCGACGATCTCGATCGGCAGGTTCTCGCCGACCTCGACGGTGCCGTCACCATCCGTGTCGCCGCCCTCGTTCGGGTCGCCGCCGGCCAGCGGGGTCGGGATGTTGAAGACGGAGACGCCCCAGCTGTGATCCTTGATCACCTGCGTACCCATCGTGCCGGTCCACGCCACGGTGCCGTCCCAGTCGACCAGGAACGGGTTCGCCTGTGTCGAGTCCGCCCCGCCGGCGGTGGCGGTGTCGATGGTCGTGCCACCGGCGTCCCGCGAGGTGAGCATGAGGGTGCAGTTCGTCAGCGGGAAGGCCGCCGCGCCGGCGGGGATCATGAGGATGAGCGCCGGGAGCGCGATGATGGCCAGGCGTCGCAGGGCGGGTCGCATGAAGAGCCTCCCAACGGTGGTCCGCCGGTCGGCGGCGATGAGGCGACGCCGATGCCGGTGCCGTTTCCTTTGACGGATGCTACGCCCGCCGCGCAAGGCTTCCTATACTCGCTTCCCCATGCCACCCCCGATGCCGCTCCTCGAGCGATACCGCGACCTGCTGGCGCGGCCCGGCGAGGCGTTCCCCGTCTCGCTCGGCGAGGGCGGGACGCCACTCGTCCACGCCCGCCGGCTGGGCGCCGAGCTTGGGCTGGACGCGCTCTTCCTGAAGTTCGAGGGCACCAATCCGACCGGCTCGTTCAAGGACCGCGGCATGGTGCTGGCCGTGAACCGGGCCGCGGTCGCCGGCGCCCGGGCCGTCGTGTGCGCCTCGACCGGCAACACCTCGGCCTCGGCGGCCGCCTACGCCGCGGCAGCCGGCATCCCCTGCTTCGTGGTGCTGCCCGCCGGCAAGGTGGCGCGCGGCAAGCTGGCCCAGGCGCTCGCGGCCGGGGCGCGGCTGATCACCATCGACGCCAACTTCGATGCGGCCCTGGCCGTCGTCCGCCAGCTCGGCGTCGAGGGCGTGGCGGCGGTCGTCAACTCGGTCAACCCGGATCGCATCGACGGGCAGCAGACGGCAGCCTTCGAGATCGTCGACACCCTGGGGCGCGCCCCCGACGCGGTTGCCCTGCCGGTCGGCAACGCCGGCAACATCACCGCCTACTGGGCCGGCTTCATCCGCTACGCCACCGCCGGCCGCATGCATGGAGCGCGGCCGCGGATGCTCGGCTTTCAGGCCGAGGGCGCGGCGCCGATCGTGCTCGGGGAACCGGTCGAGACGCCAGAGACGGTCGCCACCGCGATCCGCATCGGCAACCCAGCCTCGTGGGCCGGGGCCGTGGCGGCGCGCGACGAATCCGGCGGGGCGATCGAGGCGGTCAGCGACGAGGAGATCCTGTCGATGCAGCTGCGCATCGCCCGCCTCGAGGGGATCTTCTGCGAGCCGGCCTCGGCTGCGGGCGTTGCGGGCGTGGCGCGCCTGGCCAGAGATGGCCGGCTGGCGCGTTCCGACACGATCGCCTGCATCCTGACCGGCCACGGCCTGAAGGACCCGGACATCGTGCAGGGCCCCGCTGCCTCGCCGCCGATCGCCCCGGATGTCGCCTCCCTGCGACGCGCGATGGCGCTCTAGGCGGAGACCTACGGGCCCGTACGCTGCTCCATGTCCCCGGCCTGGCCGTCGGCCGTCACCCACTGGGTGAACACGACCGTGCCGAGATCAACGGTCGGCTCCTCGAGCCGCATGGTCAGGACCACCTTCCACATCTGCAGCCGCGACGCCTCGACCCGGCTGGTGCAGGTCACCGGGACCGCCTCCTGGGGGCCTGGCCTGCCCGAGATGACGACGAGGGCGCTGCGCGCGGCGCCAGGGACCGGCGGGAAGCAGGCGACCTCGGGGCTGTTGATCCGCAGCGCATTCAGCGCCACGACCAGTGCTGCCGTGGCCTCCGCACCCAGCTGGTCGGGATCATCGGGCAGCGGCATCACGGGCGGATTGAACTCCAGTCCCTCGACCATGGAGGTGACATCTGCCTGCAACACGTCGAGGCCAGGCCCGCGCAGGTCGGCGGTGATGCGGAACAAGCTCATCGAGGACCTCGCGATCTCCCAGACGAGGCGCCGGCCATCCGCGCCAGAGGGCTCCACCCTGAAGCTGGCCGGCATCCCTCCAATGGTCAGGGGCATGAGCACCAGGTCGATCTGCTCCATGCCGCCAACCGCGAGGATCTCCACCACCAGCGTCCCGGGAGCGAGCTGGTACGGCGCGCTCCCGCAGCTGATCGAGTTGGCCGTCCTGGTGCACGGGTCGCCAACCGGCACCGTCGCGAGGTAGGCGACCAGGTTCGAGAAGCTGCTGGTCATGTCGTAGTGGAACCTCGTCCAGCTCGCCGGGTGCTCCAGGACGAGGCCACCGCTGTTGAGAACCGCCGACCCGCTGGGGGCCGGCGACGAGGAGGGGGGTCCGCAGGCCGAGGCGAGCAGGACCACCGCCGCGGCCCAGGGTCCGGCGTGCCGCACCTGACGCAGCATCACCGGGGGGCGCGTCCGTATCGGCCCATGACAGCCATCAATCCATCATGCGGCAGGGCGTGGAAGGTGATTCCGTCCCGCCCGACCATCGTCTCGGCAGCGACCAGGGCGTTGACGACTGCCTCCTCGGTTGCCTCGATCGCCGCCCAGAAGAGCGCGTCGATGTGGTTGTCGTTGAGCATCGTCAGGCCAACGGTGGGCGGCGCCGCCTCCGCGTCCTCGGGCTGCAGCCCGCGGTTGCCGGTGGCAAAGGCGATGAAGAAGTCGCCGCTGTCGTTCTCCCCGCCGCCGCCGCCGCGGGCGACACCCAGCTCGGCGCGCTGGGCCAGGCGACGGCATTGCTGCGGCAGGAGCGGCGCATCGGTGGCCACCACGCCGACGATCGAGCCCGCCGCCGGAGCCGGCACATCCGGCCCCGGGACCTCGTCCTGCCCGATCTCGCGCCCGACCGGCACGCCGTCGACCCGCAGGTGCGAACGACGGCCGTGGTTGGCCTGCACCAGCACGCCGACCGTATATCCACCGCGGTCACCGCCCACACGCCGCGAGGCGGTGCCGATTCCGGCCTTGAAGCCGAACGCCTTCATGCCGGTGCCGCCGCCCACATTGCCCTCGGCCACGGGCCCTGCGGTGGCGCCCGCCAGCGCCTCGAAGAGGTGCTCGGCGCGGACGTGCTGGCCGTCGACGTCGTTGAGGTAGCCGTCCCAGGTCTCTGCCACCCCCGGCAGCGACCAGGGGCGCGCCCGCCCGCCCGCTGTCATGCCCGCGGCAACCAGGGCGTCCCGCACCACGCCAACGCTGTGCGTGTTGGTCACGCCGATGGGGGTGGTCAGCATCCCCGACTCGCGGACCCATTCCAGCCCCGTCACCTCGCCGTTGCCGTTGAGGGTGTGGCTGCCGGCGAACAGCGGCTCGCGGCCGGGGTCGCCCTCGTGCGGCAGGATGACCGTCACGCCGGTCCGGATTGGGCCGCTGCCAACCACCAACGGCCCGTCGCCTGAGATCAGGGTCGTGTGGCCGACGCGCACCCCGGCGACGTCGGTGATGGCGTTCAGCGGCCCCGGCGCCAGGTCGCCGATGACGATGCCCAGGTCTCGAGCGCGCATGGTCGCTGATCATGCCACGCGACCTCCGTCCGCCTCGCCCTGCGATGCTCAGCATGTGGGCATATGGACCACGATGGCGGTGCATCCTGACCGGATGCCCACCATCTGAGCAGGAGCGCCGGGAAACCGGGGCTGCATCGGCTTATCCCTGTCGATGCGCCCAGATACCGGGCATCCGGCCAGGGATGCGTGGCTGGTTCCGCCGCATGCCACGCGCTGCTACCCTGCCCGCCATGCTGCGCGACGCGCTGGCCGCCTTCCAGCCGGAGGAGATCGGCTTCATCGCCAACCCGTATCCCGCCTACGAAGAGCTGCGCCGGGCCGGGCGGATCCACTACGACGAGCGCACCGACCACTGGCTGGTGCCCCACCACGCCGATGTCAACGCCCTGCTGCGCGACCGCCGCTTCGGGCGCAGCTACCTGCATCTCGCGACGCACGAGGAGATGGGCCACCCGCCCGAGCCGGAGATGCAGGCGCCCTTCTGGCACGTGGTCCGCAACGGGATGCTCGATCGCGAGCCCCCGGACCACACCCGTCTGCGCAGCCTCGTCTCGAAGGCGTTCACCCCGCGCCGCGTGGCCGAGATGCGCGACACGATCCAGCGCATCGTCGACGGACTGGTCGACGTGGGACTGGCGCGCGGCGAGTTCGACCTGCTGGCCACGGTGCTCGAGCCGCTGCCGGTGACCGTCATCGCCGAGCTGCTCGGCATCCCCGAGGCGGATCGCCATCTGCTGCGCCCCTGGTCGGCCGAGATCTGCCTCATGTACGAGCTGAACCCGACGGAGGACTACTCCCGTCGCGCGTCGCAGGCCGCCATCGAGTTCGGCGACTACCTGCGCGACCTGGCGCGCGCCCGTCGCGACAAACCGGGCGGCGACCTGATCAGCGGCCTGACCCAGGTCGTCGACGAGGGCGACCGGCTGACCGAGGACGAGCTGATCGGCACCTGCGTGCTGCTGCTCAACGCCGGGCACGAGGCGAGCGTCAACGGCTCCGGCAACGGCTGGTGGGCCCTCTTCCGCAACCCCGACCAGCTGACCCGCCTCCGGGCGGACCACTCCCTGCTGCCCACCGCCATCGAGGAGCTGCTGCGCTATGACACGCCGCTCCAGCTGTTCGAGCGCTGGGTGCTCGAGGACGCAGAGGTCTGCGGCGTCCAGGTGCCGCGCGGCGCCGAGCTGGGCTTGCTGTTCGGCTCCTCGAACCGGGACCCCGACGTCTTCACCGATCCGGATCGGCTCGACCTGGCGCGCGACCCGAATCCGCATATCAGCTTCGGGGCGGGCATCCACTTCTGCCTCGGCGCGCCGCTGGCCCGGCTCGAGATGCAGATCGCCTTCGAGACGATCCTGAACCGCATGCCCAGCCTCGAGCTGCTGGCCGAGCCGGAGTGGAAGCCGACCTACATCATCCGCGGCCTGAAGTCGCTCCCCGTCCGAGCGTGACCGACGACCGCCCGCGCTGCCCCTGGGGCACCGGCGACCCGCTCTACCTGGCGTACCACGATCTCGAATGGGGCGTGCCCCTCCACGATGATCGGCGCCTCTTCGAGCTCCTCAACCTGGAGGGGGCGCAGGCCGGGCTGGCCTGGATCACCATCCTGCGCAAGCGCGACGGCTATCGGCGCGCCTTCGAGGGCTGGGATCCGGAGCGCATCGCGCGCTATGGACCGGAAGATGAGGCGCGTCTCCTGGCCGACCCCGGGATCGTGCGCAATCGTGCCAAGGTTCGAGCGGTTATCGGCAACGCGCGAGCCTATCTGGCCATGACCGATGCGCCCGGTGCCTTCGACCGATACGTGTGGTCCTTCGTGGACGGCGGGCCAATCCAGAACCGATGGACCTCGCTCGCCGACGTCCCAGCCGAAACCGATGCCTCCCGCGCGATGAGCCGCGACCTGAAGAAGCGCGGCTTCTCGTTCGTCGGCCCGACCATCGTGTACGCCTTCATGCAGTCCGCCGGACTCGTCAACGACCACGTCGTCAGCTGCTTCCGCTACGCGGAACTAGGGGCAGCCCGTCGCTGACGTCCTCTGATGGACGGGCCTACCTCCAGGCTGCCGGCAGGGGGCCCGAAGCGATCATCGCAACGATGGCCGCCAGGGGAACTGGTGACGGGTCCGGACCCGTCAGCCGGATCACGCCATCCGCGATCGGCCCGTTGATGATCGGCGCGGTCAGAACGAACCCATCCAGCACGAATGGAAGGGTGCTGCCGATGTGTTGCGTCGTGTAGGTCGCGATCGCCTCACGTCCAACTTGGCCGAGGGTGAAGTCGACGCCAGGTTGCCCTGCCGAGTCGGTGATGACCTCCGCGGATTGGAACTCCGTTGGGTCATCAAAGAGCGCTGGCAGGGCGGCCGGCACCGGGTCCCCTGGAGCTGGACCGTCCTGGCCTGCAGGCCACGGCACGAATTGGAACAACCCGGCCCGATGCAGGACGGCGTCAATCACCTCGTCGTCGATCGTAATCGGAACCTGCATCGAGTACTGCATCGAGTCGTCGGTGGTTGCGACGAGTGCCTTCGTGATCCCGAGGGCCTTCAGGCGCTTGGCGAACACCTTATCAGCGGCGTCGACGACGGCCCTGCCCGCGACGGGGATCGGGATCGTCACCGTCATCGTTCGGGTCGGGACGATCGGCGATGGCGCGGCCTGGCATCCAACGGCGAGCGCCGCTACAAGCAGGACCACGACGCGGCCACGGCGCATCAGTTCACCATATCCGAAGGGGCCTGATGAGGGTCCGCCTATCGGACGATGGTGTCAAGGGTGGCGCCCCGCCGGCCGTCCGTATACTCGGCCGGCATGCCCATCCCGATCGCCACCGTCGATGTGCCGGCCAGCAGCGCCAACCTGGGGAGCGGCTTCGACTGCTTTGCCGCGGCGCTCAGCCTGAAGCTGCGCGCCGAGCTGTTTCCTGGCGACGAGTCGGGAATCGTGCTCAACGCGCACGGCGAGGG
>Ga0209108_10002697_pt1 | contig 10118 bp, 9 predicted proteins | sample Rifsed10ft1_FD_184003 | JGI IMG/M metagenome (GOLD analysis project Ga0209108, IMG submission 184003) | Soil microbial communities from Rifle, Colorado, USA - sediment 10ft 1 (version 2) | ecosystem: Environmental > Terrestrial > Deep subsurface > Rock core/Sediment | place: Rifle, Colorado...
CACGAAGATCACGAAGGACACGAAGGTTTCGGAAATTTTGTTCTTAAACTTCGTGCTCTTCGTGTCCTTCGTGGTGAAAGCTGTCTTTGCTTCTTTGGTTGCGGCGTCGAGGTGCTGGTTCTCTGTGGTCAATTTGGATTCAAATCTCCATGGCAGCTAATTCCATAAAGCGAATTCTTAACGGTGACGTGCGCGCGGTGGCGTCGCTGATGAGTCTCATCGAAGACGGCGACCTGAAGGCGAGGGCTGCGCTAAGAGCGATTTATCTGCACACCGGCAGGGCGCATGTGATTGGCGTCACCGGAGCCGCCGGCACAGGAAAAAGCAGCCTCATCGATCGCATGACTGCTGAGTATCGACGGCGCAAGAAGAGCGTTGGAATCCTGGCGGTGGATCCCAGCAGTCTTTTCTCAACCGGCGCTCTGCTGGGAGACCGGATTCGCATGCGCGATCACTTTCTCGACGATGGAGTTTTTATCCGGAGTTTCGCCAGCCGCGGCAGCAGAGGGGGGCTGGCGGGCGCCGTTCGCGACGCGATTCACGTCCTCGATGCCATGGGTAAAGAGCTAATCTTCGTCGAGACCATCGGGGTCGGACAGGACCAGTTGGAAATCGCCGCGTTGGCTGATCTCGTCGTGGTGGTGTTGATGCCGGAGATGGGAGACGAAGTTCAGGGCATGAAGGCCGGGCTTGCGGAGATCGCCGACCTGCTCGTCGTCAATAAAACCGATCTCGCGGGAGCAGATAGGACGATTGGTCAACTCCAAGCCCTCTTTGGCGATTCTGACATTCTCATCATGCCCGCTTCCGCGCTTAACGATGAAGGGACCCAGTTGCTGGTGCAAAGCATCGAGGAGCGCCGGACCAGGAGTCTCGGCAACGGCAGTTATCAAAGAAAGCGGCTCGATCTATGCCGGCAGGAGTTGCTATCTTTGTTGCAAGAGAGAGTCGTCGCCGAGCTGGCAAAAAGAATCGGCGAGGGCGCGCTCGAAAGACAGCTCAAACGCGTCGTCGGTCGGCAAATCGATCCCTATAGCGCCGTGGAAGAGTTAGCGAAGAAATTGAGCCTGGTGAGGCGAGGGTAATGGAGCGGTTCGAGTTTGGCGGAGAGATCGTCTGGCGGCCAACTTCGGAGTACGCGAAGGGCTGCCGGCTGGCGCGTTTCATCCAGCGGCATGGCATTGCGAATCTTGAGGAGTTGATGCGGCGCTCTACGGTGGAGCTCGAATGGTTCTGGAATGCCGTCATGGAGGATCTCCGCATCGAGTTCTATGCGCGGTCACGAAGGGTATTGAAGGCCAATCTTAACTTAAGGAGGGAACCGTATGGCGAAGATTTTGGCAAACGTACTTAAAGCCGTCGGCAACACTCCTGTGATCCGCCTCAACCATGTCACGGCGGGGATGGCTGTGACGATCTGCGCAAAGGTTGAGGCCTGTAACCCCGGACATAGCGTCAAGGACAGGATCGCGCTTGCGTTAGTCGAGGACGCGGAGAGGCGAGGGTTGCTTAAGCCCGGGGGCACGATCATCGAGCCCACCTCCGGGAACATGGGAGTGGCGCTGGCAATCGTGGCCGCGGTGAAGGGCTACAAATGCATCTTCACGATCCCCGACAAGATGAGCATCGAAAAGATTCGCCGCCTGCGCGCCTTTGGCGCCGAGGTGGTGGTCACGCCGACAGCGGTGCCGCCCGAATCCCCGCAGTCCTATTACTCCGTGGCGAAGCGGCTCGCGGAGGAAATTCCCGAGGCCTATATGCCGATGCAATACGACAACCCCGCCAACATGGAGGCCCACTACGCCTCCACCGGCCCGGAGATCTGGGAGCAGACCGATGGAAAGATCACCCACTTCGTCGCGGGCATGGGAACCGGAGGAACCATCTCGGGAACCGCAAAATACTTAAAGGAGAAAAACCCCAAGTGCGCCGTCGTTGGGGTGGATGCGGAAGGATCGATCCTCGCCAAGGTCTTCAACGGCGAGCCGTGGTCTTGGAATGACTCCCACCCCTATAAGGTCGAGGGCATCGGCGAGGACTTTGTTCCCAAGAACCTACTGTTTCAGTACGTCGATAGCGTTGTCACCGTGTCCGACCGCGATTCGTTCTTGATGGGCCGGCGGCTCACGCGGGAAGAGGGTCTGTTCTGCGGCGGATCTTCCGGCACGGCGGTGGAGGGCGCTCTCCGTTACGCGCGCGAAAACCAGTTGGGCAGGGACGACCTTGTCGTCGTGCTGCTCCCCGATGCGGGCGAGATTTATCTCTCGAAGATGTATTCCGATGAGTGGATGAGACAGAACCAGTTCCTCGGCAGAAGCGTGCAGGTCGGGAAAATTCTCGAATCGAAGAGGCGGAGGTTGCGCGAGCTTAAATCGGTAGAAGTCACCTCGACGGTGCGCGACGCCATCGAGACCATGAATCAGTCGGGTGTCTCCCAGCTCCCCGTGTTCGATAAGGGGAATCTCGTCGGATCGCTCACCGAGAGCGCGCTTTTCCAGAGGACGATGGAGACACCTGACGTGATGGAGCTTAGCGTGGGCGCCCTGCTCGAGCCGCCATTCCCCACAGTCGGGCCGGAGGAGGATGTCTACGAGATTGTAAAATTACTAAAGACCTCACCGGCCGTTTTGGTCCGCGACGGAGGAACGTACCAGGGAATTGTCACACGCTTCGATGTGGTGGAGCACCTGGGCGGGCAACCGTGATGGCACGAAAAAATTTTGCGCGCCATCGACTGCGGTTTGCCACGCGCGCCATTCACGTGGGCCAAGAGCCCGAGCCCGCCACCGGCGCCATCGCCGTTCCGATCTATCAGACGAGCACCTTCGCCCAGAGCGCGCCGGGCGTACATAAAGGGTATGATTACTCCCGAACGGACAACCCCACGCGCACGGCGCTGCAAGAGGCGCTCGCGAGCCTCGAGTCGGCGAAATACTCACTCGCCTTCTCCTCGGGCATGGGCGCGGCCACCACCGCGATGCTTCTTTTCAAGCCGGGGGACCATGTCATCTCTTCGCGCGACGTTTACGGCGGCACCTACCGGCTCTTTAAGCGCGTGCTCGATCAGTTCGGTCTCAGTTTCTCCTTCGTTGAAACCTCGAACCTAAGAGAGATTCAAAGGGCGTTAACCAAGCGGACGCGCCTGATATGGATCGAGTCACCGACAAACCCGCTGCTCAGGATCACGGATATCAGAGGGGCGGCAAGCATAGCCCGCCAACATGGCGCATTGTGTCTGGTCGACAACACCTTCGCTTCGCCTTTTTTCCAACGGCCGATAGCCCTGGGCGCTGATCTTGTTCTACATTCGACGACCAAGTATATCGGCGGGCATGCGGATATCGTCGGCGGAGCGATCTGTCTGAACGAACGCGGCCTCTACGAACGGCTGAAGTTTTTGCAAAACGCCGCCGGAGCGACGCCTTCGCCGTTCGATTGTTTCCTCACCCTGCGCGGCATAAAGACCCTCGCTCTGCGCATGCGCGAACATGAGAAGAACGCGACCCGGATAGCGGCCTTCTTAAAGGATCACCCGCGCGTGCGCCGGGTTTATTATCCAGGGCGATCGGACCACCCGGGCCATGAAATTGCCGCGTCCCAGATGGATGGATTTAGCGGCATGGTCTCCTTCGAGGTCAAGGGAGGCCTGACCGAGGCGCGACGGGTTTTGCGTCGGTTGGCCATTTTCAAGATTGCCGAGAGCCTCGGCGGCGTTGAGTCCCTGGTCGAATTACCCGCGGTGATGACCCACGCTTCGATTCCCAGGGAGGAACGCAGAAAGGCCGGGCTTGATGACGGGCTTATCCGATTGTCCGTCGGTATTGAGGAAGTGGAGGACCTTCTAGCGGATCTGAAGCGCGCCCTGAGCCGGTGAAAATGCGGGATAGGTTACCGAAGCGACCGCCGATTCCGCACAGCCAACGCATATGACTATGGAAGTTGAAAGAACCCTGTATCCTTAGCCCAGATTGTTCACAGTAAATTGTCCGAGGAGCGAGCCCCTCCGGTCGCGGGCAATGTTTAGTTCCGCGTTCAAAGTTCAAGGTTCAAAGATTCGGGTTCAAACTCGAAACCTTGAACCTGATAGGTCGAGGCTCACTCCTCGGACTACAGTCTGTTGTTTATTTTCCTCGGCCCATGAATAGTCCGGGTTAGAGAATGCGAAAACCTTCGATATCGAGAATGGAGCCGATGCGCTTTGCTTTCGGTTTGATGACGGTCTCCACTCTGCTGCCGATTTTCACCTGCTGCGGTTCACTCACGCCCAGCAGGCGGTGAAGGAGCAGTGTGGTTGCGCCTTCCAGTTGGACGAGCGCCAACGCTACCGGCCGCCGCAACCTTGCGCCGTTATGGTCAACCTGACAGAAAGTGTAACTGACCAGTTTCCCCGTCCGTTTGACTTCCACCTGCTCCACAAGCTCGGCAAAGCAACGCTCGCAGAATGATCTGGCGGGCAGGTAAACCTGTTCACAGGGGCTGCAGCGGGTGCCGATTAGCTTGCCTTGCGTTTTAAGCGCGTGAAAGAAGATCTGACCGCCTGCGCCTGCGGTGTAAAAGGAGGTAAGTGGAATCTCACCAGACCATGCGCGCGGCTCCCTGTTCTTCGGTGGCTCGATCATCTCCGTCCTTCACTTTCTAATCGGCTCCCAGTAGGCGATGTCGGTGACGCTGCCGATTCTCTTGGACTTGGGTTTCCAAACGGCCCGGACCGCCATTCCCACGCGAACTTTTCCCGGCGCGATCTTTTTAACGACGTGTAAAATCCCCATGCCGGGCGATGCGCCGTCAATTTCGATCACCGCGGGGATCTCCGGCTGTTTTAGCCGCTTTACATCCCAACTCACATAACAGAGAGAAAAGGTGAGAATCTTTCCCGTGTCCTTTACGTAGACCCATTGGTCGGTCGGGCGAAAGCAGCGCTCGCAAAACATGCGCGGCGGGATCATCACGCGGGCGCACTGGCCACAGGAGCGCGCGATCAGCCGTCCCTCTCTGAATTCCTCCAGATAACGGCCAATGGCCTCGCCCTCGTCCCACCTGTAGCGGAGCTTCGGAGTATAGGATGTGGTAAAGACCTTCCCTCGCGCTACCTCTTTAGTGTTGACCGGTGTTCCACGGACAACATCGGGCATGGCTTTCATCAAAAAACCCTCGTTTGTCGCATTAGTTCAAAACGTTCCAGTCGTTCCAGCCCCCACCTTCCTTCGACGGGACTCAGGACAGGCTTTCCTCCCCCGCGACGCGGGGATGAAGGACGGGGTGCAATTACAAACTTCGTCAATGTTGTTCTTGGACGGTTTGAACGTTTTGAACGACTGGAACGATTGGAACAGTTCATAGGGGCTCCTTCGTCCCCAAAACGACTACCGTTCCTACTTGCATCAGATCGCCCCAGGCCTGGGCCACGCCTCGCTCAGGTTTTCCCGGCACCTGGCGCGCGCCGGCTTCGCCGCGCAACTGCCAAAACAACTCGCAGATCTTCATCGTCCCGGCGGCGGCGATGGGGTTTCCCACGCCCAGGAGCCCGCCGGACGGCGTGACCGGCAAGTCACCGTTGCGATCGAAAACGCCGTCGGCGAGGAGTTTCGGCGCCTGGCCTCTGGGCGCCAGTTGTAAGCCCTCCAGATGATGGAGCTCTTTGTAGGCGAAGGGATCATAGGGCTCTGCGATATTGATCTCCCTGCGCGGCTCGCGAATTCCGGCCATGCGGTAGGCCATCCACGCGGCTTTCTCCAAATACTCTGGATAGGCGAGATCACGATTGGTCCAGTAGGCGGAATCCAAACACCAGCCCACGCCTTGAATCCACACCGGCCTATCGCTGATCCGCCGGGCCGTTTCTTCGCCGGCTAGAATCACCGCGGCGGCGCCGTCGCTGGTGGGGCTCACCATGAGACGGTGCACGGGCCATGCCATGACTTCGGAAGCCAGGACATCTTTGACCGTAAGATCCGCGCCGAGCTGCGCGGCCGGGTGACCCAAGGCGTTGCGTTTATTCTTGACCGATACGCGCGCGATGTCTTCGAGCGCAATGCCATAGGTTTGCATGTAGCGGGTTTGCTCGAGAGCGAAAATCCACAGCAGGTTGGGCTTGAGGGGCTGTTCGGTGATGGGGTCGAAGATCGTAAGAAAAGCCGCCTGGGGATGAGGTAGGCAACTCGACATTTTTTCCTCGCAGACCACAAGGGCGGTGTCGAACAGTCCGGAGGCGACGTGAAACCAGGCCTGCGCCACGGCGTAGACGCCGGTGCCGCCACCGACGTAGCAGCGCAGGTAAGGTTTCTTCCAGGCGCCGCAGCCGTCCGAGAGATATTCGCCTTTCATGTGCAGCCCGTCGAAAGCATCCGGCGCGCTGCCGGAGACGACGCAATCGATCTGGTCGAGTTTCATCTCGGCGGATTCCAGCGCGGCGCGGGCAGCCATCCAAGCGAGCTCCTTGGGCGTCTCCAAAGCCCTGCGCATGAATTTAGTCATTCCCGCGCCGATGACGGCGACCCTGCGTCGAGCCATGCCTTCACTCCGAACCCAGAATGACCACTGCGCCGCTCGTTGTCGGCACGCCGCGCCAGGATTGCGCCAGGCCGATTTTAACCCGCGACAACTGGCGCGGACCCGCCTGACCACGGATCTGCAGAACCAGCTCGACGATGCGATAGAGCCCGGCGGCCTCCAGCGCCAGCCCCATACCTAAAGCGCCGCCGGAAACATTGACCGGAGTTTTGCCGCCGGTCTGGGTTTCGCCGGACTCGAGCGCCCGCGCCGCCTGCGCGGGCTCGGCATAAAGGCCAACGGCGATGAGATGCTGGAGTTCCTTGTAAGCGTAGGTGTCGTCCACTTCAAAGAAGTCGATCTCTCGTGGATCTTTAATTGAAGCCTGTCGATAGGCTTGCTTCGCGGCGATTTCCGCGTAAACCGCTTTGCGCCAGTCGCGCGACTCGACGGTTCCGCTATCGTTGGCAAAACCCGCGCCCAAAACCCAAACCGGCTTTGCCCGCGATTTGATTGCTTGGTTGGCCAGAACAACGACCACCGCTCCATCGGCATGTCTGGCCATTTCCGCTTCGCGCAGGGGATAGGCGAAATAGGGCGAGGAGTTTACGCTGGTCGATGTCATGTCGAGCGGATAAGCGGCGACGGGATTGGCAAGCGCATTGGCGCGGTTTTTTACCACGACCTCGGCGCAGTGATCGAAACCGATTCCCGATTCATTAAGAAAAAGGTTCATTTCGAGGGCGGCCAGCGCGTGCGGATCAAAGCCGAGCGGCCGATTGAAAATCGGATCCATCGCATAATCGAGCAGCCAGTCCGGCGTCAGTATGTTCGACGCTTTACTGTGGGCCTCGACGGCGACAGTGGCGGCGATCCCGGCGCGGATCTGCATGACCGCGTCCGCGATCCCATGGAGACCGTCCTGAGTGAGCGTATGCATCGGCTTTCGCGCGGCGCCGAGCTGATCGGGCGTGTACTCATCGAAAATCGACAGCCCCTCGTTGAGATCCTCGGCGCAGGTTACGAAAGAATCGATCTCGCTCGCTTGGACTCCTGCGTCGCGATACGCCTTTTGTGCCGCTTCGAACATCAACTCCTTGAAGGACTGATGGGGTGTTGACCGCTTGAGCGAGGTGAAGCCGATGCCGATTATGGAGACGCGATCCGACATACCCTAAGCTCCCGTTTAACGAATGTGAGAGAGCATCGATTTAGCTTTGATTCTCGATCGTCTTCAAGAGTTGCGTGAATCCCAGTTCGGTAAAGAGCGGGCGCGCCTTCTCGATATCTGGCGGGCGGGCGCGCAGCGCTTCGAGCGGCGTCTCAATCGCGAGGTCGCGTTTGACGGTGGCGAGGGCGCGGCTCAGAAAAGCGTTGTCCTTGTCTTTTTCGAGGAGTTCTCGCACGTGCGCCGCGCGGCGCAGCTTCATTTTCTCGAGTTCGTCGAGACCGTTGTAGAGATTTTCCAGAGTTTGGAATTGCTGAATTAACGCAATCGCGGTCTTCTCGCCGATGCCTTTGACGCCGGGGATGTTGTCCACCGCGTCGCCCATGAGACCCATCACTTCGATGACTTGTTCCGGTTTGACGCCGAACTTCTCGTGGACTTCGGCCGCGCCGATCCAGCGGTCTTTGGCGCTGTCCAAGAGTTTGATGCCATCGGTAACGAGCTGCATCAGATCCTTGTCACTGGACACGACGACCAGCTCGCAGCCCTTGTCGGCCATGCGGTCGCACAGCGTGGCAATGATGTCGTCCGCTTCGTATCCCGGCAGTTCGAGCAATGGCACATTGAGGACGTCGAGGACTTTGCGAAAGTAGGGGAACTGCGGGATTAGTTCGGGAGGCGCTTCGGGCCGGTTGCTCTTGTAATCTGCCGATATCTGTTTGCGGAAAGTTTCGCGCCCCGCGTCCAACGCAACGACGACGTATTCGGGCTGATACTGTTTTAGCAATTTAAGCAAAATATTGGTGAAGCCGAAGATCGCGTTGGTCGGCAGTCCGGCGGCGTTCGAGAGCGGCGGAATCGCGAAGAAGGCGCGGAAGATATAAGAGCTGCCGTCGATGAGAAAAAGTCGTGGCGATGAATCAGCCATGGAATACCCTACAGATGAGGGACAATTCAATTCAAGGTTCCAGGTTAAATAATTTGTTCAAGGTTCCGGGTTCAAAGTTCAATATGGCTCTTTACGTCGCCCGTTCCAGGTTTCGCGTTCAACGCGCTTGGCGCTGTTCAACGTTCCGGGTTCCATGTTCAACGTCCCATCCTCCCCACCTTGAACATTGAACATTGAACCTTGAACTCACGAAGCCGCAGGCTTCGAGAGCGTATGCGTCGCTGTTCCGTAGAAAGTCTCCGCGGCTTCCATCAGCGTTTCCGACAGCGTCGGATGGGGATGGACCGAATCGGCGAGGTCGCGCGCGGTGGCGCCCATCTCGACGGCCAATACCCCTTCGCTGATCAATTCCCCTGCGCCGGAGCCGACGATGCCGACGCCGAGGATCCTTTCGGTTTCGGGTTCGATGATAAGTTTGGTCAGGCCGTCCGGGCGATCCAAGGTCAGGGCACGCCCGGACGCGCCCCACAAAAACTTTGCGACTTTGATCTCAATACCTTTTTGCTTGGCTTCGCTTTCCGTCAGGCCGCACCAGGCGACCTCGGGTTGGGTAAAGACCACCGCGGGAATCACGATGTTCTCAAAAACGCTGGGCTCGCCCAGGATCGCCTCCACGGCGATGCGCGCTTGTTTGCTTGCCCGGTGGGCCAGCAATACGCCGCCGCCGGCGTCGCCGATGGCGTATATATGCGGGTCGTCGGTTTGCTGGCGGGGGTTGCACTTGATGAAGCCTTTATCGTCCTTGGTGACTTTCGTATGCTCTAATCCAATGTTGCTGATATTGGGCACGCGCCCGACGCTGACTAATACGCGGTCGTAAAGCTCTTCGCGCTGCTCGCCGGCTAACTGGATGGTGACTTTGATCCGTTTTCCGGCGGTGGCCATCTTGAGCACTTTGGTGTTGACGCGGATTTCCTTGAAGGCCTTTTGCGCGAAGCGGCTGACCGGGCGGACGAGATCGGGATCGACGCCCGTGAGTATCGAAGGCAAGGCTTCCAACACCACGACCTTGCTGCCCAGGGCGGCGTAGACCGTCCCCAGCTCCATGCCGATGTAGCCTCCGCCTACCACCAGCAGGTCGCCCGGCACGTCCTGGATTTCCAAAGCCTCCGTCGAGGTCATGATGCGCTTGTTGCCGAGGTCGAAGGCCGACGGCATTGCCGCTTTGGAACCGACCGCGATGATCGCGGTATCGTAGTTGATGAACTTTTGCCCCTCGGCGGTCTCGACCCGGAGCGTTTGCGAATCTTCGAAATGGCCCCGTCCATGGACGAGTTGTACGCCCCGCTTTTGCGCCAACCCTTTGATGCCCTGGCCCAATTTATCGAGAATCGAATCCTTCCATGTCCGCAGTTTGTCGAGATCGATTTTAGGCGCGCCGAATTCAATGCCGCGCGCCGCCGAGTCCTTGGCGTCGCGCAGGATCTCCGTGGCGTGGAGCAAGGCTTTCGAAGGGATACAGCCCGCGTTCAGGCAGACGCCGCCCAGGCGCGGGTTTTGTTCGACGAGAGT
>Ga0209108_10002699_pt1 | contig 10117 bp, 8 predicted proteins | sample Rifsed10ft1_FD_184003 | JGI IMG/M metagenome (GOLD analysis project Ga0209108, IMG submission 184003) | Soil microbial communities from Rifle, Colorado, USA - sediment 10ft 1 (version 2) | ecosystem: Environmental > Terrestrial > Deep subsurface > Rock core/Sediment | place: Rifle, Colorado...
ACCAACCGGTCCACGCCCGCGAGGTCGGCACGGACGGCCACCTCGGCGAATCCCGCCGCGCGGAGCAGGCCCCTCACCGCCTCCGCCTGCGCGCTGCCCGCCGTCTCGAGCACGAGCGCGCCTCCGGAGCGGAGCCCGCGGCGCGCCCCGGCGACGAGCGTCCGCATCACCGCGAGCCCATCGGGTCCGCCATCGAGCGCGATCCGGGGCTCCCAGCGCCATACCTCAGGCTCGAGCGTCGGGACGAGCGCGCTCGGCAGGTACGGCGGATTGCTCACGACGAGGTCCGCCCGCCCGGCCGCCACCGCGTCGAGCAGGTTCCCCGCGACGACGCTGACGCGGCGCGCGAGATCGAGCGCGACCGCGTTTCCGCGGGCGACCAGCGCGGCGGCGTGCGAGACGTCCACGGCGAGGACGTCTAGGTCACGACGCTCGGAGGCGAGCGCGCACGCGATGCACCCCGAGCCCGTGCCGAGATCCACCGCGAGCGGCCGGCGGCCCGCGCGCGCCGGGGGCAGGAGCTCGAGCGCCCACTCCACCAGCAGCTCGGTCTCGGGCCGCGGAACGAGCACGTCGCCCGTCAGCCGCACGGCGAGCCCGCGGAACGCCTCCCGGCCCAGGATCCGCTGGAGCGGCTCGCGGCGCGCGCGGCGCTGGACGGCGGCACGATACCCCGCCACGAGCGGCTGGGCGAGCGTCCGGTCGAGGTCGAGCTGGGCGGCGAAGCGGCCCTCGCCGAGGACGGCGGCGAGCAACCACTCGGCGTCCACGCGCGGCGTCGCGATCCCCGCTGCCGCCAGGGTCGCCGTCGCCGCGTCGAGCTCCCCGCGGAGCGTGCGCGCGCCGGCCAGGACGGGCATCAGCTCGCCACCCGCTGGAGCTGCTCCGCCTGCTCGGCGGCCGTCAGCGCCTCGATGAGCTCGTCGAGGTCCCCCTCGAGGACCGCCGGCAAGCGGTGGAGCGTGAGGCCGATCCGGTGGTCGGTGACGCGCGCCTGGGGAAAGTTGTAGGTGCGGATCCGCTCGCTCCGCTCGCCGGTGCCGACCTGGCTCCGGCGGTCCGCGGCGATCGCCGCCTGCTGCTCCTCCTGCGCGCGTTCGAGCAGGCGCGCCTTCAGCACGCGCATCGCTTTGGCGCGGTTCTTGATCTGCGAGCGCTCGTCCTGGCACGTCACGACGAGCCCCGTGGGCAGGTGCGTGATGCGCACGGCCGAGTCGGTCGTGTTGACGCCCTGCCCTCCCGGGCCCGACGAACGGTAGACGTCCACCTTGAGGTCCCTCTCGTCGATCTTGACGTCCACGTCCTCGGCCTCGGGCAGCACGGCGACCGTGACGGTCGAGGTGTGGATCCTGCCGCTCGCCTCGGTGGCCGGCACCCGCTGGACACGGTGGACGCCGCGCTCGAACTTGAGCCGGCTCCACGCCCCGCGGCCCTGGACGAAGAAGACCACGTCCTTGAAGCCGCCGGTGCCGGTCGCGCTGGCGTCCATGACCTCGATCTTCCAGCGCTGGCGCTCGGCGTACTTCGTGTACAGGCGCGCGAGGGCCGCGGCGAAGAGCGCCGCCTCCTCGCCCCCGGCGCCGGCGCGGATCTCGACGAACACATTCTTCTCGTCGTTGGGATCGCGGGGCAGGAGCAGGCGCTTGAGCTCGTCCTCGAGCGCCGTCTGGCGGGCGGAGAGCTCGTCGATCTCAGCCTGCGCGAGCTCGATGAGCTCGCGGTCGCCGCCCTCGCTCAGGATGTGGCGGGCCTCGCCGAGGCGGCGGAGCACCTCGCGATACTCGGTGAACCGCTCCACGACCTCGAGGGTGTCCGCATACTCCTTGCGGAGGCGCGCGTACTCGGGGGGCTGGGCGAGGACGGCGGGGTCGGCAAGGGCTCGGGCGATCTGGTTCGACCGCTCTTCGATCTGACGGAGCTTGTCAAACAACATCACGGCTCAGACGCGCCTCTCTCAGGCCACCCACGGTTGGACCCGGCCTGGCGGACCCCGCGACAACAGCGGGCAAACAAAAAACCGGCGGAAGGCCCGTCCCAGCCGGTTTCGGAGCGGTCGCTAGGAAGACGCGGTTTGCCGCTTGTACTTGCGCTGGAAGCGCTCGATGCGCCCGGCCGTGTCCACGAGCTTCTGCTTCCCGGTATAGAAGGGATGGCACCTGGAGCAGATCTCCACCCGGATGTCGGGCCTGGTCGAGCGGGTGCGCACCACCTCGCCGCACGCGCAGGTGATCGTCGTGTCCACATAGTCCGGATGAATGCCCACCTTCAATTCCGCCACCTCCTGCGAGAGAATCAAGGATACCAGCCCGGGCTGAAAAACGCAAAAAGCGCAAGGACTTGGCCGCATCGAGCGCGGGCTCCGCCCACGCAATCCCTGGGGGGCTCGGAGGGAACCGTCGAGGCCCCCTCCGAAGAACATCTACCCCATGCTGTGCATGGAGGCCAGGAACTCGCGGTTCGTCTTCGTTTGCTTGAGCTTGTCGAGCAGGAGCTCCATCGACTCCACGGGGTTCAGCTGGGACAGGGCCTTGCGCAGGAGCCAGACCTTCTGGAGCTCGTCTTTCTCGAGCAGCAGCTCCTCCTTGCGCGTGCCCGACTGCTCGATGTTGATCGTCGGGAAGATGCGCTTGTCCATGAGCCGGCGGTCCAGGTGGACCTCCATGTTGCCGGTGCCCTTGAACTCCTCGAAGATGACGTCGTCCATCCGGCTGCCCGTGTCCACGATGGCGGTCGCCATGATCGTGAGCGAGCCGCCCTCTTCGATATTGCGTGCGGCCGCGAAAAAGCGGCGCGGGCGCTGCAGCGCGTTGGCGTCGAGACCGCCCGAGAGGACCTTGCCGGACGAGGGGATGACGGCGTTGTGGGCCCGGGCGAAGCGCGTGAGCGAGTCGAGCAGGATCACGACGTCGCGCTTGTGCTCGACCAGCCGCTTGGCCTTCTCGATCACCATGTCGGCGACCTGGATGTGCCGCTGCGGCGGCTCGTCGAAGGTGGACGAGATCACCTCGCCCTTCACCGACCGCTGCATGTCCGTCACCTCCTCGGGCCGCTCGTCGATCAGCAGCACGATGAGGTAGACCTCGGGGTGGTTCGTTGCGATCGCGTGGGCGATGGATTGCAGCATCATCGTCTTGCCCGTCCGCGGGGCGGCGACGATCATGCCGCGCTGGCCCTTGCCGATCGGGCAGAGCAGATCCATCACGCGTGTCGTCAGGTTCTCTGGGTCGTATTCGAGGCGCAGCCGCTCCATCGGGTAGAGCGGCGTGAGGTTGTCGAAGAAGATCTTCTCGCGCGCCTGGTCGGGCGTCTCGAAGTTGATCGCCTCGACCTTGAGCAGCGCGAAATACCGCTCCGTGTCCTTCGGCGGCCGGACCTGGCCGGAGATCGTATCGCCGGTGCGGAGGTCGAAGCGCCGGATCTGCGAGGGGGACACGTAGATGTCGTCGGGGCCCGGGAGGTAGTTGTAGTCGGGAGCGCGCAGGAACCCGAAGCCGTCCGGCAGGACCTCGAGGACACCCTCCGCGAAGATGAGGCCGTCCTTCTCGGCCTGCGACTGCAAGATCTTGAAGATCAGCTCCTGCTTGCGCAGCCCCCCGAAATTCTGGACGTTCAGATCGCGGGCGATCGCGTTCAGGTCGGAGATGCTCTTCTCTTTCAGCTCGGACAGGTTCATGCCGCTCACGTCAGGGTTCTGCGTCGGGTTTCCTTGACCTCGCTCTCGGCGGGCGCTCATTCACGGGCTCCGGGCGCGGCGCCTAGACGCCGCATGCTAGTGAGTTGGTTAAGCTGACTGCAGAGTTCCTGCGGGGTTGGAACGATAACGCTGAGCATTATCTTCGCATCGGCCGGCGCGATTGTCAACGATTTTTCACAGCCGGATCTCGATGACGGCCCGCTGCTTGATCTCCTTGAGCCAGGCCTCCAGGCGGGCTTCGTACTTCTCCCGGAACAGGATCTCCCTGATCTGCGCGTGCGCCCGCGCCAGGCCCTCGCCCTCGAGGCTATCCTTCGACTCGAGCCGGAAGATGTGATAGCCGAGGGCCGACCGGTGCGGCCGCGAAACCTCCCCGGGGCCCAGGCTCAGGATCTGAGTCTCGACGTCCTGGGCGAGCTCGCCCCGCTTGAGGGCGCCCAGATCACCGCCGTCCTTCGCTGAGCCCGGGTCGCGCGAATGCTGCCGCGCGAGCTCGGCGAAGTCGGCGCCCTGGAGCAGCTGGGTGCGGAGCAGGTCGGCCTTGATGCGCGCGGCTTCCCACGCCGCGTCGGACTCACCCGGCTCCGGCACGACGAGGATGTGCCGCGACCGGTATCCGAGGCCCGTCTCGAGCTTCTGCCGGTTGGCCTCGAGGTACTTCGTGATCTCGCCGTCGGTCACCGAGACGCGGAAGCGCACCTTGCGGCTGATCACCCGCGCCACCTTGAACTCGTCGCGGATGTTCTTCTTGACGGCCTCGAGGCTGAGGCCCTGCTGCTTGAGGACCCCTTCGAACTCCTCCCGGTTCGGCATGTTGAACTTCTTGAGCCGGTCGGCCAGTTCCTCCTCGATCTCGGTGTCCTCGACGACGATCTTCTCGCGCTCGGCCTCCTGGAGCTGGAGGCGGTGGTCGATCATCCTGGTGAGGAACTGCCGGGCGAACTCGTCGGACACGGGACCATCCTGGCGGCTCTGCATCCGCCACCCGGCGATGGCCTGCTGGAGATCGGCGAGCGTGATCGCGTCGTTGTTGACGACGGCGACGACCCGGTCGGTCACGTTCTCGTCACGCGGCCGGGGCGCGGGCCGCGGCTCGGCCGGCCGATCGGCCCTCGGCGTCTCCGGCGCGCGCGGCGCCGCGGCGACCGGCGGGGTCTTGGGCTCCTCCTTCTTCTTGCCGAGCCAGGGCACCCACGACGGCACGGCGCAGCCGCCGAGCGCCACCGCCAACAGGCCCGCCACCGCGAGACGGCGGATCACGAGCGTCCGAGCTCCTCGAGGAGGCGCAGCAGCGAGTCGCGGACGCGCGGCCACTCGCCGCGGGCGACCGCCGCCTCGACGGTGAACTCGCGCTTCATTCTGAGCCTGCCGCGGCTCGCCTGGATCGCGCTGACCATCCGCCTGGAATCGAGTGGCGTGCCCGGAGAAAACGTGAGCAGCGCGGCGCCGTCGCCGGCCTCGAGCTTCTCGACGCCGAGCGCCCGCGCGGCCACCCGGAGCCGGACGACGTCGAGGAGCCGCTCGGCGTGCTCGGGCGGCGGGCCGAAGCGGTCCAGGAGCTCCGCGCGGAGCTCGGCGACCTCCGCGTTGGTGGCGGCGCCGGCCAGGCGTTTGTAGAGCGCGAGGCGCTGGTTGACTTCGGGAACATAGTCGTCGGGCAAGAACCCCTCCACCGCCACGCTGATCACCGGCTCGACCGCGGCGGCGGTCGGTTCGCCCCTCAATTCTCGCACGGCCTCGGCGAGCAGCTTCGAGTAAAGATCATAGCCGACGGCGGCGATGTGGCCGTGCTGCTCGGCGCCCAGCAGGTTCCCGGCGCCACGGATCTCGAGGTCCCGCAGGGCGAGCTTGAAGCCCGAGCCGAGCTCCGTCAGATCCTGGAGCGCGCGCAGGCGGCGCTGCGCCGGCTCGTCCACGCGGCCGTCCGCCGGCACGAGCAGGTAGGCGTACGCCTGCTGCCGCTCCCGGCCCACCCGCCCCCGCAGCTGGTAGAGCTGAGCCAGGCCGAACCGGTCGGCGCGGTTGACGACGAGCGTGTTCGACGCCGGGATGTCGAGACCGGACTCCACGATGGCGGTCGACACCAGCACATCGGCCTGTCCGGTCACGAACCTGACCATGGTGGCTTCGAGCTCCCGTTCCTTCATCTGCCCGTGGGCCGCGATGACGCGCGCGTCGGGCACGAGCTCCTGGACGAAGCGCGCCACGGACGGGAGCGACTGGACGCGGTTGTGGACGAAGAAGACCTGCCCGCCGCGCTCGAGCTCGCGCGCGAGCGCGTCCTTGATGACCGCCTTGTTGAAGCGCCGGACGAACGTCTCGACCGGCAGCCGGTCGAGCGGCGGGGTTTCGATCACCGACATGTCCCGGACGCCGGAGAGCGACATGTAGAGGGTGCGCGGGATCGGCGTCGCGGTCAGGGCGAGTACGTCCACCGAGGACCGGAGCCGCTTCATCCGCTCCTTGTGGGCGACACCGAACCGATGCTCCTCGTCCACGATCAGCAGCCCGAGGTTCTTGAACGCGACGTCCTTCGAGAGGAGCCGGTGGGTGCCGATGACGACGTCCACGGTCCCCATGCCCAGCCCCTCGACGACCGCCTTCTGCTCCTTGGGCGACCTGAACCGCGACAGGAGCTCGACGCGCGCCGGGAACGCAGAGAACCGGTCGGCGAACGTCGCCCAGTGCTGCTGCGCCAGGACCGTCGTGGGCACGAGCACCGCCACCTGCGTGCCGTCGGCGACCGCCTTGAACGCGGCCCGCAGCGCGACCTCGGTCTTGCCGTAGCCCACGTCGCCGGCGACCAGCCGATCCATCGGCCGGTCCGACTCCATGTCGCGCTTGACGTCCTCGATCGCGCGGAGCTGGTCGGGCGTTTCCTCGAAGCGGAAGGCCGCCTCGAACTCACGCTGCCACGGCGTGTCAGGCGAGAACGCGTGCCCCTCGGCCACGGCGCGCTGCGCGTAGAGCTTCAGGAGCTCCTCGGCCATCTGGCGCAGGGCCGCGCGCACCGACTCCTTCACCCGCTGCCAGGAGGCGCCGCCCAGGCGGTCGAGTCGCGCAGCGCCGACGTCGGCGCCGAGGTACTTGGAGATGAGGTCGAGCCGCTCGACGGGGAGGTAGAGCCGGTTGGCCTCCGCGTACTCGAGCAGGAGGAAGTCGCCCTCGCGGTCGCCGATCGTCATCGTCCGGAGGCCGAGGTAGCGCCCGAGGCCGTGGTCCTCGTGAACGACGATGTCGCCGATCTGCAGATCGGTGAACGCCGTCAGCGCGGCGCCGCGCTGGTACTTCGGCCGCCGCAGCGACCGCCGGCGCGCGCCGAAGACCTCGGCCTCGCTGAGCACGATGACGCCGAGCGCCGGGATCGCGAAGCCGGCGGAGCATTCGCCGACGAGGACCGCCAGCGGCTCGTCACCCTCGAGCTGCGCCGCCGGGAGCGCCTCGAGCCCGTGCTCGCCCAGGATCTGCCGGAGGTGCTCCGCCTGGCGCTCGTCGGCGGCGACGAGGCGCACCCTGAAGCCCTCGGCGCGCCAGCGCTCGAGCTCGCCCTGGAGCCGGTTGAAGCGCCCGCCGAACTGGGGGACGGCGTGCGTGTCGAGTGCCAGCTCGACGGCGCCGGGCGTGGGACCCGCCGCCGCGCTCGACGTCTCCGCCACCAGGGCCAGCTCGACGAGCCGGCGACCGCCGAGCCGCTCGCGCAGCGGGTCGCGCTCCGGGGCCGCGTCCGTCACCGTATCGAGCACGCTCGGGACGTCCACCACGACGGGCGCCTCTGCGGGCAGGTAGTCGAGCAGCCGCCCCAGGCCGGCGCCGTTCTGGGCGAGCGGCAGGACGAGCAGCTCGTCGAGGCGCTCGCTGGAGCGCTGGGACGTCGGATCGAAGAGGCGGATGGACTCGATCTCATCGCCGAAGAACTCGATCCGCGCCGGGCTCGCGTGGCTCGGCGAGAAGACGTCCACGATGCCGCCGCGCAAGCTCCACTGCCCGACCTCGACGACGGTGTCCGCCCGCTCGTACCCCCCGCGCTCGAAGGCCTCGAGCAGGAGCTCGCGGTCGAGGCTGTCCCCCACGGCGAGCCTCAGCGTCTGCGCGGCGAAGTCGGCCGGCGCGCGCACCGCCGCGTCGAGCGCCGCGGGCGTGGCGACGACCACCACGGGCGCGCCCGCGGCGAGCCGCCGGCAGACGAGCGCGCGCTCGGCGTCGGCTTCGCGGTGGTGGCCGCCGCGCCAGAGCCGCGGCTCCGCCTCGGGGAACTCGAGCGCGGGCGCGCCGAAGAATTTCAGGTCCTGCGTCCAGCGGTGGGCGTCCGTAACGGCCGGGACCAGCACGAGCGCGGGGCGCGGCGGGGTCTGGAGGAGCTCGGCGACGGCGAGCGCGCGGGCCGCGCCGGTGAGTCCGGCGATGCGCAGGCAGACCGGTCCCTCGGCGAAGGCCCTCGCCAGGTCGTGAAACGCGGACCAGTCCTGCAACATCCGCAACGTGTTCGAGACTACCAGACTACCGGCCGCTCTTGGCGAGGTAGAAGCTGAGGGTCTCCAGCTCGATCGAGAGGTCGACGTTCTTGAGCCGCACGTCGCGGGGGACCCGGATCCGCGTGGGCGCGAAGTTCAGGACCGCGCGGATGCCCGCCGCAACCAGCTGATCCGTGACGGCCTGGGCGGACTCCGCAGGCACCGCGACGACGGCGATCTGGATCCCGCGCGTCTTGACCTCACGGGCGATGTCCCGGCTCGCGATGATCGGGACGCGGTCGATCTCGCGCCCGACCTTCGTCGGGTCGTCGTCCACCACCACCGCGATCCGGAACCCCTGGCGCGCGAACCCCTTGTAGTGGAACAGGGCCGAGCCCAGGTTGCCGAAGCCGACGAGCACGACGGCCCACTCGCGGTCGAGCCCGAGGATCTTCTGGAGCTCGGCCTTGAGGCCGGAGACGTAGTACCCGATGCCGCGCACGCCGAACTCGCCGAAATAGGCGAGGTCCTTGCGCACCTGCGCCGAGTTCAGGTTGAAGCGCTCGGCGAGCTCCTGCGAGGAGACGGTCTTGACGCCGTCCTCCTCGAGCTGGAGCAGACAGCGGGTGTAGACCGAGAGACGACGGATCGTCATCTCGGGGATCTTCGGCGGGCGATAGGCCGTGTGTCGGGGCATCACGGGAAGCGCGGCGGGCGCCGCCGCGCGCGGCGCCCGGTCCGCTGCGAGTCCACTACATGACGACCATCACGAAAACTGGATGCCCTTCACGAACAGCAGGATCAGCGCGATGACCAGCGTGTAGATCGCGAGCGACTCGATCAGCGCCAGTCCGATGATCATCGCGGTCTGGATCCGGGCCGCCGCGCCGGGCTGCCGGGCCATCGCGTCGACCGCCGACGCCACCGCGCGGCCCTGCCCGAGCCCGCAGAGACCGGCCGCGATCGCCATGCCGATGCCGGCGGCGATGACGGCGAACGGACCGATCCAGCCGCCGGCCTGGGCCCCTTCGGCCGCGAACGCGAGGCCCGGGAGCCCGAGAACTAGGAGACCTCCCAGAATTAGTGAACGTCGCACGACCGCCCTCCTCTGTACGTGTGGTGTGCTAGTGGTGCTCGGCATGGTGCTCGGCCTCTTCGATGGCCCCCGAGATGTACAGCATCGTCAGCATCACGAAGATGAACGCCTGCAGCAGCGACACCAGGATCTTCAACGGGTAGAGAAACCCGACCGTGAAGACGAGCGTGACCGCGCCACCCAGGCCGCCGATCAGGGCCCCCGCCACGCTGCCCGACAGGGCCCAGCCAATCAGGCCGTCCAGTCCCATCAGGAAGAAGATGACCGCCAGGAGAATGTGCCCGCCGGTCATGTTGCCGAAGAGCCGGAGCGTGAGCGACAGGGGCCGCGCCAGGTGGCTGATGATCTCGATCACGAACATCAGCGGCTTGAGCGCGAGCGGCACCGGCCCCGCGAAGTGCTTGAGGTAGGCCAGCGCGCCCTGCTTGCGGATGCCGATCCAGTGATACGCCACGAACACCACGAGGGCGCAGGCGGCGGTGGTGTTGAGGTTGCCGGTCGGGCCCGCGAGCCCGGGCACGAGGCTCATCAGGTTGCCGACGAGGATGAACAGACCCAGGGTCGCGATGAGCGGCAGGTAGCGACGCCCCTCGTGCCCCATGACGTCGTCGATGAGCTGGATGAACTGCTCGAGCACGACCTCGAAGAAGTTCTGCAGGCCCCGCGGCACGAGCTGCACGTTCCGCGAGGCCGCGAACGCGACGCCGGTCAGGATCAGCATCACGAGCCACGTGTACGTCACGTGGTCGGGGATGCCCGGCAGCCGGAAGATCGGTGGATGCTCGATGGCGCCCACGGGCTACCCCGCCTCGCGCGCCGCGGCAAGCCCGCGCGCGACCAGCACGCACGGCAGCGCCGTGAACCCCGCGAGCAGGG
>Ga0209108_10002703_pt1 | contig 10109 bp, 8 predicted proteins | sample Rifsed10ft1_FD_184003 | JGI IMG/M metagenome (GOLD analysis project Ga0209108, IMG submission 184003) | Soil microbial communities from Rifle, Colorado, USA - sediment 10ft 1 (version 2) | ecosystem: Environmental > Terrestrial > Deep subsurface > Rock core/Sediment | place: Rifle, Colorado...
ACTCCCCAGGCCCGCTGGGCAACTGCCAGATACGGGCGGTGTTGGTCCCGTAGAGCCAGGTCCTCCAGCAGGGGCGCATACTTGCGTAAGGTGGGCTCGTCGCCGGCCTGAACGGCCGCCTCGGCCAGCATCATGTAGACGCTGTGCTCGTGGGCCATGCTTCCGTTCTTGATCGGTTGACCGGGGGTGACGAGCGACTGTTCCATGTGCTGTTTGAGTAGGGCGAACTCGCCCAAGGCCTGCAGCGGCAGCGACCGTCAATAGAACTGGTTGCGCTGCCAATGCTCGAGCTCGCCCGAGACGGACACCATGAAATCGAAGGACTCCTTGGCGTAGGAACTGGCTCTGTCCAGCTCGCCCCGCCGGGCGTGGACGCTGGCGCTGAGCGCGACGAAGAAGCAGGTCGGACCCACCTGTTCGCGAGTGTGGCGCTTCTCGAGCTCGCGCCATTTCTCTTCTACGACCAAGACCTCATCCCACCGATCCAGCCGGAACAAGCACTGGGCCTGGATCCCCAAGGCGTTAACGATCTGGTCGGTGGCCCGGGCCCGGCTGGCGAGGGCCTCCGCTTCGGCCAGGACGGGCAGGGCCTCGGCGTACTGGCCAACGTTCATCCGAGCCGAGCCAAGCGCCCGCAGCGCCTCAATCTGCTCTCGAACGTCGTTGAATTCCGGTCGGCGACAGATTGCCAGCCGCCGCTCGGCGACCTGGAGATGGTCGCGCAGCCGGCTGCGTCCGTCCAACACATTGCCCAACGCGCCATAGGCCAGGGAGAGATCGACCAGGCTGTCTAGTTCATCGGCCATATCCACCGCGGCTTGGGCCAATTCCTGCGCCGTTTCCCAATTGGGTGGGTCTTCAATCCGCCAGGCGTCAGTAGAAAGTGCAACGAGGGCCCGCACGGTTTCAAGGTGGGGTGGATGGCTTCCCGGTGAGCCAACCGTCTCGATGAGGCGGGCTCGGGAGGCTAACCGAGCTTCATTGGCTTGCTGCAGTGAATCTACACTTACAGTCCATTTCAGGCCGATCACCACCTGGACGATCTTCCGATGCAAACGCACTTCAGCCATCGGATCCTGGTTTGGCAAGCCGCGCCACACCTGGAGGGCCTGCAGGAACTCGGCGATCCCCCGGGCCCCGTCCCGCAACAGGCAGTAAACGTCTCCGAGCTCCTCCCGCAGTACCAGCTGAATCTCGCCCTGCTCCCCCGGCTGGAGCAGGTCGAGGGCGGCACGCAGGTTCTGGACCGCGTCGCCGTAGGCATACACCTCCAACGCCTTCCTGGCGGCCTGGCGTGAGTATTCGATCGCCCGGTCTCGATCGCCGGCCAGGGCGAAGTGGTGGGCCAGCAGGCCGTACAGGCCCTCCCGCCGTTCCGGATACAGAGCCTCGATGGCCTCCCCAACCCTGCGATGGAACTCGCGCCGGCGCTTCAGCAGAATGGTCTTGTACACCGCCTCCTGGGTGAGCGGATTGCGGAAGGCGTATTCGATCTCTGGCAGTCGGGCGGCCTCCCGGATCATGTCCAGGCGAAGCAGAACTCCGACGTTTTTGTCCAGGTCGGTATTTCCCTCGTCCACGGCCTGCAGCACTCGCAGAAAGAAGTTCCGTCCGATCACCGAAGCCATCTGCAGCGTCGCACGAGTGGCTTCCTCCAAACGATCCATGCGGGCGGACAACAACGAGTGCAAGTTATCGGGAATGGCGAAATCGGCCGCCTCGCTGGTCGAACGCCAATAGCGCCGCATTTCGCCATCGACCTGCCGCTCTTCGGAAACCACTGCCCCGTTCTCGATCAACGTGCGAACGACCTCTTCAATGAAGAACGGATTGCCACCGGAGCGCTCGAGAATGCTGGCCCGCAGCGAGTCCGCGATCTCGGCGATGGCCAGCAGGCGGTTCACCAACTCGCTGCTCTCCGGGTCGGTGAGCGGCCGGAGGGTCAGCTCGGAATAGCGATGAGGATAAGCCTCGTCGGCTGCGGTCTTGAACTGCCAGGCCGGGGCGCCCCGCTCTGCCCGCATCCCGCACAGTAGCATGAGCGGTATCGTCTCGGTAAGCGGAAGCAATCCGAGCAGCAGCTCGATCGAGGCCGCATCGCTCCAATGCATGTCGTCAAAGACCAGCACCGTCGGCCGAGATGCGAAGCGGGTCTTCCACCACTCGTGGACCGCCTCGAAGAGCTCGCGCTTAAAGGTCTCGCCCTCCAGGGGCAGTCCGCGCTCGAACCCGTCCAGCCCGAAGAGGGCCTCCAATACCTGCGTCGCGCTCTCCCGGCGCTCCGCCGCAAGCCCTTGAATCAGCGAGCCGAGTTCCTCTCGAATCGCTTCTGGAGGATCGTCATAGGCAATCCCCTTCACTCGGCGCACCAGGCGTTGGAACATCCCGTAAGCCTGGTTCGATTCGTAGGAAAGGGTCCCGGTCTCAAACCAGTCGCCGGAGGGGCCAACCAGTTCCTCGAACACTTCCCTGGCCTCGCTGATCAACCGGCTCTTGCCGAGCCCGGCGTCGCCCAGGACGCAGACGATCCGCCCGACACCCTGACTGAGGCCGGTGATGAATTCGCGCAGGGTCTGCATTTCCTCCAAGCGGCCAACCATTTCCGCCCGCAGGCCTTCAATCCCGCGGGCCCGGCCGACCAGCTCCCTCCGACCCAGCACCCGGTAGGCGCGCACCGGCTCGGCTTTGCCGCGGATCTCGATGGCGCCCAGCTCTTCGAAATCGAAGAGCGGCTTGACCAGCCGATACGTGTCGTGGGCCACCTGCACCGTGCCCGGGGTCGCCGCCTGTTCCATTCTGGAGGCCAGGTTGATAGCGTCCCCGAGAGCGGTGTACTCCATCCGCAGGTCGGAGCCGACGGCCCCTACGACGACCAGGCCGGTGTTGATCCCGACTCTCAGCTCGATGTCCACTCCGAAGCGCTGCCGCACTATTTCGCGGTACGGACGGATGCCGGCCACGATTTCCAACCCGGCCAGAATGGCGCGCTGCGGGTCGTCCTCATGGGCAATTGGGGCGCCGAAGAAGGCGAGAATGGCGTCCCCCATCAGGCGGGCCACGATGCCCTCGTAGCGGTAGACCGGCTTGATCATGTACTCGAACGCCCCATTGATGACCTCGCCCCAGTCCTCCGGGTCCAAGGTCTCGGCCGCCTCGGTGGAGCCCTTGACGTCGGCGAAAAGCATCGTCACCACCCGGCGTTCCCCGACCATCTCTCCTTGGGTGCGGGCCTCAGCGAGTCGGGCCTGCAATTCCTTCGGGATGAACTGGGCCAGGTCGGAGTCGGTAGGGGTTGGCTGTTCTTCCGAGCGGAGATCAGCCGCTTCGGCCAGCTTCAAGCCGCAGTTGTCGCAGAAAACCGCGGCCTGCGGCAAGACCGCCGCGCAGCGCGGGCAAGCTGCCAGCAGCAAAACTCCGCATTGTCTGCAGAATTTCGCTCCCTCTCGGTTGGAGGTGCTGCAATTGGGACAGTTGATCGGGAGGCGCTCCTCTCCGACCGCTGATTATAGAGCCTGGGAGCGGAGGACCGGTGGCCGAGTTAGACCGGACTAGCCGCCCCTCGGCTCGCCGTACTCTACGAAGACCGAGAGGCTCATCACCTGTTGAGGGTCGGGGATTTCCTGGCCAAGCGCCTCAGACAGCGCCTCAAGTACCCGCGCCAGTTGGGCCGAATCCTTTAGCCGGCTGCGTTCCAACTGGTAGAACTGGTCGCCGGTTAAGCCCTCGTCGGCCAGAAAGTAGGTCTTGGCCCGGCCGTCCGCGAGGCGGGAGCCGATCAGCCCGACCTCCTGGAGCTTTTGCAGGTGATGGTACAGGTTGTAGCGGCTCTCGCCGGTGCGCCGTTCCAGCTCGATCGTGGAGTGGTCGCGCTCTTTGAGGATCCGCAGCAGGGTCTGCCGGGTGGGGTGGGCAGCCGCCTTGATGCTCTCCGGGGTATGCACTCGATCGCGCTTACTCATCGGGCTGGCTCCGCCGGAGGTCGCGAGTCTGGTGCCGCAGCAACACTCCCAGGATAATGGTGTTGGAGGACAGCGCGCTCTGGAGCTGACCGGTGGTCAGCCCTTCGGCGCCCAGCTCCCGGTACTTCCACATTCCGGCCTGATCGACGCCTTTCTCGGCCACATAAGTCATGGAAGACGCAGCGTGGCGGGCCGTGCGGGTTTCAGTTCGCTGCAGATAGAAGTGACTGATCATGTGGTAGACCGTCCCCTCTCCGTAACTAAAGGTCACAAGCACCGGCGAATCCCCATGCCGCTGCTCGATTTCCTTCGATCGGATCAGCACCTTCACCCGCTGCGGATCGAGCACCCGGATCGGATAGCTGCTGGCTTCCAACCACCACTGGGGATCGTCGTTGGCGTCCAGCACTGTCTTGAGCATCGGATCTTCCCGGTCTAACAGCTCGATCCGAACCACCTCGTCGCCGGTGGGCCGGTCGTTGAACTCGACGAATCCCGGGAAGGCGTGCTCCAGGACGTTGCGCACGGCCCAGTCGGTTGTGAACAGGAAGCCGCCCTCCCGCACGAAAGCCTCCAACTTGTGCAGCGCCTTGGGCGAGACGTTCCCCGGGCAGTTGACGAAGACGATCTGGTCCGGGCGCAGCTCCGACTTGTCGAATCGCTCCGGATTCACCGAGGTGAACGGCATGCCGGCCATTTCCAGCACGTCCTGGATGCGGTCGTAACTGCCTTCGACCACGATCACATCGGCCTGGCGGACCTGCTCGAGGATCTCGAGGGTCTCGGGGGAGGAGCTGCGGACTCGATCCCGCAGCAGCTCCCGGGCGACTCGATAGGCCTGCTTCATGGTGGTGTCCACGGCCGCTCTATCCTTTGAGTGCCTGGCGGTCCCAAGGCACTCTGAGGGGGATCTTACTCCAAAACGGGGAGAAAGTAAATACTTACTTACTTGCTAATTGGCCGGGAGCAGCGGGGCCTGATTTGAAGCGGGGGTATTAAGAAAAAGCCCCCGTGCGCGCGGGGGCTTTCGTTGGCAGGTTCAGGTTCGCTCAGATCTTGATGACATCGGCCGCCTGCAGACCCTTGGGGCCTTGCTGGATGGAGAATTCCACCCGCTGGCCTTCCTCGAGGGTGCGGAAGCCGTCGCCCGAGATCGCCGAGAAGTGGACGAACACATCGTCGCCATCTTCGCGCTCGATGAATCCGTAGCCCTTCTTCTCATTGAACCACTTCACTGAACCTTGTACTCGGTCCGACATGTGTTTCTTTGCCTCCTTAAGGCAGTCTCAGAAATAGGTGCCTGTGTCGTTCTCGGAGGCCGGGTGGGGGCTTAACCACATCGGCCTGAGCTGCGCACGCTCAGGCCAAGATCTCACGACTTCCAGACAGAACTTCCATGCAACCTACTGGCACCGATGTTACCACGGCTTTCTTCGAGCGCAAGAGGGTCCGGCCCGAGTCGCATCCCTTATAATGGCAGGCTTATGGCCGCCAGGCTGGACCGTCGTTTCGCCATTCTGTTCACGATCGTCTTCGTCGACCTGATCGGATTCGGGATCGTCATTCCGGTCCTGCTGCTGCACGCCCAGGAGACCTTCGGGGCGACCGATCTGCAAGCGACCCTGCTGCTGACCTCGTATTCGGCGGGGCTGGTGGTGGCCGGTCCGGTGATGGGACGGCTCTCGGACGCCTATGGCCGGCGACCGGTGTTGATCCTGAGCCAAATCGGGACCTTCATCGGATTCCTGGTCTTGGGTTTCGCGAACTCGCTATTGCTGCTCTACCTGGGCCGGATCATCGACGGGATCTCCGGTGGCAATATCACGACCGCCACGGCCTACATCAACGACATCACGACCGAAAAGAACCGGGCCCGCGGATTCGGATTGATCAGCGCGGCGTTTGGAGCCGGCTTCATTGTCGGACCGGCGCTGGGGGGTCTGGTGGTCAATCTGGTCGCCGGCATCGACTCGCTCGCCGCCTACAGCCAGAACGCGCCTTTCTTTGTGGCGGCCTTTTTCTCGCTGCTTTCGATCCTTGGGACCACCTTCCTGCTGCCGGAAACCCTGGCTCCGGAGCAGCGCCATCCGCTCGGGCAGCCACGCAGGGCAGGCACCGGGGAAGGCGGCCTGATGGATGTCCTGCGCATCGCCAATGTGCGGATCATCCTGGTCTTCTCCTTCATCGCTTTTCTGGGCTTCGCGCTGCTCCAGTCGAGCTTCCCACTTTTCGCCCGCCGCAGCTTGTTCGCGCCGACCCTCTCGCTTCAAACCGTAGAGCGCAATATCGGATTCCTGCTGACCTGGGTGGGGGTGGTCAGCGTCACCACTCAGAGCTTCTTTGTCGGGCCGCTGGTGAATCGATATGGCGAGCGGAAGCTGGTTTCGGCCTCCGCCTTCGCCCGGATTCTGGCCTTCCTGGGGACCGCCTTGGCGCGCCATCCGATCACTGCCGCGGCATCCTTCATCCCGTTGGCCGCCTCCAACGCGATAAACCAACCTTCGCTGACTTCGATCATCAGCCGATTCTCCCCACCCCACATGCGCGGCCGGGTACTGGGGGCATTTCAGTCTTCCAACAGCCTGACCCTGGTGATCGGGCCGATCCTGGCCGGGCTGCTGCTTCAGATGCGAATCCCTGGACTGCCGCCGGCGACCGAGGCGGCCGTGCCGCTTTTCGTCGCAGCCGGCCTGATGGCGATCGCCTTCTTGCTCAGCTTCCGGATCTTGAGAATGGACCTGCCCAGCCAGGAGACGGCGCCGGCCCGACCCATCGCCACCCCTGCGCCCTAGCTACCCAAAAAGAAAGCCCCCGCAAGCGGGGGCTCGTTGGTTTGGCCGGAATTCGAGTTAGAGCACTACGACGTCGGCCGCCTGCAGACCTTTCGGTCCCTGCTGAATGGAGAACTCGACCTGCTGGCCCTCATCGAGGGTCCGAAAGCCCTCCCCCTGGATCGCGCTGAAGTGGACGAAAACGTCTTCGCCGCCCTCCCGCTGGATGAAGCCATAGCCCTTGTTGTCGCTGAACCACTTGACCGTTCCAGTTATCCGATCCGTCACGGTGTCCTGCCTCCTTCGGGGGGATCTTCGGGGAGCGTAGTGGGCAGGCATCTTACCACAGAAGGTATGTCCCGACTGGCTATAATCTAGATTCAGGCCGAAAACTCGGCCCGGCGCGCGGGAAGCCGCGCCGATCCAATGCCAACCAACCTGCCGCCCCAATACTTCGAAGCCGAGAAGCGATACAAAGAGGCCAAAGACCCGGCTGAGAAGGTCGAACGGCTCGAAGAGCTGATCGGCACGATCCCCAAACATAAGGGGACCGATCACCTGCGGGCCGATCTGCGCCGGAAACTCTCGAAACTCAAGACCGCCGCACAACCCCGCAAGAAAGGCGCCCGGCGAGACCCGGCCTGGACCATTCCCCGCGAAGGCGCCGGGCGGGCGGTCTTGATCGGCTGCTCAAACGCCGGGAAATCGGCGCTGCTGGCCGCCCTGACCAACGCGGAACCGGAGGTCTCGGAGGCGCCTTTCACCAGCTGGACTCCGACCCCGGGGATGATGCTGGTGGAGAATGTACAGATCCAGCTCATCGACACCCCGTCGATCGATCGGGATTACCTAGAACCCATGCTGATGGATCTGGTCCGTTCGGCCGACCTGATCCTGGTGGTCGTAGATCTAGACGCCGACCCGAACCAGCAGCTCGAGCGGACGTTGGACCTGCTGGCAGCTCAGCGGATCCACCCGCTGCGCTGGAAGGCGCGGTTCGAGGACGGAGTCCGTCGGAACTTCCTACCGGTTCTGGTGGTCGCCAACAAGGGTGACGATGCCTCGGACGACGAGAACTTTCAGATCTTCCGCCGCTTGCTTGATGAGGACTGGCACTCGATTGCAGTGTCGGCCCGCGCGGGACGCGAGCTGGGGCGGCTGCGGATGGCGGTCTTCGAACGACTGGAGATCATGCGGATCTATTCCCGGGCACCGGGAAGAGAACCCGACCTCAATACTCCTTTCGTCATGCGCAAGGGAGGCTCCCTTCAAGAATTCGCCGCTCTGCTCCACCACGATTTCTACGACAAGCTCAAGTCAGCCCGGGTGTGGGGGAAGGGAGTCTACGACGGACAGTTGGTCGCTCGCGACCATGTGCTGCATGATGGAGATATCGTCGAGTTGCGGATCTAACTGGCCACCACTCGGCCGTCCACATCTTGACAGCGGCGACAGCCCCCCACTAGAATCCGATCTTCTAACAACGCCGATCCTGAGATCTCTCCTCCCAGTCCATTGACTAAAGAAATTCTCAACGTGGCCCGTCCGGCGGTCGCCCAAGATTCAGAGTGCATGCCGCGGTTCTGGCCGGTCTGGCGCGGTTGGCATGTCGGGGCAGGTGTACCCTCGAAGTCCCTTACGTCCCGCTTGTGCGGGACGTTTGCTTTCGACCGCGGCTTGACTAATTGTGAAGCATCTCAAAGTGAAAGGCAGGTGAGGCCCTAACGAATTCGAGAATCCAAGCCGAACGATACTACCTACATGCTAGACCCATTCCTATAAGGAGGAGAACGTGAGGAAAGTTTCATACTTGTTTTGGTTGACGGCCCTGCTCGGGCTGGGCCTGGCGGCCTGTGCGACCGCTACGCCGGCGCCGACGGCTGTGCCAGCGCCGACTTCGGCGCCCGCCCCAACCGCCGCACCCGCACCCACCGCGGTGCCGGCCCCCGAGGGCGGCCCGCTGCAGGAAATCGGCGAACTCGAAGGTGCGGTCTCGATCATCGCCTGGGCCGGCTACATCGAGCGCGGCGAAACCGATCCTGCATTCGACTGGGTCACCGGTTTCGAAGCCGAGACCGGGTGCCTAGTCTCACAGCAGGTGGCTGCCACCTCAGACGAGATGGTGGCGCTGATGACCCAGGGCGGGTTCGATCTCGTGACCGCCTCCGGGGATGCCAGCAACCGCCTGATCTCGGGTGGACTGGTGCAGGAACTCAACCTCGATCTGGTTCCGAGCTACAGCAAGGTCGACCCTCGGCTGCAGGATGCCCCCTGGCACACTGTGGACACCGACGGTGATGGAACGGCCGAGCATTATGGCGTCCCATACGAGTGGGGATCCAACGTGTTGATGTACAACACGGAGGCCTTCACCGAGCCGCCCACCAGCTGGAACGTGGTCTTCGAGGAGACGACCCTCGGCGATGGGCAATCGAACGCGGGCCGGATCGAAGCCTACGATGGTGCGATCTACATCGCCGACGCAGCCTTGTACTTGATGTATCACAACCCTGAGCTGGGCATCACCAATCCCTACGAGCTCACTCGGGATCAGTTCAACGCTGCCCTGGACCTGCTGCGGGTGCAGCGCGGGCTGGTCAACCGCTACTGGCACGACGCCTTCATCCAGATGGACGACTTCACCAATGAGGGCGTGGTGGCGGCCAGCTCCTGGCCATTCCAGGTGAACATACTGGTGGCCGGTGGGGCGCCGATCGCCAGCGTGATCCCGGTCGAAGGAGCTACTGGCTGGGCGGATTCGACGATGATGCACTCGCGCGCCCCGAACCCGAACTGCGCCTACAAGTGGCTGGAGCACTCCTTGAACAATCAGCTCCAAGGTGATCTGGCCGCCTGGTTTGGGACGGTGCCGGCGGTTCTGGAAGCCTGTGAAGGCAATGAACTGCTCGGACCGACCGGATGTGAGACCAACGGCCTCGGGAACTTTAACAAGATCTGGTTCTGGACGACTCCCGCGGCCGCCTGCGGCTTCGATCCGGCTGGAGCCCCGGGACCGGACGACTGTGTCCCGTATCTCGAGTGGGTCACCAACATGATCGCGGTGCTCGGAGGTCGTTGACCTACCGACACTGACTGGAGGGCGGATTTCGCCACCAGCCTCTCCCCACTCTCGGGTGGGGAGGGAGTGAGGGCGAGGTCACGGGTAGTGGGAGATCCGAATGAAGCATCAACTGTGGATCAATGGAAAGTGGCAAGCAAGCAAGGGCGGGGGAAGGATGGCGATCCTCAACCCCGCGACCGAAGAAGTCATCGCCGAAGTCGTCGATAGCAGTCGGGATGATGTTGATCAAGCAGTCCTGCCAGAAGCTCGTGGTCGCCGCCGCCGTGATGGTGATGCCGCGCTCCTGCTCCTGGACCA
>Ga0209108_10002706_pt1 | contig 10104 bp, 7 predicted proteins | sample Rifsed10ft1_FD_184003 | JGI IMG/M metagenome (GOLD analysis project Ga0209108, IMG submission 184003) | Soil microbial communities from Rifle, Colorado, USA - sediment 10ft 1 (version 2) | ecosystem: Environmental > Terrestrial > Deep subsurface > Rock core/Sediment | place: Rifle, Colorado...
CACCCCTGGCCTTGACCGCCTGCATTGCCAGGAGAGCGTGGACGTCCTTTGCCGGCTGGGGTTTGCCAAAGAGATATCCCTGGCCCTCCGTGCAACCCTCGCGTTTCAGATGATCGAGCTCCTCCTGCGTCTCGATACCTTCCGCGGTCGTCACCATCCGGAGGCTGCTGCCGAGGCCACGTACGCGGAGACGCCGGAGGCCGACGCAGAACCGGCCGAGGCCACGGCGGAGACGGTCGCCGACACGACAGAGCTGATCGGCGACAGTGCCGAAGCGCCCGCCGAGGAGGCCCCTGTCGAGGCCACCGCCGAGTCGGCCCCCGAGACGGGTGGCGACCTCTTCAGCCCGGCCGCGGACGCACCAGCCGAGGGCGACGCCGATCCGCGCCTGGCCGCGCTCGGGATTGGTCCGGACTTCGCCGCCGCGGAAGCCGAGGCTGCGGCCTTCACGCCCGAAGAGGCGGGCCAGGCAGAGGAGATCCCGACGATCGGCGACGACGCCCTCGCCGCCCGGCTCGCGCACCTCGTGCCGGACAACGACGCCCCGCCGACGGACGTCGCGACGACACGCGTCGTCGTGGTCGGCCTGGTCAGCGTCGCCAGCATCGCCGGCTTCAAGCGCCACCTGTCGCGCGTCGCCGGCGTGCAGTCGGTCGGCGTGTCGTCCGGACCGGACGGGGAGTTCGTCTTCGCCGTCGCGCATGGGCCGGACGTCGCGCTTCGTGACGCGATCGCGCTCCTGCCGGGCTTCGGAGCCCGGGTCACCGGTGAGGGCGACGGAGGTCTGACGGTCACCGCACACGATCCTGAGACCGAGGGTTAGGGTGGCGCGACCCGCCATCGTCGTCGCCCTGCCGGTCGAGGAGTCGACGCCGGTCGCTGCGGAGCTTCGCGACGCGGGATACACCGCGATCACCATCCGCCATCCGGACGAGCTCGACGCGCTCCTGGCGACGCGCCGCGACATCGCCGTCGCGATCCTCGATGGCGAGACGGACTTCGACCAGTCGCTCGAGTACTACGGCCTCCTCCACGACGTCGGCCGGCAGATCCCGGCCCTCATGGTCGTGTCGCCCCGCACGCTCGAGCGGCTCACGGCAGGCCACACGGCCGGCAGCGTCGAGGACGAGTACTTCACCAGGCCCTATTCGGCCGAGTCGCTGCGCTGGCGCGTGGAGGCGATGTGCATCCGCAGCCAGACCGTTGACGACGGTTCGGGCCCGGTCCTCCAGAACAGCCAGTTCGAGGCGGACGGCTGGGCGCGTCGGGCGACCTCCATCGTCGTGTTCAACCCCAAGGGCGGGGTCGGCAAGACGACCATCGCGACCAACCTCGCGTCGGCCCTGCAGCTGCGCAAGAGCCTGGACGTGCTCCTCATCGACGCCGACACCGTCACCGGGCACGTGCCCACGTCGCTTGGCATCGACGGCGTGCGGACGCTCGTGGACAGCTGGGCGGACGAGCTCGAGGGCGGCCCCGTCGAGACCCTGATCGACCTCGCCGCGGCGCATCCGTCGGGGATGAAGGTCGTGTCGCTGACCTCGTCACCGCTCAACACCGAGATCCTCGAGCCGGAGCGTGTCGGCGATGCGATCACGGTCGCGCGTCGCGGCTTCGACTTCCTCGTCATCGACCTGCACCCCTCGTACAGCCCGCTCAACCAGGCGCTCTTCGAGCGCGCGGACCGGATCCTCGTGCCGGTCACCCCGGACGTGCCGGCGATCCGTGCCGCCGTCCAGATGGTGAGCACGGCGACCGAGCTCGGCATCCGCGACCGGCTCTCGCTCATCATCAACCGGGCCAACAGCGGGGTCGCCGTCGCCGACATCGAGCGCACGGTCGGGCTGCCGCCGCTCGCCCTCATCCGCTCTGGCGGGATGCAGTTCGTCCGGGCCGCCAACGAGGGCCGCACGATCATCGAGATGTTCCCCAAGGAGAAGATCACCGAGGACTTCGATGCCCTCGCGGACCGCCTCCTCGGCTCCCCGGATCAGGCGCCGGCCAAGGCCGGCTTCGGGCTCTTCTCCCGGCCGAAGGTCACCGCGCGGGCCTGACCCGGGCAGCAAGTCGTCGGGACGCCGGCCATCCCATCGTGGATGCCCCCGGCGCCGCGGGCCCTGATCGTCACATTGTTCCGATCATGCACACATTCGGGATGAATGAGCACCCGCGATCACCCCAGACTGCAAGCACCCGCCGCCTGCGTACGTCGCGCACGCTCGTTCGTGCCGCAACTGTCACCTGAGGGAAACAAGGTTCCGCTCATGCGGGGCCCCTCGCCCTAGCGCGAACGCTCCTGCCAGCTCACCCCGCCGAGCGGCGAGCCCGGCAGCTTCTGGAAGCGTTCACCCGTGCGCTTGTCGACCTGCTCCACGCCACGCAGGTAGAAGCGGTTGACCAGGACGGCATCCATCGCCTCGCCGATCTGGCGATCACCGGCGGTGGCCACCGCGTCCACGACCGGGACGAACATCTCGCTCGACCGTTCGAGCAGGCGCTCGGGCTCGGATCCGGGGTAGAGGTAGACCGTGCCGATGACCCGGAAGGGCGGCACCTCCAGCGCCACGTCGTAGGCGATCTTGTGGACCTTGTGGGCGACCCGCTCCGCCTCGGTGAGTGGCGGCTGGGTCGCCTCGCCGGCGAGCACGATGATCAGGTCGTACGGGTCCACGGCCTTGAGGCCCGGCGCATCCACGAGCGGGGCTGAGCCGTCGTAGGGAGCCCACTGGACATCGGAGATGGTGAGCGGGTCTCGCCGGTTGAGCGCGTCCGAGAGGCGACCGTCCACCTGCATCCGCCCGACGATCCGCCACTCCTCGGTGAGCCCGTCGAACGGGATCGTCCGCGGGCTCTCGGCCCGACCGGCACCGCCGCCCGCACCGCCGGCGGCCGGCTGGTCCTTCTTGCGCTTCAGGAAGTCGAACGGCACGTCACTCCTCCGCCGATCCGCTCTTCTCGCGGATGGTCTCGACGACGCCGGAGTCGGCGAGGGTCGTCGTGTCGCCAAGGGCCCGGCCCTCGCCGATGTCGCGCAGCAGGCGGCGCATGATCTTCCCCGAGCGGGTCTTGGGCAGGTCGGGCGTGAACATCAGGAACTTGGGCTTGGCGATCGGACCGATGACCTTGGCGACGTGCTCGCGCAGCTCGTGGGCGAGTTCGTCGTTCGCCTCGATGCCGACCTTCGGGATGACGAAGGCGAAGATGGCCTGGCCGGTCAGCGGGTCGTTCTTGCCGACGACCGCGGCCTCGGCCACGGCCTTGTGGTCGACGAGGGCGCTCTCGACCTCGATCGTCGAGATCCGGTGGCCCGATACGTTCATGACGTCGTCGACGCGTCCGAGCAGCCAGAGGTAGCCGTCCTCGTCGCGCTTCGCACCGTCGCCCGCGAAGTACATCCCCGGGAACCGGCTCCAGTACGTCTGCTGGTAGCGCTCCGGGTCGCCGTAGATGCCGCGGAGCATCGAGGGCCACGGGCGCTTGAGTACCAGGTAGCCGCCCCCACCGAAGGGGACGGACTCGCCGTTCGCGTCGACCACGTCCGCAGCCACGCCCGGGAACGGGAACGTGGCGCTCCCCGGTTTCGTGGTGGTCACACCGGGGAGCGGCGTGATCATGATCATCCCCGTCTCGGTCTGCCACCAGGTGTCGACGATCGGGGTCGAGCCGCCGCCGATGTGCTCGTGGTACCAGAGCCATGCCTCGGGATTGATCGGCTCCCCCACGCTGCCGAGGACGCGGAGCGACGATAGGTCGTGCGCGGCAGCGTACTGCGGTCCCTGCTTCATGTGGGCGCGGATCGCGGTCGGGGCGCAGTACAGGATGTTGACCTTGTACTCCTCGATGATCCGCCACCAGCGCGACCAGTCGGGCGTGTCCGGCGTGCCCTCGTAGATGACGCCGGTCGTGGCGTTGGCCAGGGGCCCGTAGACGATGTAACTGTGGCCGGTGACCCAGCCGACATCGGCGGCGCACCAGTACACGTCGTCGGGCTTGGCGTCGAAGATCATCTCGTGGGTGAAGCTCGTGCCCACGAGGTACCCGCCGGTCGTGTGGATGATGCCCTTGGGCTTGGCGGTCGTCCCCGAGGTGTAGAGCAGGTAGAGCATGTGCTCGGAGTCGACGGGGACGGGTTCGTGCTGCTCGCTCTGGCGCTCCACGATGTCGTGCCACCAGACGTCGCGGCCCTCGGTCATCGCGGTCCCGCCGTCGAGTGCGTCGCCCAGCCGGCGGACGACCAGGGTGTGTTCCACCGAGGAGGTCAGGGCGAGGGCCTCGTCCACCGCGGGTTTGAGCGCGGCGGGCTTGCCCCGGCGCCAGCCACCGTCGGCCGTGATGACGAGCTTGGCCTCGGCGTCGTTGATCCGGTCGCTCAGCGCCTCGGCCGAGAACCCGCCGAAGACGACCGTGTGCGGCGCACCGATCCGCGCGCAGGCGAGCATCGCGATCGGCAGCTCGGGGATCATCGGCATGTAGATGGCGACCCGGTCGCCGGTCCGCACGCCCAGTTCGGTGAGGGCGTTGGCCGCCCGGCTCACCTCGCGCTGGAGGTCGGCGAAGGTGATCGTCCGCGTGTCGCCGGGCTCGCCCACCCAGTGGTAGGCGACCTTGTCGCCGAGACCGCGCTCCACGTGGCGGTCGACGCAGTTGTAGGCGATGTTGAGCTTGCCGCCGACGAACCACCTGGCGAACGGGAGGTCCCACTCGAGCGTCGTGTGGAACGGCTCGTCCCAGTGGACGCGCTCGCGCGCCAGCCGCGCCCAGAAGCCCTCGGGATCGGCCTCGGCTTCCTCGTAGAGATCCGCCCGGGCGTTGGCGGCCGCCGCGAACTCGGGATCCGGCGGGAACGTCCGATCCTCGGCGAGCAGGTTCTCGATCTCGGGCGACGGAGTCGGTTCGACGGTCACGCTGGCACCCTCGGTCGTGGGATGACTGGCCGGGCCATTCTAGCCGGGCGGTCCGGCCGTGGGCCCACGGGAGCCCGGTGGGCGGTGCGCAGCGTCAATCCGTGTCGGCGGCCAGGTCGTTCTCGGTCGGGCCGACGAGCGCCTCCGGCGGCCGTGGTCCCGGGCCGTCGGGATCCTGGGCGAGGACCACCCGCTGCGGCCGAGGGATCTCGATGCCGTTGGCCTCCAGGCCGGCGAGCAGGCGCTTGCGGAACTCACCGCGGGCGGCCCACTGCTCGGTCGCCCGGACGGAGCCGAGGATCTTGATGGTGACGCCGTACTCGCCCAGCGCCTCGACCCGCTCGACACGAGGGGCCTCGAGGATCCGGCGCTTCCAGACCGGATCGGCCGTCATCGCACGTCCTACGGCATCGACGACCTCCATCGCGCGGTCGATATCGGTCCCGTAGGCGACCGTGACGTCCTCGTTGATCCGTGCCCACACGCGGGTGAGGTTGGAGGCGACCTTGATCTCGCCGTTGGGGACCGTGTGGACGACGCCGTCGATGTCGCGAAGGGTCGTCCGCCGGAGCGTGAAGTCCTCCACGGTGCCAGCGACGCCGCCGGCGCGGATGACATCGCCCTTGGAGAACTGGTTCTCGACGAGGATCAGCGCGCCGTTGAGGTAGTCGCGGACCAGTGTCTGGGCACCGAAGCCCACCGCGATGCCGACCACGCCGAGCCCGGCGACGGCCGGCCCGATGTCGAGCCCCAGCGTGCCCAGGATCATCAGGACCGCGATGACCGCGACGAAGAACTGGATGGCGTGGGCACCCAGCTCGTCGAGCGTGTCCATGCGTTTCTTGATCTCGACAGCGCTCAGCTCCTGGGCGGTGCCCTCGGTGGCCTCGCGGTCCAGCAGCGTCTTGACCACGCCGTGTACGAACAGGCGGGCCAGGCGCATCGCGATCAACGCGACGATGACGATGAGGAGGAGCGGGAGGAGGTCCTGGCGGCCGAACGCGACGATGTCGCTCCAGGGCGCCTCGGTCAGGTCGGGCATGGCGGTTAGGGTAGCGCCCGCTCGGCCGGGAGTGCCCGTCGGCCCAGCGCGGCCCGAGACACGCATCCGCGATGAGGGAGCACGCGCCGCTGCCCAACCTCCCGGTGCCGCGCCCTCCCCGCTGCCCCACCCTGCCATTCCGCGCCACACAGATGCATCGTCACCCTGAGGCGCGCATCCGCGACGAATGAGCGTGCTCCGACGCCCAGATCACAGGCCGATGTCGTCTGGTCATCGGACCACTCGGGATCTGTCGGGAATCCGCGCCTGACAGCGACATCGCACCTGAGGATGACGCGAGCACCGGCGGCAACGCGCGCCCTCAGCGCACTCGCAGCCTCCGTGCCGCGTCCGCATAGTCTCGATACGGGAGCTCCGATCGCCGACCGTCGAGCCGAGTCCGGATCAGCCAGTCCCGGCGCCGGCTGGCCGGGTCGCACAGCGCCAGTCCGCGGCCGGTCATCGGCCCGGGCAGCTGTCCGTTTGCCATTGCCAGCATCTCGACCGTTCGCAGCGGGAAGCCCGGATCGACGACTGATGCACTCGCTCGCAGAGCGGAATCGACCTCGTCCGACGCGAGGGCGACGAGCCAGCTCGAGGTGTGTCGCGGGCTCCAGCCGAGCCTGATCGCCGACTCGTATGCGACCCGCTCGTACCAGTTCAGCTGCCGCTCGATGCCACCCAGGTCGTCGATCCGCGTCTTGATCTCGACGATGAGCAGCGTCTGGGTCCGAGGGTCGTAGGCGAGCAGATCGATCCACCCATGCGAGCGACCGTGGACGATCTCGACCTCGCTCGCGATCTCCCACCCCAGGCTGCGCAGGCGCCGTCCGAGGTATCCACTGCACGATGCGTGGACGACGTCCCGCTGGTCGTGGCTGCGAAGGACGACCGGCTTTCGGAAGACGAGGTCGATCTGGATCCCAAGCGCGGCTGCGAACCGGTCCGCCATCGCAAGGGAGGGGTTCGCGCGGTCCCGTTCGATGGTCGCGACGTACCCGCGCGTGACGCCGACGGCAGCCGCGAGCTCCTCCTGCGTGATGTCGAGCGCGATCCGCGTCTCCCGGACGAGCCGCGCGAAGGTGATCCGGATCGGGTCGGACATGTGCCCATTGAAGCCGGGTGCCCTTACCCCGCGCGTATCAGGTGCGATGTCGCTGTCAGGCGCGAACTCCCAACAGGTCAGTCGTGGTGCGATGACGAGACGACATCCGGGGTGCGATCTGGGCGTCAGAGCACGCTCACTCGTCGCGGATCCGCGTCTCAGCGCGACGATGCATCTGACAGGCGCGGCGGTCGAGTGGGCCGCGGGCGCCGGACCGAGGCGAGTGGGTAACCGGCGAGGCCGGTGTCAACCTGGGGCGCGTCAGGCCGTAGCGGTGGCCGGCGGGCGGACCGAGACGGGCTCGCCGCGGTCGGGGCCGGTGCCGCCGAGGCGGACCGAGATCGCGGCCGCGGCCTCACGGGCCTGGGCGGCGAGCTCGGGGATGCGACGCGGGGTGAGCCGGAAGGCCGGCCCCCAGATGTCCACGGCCGCGATCACGTTGCCACGCGCATCGTGGATCGGGGCCGCGACCGCGTTGAGCCCAAGCTCGTACTCCCCGATGGCCGTCGCGTACCCGCGGCGACGGATCCGCGCCAGCTCCTCCAGGAGCGGCTCCAGCTCGACGATCGTGCGCTCGGTGTAGGAGGCGAGGCCGCGTCGGACGATGCGCAGCACCTCCCGCTCGGCGAGCGACGACATCAGCACCTTGCCGGAGGCCACGCAGTGGAGCGGCGTGGCGCGGCCGGTCCAGTCGCCGACGGCGATCAGGTTCGGGCCGTCCACCTGGGCCACGGTCAGCAGCGTGTCCCCCTCGAGGATCCCCACGCCGGTCGTCTCGTGCGTGAGCCGCGCCAGCCGCTCCAGCTCCGGGAGTGAGATGCCGCGCAGGTCCAGGGTGCGCTCGGCCCGCTCCGCGAGGCGGATGACCACCAGCCCCAGCCGGTACTTGCCGGTCTCATCGTCCTGTTCCACGAGCCCGCGCTTCTGGAGCGTGGCCAGCAACCGCGAGGCCGTGGACTTGTGCAGGCCGAGTCGCCGGGCGAGCTCGGTCACCCCGGCCTCGCCCTGCGAGTCGCCGAGGGCCAGCAGGAGCGCCGCCGCCCGGTCGACCGAGCGGACCGCGTTGCCGTCGAGCGCCATCGCCGTTCCCCTCGCCTGCTCAGCCGCCGCCCGGGGCGGCCATGCCGCCATGCGGCGTGACGTGGATGTCGCCGTGCGCCCGCTCCTCGAGCGCGGCATGGAGCGAGTCCTCGAATGCGGTCAGGACCCGATCCACAAGATCGCCCTTGGCGTGGGCCTCGCAGACGAACCACGGCTCGCGCGAGTCGGGCTCGGGCATCGCACCGCGGGCGTGCATCCCGATGGCGATCGCGTCGTACAGCTCGTGGTCGGTGGTCGCCCAGTCGCGGTACTCGCTGGCCTCCTCCTCGCGGAACATGATCCCGAACATCGCCGGGTGCCCGGTGAAGTGGTACGGGATGCCGACCGGGTTGAGGATCTCGCGCAGCCCGTCCTGGATGCGCCGGCCGGTCGCATGGACCGTCTCGAGGGCGGGGGTGTCGCGCAGGATCTCGAGCGTCCTGACCGCGGCCGACGCTGCGACGCGGTTGCCGGCGTACGTGCCGCCGTGGCTGACGTGGTCGGGCAGCATGTCCATGACCTCGGCGCGACCACCGAAGGCCGCGGCCGGATAGCCGTTGCCCATCGCCTTGGCGTAGGTCGCGAGATCGGGCGTGATGCCGAAGAACTCCGCGGCACCACCCTTCGCGAAGCGGAAACCGGTCTTGACCTCATCGAAGATCAGCAGGATGCCGAACTCCTCGGTGAGGGCGCGCATCTCCTGGTGGAACCCCGGTCGGGGCATGATCCCCTGGGCGTTGCCGAGGACCGGCTCGACGATGATCGCGGCGATCTCCTCGCCCTGCCGCTCGAAGAGCCGGCGCAGGTTGTCGATCTTGTTGTAGCGCGCCGGGATGATCGTGTCGGCGACCGCGCCCGGGATGCCGCGGCCCCACGCCAGCCCGACGGGCGCGTCCGGGTCGCCGAGCTCGGACATGTCGTCCGGACCCACGCTGATCAGCGCGTAGTCGTGGACCCCGTGGTACTGGCCCTCGAACTTCACGATCTTCTCGCGGCCCGTGTAGGCACGGGCGACTCGCATCGCGTGCATCGTGGCCTCGGTGCCGGAGACCGTCATCCGCGCCTTGTCGACCCAGCCGGTCAGCTCGCAGATGAGCTCGATCGCCCGGATCTCGTCCTCGCTGGTCAGGCTGAAGCTGACGCCGCGCCGCATCCGCTCGTTGACGTAGTCGTCGACCCGTTCGTCACCGTGCCCGAGGATCACGGGGCCATAGCCCATCCGCAGGTCGACGAATTCGTTGCCGTCCATGTCCCAGACCAGACCGCCCTCGCCGCGATCGACATAGACCGTGTCGTCGCCCCACGCCCGGAAGTTCGAGTTCGCGCCACCGGGCAGATGCTCGAGCGCCCGCTCGTACAGCGCCGACTGGCGGTCGCGGCGGAGCGTCGGGGTGGTTCGGGCGGCGGGCTGGGTGGCCATGAAGGACCTCGTACGGCGGGTTGGGCGTGCAGCGAACCGGCCCATGGGACGGCCGTTGCACCATGCGGGACGCGCGAGCCGCCATCCTGCCACAGCCCCGCTTAGCGCGTCAACGCGACATTCGTCTCCCTGGCGCATCGCGTCGACGAATCCCGCAGGCCCGACAGCGTTGCGTGCGAATCCCGTGCTGACGAGGGGCTCGGCGTCATCCTCCACCGCCACGCGCCCCTGAAGCGCATTGCTGCTGTCAGGCGCGAATCTCGAACGACCCAGCGTGGCTCGCCGCCCAGATCGCCCAGATCTGCGATCTGGTCATCGGCTCATGAGGAACCTGTCGGCAACCTGCGCCTGAGGACAACTTTGCGCCTGACAGACGCACCGCGCCCTGCACGGCCCGGTGCGCGGCACGCCGCCGTGCGGCAGAGCTCGGTATCTCATTGGCCGAGTACATCCGACGACTGGTCCGGCGCGACCTTGAGCGACCGGCCGCGGCCAGCCCGGACGTGACCGGCCTGTTCGGTCTGGGCGACTCGGGGGGATCCGATGTCGCGCG
>Ga0209108_10002707_pt1 | contig 10103 bp, 8 predicted proteins | sample Rifsed10ft1_FD_184003 | JGI IMG/M metagenome (GOLD analysis project Ga0209108, IMG submission 184003) | Soil microbial communities from Rifle, Colorado, USA - sediment 10ft 1 (version 2) | ecosystem: Environmental > Terrestrial > Deep subsurface > Rock core/Sediment | place: Rifle, Colorado...
ATGGCCGAAGGGCTAACTGTTCAGACGGGAATTATCCACGGCACGGCAATGGCATTTGTCGGGCTCGAGCGGATGCGGCTTTACGCTCCAGTAAAGGTGGGCGACACGATCCAGGTTGAGATCGAGGTCCTGGATGCCAAGGAAGTTAAGTCCCGCGGGGGAGGCATTGTTGTCTTTCGTCAGGTTGTCCGCAACCAGCAAAAGGATGCCGTTATGGAATATGATGTCTCGCGCATGATTCGAGGAGCGAGGCAGGAAGAGAAGGAAGGAAGAAGCCAGTGAAGAGCGCGAGAGAACAGCTGAGCGTCAAGTTCGGCATCCTCCTTCCGACCCGGGAGGTCGTCATGTCGCGCCTGCGCGACCCGGCCACGACCATCTATCCGCTCGCCGAGCGGGCCGAGGCCTTGGGCTTTTGTTCCTTATGGGTCGGCGATAGCATAACCGCGAAGCCGCGGCTGGAGGCCGTGACGACGCTGGCTGCGGTGGCGGCCCGAACCCACCGTGTTCGTTTGGGAACGGCAGTTCTCCTGGCGGCGCTCAGGCACCCGATACTCCTGGCCCATTCCATCGCCAATCTGGATTGGCTCTCCGGCGGGCGAGTCGATCTCGGGATCGGTTATAGCCGGCCCAATGACCCGGCTCAGGAACATGAATTTGCCATCCTGGGGCTCTCCATTAACCAACGTATTAAGATGAGCGAGGAAATCGTCCGAGTGATCCGAAGGCTCTGGCGGGAAGAGGATGTGTCGCACTCGGGTGCGTTCTTTAACTTTGAGCACGTCACCCTGGAGCCCAAGCCACTCCAACCCGGCGGGGTGCCGGTATGGCTTGCTTCGAATAATGTTGAGCCCGGCTTAAAGCGGGTGGCGCGATTGGGGGACGGATGGCTGAGCAATATCACCAGTCCCGCCGTCTATCGTGAATGCCTGGATAAGATACGGGGCTATGCGGCAGAAGCTGGACGCGGATTGGATGACATCGAGCCCGGGCTTTACCTCACGGTCGCCGCCGGCGCGGAGGAAAAGATAAGGGAAGGAAAAGCGTTCTTGGAGGAGTACTACAAAAAGCCCTACGAGTCGGTTGCAAGGGCTATGGTTTGTTTCCTGGGGAGTTGGCAAGAAGTGCTTGACCGCATAGAAGCTTACCGTGAGGCCGGCGCGCGTACCATGATCATCCGATTTGCCGCTCGAGACCAGATCGCTCACCTCGAGGCCTGTGCTGAGTCCCTCGCGTCGAGGGGGTTGTTTCCTAGCAATTGAGAGCGAGAAAACCAGGAGGTCTTAACGCCGCCGCCCTCGAGTCAACCGAAAACGCGGTGTGGTAATGACAAGTCAGCATGAATCGGGTTTATCTCTTTGCTTCCGCCTTGTTACTTCCAGAGCGAGCTAGATGTGGCCTGACGTCATTGCCGTCCTTTCAGCGATGGGCTGGGCGTCCGATGCCGTTTTGGTGCGCCTGGGAGCACGGAGGTCTAACGTCCTCGCTGCAGCGTTTTTGAGCTTTTCGGTTTCGGCCCTTTGCCTGTGGTTGTACCTCCTTCTCTTTTCCTCCCTCGACCTCCTCTGGTCGCGGGCTACGATTTATTTCTTATTGAGCGGCTGCTTGCAGCCGCTGATGGCACGGGTCCTCTTTTATATCGGTCTAATGCGCCTCGGAGCGTCGCGCGCCGGGCCTTTGCGGGGGGTGGAGCCACTGTTTTCCGCTGCGATCGCCGTGGTCTTCTTGCACGAGCGGCCGGGTTTTTTGGTCTATGGCGGAACGGTTCTGATCGTCGCCAGCATCTGGCTCATCTCCTGGCGGCGGAGTGGTGAAGCCAGGTGGCGGCTTTTCGACATCGTCTTTCCCGTGGGAGCCGCCCTGGTCTCCGCTGTTTCGCAGAACCTGCGCAAGGGAGGTTTGCTTATCCTTCCTGATCCCTTTGTGGGAACGGCCGTCAGCACTTTGACTTCTCTGATGCTCTTTTTCATCTTCTTGCTGGCGACTGGAAGGATGAGCCTCGTTCGAATTGAGCGGGAAAGCTTACCTTTTTTTGGCAGCGCCGCCTTCGTCTCCGCTTTGGCGCAGCTCCTGAACTTTACGGCACTAAGCCGTGGGGAAGTTTCCGCGATGGTCCCACTCCTGAACACCACGCCGCTCTTCACGGTGCTTTTCAGCAGCCTATTCTTGAGAGAGGTGGAAAAGGTCACCTCCCGGATTGTTCTCGGAGCAGGACTGATGGTAACCGGCGTCGTGATTATCACCAGCCGGTAGCGGGGCGTCGACGGGCGGCTTTTATTTCTCGTAGAGCTTCTTGATAAAGCCGGATTTTTCGAGTTCCTCGACAAAGCTCGGATCGGCAAACTCTTCGGCTTTGTGCTTCCACACCTCCGGTCGAGCCATCGCGACATATTCGAAGCTCGTCTTCATTCCCGGGATGTTCGGATAGGGAACCGGCAGGAAAGCCTTGGAGAAGATCTCGTAAGACTCGTTGACGAGCTCCTCATCATCCAATCTTAGCATTTTCCGGATCACCTTCTTGATAGGGTTAGAGGCTTGAGTTTACAGGCGCGATCCCATCCCTCAGACATCCATCTTAGACTCGCCCGCCAATTTACCTTGTTGCATGTCCGACTGCAAAACCCTTATTGGCAGGATGATCATTTGTAAGCCTTCGAATTGGAGCCGCTGCTGCAAGGTAAAAGGCGTATGGTTGTGAAGCAAGCGGCTAAAAAGGCTTTCTTTCTGAAAAACCAGCTTTCCGGCAAAAAAGACCGAGCGGGGAAACTCCTGCGCAACAGATTTACAGAGCGTCTCCAATTCAGCCATGAGGTCGATTCCCAGGGAAAACCGATACTCCGCGTACCATCCCAGGCAATTCGCATAGTCGACAAAGCTTTTTAGATTCTCTTCCTTGTTGCGGCGCAGGTTTTCGATCTCCTTCACGCCTTTAAATTGGCTGGTATCAATGACGCCGATCGAGACAAAGACGAGGTTTTTGAAATAGTTCGGGAAAAGACGTTGGATCGATAGCAGCGAGTGGACCGCCATGCCGTCAAAGTCTCTGACGATGAGAACCCCAGTCGAGGAATCGGGGCTCTTGGGAGGCACGGGGTTGAGATCGGGTTGAAAGGGGATCTGCATCAAAGTCTCATCCAAGCTGCGCAGGGCTCGTCGCACCCGGTCGTAATGGGATCGGACTTGATGACAGAGAAGGATAAATCCCGATGTGACCGCCGCTGTAACCCATCCGCCTTCGGCAAATTTCATGGTTACAGTGATGATGAGGATGGTTCCGGTCAGCGTGAGTCCAAGGCCGTTGAGAAGGAACTTGCGCCGCCAAAACCGGTGATCTTTTTTTTCTTCCCACCAATGCCGGCACATGCCTAGTTGCGAGAGCGAAAAGGTGAGGAAGACATTGATGCTGTACATCACGACCAGAAGCCTCACAGCCCCTTCGGCGTAGAGCAGGAACACCAAGGAGGAGAGGCCCATAAACCATATGCCATAGCGTGTGACGAGGTGATCGCTTAAGTGTGAAAAACGATGGGGCATCCAGGAGTCGACCGCCATATTGGATAAGACTCTGGGGCCGTCGATAAACCCGGCCTGGGCCGCGACCAGAAGAATGGCGGCTTCGGTCAGCAGAGTCACAACGACCAAAACATAATCGACGGGAGCTGAGAAAAAGCCTCCATAGACTTTCGCAAAGAGGCTTGCGTTAAGCGTCCTGCCGGGCTCGTGGGAGACTTGATTCAGCAAATAGCAAAGAAGAATGCCGCTGGCGGTGAATGCCAGCGAGACTGCCATATAGCGCATCGTTTTCTTGCCGGTTTCGACTTTAGGATCGCGCAGGGCCTGGAGGCCGTTACTGACTGCCTCGATCCCGGTGTAGGTGCCTCCGCCTAGACTGTAGGCATGGAAGAAAATAAAAAGCGTGGCGGCCAGACCCAACGCTTTGATATTTCCCATAGTCTCCCCATAGGTCCTAGAGGCGAGCGCGGGTATCTCCGGTGCTCCGGGGACGACGCCGAGAATGATGGCGAGGAGATGAGTAAGGACAAACAGGAGAAAGATGGGGAGAAGAAAAAGGACGGACTCTTTGGTGCCTCGCAGGTTAAGAAAGATGAGAAAGAAAATTAAAAAAACTTCGACGGCGATTTTCGCCGCGCGCATGGGCTCGGGGAGGAAGCTGAAAATCGCGTCGGTCCCGCTTGCGACGGAAATGGTGATGGTCAGCATGTAGTCGACAACCAGGGCACAGCCGGAGATGAGGCCGACCCGAGGCCCGAGGAGTTTGCTGGCGACAAGGTAACCTCCGCCGCCGGTGGGGAAGAGCTCGATGATTTGGCTGTAGCTCGCTGAGATGACGAAAACGGTGACGGCCATGAGGACGGCGAGAGGCAGGGCAAGGTAAACGTGCTCACCCAGCGCCAAAAAGGCTTCTTCCGGTCCGTAAGCCGATGAACTTAACCCGTCTGCCCCGAGCCCGACCCAGGCGAGAACGGCGACGAGAGAGATCTGGTGAAAGACCCGCGGATCCAGGGGACTCTTGGGCTTCCCGAGCAAAATCTCTTTGAAGGACCGGCTCATAGTCGCGCGGCGGAAAAAGGCGTTATCATGCCCAGCACTTCATCATTTGGGCAAAGCGGATTTCCTATACTCGCTGCGCATCTCGGATTGCAGCCGGCCGAGGCGGTAGGTTTTCCAATCTATAAACTTCGCGCACTCCGCCAGCGTCGGATGAACCTTTTGAATCTTGCGCCACATCTCCTGAACGATGAAGCGATAATCCGGATGGCCCTGGGGCATCGTGCGGAGTTCGCCGATGTGAACGGCTTCGCGCAGGTTCATCTTCATGGTCCAGCGGATCTTATAGGCAAAGGGAACCACGTACTGGGCCTCGAGCAGGAAGTCCGGGAGGATTTTTTCGTAGAGCGCGGCGGCCTTTTCCATGCAGCAATCGAAGTCAGCCTTGAAGCCGGCCTCCGCGATCTCCGCGGGGGTGTCGTAGCCGTGCGTCGTGGTGAAGCTCTGGCGCTCCTGGGTGAGGATTCTGTGGCGGTGCAGATCGCGATAGAGTCCGAGGTTTCCGAGAATATCAAAGGTGTAATAGACCTGCTCCAGGGCCCTTCCGGGCTTGTCCCGGCGGTGGCGCCGCCGCTTGAGGTATTCGTCCAGAATTCTCGTGCGCTCCTCGTGAGATAGCTTCGCTGCGAGTTGTTTTAGCTGCTCCAATGGATGGCTCGATTGCGGATAGAGGATGGCGGCGATGAGGTTCTCCTCTGCTTTCGGTTCGTAGTCGATCAGCGCGACGGCTTCGCGGGTTTCGGTCGGCGGTTCCGATACGAACTTGGCGACCAGAGCGTGGGTTGCGCTGAAGGTCTCCGCTAGATACTCGCTGGGGCGCGCGCGCTTGACAAAAGAGGGGATGAGCTTGTCGAGCTCCCGATGGATCGTTGCCGCAAGGTTTTTGGCCTCTATGAGCTCGTGGGAGTAAAGCTTTGTGAGCAGGTACTCAAAGGCCTGGCCGACGCCGAAGAGGCCTACGTTGGTGAGGGTGGCTGCAGGCAGGTAGCCCCGCAGGACGTCGCAGGCCTGTGCGCGGACGGTCGCGCGATAGGCGCTCTCCGCCCACTGTTTGAGCTTCTCGTCTCTTTGCGCATCGGCGTAGCTGAGCGAGCCGCCGGTTTGAGGGTCCCTCAACTCGATCTCTTCGATCGGCAGCGAGCGCTTGACGAACTCGATCATGGGGTCGAGCTGGCGCGAGTAGGTCTCGAAGAGCAGATTGAGCGCTTCCAGGTACGCGCTCTGATGGGGCGAGGCCATGATTTTGGGCTCGCGGTAGAACAGGTATTCTCCATGCTCGTCTTTTTGATCGAAGCGGACATAGCGCGTCGATTTTTCCAGCGGGGCGATCCCGATCCGCGCGTCCTCCAGGAGATTGGCCGCCACGTTGGAGATTTTTTCGCAGGCGATGTGGGCCCCGCCGAGCTGCGCCACCGAGTCGTCGCCGTAGCCGATCAGAACGCGGTCGTAAAACGCCCGCGCCTTTTTGAGCGCCAGGCTCTGATCGCTTTGAGGCTGCTCACCTCCGAGCAGCTCCTTGAGCGCCAGCTCCGGATCGCCGAGAAACTCGTCCAGAAAAGTGCGGCGCAAGCTTTTGGTCGAGCGGCTGTAGCGGGAGAAGAGCGCCCCGGCGACTTCCTGGGGCAACTTGAGCCCGAAGACCGGCTTATCGAGATTGGTGAAAAAAGGGGCGAGGCTTTTTGCCTCCGCAGCCGTGAATTCGTCACGCATCAGGGGTAGTGCTTTCCTCGATTTACGCTGGCATTGTATTCTCTAGGGTGCCAATCGCAAGAGAAAAATGTTTTCTGATCGCAACGATCACTCGGCACTGTGTCAAGGACGGGTTGCGGAGACGATGGCGATAATGCCTCCGAGCTGCTCTCTCATTACGATCTTCTCGAATCCCACTTCCTTCAGCCATGCGGCGACTGCCCCCTGTCCCGGATAGGCCTTCAGAGACTCCACGATATGCCAGTAGGTATCTGCATTCCCGTGGATGAGCCATCCCCAAAGACTTCCCAAGAGAAACAGGTAGCCAAAGCAGAGTCGGCGATACAGTCGGTTCGTGGGCACGCCAAAATCCAGGCACACAAAAATCCCGCCTCGGTCGAGAAGCCGGAAGACATCCGTCAGCGTGCGGCGAATATCGACAACGTACCGTAGCGCATACCCCATCGTGATAACATTGAAAGAGCGTTCCTTAAGAGGAATCGCCGTGAGATCCGCCTGAACAAAGCTTACTGGTTTTGCGGCCGCGCACTTTTCCTTCGAAATCTTTAGCATGCCGGGATTTCGGTCGAGGCCGAAGATAGGGGCGCTAAAGCCAGCAGCCCGGAGGTGGAGCGGGAAGTCCCCGGTCCCGCACGCGAGGTCGAGTACTCGGCCGGGTTCATGCTTCCTGGGGATAAAGTTCACGGCCTTTTTCTTCCACCCCTGTTCCAGTCCGAAGGACATGGCCCGGGTCATGAAGTCGTATCGGGCGGCGATGGTCGCGAAAGTGGGGTCCATATAGGCTTGAATATCGGAAGCGCGTCTGGGCCACTCTCTCAAGCGGGACTTGTAAAAGGATGATTGATCGTTCACAGTCCCGGGACCCTTTCCCCTCGCCGTACCACCAGCGCGGAGTTCTTGGAGCCAAAGGCGATGCAGTTGCACAGCGCTACCTCGGTTTCCCGCTTCAGGCCTCGATTCGGGATGTAGTTCAAATCGCACTCGGGGTCGGCCTCCTCGTAATTGATGGTCGGCGGGAGAAAGCTGTCGTTCATGGCGAGGATCGTAGCCACCACTCCGGCCGCGCCGGAAGCTCCTTGGGGGTGGCCAATCATCGACTTGATGGAGCTCATGGGGATGTCGTAGGCCCTGCGGCCGAAGCAGAGCCGAATCGCCAGGGTTTCGGTCTTATCGTTCAGGACCGTGGAGGTGCCGTGAAGCGCGATGTAGCCGACTTCGTCTTTGGCAAGCCCTGCGTCCTGGATGGCCACGGCCATGGCCCGCGCCGGCTCCTCACCGCTTGGGTCCAGGCGCACCATGTGGTAGGCGTCGCAGGTGGAACCGTAGCCCAGAACCTCGCCGTAGATCGGCGCCCCGCGTAGGAGGGCGTGCTCCATCTCTTCGAGGATCACGATCCAGGCCCCTTCGCCGAGAACAAACCCATCCCGGCCGCGATCGAACGGTCGCGACGCGCGCTGGGGCTCCCGGTTGCGTGAGGACGAGATGGCCCGCATGATGGAAAAACCCTGCATGATCGCCGGCGTGATCGTCGCATCCACGCCGCCCGTGATGAAGTGATCGGCCAAACCGAAGCGGATCATGTTGAACGCGTATCCCATGGCGTCTGTGGAGCTGGTGCAGCCGGTGGTGATCACGTGGCTCGGCCCCCTCAGGTCGAAGTGGAGGGAGATCTCGCTGGAGAGGTTGCCGATGGTCGAGCCGGAGATATTGTAGGCGCTGGCCTTTTTAAGCTGATTCGTGAAATAGAGGCGATACTGTTCCTCGACGAAGTCCGGCGCGCCCCCGCCGCTTCCGAGGATCACTCCCCACGAGCGTTTCTCCTCCAGACTTATGGCCGCCGCATCGACCCGGGCGGACCGGAGCGCCTCCGCGGTCGCTGCAATGGCCAGCGGCGCGGCGCGCGCCACACGCTTGAGCGCTTTAGGCTCGAGGTAGTCCGCGGCTTGAAACCCCTTGACCTCGCCGGCTATCTGACAAGGGAGGTTTTCGGGATTGAAGAGGGTGATCGTATCGACTCCGCTGACCCCGTTCCGCGTGGCTTGCCAGAATTCCTTTACCCCGACGCCATTGGGGCTCACCACGCCGATCCCGCTAACCACGACTCTCCGCCTCGAGGCTCTTTCGCCGTTTCCGTTCATCTTGACACCGAGATTAAGAAATAGTTTGATCTCGTTCACCATAGCACTCGGAACCCTTTTCGTTAAGATCAGACGGGTTGCGGAGGCAGTTGAGTGAGGTTGGTGGTCGCCGGTGGGACCGGCTTTATCGGGTCAGCCTTGTGTACCCGACTTTTGGGAGAGGGGCATTCGCTTGCCATTCTCAGCCGAGCCCCATCTCCCGGCACGACAGCCGCAAATAAGCGATCGTTGAGGTGGGACCCGCCTGCCGCCGGGGAGTGGGAGCGGGCTCTCGAGGGCGCCGATGGCGTGATCAACTTAGCCGGCGAGCCGATTGCTGCCAAGCGGTGGACCCAGAGACAAAAGGAAAAGATACGCTCAAGCCGGGTAGAAACGACCCGGGCGCTGGTCGCGGCTATCCAAAGGGCCAGAGAAAAGCCCAAAGTTCTGATCAATGGCTCGGCCGTGGGTTATTACGGCCCTCATGGAGATGAGTCGCTTGCGGAGGAAGGTGGCCCGGGGGGCGATTTCCTCGCGCGCGTCTGCATGGAATGGGAAGACGAGGCGAGGAAGGCGGAGCGATACGGGCTTCGCGTCATCCGACTTCGCACCGGAATCGTACTGGGCAGGGGCGGCGGTGCGTTGGCGAAAATGACGCCTCCGTTCAAGTTTTTTGTGGGCGGTCCGCTGGGCTCAGGGCGGCAGTGGATGTCATGGATACACCTGGAGGATGAGGTCGGATTGATCCTCGCCTTGCTTAGGAACACTGGCGCTCACGGCGCGGTGAACGCCACTGCCCCGAATCCCGTAACGATGCGGGATTTCTGTCGCATCCTCGGCCGGGTTCTTCATCGGCCCTCATGGACCCCCGTCCCGGCTTTCGCCTTACGCCTGCTGCTAGGCGAGATGGCCGACATGCTGCTGGCCGGCCAGCGCGTTCTGCCGGCGGTGGCGCAGAAACTGGGCTATACCTTTAAATACCCTACCCTCTACGAAGCGCTGCAGGCCTGCCTGCCACTCTGATAATCTCTTCTATATACTATAGTGACGGAATTAAATAAATTGACATCAAATCCCCCCTTACCCTCCTTTTGTAAAGGGGGGATGGGGGGATTATGGTAATTTTCGTTTTTCCTTCACTATAGGTCGCAGGCAAGATCGGAACACCCAACATGGCTCTTCGTTTCCGGCTGACCCGTAGCTTGGGGGAAAGGAAGGCATAAGGTAGCCGTGTAATTCCGGGGATAATTCCGGGGACACAATACTAATTTTCAAAGCGGGGAAGGTCAGAGTGGGGAGGGTCAGGTCTAGTATCGAAGCATCTCAGCCGCTCCACAGGCAGGCTCGCTCGTGGCTTCTTGGAGATCCACCGCCTGTCCTGAGTAGGCCCGAAGGGCCGTATCGAAGGGGTGAGAACGCCTCTCACCGCCCAAGAGCTTGACCGGTCATCTCGACAATCCCGGGTGTTCCGTCCCCTTCTTCACGACGTAACGCTTCACCCCGATCGTCCTCTCCTCCTTGCGGGCTTGAGCCAAATCATAGGCAAGCTGCATCCGCATGAGGTGATCCATCTTCGGCCCGAATGCCTTTTCGATCCGCAGGGCCATGTCACTCGTAAGCGCTGCCTTCTCATTGAGCAAGCTGGAAAGCGCCTGCCTTCCAACCCCAAGCGCCTTCGCCGCTTCCGTCACCGTCAACCCAAGCGGTTCA
>Ga0209108_10002709_pt1 | contig 10099 bp, 5 predicted proteins | sample Rifsed10ft1_FD_184003 | JGI IMG/M metagenome (GOLD analysis project Ga0209108, IMG submission 184003) | Soil microbial communities from Rifle, Colorado, USA - sediment 10ft 1 (version 2) | ecosystem: Environmental > Terrestrial > Deep subsurface > Rock core/Sediment | place: Rifle, Colorado...
TTGAAAATGCCGAACCTGAAGGTCGTTACCACGCTCCACGGAACGGATATTACGCTCGTAGGGCTCGAACCGAGCTTCCTACCGGTGATGAAGTTCAGCATCGAAAAAAGCGACGGTGTAACCGCCGTTTCGCGATTCCTCAAGGAAAAAACGCAAACGAACTACGGTATCGAAAAAGAGATCGAGGTGATTCACAACTTCATCGATACGAATCTCTACCGGCGTGTTCCGTCTGACGAAGTGAGAAAGTTCTGTAAAGACCCGAATGAAAAAATCCTCATCCACACATCGAACTTCCGCTCGGTCAAGCGCGTGCCGGATGTCATTAGGATTTTCAACGAAGTCCACAAGCGCATCCCAAGCCGCCTGCTGCTGATTGGCGACGGACCCGACCGTTCCCAATGCGAGCACCTTTCACGCGAACTGGGAATCGCGGAGTATGTAAAATTCTTAGGCAAACAATCGCAGATTGTCAACATTCTCTCTGGCGCCGATTTATTTCTCATCCCCAGCCAGTCGGAAAGTTTCGGTCTCGCCGCGCTCGAAGCAATGGCGTGCGAAGTGCCGGTGATCTCCTCCAGCGTCGGTGGGCTGCCGGAACTCGTCTCGCACGGCGAGTCGGGCTTCATCGCGGAGTTCGGGGACATCGGTCGGATGGCGAAATACGCGATTGACCTCCTGACGACGCCGGTAAAACATCAGCAGTTCGCTAAAGCCGCACGTAAACGCGCGATGGAATTCGAAGCCTCAAAGGTCGTCGCACAGTACGAGCAGTATTATGACAAAGTTCTACACGGCGCAGAAGCGCTCGCCAAGTAATCGCTCCGGCTCTCAGAACGCACTTCCAACCCATCGTTGTTGTTCAGCAGCTTCTCATGAGTGACAGGAAAGACTTCGAGAAACACAGCGACCTTGTCGCCGAGCTGTTAGACATCTTCAAACAGAGGAGCTTTGAAATTCTCGGCGTCTCGGAAGGTATGGGCTATCCGTTTCCGCAAACCCTGTATAATGACGGCTACGGGGACCAGGAGGATAAAGAGCCGGATATCTATGCGTACGACAAGAAAAACAACGTGTATATCATCGGAGAAGCAAAAACCGGCGCCGGCGATTTCGAGACGGAACACGCCCTGACGCAATATAACGTGTACGTCGACCAACTCAACCAACGCGGTAGCGGTAAGGTGTATCTATATGTAATCGTTCCGGCGGCGAAGGTGCCCGAGTTTAATTCCCTCATCACCCATTACATCCACCGGGACTACTGGGGTAACATTGTGCTGGTAAGCTCGAAACGCTGGCAGGAGTGACGCTTACGCGTGCCGCAGCTTGGCAAACTTCAAAATCAGATTCTTCACTCCGTAGTCGTCGAAATGTACCACGGCTCTCCGGTCCTCTCCTTTACCACTGACCTTCACTACTTTCCCTTCACCGAAGATTTCATGTTGCACACGGACGCCGGCTTTGATCTCGCCCGGCTCCTGTGATTCATTCTCATAATCGGGCAACTGGTCGGAAAAGAACTCGTCTGCCTTCGTGTGTTTTCCATTGCCGCGCGATTTTCTGAATTGCCGCTCCGAAGCAACCGATTCACCCGCTCGGCGTGTCGAGATGCTTTCCTTCACGGTTACTCCGTCTGTGCCGATTTCCGAAAGAAACCGCGATTGTGTCGGGAAACTCGGCTCGCCAAAGCGATACCGCAGCTTCGTGTGCGTCAGATAGAGCTTCTTCTGTGCACGGGTCATGCCAACGTACAGCAAGCGTCGTTCTTCCTCAAGGTTGGCGTCGGAAACATCCGCCGAATAAAACGGCAATAAGCCCTCCTCTAAACCCGCAATGCAGACGACAGGGAACTCCAGCCCTTTCGACGCGTGAAGCGTCATCAAGGTCACAACATTGCGCGTGCCTTCCCACTGGTCGATATCCGAGACGAGAGCGACTTCCTCAAGGAACGATTCGAGCGTCGCGCCTTCCCGTTCGCCGCTAAACTCAGAGATAGCGGAGAGAAGCTCTTGCACGTTCTCCCAACGGCTCAACGATTCCGGCGTTCCTTCCTCTTTGTAGATTTTCAGTATGCCAAGCTCATCCACAATCGAGCGAGCCATTTCGCTAAAGGACATTTGCGGACGGAGTGTAGAATATTTTTGAATGATGCTCCGAAACTCCGTCAAGCCCTTCTTCATCCGGTCGGCGATATCTTTAATCTGATTAACCAGCGCGAGGGCGTTAAAGAGAGAGATATTCTGTAAGCGGGCAAATTCACGCAGCCGTTCGAGCGTCGTCTCGCCGATTCCACGCGCAGGATAATTAATCACGCGCAGCAAACTTTCCTCATCGTTGGGGTTTGCCAGCAAGCGGAGATAGGCGAGCACATCCTTGATCTCTTTGCGCTCATAAAATCTTATGCCGCCGACGATGACGTAGGGTATGCCGCTCCGTCGCAGCGCATCTTCAAGGGAGCGCGACTGTGCGTTCGTACGGTATAGCACGGCGAAATCTTTCAGGTCGAGCTTCTTGTGAAGGCTTTCGTCCTGAATCGACTGAACAATGTGATACCCCTCGTCCCGGTCGTCGGCGCACTCGACGAGCGTAATGGTTTCACCCTTCGGGTTGTCCGTCCAGAGATTTTTTTCGAGTTGATGCGAATTATATTTAATCAGCCGGTCGGCGGCGGCAAGGATGGTCTTCGTGGAACGGTAGTTTTGCTCCAGCCGGAAGGTCTGGCACTCCGGATAATCTTTCGTAAAATCAAGGATGTTGCGGATATCCGCGCCGCGGAACGAGTAAATGCTCTGCGCATCGTCGCCGACGACGCAGATGTTCTTGTGCTTCTGCGAGAGCAGCTTCGTGACCTCATACTGTGCTCGGTTGGTGTCCTGAAACTCGTCCACGAGAGCGAACTTGAACCGTTGCTGGTATTTCTCCAGTACCGCAGGGAAACGTTGAAAGAGCTCAATCGGCTTGACGAGCAAATCGTCGAAATCCATTGCGTTACTGCGCTCCAGCGTGCGCTGGTAGGCGGCGTACACTTTTGCAGCTTTCTCGTCAATGAGGTCGCGGGCGAGTTTCTCGTACTGTAGCGGGGAGATGAGCTGATTCTTCGCCGCGCTGATTCTCGATTGAAACATCTGCGGAGAGTACTGCTGCATGGAGAGGTTCAGGTCGGCAACGCACTTTTTGATGACGCTGAGCGAATCGTCGCTGTCGTAAATGGTGAACGAGCGCGTATAGCCCAGCTGCTCACACTCTCTACGTAGCACGCGCGCAAACATCGAATGGAACGTGCCCATCCAAAGCTCGCCGGCTTTTTCGCCTTCGAGCTTCCGGATGCGTTCCTTCATCTCGTTGGCGGCTTTGTTCGTGAATGTCAGTGCTAGGATCTGATACGGCGGCACGCCGCAGCTCAGCAGATAGGCGATGCGATACGTCAGCACGCGCGTCTTGCCGCTGCCCGCCCCGGCAATGATCATCACCGGACCGTTCGCGGCTTTCACCGCTTGCTGTTGGACAGTGTTAAGATCGTTAAGGAAAGACATAAATAAGAAAGGGGGTAAAAACAATTACAGCATCAACGCACCCTCAAGCCGGAGGAGATATTCTTTCATTTTTATGCCGCCGCCGTAGCCGACGAGGTTATTGCCGGAGCCGAGGACGCGGTGGCAGGGAACGACAATCGGCAACGGGTTTGTTCCGTTCGCGTGACCGACGGCTCGTGAACCATCCGGTTTACCGACACGCAGCGCTAACTGCTTGTAGCTGATGACAGTGCCATACGGGATCTTCCGCAACTCGTTCCAGACTTGCAGTTGAAACTCCGTTCCACGCGGGTCGAGCTTGCTGCGGAATCGTTCAAGTTTGCCGTCGAAATACCGCTTGAGTTCTTCGGCAATACGCTTGTGCTTTGCCGCTGATTCAACGATTTTGGCGCCGTTGCTTTCCTTCTTGAGCGAAGCAAGAAACTCCGTTTTCGTATGTGTTGGAAGGTCGATTCGGAAAACTCCCTTGTCTGTCGAGGCAATGTGAATCGTCCCGACTTTCGATTTGAACGAACAATAATAAATTGTCTTCATCGTGATGACCCTCCTGCTCCATCATTCCAGTATTCCATTACTCCGCTACACTTCTTCCGCTGCTCGCAGTTTCTCTAATACTGAAAAATCTTCGAGCGTCGTTGTATCGCCGGAAACCGCGCCGCTGGAAGCGATTTCACGCAACAACCGGCGCATAATTTTTCCGCTGCGGGTTTTCGGCAGCGCATCGGTAAACCTGATTTCATCCGGACGCGCGAGCGCGCCGATCTCCTTCACCACATGTTTACGCAATTCTTCTTTCAACTCTGGCGATGGAGTTCTGCGTCCTTCGAGCGTTACGAATGCGCAGATCGCAGAGCCTTTCAGCTCGTCCGGCTTACCGACGACGGCTGCCTCGGCGACAAAATCGTGGCTCACGAGCGCGCTTTCGATTTCCGCCGTGCCCAACCGGTGGCCGGCAACGTTCAGCACATCGTCCACTCTGCCCATGATCCAAAAATATCCGTCCTTATCTCTTCGTGCGCCGTCGCCCGTGAAGTACATTCCTTTGATTTCACTCCAATACTGCTGCTTGTACCGCTCCGGGTCGCCGAAAATCGTCCGTAGCATCGAGGGCCATGGCTTGCGTATCACCAAATACCCGCCCTCGTTGTTGCCAACGGATTTCCCTTCCTTGTTCACCACATCCGGCACGACTCCGGGAAACGGCAATGTTGCCGTTCCGGGCTTCGTGGGCGTTGCGCCGGGCAACGGCGTAATCATGATCGCCCCGGTTTCCGTCTGCCACCACGTATCGACGATCGGGCAGCGCTCCTTGCCGATAATTTTGTGGTACCACATCCACGCTTCGGGGTTAATCGGTTCGCCGACCGTTCCCAAGAGACGCAGCGAGCTAAGGCTATGTTTCAGAGGCCACTGCTCACCCCATCGGATGAATGCTCGTATCGCAGTCGGCGCAGTGTAGAAGATGTTCACTTTGTATTTGTCGATGATGTTCCAAAACCTATCGGGCTCGGGCCAGTTCGGCGCGCCTTCGTACATCAACGACGTGGCGCCGTTTGCGAGAGGACCGTAGACAACGTACGAATGCCCGGTCACCCACCCGATATCTGCCGTACACCAAAATGTGTCTTCATCCTGGATATCGAACACCCACTTGGTCGTGATGTAGGTTCCAGTGAGATATCCGCCGGTGGTGTGCAAAACTCCTTTCGGTTTGCCGGTGCTGCCGCTCGTATACAGGATATAGAGCGGATGTTCAGCGTCGAGTTCTTCTGCTCGGCAAACGTCTGAAGCGTTCTGCATATGCTCATCCCACCAGTGGTCGCGTCCGGGCTCCATGTGGATGTCGTGCCCGGTGCGCTTCAGAACAACAACGTGCTTCACGGTCGGGGTTTGCTTCAGCGCTTCATCGACATTGCTTTTGAGCGGTACGATGTTTCCGCGCCGGAACCCGCCGTCCGCCGTTACAACGACCGTCGCCTGCGCGTCGGTAATACGGTCGACAAGCGCCTGAGAACTAAACCCGCCGAAAATCACCGAGTGCGTCGCTCCGACCCGCGCGCACGCGAGCATCGCAACGGCAAGCTCGGGCACAAGCGGCATATACAGAATGACGCGGTCGCCCTTCACCACTCCCAGATTCTTCAGGACATTGGCGAATTTGCAGACTTCACGGTGCAGCTGTTGATACGTCAGCGTGCGAGAATCGCCCGGCTCCCCCTCCCAAATGAGCGCAGCCTTGTTTCGCCGCCACGTCGTGAGATGCCGGTCCAAACAGTTGTACGACACGTTGATTTTTCCGCCGACAAACCACTTCGCGAAGGGAGCTTTCCACACGAGCACTTTCTTCCACTTCTTGAACCAATGCAGCTCGGCGGCGATGGAAGCCCAGAATTTTTCCGGGTTCTTGACCGATGCAGCGTAGAGTTTTTTGTACCGGGCGAAGGATGGAACGTGAGCTCGTTGAGCAAACTCGGCGCGCGGTTTGAACACGCGCTTCTCTTGCAACACCGATGTAATGTTGGGCGATGACATGAATTCCCTACGAGAGATTCGACGAATGACCGGCAGGAAAAAACTACTTGAGTATAATCAAAGAGCAGGCGAAAGGCAAGACCACTCGAGCCAACGCTAACGAAACACGAGTCAATAAAGCCGCGAAGACACTTGAATGCTATCGAAAGCAGCGGCGTACGTAATAATCCGAAAGTAATGCAACCCGACGCGCGGAGGGTTCGTCGAAAGGACCAGCGTCGTATCGAGCGTGACATCCTTTATTTCCGGCTGCACGCTCGTATTGTCAATACGTTTGGAATAGACAACAAACTTAAACAACGAATCGGTGCGCTCTGAAACAATAGCCAGTAAACTCGATGCAGTCGTTTTGCCTAAAATCGCGGAAATCGTTACCGGGATATTCGTTGACGAAGCGGAATCCGGGACAGAAAAAGCCGTGATCTCTGCAACCTCTTGAAATTCCGCTTTCTCTTCATAACTCGTCGGACCGCAGGAAACTATAAAGATTACGGCAAACGCTATTGCGCCAATGAGATATGTTGTTGACCGCGTCATAAGCATGGGTATTGTGTGTTAGAAAAAAACCTTCGCTTCAACTTGACCTGTGTGTACGATCGCTCGAGAGCCCTCTTTGCGACCGTTATACTGCAAGACGACCTGCATATGTTGGCTAAATCTGTAATCAAAAGCAAGCTGCCAGAGCAAGCTCTTTCCAATTACTTTCCCGTTGGTGAACTCATACGGGAACGGCCGTGTCGGGTCCACCGCACCTTGAGTTAACACAGCTTCCTCTCGTTTGAGTTCCGCACGAACATTTCCAGTTCCAAACAGCGCGTAGCTCGTTCGTACACTCTGTTCATTCAAGTCTACAGTCGGGTGTTGCGCCCGGTCGTGATCGACAACACGCGCAACTTCAAAGCGAAATCCTAATTCCCATGCTGGCTCGGGGCGATACGCAAAATCCGAACTCAGGGAATTTGCCGATAAATCGCGCTCGCGCGGCGTTGCGGACGAAGCAATGACGCGGTCTACTTTATAAACGAAATCCGTTTGATTCCCGATTTCCGGTAAAAGCTGTGAGCGAACGCGCACCGACCGCTCGATATTAAATCCCTTCTCCGTAGCTGCAACAAGCTGGAGAAGCGACTTCCGCTGAATAAACCGGAAGCGCATAGAAAAATCGGCGCGGCGCTCATAAACGTACACATCTTGTGTGAAATTCGTCGTTCCCGCAATTGTCGTCCGTTCGTTCAGGAATCTGCTGAGGTTGAGAAAATATATTTGCCTCGCGTCGGGTTCAGTGCTTTTTCCCTCAACCCGGAAGAGCGTCTCAGCAGAAAGCGCATTGAGCACTTTCTGCATGACGGTGGAAGGCTGGCGGATTAGGCGTTCCGGCTCGATCCGAAGCCGGAAGCTCGATTTTAAGTCGAGAATAGGAAATAGTTGGTCGCTGGGGGCGTACAACACAATGTAATCTCCGTCAAATCGTGATAGCTCAAACTCGTCCTCCTCTGCAATTCCATTGCCGTTCAGGTCGCCCTTATACTGGTAATTGCCCGTTCCCCGCTGAACGCGCAGGAAAACCCTTTCGTACCGCGACGCTCGCTGATTGGCAAACTCGTAGAACACGGTTGCATCAAACGCCCGGTCGTAGGGCGCGTAGCGCGTTTGAGTGCGCACAAGGACGACATCGGCATCGATGTTCCCTCGCGATCGAAAGAGGTCGGTGAACTTCGTTTTCCTAATATGAAGCGACCATTGGCTTGTGAAGTTCTGCGCGTTTTTTAATTCGATATTGTACGACTGCGTCAACGAGTGGGACGCTGTCTGCATCGTCCCTGCTGTAACGCTGTCTTCGCTTCGAATTTGAAATTCTGCCGAGGCACGGAACCATGAAACATCCCGCGTTGCAAGTCGCGGTGCAATCTCGACAAATTGAAAACTGCCCTGCCGCAACGAGTCCGCTCTCGATGAAGAAAGCGCACGTTCCTCTGATTCGACACGAATGCCGGGTTGAAGTACTCCAAGAGTATATTCCGCTTCGCCTCTCTGTCGAACCCATTGCGAACCTTCGCCGATTAAGAGGTTCGAGCTTCGAATATCTTCTCGCCGGTATTGTACTCTATTCTGTGCCGAATCTTTGAGAGCGATGTCCGTCTGCAGTCGTGTGGAACGATAAATGTCCTGAAGGTCGAGCAAACCATACTTTGCGGACATCGTCAATCCGCGACCCGGCTTCAGCGACAAGCTCGCTTCGCGAATCTCCTCGTCACCCACTGAGACAGATTCTAAATTCCAATTGCGACTAAATTCAACTTCGTTATACCGGTCGAGTGAAGCAAATCTTCGGTCCACCAAGCGTTCGGAAATAGAAACATCAACATCCCCTATGTTCACGGTGCCGACTGTAACAGCATCCTTCTTAAACCTCAGCGCAAGCTTTAGCGCAGTACCTTGTTGGTCGCCGTCATCAAGCGATGAAAGTCGGTTCTGGTCAACTTGGCTTACGGCGTACTCACCCGAAATACTGACATTCGCCCCGAGCGCGGCACTCGTGTTTAGGTCAAGAAGTCGATGTCGCTGTGGAATCGACAAAAATTGAACCGGCAGGTAATTTCCCTGACCAATCCCCGCAAAACGGAAATGTCCGATACCCACGCGAACATATCCAATTGAGTCGGGCGGCATTTGGTCGACGCTTGAAAACAAAACTGAGAACACTGCCTCGGCTGTGCCGGGTGCGTAGACGAAAATCGCCACCGGCTTTCCCACGATGACTGTATCCTTGAGACCATACTGACCTAACCCGACATCTGTCAATGAGTCTGTACCGACAAACCGAGCTCCAGGGAGTGAGGCTTTGAACCGGTCGGCGCCACTTGCAGCCAACAACGAACGCGCATCCGCATCGAGCGTTCCTTCGAGCGGGGAGTCCGGGTCATCCGCCTCCTGCAGATACCGTGCGTTGATCTTCAGCGTATTATTGAACAGCGAAGCATCGACGCCGCCTGCCAATAGATTACGCGTAAACTGCCGGTCGGTGTATTCAAAGTCGATAGAAATGCGCGAAGCATTTGTTATGAGTCGTTTGCTGGAAAAGAAAACCTCCCCGGTGGAGTAGTCGATGGTATAATCGTTGGTTTCACCGCGCGTCATCCGCTCGCCGTTGAGGTAGACGCGCTCCGTCCCGGCAATGACGAGAATTCGCCGCTCTCCGTTGCGTCCTACCAATCGGTAAGGTCCTTGGTTTCCCTCGACACCTTGGAACTGATTGGTATTGAATTTTCCACGCTGTGTGGCGCCGGTGAGAGTGATCTTCGTCGATGACGTTCCTCCCTGCCAGAGATTGAATGACCCTGATGCGCCTTGCAATTTACGGAACAGCCGCCCAAACTCCCCGCCGTTGCGTTCACCGACCTCAAGATTAAAATCCCCAAGCGTTGCAGAATAGCGTGGCGCCTTCAACTCTACGAACACCTTGTCGACCTCCTGCAACGTTTGTGTCGTTCCCTCCGGCTGGATCGGTGTATTTTCATCGGTCAACGCGGCAACGATATCGACATCCTGTGCAAGGCTCCCGGCGAGCTGCATGCGGAACCCCGAGCTGAGCGAAAGGTCGCGGTTCGTTCCGAGCGTAAACCCTCGCGCCACCGACCCACTTTTTTGTAAACCGGCGCCGAAGAAATCATCGAAGAGCGGCTGTTGCACCGGCGCAGCTACTGTGATATCCCTGCCGGTCGTTGTATCCGTGGTCGTGACTTTGCGCCGGAGCGTGTATTCCGGCTTGAACGCCAATGGGAGGCGCTTATACGTTACCAAGAGAGCATGATTTGGCGAGCCGGAAAAAATCTGACGAAGCACATTGGGTGGAAACGTCAACCTGCCGAACCGGTAGTCCATCGTATAGTCAACGCCGTTCGTCAAGCGCAGAGTTGAATCAAGCCACACAGATTCACTGCCTGAAAGGATAAATTCTGATGGAAGGCGATAGAGCGTATCAGAGGGGCTGAGGACGAGGCGAACTGATTGAAAGCCCTGCGGTATTCCGG
>Ga0209108_10002710_pt1 | contig 10099 bp, 9 predicted proteins | sample Rifsed10ft1_FD_184003 | JGI IMG/M metagenome (GOLD analysis project Ga0209108, IMG submission 184003) | Soil microbial communities from Rifle, Colorado, USA - sediment 10ft 1 (version 2) | ecosystem: Environmental > Terrestrial > Deep subsurface > Rock core/Sediment | place: Rifle, Colorado...
CGCCGGGGTCGTGCGCAAGAGCGGCTCGACGATCGCCAACACGCTCTTCCACTCGACCGCGGGCGGCGCGACCGAGCACAACGAGAACGTGTTCGTATCGTCGAGCGGCGGGACCGTGGCGGGGCCTGTCAGCTATCTGCGCGGCGTGAGCGACCGGCGGGAGGACGGCTCGTCCTACGACGCCGGCGCGCCGTACGCGACGTGGTCGACCGCCACCTATGCGCGCTCGACGCTCTCGACGTGGTTCGCGGCCGATGCCCGGACGAATGTGGGCAGCCTGACCGCGCTCGACCTGACGCACCGCGGCGTCTCGGGTCGCCTCATCAGCGTCACGCTGATCGGCTCCAAGGGGAGCAAGACCGTCTCGGGTGGCGTCTTCCGGGCGGTGTTCAATGCGGCCAGGCCGTCCGGCTCGCCGATGATGCGCAGCACGCTCGTGGGGCTCGCGCCGATCCCCTGACACGCCGGTACGGGTGTGCCACCATCCACCGGATGGTCGACGAGCGAGGGCGATGCTGGTGGTCGGGCGCCGATGGCGATCGGCCGGACCCGCTGATGGTCGCCTACCACGACGACGAGTGGGGCGTCGCATGCCATGACGACACCGAGCTGTTCGAGCGCCTTGCGCTCGAGTCGTTCCAGGCGGGCCTGTCGTGGTCGACGATCCTGCGCAAGCGCGACACGTTCCGGGGCGCCTTCCGGGGGTTCGCTCCCGTTGTCGTGGCGCGGTTCGACGATGGCGACCGGGTGCGCCTCATGGCGGACGCCGGGATCGTGCGCAACCGTGCCAAGATCGACGCGACGATCGGCAACGCTGCGGCGCTCCTCGAGGTCGCGGCGTCGTTCGGGTCGTTCGACGCCTACCTCGCGTCGCTCGTCCCGCCCCCGCCGGCCCGCCTCCCACCGAGCGCGGCGCCCGGCGACATCCCGGCCACCACGCCGGCTTCGGATGCGCTGTCCGCCGACCTGCGCAAGCGGGGCTTCCGCTTCGTCGGCTCGACCATCGTCTACGCGTTCATGCAGAGCGTCGGCCTCGTCGACGACCACCTGCCGGGCTGCTTTCGCTACCGGGGCTGAACTGGAGCGATCGCACTGTGACAGTGGAGCTGTCACGGCACCGCCGGAGACTCCGGCCATGGATACCTTCGATTGCCCGTTCTGCGACGGGCCACTCACCGTCGACGAGTCGCTCACCGAGGTCGCCTGCGAGACGTGCAGCGTGACCGCCCACGTCGCGCCGGACCCGGTGCGCCCCGTGCGGCTGGAGCCCGCAGCCTAGCGTCCATCCCGACTGGCGCGCCGGTGGACGGACCGGATATCGTGGGAGGCGCCCACGACGTCCCGGCCGCGACCCCACATCGGAGGGATGATGAACTCTCGCGCCTACGCCGCCGAGCTGCTCGGCACGTTCCTGTTCATGGTCATCGGCTACGCGTCCGTTGCCGCGTTCGGTGTCGCCGCGCCGGCGATCCCCGGACTGCTGGTCGTACCGTTCTCGTTCGGCTTCGGGCTGCTCGCCGCGATCTTCGCGTTCGGGCACGTCTCGGGTGGACACTTCAACCCGGCCGTGACGGTCGCAGCGGCGCTCGACGGCCGGACCACCCCGACCGACGCCGTCGGCTACATCGTCGCCCAGGTCGCGGGTGCGATCGCGGCGGCGGTCGTGATCATGGTGGCGGTCAGCCAGGCCGCGGTCGCGGCCGGCGTGACGAAGCCGGGTGAGGGGATCACGGACATGGGCGCGCTGATCCTCGAGATCGTCTTCACGGCCGGCTTCATCGCGGTCATCCTCGCCGCGACGAAGCACGCCCCGGCGCTGGCGGCCCTGGCCATCCCGATCACGCTGGTGGCGATCCACTTCGGCATCGCGACGTTGACCGGCGCTTCGGTCAACCCGGCGCGTTCGATCGGCTCGGCCGTGGTCGGTGGCGATCTCAACGCGCTGTGGATCTACCTGGTCGGGCCGATCGTCGGCGGCATCCTGGGCGCGCTCGTGTATCGCTTCGCGGCGGCGGAGGCGGCACCCCCGGCGTGAGCGGGCTCGCGGTCAGACGTCCTCCAGGCTGAACCGGCGGGCGTTGCCCATCTGATCCCAGACGCGCGCCTGGGTCACCGCCAGCATCTGGCGGACGTGGTTGCGGTCGTGGTGGACCCACTCGCCCAGCAGCTCGTCGACGCGCAACGGACCGACGTCCGGGTGCATCCCGACCCGGTCCAGGTCGGTCGCGCGCAGCCCGCGGACGAGTTCCACGCTGGATGCGCGCAGCTCCGCGAACTCCGCGGCGAGCTCCGCCCCCACTCGCTGGTGGTCGCGTCGCGCCTCGGCGACCGCCGGCGGATCCCACGTCTCCAGGTCCGGGCGGTCCGCGGCGAGGATGGCCCGGATCCGTCCCGCGAAGCCGCGCCGCTCCGCCTCGATAAGGTGACCGACGCACTCGTTGGCGCTCCACTCACCAGGTTCCGGGCGCCAGCCACCGCCGGCACCGAGCGCGGCGAGCTCGCCGGTCACGGTGGCCGTCGTCGCGGCAAGCAGGGCGGCGATGGTCGCCGGCTCGAGCGGCGTGACGATGTCGTCGTCGGCGGTCATGTCGCGACCTCCACCACCGGCAGCCCTCGGCCGCCGGCGTCGAGCGCCGGTTCGGCCAGCCAGCATGCCGACGACTGGCCACCGCCCACGTCGAAGAGCGGCGGTTCCTCGACCCGGCACCGGTCGAACGCGACCGGGCAGCGCGGGTGGAAGCGACAGCCGGGCGGGATGTTGACGGCGTCCGGCGTCTCGCCGGCCAGGATCGTCCGGCGCGACCGTCCGCCGGCCGTCGGCGGGTCGGGCGCCGGCGACACCGACACGAGCGCCTGCGTGTACGGGTTCCGCGGGTCGCGGATCACGCGCTCGGCCGGTCCGATCTCCATGATCTTGCCGAGATACATCACCGCGATCCGGTCGGCGATGACCCAGGCGAGCGACAGGTCGTGGGTGATGAACAGGTAGGTGAGGCCGCGCTCCACGCGCAGGTCGAGCATCAGCCGGAGCAGCTCGGTCCGGATCGAGACGTCCAGCATCGAGACAGGCTCGTCGGCGACGAGGATGTCCGGATCCATCACCAGCGCCCCGGCGATGACGACCCGCTGGCGCTGCCCACCGGACAGCTCGTGGGGGAACCGCGCGGCGAAGTCCGACGCCGGCCGCAGGCCGGCGGCGTCGAGCGCCGCGAGCACCTTGGCCTTCCGCTCGACCGGCGTGCCGATCCCGTTGACCTCGAGCGGCTCGACCACGAAGTCGTGGATCGACTGCTTGGGATTGAGCGTCTCGTACGGGTCCTGGAAGATCAGCTGGACCCGTCGGCGGTACGGCCGCAGGCTCGCCTGCGACCAGAGCGCACTGACGTCACGGCCCTCGAACTCGACGGTCCCGGCGGTCTGGCGTGTCAGCTTGACGATGACCCGGCCGGTGGTGGTCTTGCCGCTCCCCGACTCGCCCACGAGGGCGAGCACCTCGCCCCGATCGAGGGTCAGGTCGATGCCGTCGACCGCACGAACGACACCGCGGACCCGGCGCAGCAGGGTGTCCACCAGCCCGCCGCGGATCGGGAAATGGACCTCCACGCCTCGGAGCCGGATGAGCGGCTCGGCCGGCGCCGCGCCCACGTCGGTGCCCGGGCCGGTCATCAGGCGACCTCCGTGGTGGTCACGCCGATCGCGTTCGGTGGCGGTGTGGTGACCGGCACGCCGTCGCTACCGTCGGGGTAGAGGTGACACGCGACACGGACCCCACCGAAGACGGTCTCGGGGGGCACCACCTCCGAGCAGACCTCCATCGCGAACGCGCAGCGCGGGGCGAACCGGCATCCGGGCGGGGGGTCCCGCAGGTCGGGAGGCGACCCCGGGATGGTGTCGAGCGTACGGCGGTCCGCGTGGATGTTGGGGAACGCGGAGAGGAGCTTCTGGGTGTATGGATGCCGCGGCCTGGTGAAGACCTCCTGGACGGTCCCCTCCTCCGCCACGCGACCCGCATACATGACCATCACCCGGTCGCACGTCTCGGCGATGACCGACAGGTCGTGGGTGATGAGGATGAGCGAGAGACCGAGCTTGTGCCGCAGCGACTCGAGCAGCTCGAGGATCTGGGCCTGGACCATCACGTCGAGCGCGGTCGTCGGCTCGTCGCCGATGACGACCGCGGGGTCGCAGGCGAGCGCCATCGCGATCATCGCCCGCTGCCGCATCCCGCCCGAGAGCTCGTGCGGGTAGGCCATCCCGCGCTTGCGCGGGATGCCGACGAGCTCGAGGAGGTCGCCGGCCCGCTTGCGGGCGGCCTTCTCCGATTCGCCCATGCGCTGCTGGATCGGCTCGGCGATCTGGTCGCGGATCCGGCGCACCGGATTGAGCGCGTTCATGGCGCCCTGGAAGACGATGCTGATCTCGCGCCATCGATAGCGACGCAGCGCCTTGTCGGACTTGCCGACGAGGTCGATCCCCATCAGCTTGATGCTGCCGTCCACGATCCTCGCGTTCTCCGGCAGCAGGCGGACGAGCGAGAGCGCCGTCGTCGTCTTGCCGCAGCCGGACTCGCCCGCGATCCCGAGCGCCTCACCGTGGTCGAGCCGGAACGAGACGCCGTCGACGGCCTTGACCGTCCCCGACTCGAGCGTGAAGTAGGTCTTGAGGCCCTCGACGACGAGGAGCGGCGCGTTCGGGTCGGCGAGCTTGGGCAGCGGCCATTGCCGGCGACCGAGCTCGGGGTCGGGCATCGAGTCGAGGACCGCGTTGCTCAGCGACGTCGACGCGACATCCGCCGTATCCGGTGTCGGAGCGATCGTCTCCTCGGGCTTGATATCGGGCGGCGTCTGCGCCTCGCCCGGCGCCGTCGGCGGGATGTTCGGTCTCATCGACGGGCCCGCCGGCGCGGGTTCAGGAGGTCGTCCAGGGCACTCCCGACGAGCGTGAACGCGAACACGACGAGGACGATGCAGGCGCCCGGCGGGACGAAGTACCACCACGCCCCGAGCCCCGGTGCGCCGACCTGTCGTGCCGAGTCGAGGATCTGGCCCCAGGAGGGCTGGAACGGGTCGCCAAGGCCGACGAAGGAGAGCGTCGTCTCGGTCAGGACGGCACCCGCGAACACCAGCACGGCGTTGGCCACGACCAGGTTCACGACGTTGGGCAGGATGTGGATCCGCATGATGTGCCCGCCACCGGACCCGATGACCCTCGCCCGATCGACGAACGCCCGTTCGCGCAGCGAGAGCGTCTGCGAGCGGATGATGCGCGCGGTCGACGACCAGCTGGTGATCCCGATGACCACGACGATGGCCAGCAGGCTGACACGGATCCCGAGGAGCTCGGTCGACCCGCCACCCAGGGCGTCGCGGATGAGCGACGTGAGGATGATCGCCAGGACGAATGTCGGGATCACCAGGAAGAAGTCGGCGATACGCATGATCAGCCCGTCCGTACGGCCGCCGACGAAGCCCGAGATGATGCCGAGCCCGGCCCCCACGCCGACGGTGATGACGGTGGCGAGCATCCCGATGACCATCGAGACCCGCGCCGCATGCACGGTCAGGTTGACCATGCTCCGGCCGAGCTCGTCGGTCCCCAACGGGTACCCGGGGCTGGGCGGCGACAGCCGCGGACCGGTCGCGGTGATGGCCGTCTCGAGCGGCCCGACCAGCAGCGTCGGGAAGAGCGCGAGCACCGTGAAGAAGACCATGAGCGCGATGCCGATGAGCCCGTCCCGGCGGGCGAGGAGGCTTCGCAGCGCAGCGGCCGCGCCCCCGAACCGGCGCGCCCGCACGCGCGCCACGGTCCCTGCCGTCGCCTGGCCGGCGGTCACGTCCGCACCCGCGGATCGAGGAAGCCGTACACGAAGTCAGCCATCAGGTTGAAGAAGACGACCGACACCGAGAGCAGCAGGAAGACGCCCTGCAGGACCGGGTAGTCGCGCGCCGCCAGGGCCTCCACGGTCAGCGTCCCGAGGCCCGGCCAGTTGAACACCACCTCGACCGTGATGGCCCCGGCCACGACGTACCCGAGATTGATGGCGATCAGCGTCACCGTCGGGAGGAGCGCGTTGGGCAGGGCGTGCGCGCGCAGGACGCGGGTGTCGGTCAGCCCCTGCGCCCGGGCGGTCGTGACGTAGTCCTCCGACATCGTCTCGACGACCGACGAGCGCATCACGATCGAGTACTGGCCGATGAGCCCGAGCGCCACCGTGGCCACCGGCAGCACCAGGTGCGAGGCCAGGTCCAGGAACTGGTCCCACGGGGTCGCGTAGGTCATGCCCGGGGTGTACATCCCGTATGTCGGGAACCAGCCGAGGGCGCTCGCGAAGACGAGCAGGAGCCCCATGCCGAGCAGGAAGTACGGCATCGAGTAGAGGATCAGGGAGGCCGCGTTCCCGAGATGGTCGACCGCGCCGCCACGTCGCCAGCCCGAGTAGGCCCCCAGGGCAAGACCGACGACGATCGCGATGATCTCGCCGAGGCCGAACAGCAGGAGCGTGGGCCACAGCCGCTGGCCAAGCACCTCCGTCACGTCCTTGCCGCGGGCGAGGAACGAGAACCCGAGATCGCCCTGGGCCGTCGCGCCGAGATAGGCGACGAACTGGTCGGGAAAGACGGGCTTGTCGAGGCCCCACTGCTCCCGCTTGGCGGCGAGGAGCTCCGGGGTCACGCCCGCGCTGCGCCCCAGGAGGATCCGCTCGGGTGAGCCGGGCATCATCCTGAACAGCACGAAGTTGAGGAGCACGATCAGGAGGATCGTGATAGACGCCGTCGCGAGGCGCCGCGCGACGAAGCTGCCCTTCATCGGACCGCGACTACACCCTGGCCGGAGCGGACGGCGCGATCGCGTCGCACCGTCCGCGCGATGGGTCCATCCTCAGGCGCCGGGACCGTCGGTCACTCCTCCTCTTCGGCGGCCGATCCGCGGCGGCGCATCAGGAGCAGCCCGCCACCGACCACCACGGCGAGGACGGCGATCCCACCGATGATCAGCGGCGTCGAGTCCGAGGCGGTACCCCCGGTCCCGCCGTCACCGGACGGCGCGGGCGTGGCGGCACCCGATGGCGCGGCGGTGGTCGGCGCCGGCGACGCCTCGCTGGCAAGCGTCAGCTTCGTGTACCCGATCGGACCGTATCCGAACAGCGGGGTCCCGTTCTCCGGCGGCTGGTTGATCCAACCCGAGAACTTGTCCGTGCGGTACGCGTGCAGCTCGTTGTCGTAGTACAGGACGTGATACGGCGCCTGATCGTAGAAGATCTGCTGCATCTCGGCGATGTAGGTCTTGCGCTGCGTCTCGTCGACCGCTCGCTGCTGGAGCGCGAACAACTCGTCGTAGCGCTCGTTGGTGAAGAAGCTGTCGTTGAGACCGCCCAGCTGGTCGCTCGTGAAGAACGACAGCAGTGACATCGGGTCGGGGTCACCGACCCAGCCCCACATGTAGAAGTCCCAGTTCGCCTGGCCGTCCGGCGGCCCGAGCAGGTCCGTGCTGAGCTTGCCCTCCTCGGTCACCGCGGCATCGACGGTGATGCCGAGATCGGCGAACCAGCCGGTGATGAACTGGGCGTTGACCTGGTTCTCCTCCTCGGAGTCCGGCCACGTCAGTCGCAGGGTGATCGGCTTGCCGTCCTTGTCGAGGCGCTTGCCGGCGCCGTCGAGCCCGTAGCCGGCCGCGTCGAGGCGTCGCTTGGCCTCCTCGATGTCGAACGTGCGCGGCGTCGTCGGCTCGACATGGAAGTTGGCGTGATAGGGCGGAACGTTCGTCGAGCCTACGACGCCGTGGCCCGCGAGGGTCGCATCCACCAGGCGGGTCGTGTCGATCGCGTAGCCGAGGGCATCGCGGAAGGCGACGTCGCTGAGGGCCGAGGTCGAGCCGCCGTAGCCCTCGGCATTGCCGCGCGTGTTGAACGAGAGGTAGGTGTACCCGTTGGAGAATCCCTCGACGGCGACGATGTTCGGTTCGTTGGCCAGGGCGTCGAACTGGTCGGCGCCGACGCCGCGGACGTAGTCGACGTCGCCGTTCTTGAGGGCCGTGACCATGGTGTCCGTGCTGTCGAAGTTGGTGACGATGATCTCGTCCGCCGCGCCCTTGTCGCCCCAGTAGGACTCGTTGCGCACGAACCGGATGAACTGTCCCGGCTCCCACTCGACGGCCTGGTACGGGCCGGTCCCCACGACCGGGGGCTCGTTGCGGAAGAACCCGTCGGCGGTGTCGTCGCCGATCTGCGCGATGGTGTACTGCTCCCAGATGTGCTTGGGCAGGATCGGCACGTACGCCTGGGTCAGGAGCGTGGTCGGGAACTCGGTCGTGACCACGAGCGTGAGTGGATCGGGCGCGGTGACGGTCGAGATGCCGGCGTTGGTCAGGTACGGCTCCAGGTAGCCCGAGCCGAGGTATCCGCGCTCGGATGCCACGCCGTCGAGGACGAGCTGGTAGGTGTACCGCGCGTCCTCCGACGTCGCGGGCGTCCCGTCCGACCACGTCATGCCGGGCCGGATCTTGAATGTATGCGTCATCCCGTCAGCCGACGACGACCACGACTCCGCGAACCCGGGAACGGGCTCCAGGTTCTGGCCGAACCCCACGAGCAGGTCGTAGTTGAGGGTGAAGACCTCGTAGTCGACCACGAGGATCGACGACCAAGGATTGAGGACCTGGACGTCCTGGTCCGTACCGACCCGGATGACGTTGACGGTCTGCGCCGTGGTGGGCACCGCGGCCGGGAGCAGCAGCGCCGCGACCAGACCGACGACGGCAAGGACCCGACCCATCCGGGCGCGCAGGGGCAATCGCATCGACGTCTCCTCCAGCGCGGCCCGTGGCCTCCTCGAGCCGCCAGCGATCCCCGCCTTGGGACTCGTCCCGTCCCGGCTGAGAGGCGGTACGTTGGCACACGCCGGGGAGGCATGCAAACCCGCGGCCCGTACCGCGCGTCAGCCGCTACACCATCCAGCTGGTCGCCGGCGCCTCCTCGAGCAGGATCGGCCGGTCGATGCGGAACCCGGTCAGGTCCGGCGCCGACGGCGTCACGCCGTCGAGGGCCAGCTCGGCCAGGATCCGGCCGAGCACCGACGCGTACTTGAACCCGTGGGCGGCGCCCAGACCGACCAGCACGCCGGGCGCGTCGGGCAGGCGATCGATGACGAAGTCGCGATCCGGGGTCAACGTGTAGAGGCAGGTCCTGGTCAGGATCGGCGGCCCGAGCGCGCCCGGCAGATGCCGCTCGAGGAAGACCCGGACGCGCTCGAACGCGGCATCGTCACGGTCGAACGTCCGCGTGTCGGGGGTGGTCGGCTCGCCGCCGCAGTCCTGGGCGGCCTTGGGTCCCGCCTCGCCGTAGGTGGGGAAACCGTAGAAGGACGGGTCGTCCATCCAGATCCAGACCGGGAACCGCTCGGGCGCGAACGCAGCGGGATCGGGGCAGGCGAAGTACGTCACCTGCTCCTTGGTCACGGTCAGCGGCAACCGCCGGTCGAACGCGGCGAGCAGCTCGTTGGTCCAGGCGTCCGCCGTGACGATGACGCGGCCGGCGGCATGGGTCATGCCTCCAGCGTCCACCTCGTACGCACCACCGGCCTCCCGGATCGCCGTCACCCGCGTCCGGTCGAGCAGCGTCGCGCCGCGCGCCGTCGCGAGCCGCCGGTGCGCCGCGTTGCCGCGGTACGGGTCGGCGAGGCCGCCCTGCGCCTGCCACATCGCCGTCACGTCGTCGGCGAGGCGCCATTGCGGCCAGCGACGCATCACTTCCCGGGCGTCGAGCAGCTCGAACGGCACGCCCTCGCTCGCGAGGCTGCCGGTGTAGTCGTCGATGGCGATCGCGGGGTCAGCGGGCCAGAGGTCGAGACCGCCCGTGACCGTCACGATGCGGTCGCCGGTCTCGCCCTCCAGCTCCGCCCACGTCGCGTAGGCGCGGCGGGCGAGCCGGACGTAGTCGGGACGGTGGTACGAGAGCCGGATGATCCGGCTGTGGTCGGCGGAGGCACCGTTCGCGTGACCGAGCTCGAAGCGCTCGAGCCCGAGCACGCGGACGCCGGGCCGGGCCGATGCCCAGCACGCCGCCGCCGATCCGAGGGCGCCTAGGCCCACGACGATGACGTCC
>Ga0209108_10002715_pt1 | contig 10090 bp, 10 predicted proteins | sample Rifsed10ft1_FD_184003 | JGI IMG/M metagenome (GOLD analysis project Ga0209108, IMG submission 184003) | Soil microbial communities from Rifle, Colorado, USA - sediment 10ft 1 (version 2) | ecosystem: Environmental > Terrestrial > Deep subsurface > Rock core/Sediment | place: Rifle, Colorado...
GATTGTAGATCGTATGAAAAAGATAAAGATGTACAGGGAAGGCACAACCAAACGAGAAAACCAAGTAAAGACTACATTTGAAAATCTTTCAAAAAAAGTCAAACTTCTGATAAAATAAAGCGGGTCTGGTGGGATATTGCGCCCATCTTGGGCTAATATTCGACCCGCTTTGTGTAATCTGCCAAGAACAATATCACTATTAGAACCATTTCCGAGCTTGGTAGATTCGCAATGAAACCAACATTAGAACAATCTTGTATTGTAACTTAATGGTTAAAATTTTGTGAACCATCATTGATTATTGATAGGGTTCCGAACGGTTCCCTCCCTGATTAGCTATTTTTATTTTATGGATTTAGACTGCAACTAAGTTATCATTTTCATAGTTTCCTATAACATTTAATACAATATTGACCTATTTCATAAACATAAAGTAGTTTTTTACATTTTTGACACCTTCTTTCCATACGAGTTTTATCATAACCATAAGGCATATTTGCTGATTGTTCAGGTGCCTATTATTTAGAATTTTTTATTCAAAATTAAATTTGATAGGAATGGTAATGGGTATAAAATTAATTCAGAAAAGATGTGTCCTTGTAATGTAGAACAACATGGATCTAGTTTTAGAATAATTTTGCCTGTTGTTTTTTGTCGTTTGGCTTGAATAACTTTTAAATCAATGAAATAATTAATATAGTCTCAAGAAAGGAATATCGCAGTGACTCCTAAAAGAAAAATATTTTCTTATTTCAACATTATTGGAGGGGTTGCTATTCTAGGTTTAATATTCATTTTACCTCAGGCATTTGCACAAAACGACTCTCCGGTTACTTCAAGCCTGGCAAAGCCTATTTTGGCTCTAGCAGCAGCAATTGCAATAGCCGGTGGATTGATAGGTACTGGAAGTGCACAACAAGGAATAGGTGCAGCTGGTATGGGCATAATAGCAGAGAAACCAGAGAAGTTTGGGCAGGTACTATTTTTCTTCGTAATACCGGAGACCCTTTGGATTATTGGATTCGTTCTAGGAATTATTCTATTACTTGATATACTCTAAGGAGAGGTACATTGAGCATAGATACTTTCCTACATGAAATAGAAAACAGAAAAAAAAAAGACATAGAAAGTCTTGACAAAGAATTAGCCGATAAAAAATCAACAACTGAAATAAAAAAAAACACAGCCATTAATGAGCTGCAAGAACATTATTCAACGGAAGCAAAAATAAAATCTGAGAGAGCTGCATCTAGAATAGTTGAAGCTGGAAAGCTAGAAGCAAAGAAGATCTTGTTTGATGCAATCAATAAAAATCTAGGTTCTACGTTAAATGTTATAAAACAAGATCTTAGTACCTATACCAAGACTTTAGAATATAAAAAAGTATTACAGAAAATGGTTGAAACTTCAAAAAAACAATTGGATAAAAAGATACTAATCCATTGTCGTGAAGAAGATAAAGCTGTTTTTACCAGTGAGGACATTGCTATTGGTTCTTCAATTCAAACCTTGGGTGGTATAATTGCAGAAAACAACGATGGTAAAAAGGAGATGGATCTAACATTTGAGGAATTGCTACGAACCCATGAAGATGAGATAAAGAATGCTATTTTGGAGAAGATAATGTAATGGGAGCATCTCCATATTCATCTTCTTTTGGTAGGTTACAATCAATATCAATAAATTTTCTTAAACCAGACTTTTTGGAAACTCTACTAAAAGCGAACGATGTAAGCGAAATGATTAAGCTTTTAGAATCAACTTGGTACAGTGAAGAGATTAAAAAAGCCGCTTCAGTCTATCAAGGCTCAGCGCTTTTAGAAGTAGTACTTAACCGTCACCTAGTTGAGATTAATAAAATTATTTTAGAAGCAGCACCATTTAATGGTAAAAATGCGGTTAGGGCTTATTTATCCAAGTGGGATCTTTACAATATTGAACTAATTCTTTCTTCTAAAATGATGGGACGCGCAATCACAGAAACCGAATCAATGTTGGTCTCTAGTCGTAATGTACCAGCAGGAATTGCAGCTGGCAACATTCCACATGATGATATTAAGATCATTCTTTCTGAATCAGGCGTTGAAGGCGTCGTAAATAAACTTGCAAAGTACGGCTATGGTGTAGAATTGATGAAACACCTAGATGAATTCCAAAAGACTGGTGATCTGGGACCAATGATGTCTGCCTTGCACGAATCCTACTATCAAAAGTTACTTGAGTCATTAAAATTCTTTCAGGGTGACGAAGGATCTATCAGAGAATTGATTCGTGCCGAGATAGATAAGAAAAATGTTCTAAACCTTATGAAGGCTAAAGAATCTGGCATCGAAAAAGAAATGGTAGCTAGGCATCTTGTTGAAGGTGGACAAATTTCCTCAAAGGAATTACTTGATATATATGAAGTAAAAGATGTTGCAGAAATTATAGGAAAAATAGATTCTAGATTCAAACTTACTGAGGCGCTGGAACTTTACAAGACTTCAAAAAGCTTGATTGATTTTGAAATATCCATTACACAGTTCATCAACACCACATATGTGAAGAAATTGAAAAATATTGCACTTTCTATTGGAACTATTTTTTATTTTATATTTAATGCAGAAAATGAGCATGACAATCTTAAAAGAATCACTTATGGAAAACGATACAACCTCTCAATAGATAAGATTAGGAAGACATTACTGATTTGAGTGAACAAATGTCAAAACAAAAAACCGATACAACTGGCAAACTGGCCATTGTAGGTGACCGTGAGCTTGTAATAGGCTATCGTCTAATTGGAATAGACGATACCTTTATTGTTGATGATGAAGACGCAAGCAAAAAAATTCAAAAACTCTATTCATCTAATGAATATGGTTTGATTATCGCAAGTAATTCAGTACGAGCTAAACTTCCCTCAAAATTTTTGTCAGAGATTGAGGAATCAATTGAGCCATTGGTATTATTTATGCCATCTCAAAAAGAAACCACTGAAGAAGACGAAGAATCAATTGCTTCTTTGGCAAAACGTGTACTCGGAATAAATATTGAGATGAGTTGATGATAGTATGGTAGACGCTACAATTTCAAGAATTTCTGGTCCTGTTGTGGTAGCTAAAGGTATTGGAGAAGCACAGATGTTTGATGTTGTCCGTATAGGTGAAATGGGTCTTGTAGGTGAGATCATTCGCCTAGAAGGAAATACTGCACAGATTCAAGTTTACGAAGATACTACAGGTCTAAGGCCTGGAGAAAAAATAGTAAACACAAAAAAACCACTTTCTATGCAGCTTGGACCTGGACTACTAACATCAATTTATGATGGCATTCAAAGACCTTTGGATATTTTAAGAAAAGAAAGCGGAGACTTTATCAGCAGAGGAAAAATTATTCCCGCACTAGATCAAAAGAAAAAATGGGATTTTGTACCAGTTAAGAAAAAAGGTGACGAAGTTGCACCTGGTGAAATCATTGGAGAGGTTCAGGAAACCCCACTGATCAAACACAAAATTATGATTCCACATAATGTTTCTGGTAAACTTGTAGACATTTCTGAAGGACAATATACCGTTAACGATAATGTAGCGGCTGTAAAAGATAGTAAAACAACTGATATTGGGTTGTCAAGCTGGTGGACGGTTCGAACTCCCAGACCTGTTCTTAGAAAACTACCTCCAGAAGAGCCTTTGATTACAGGCCAACGTGTTCTGGATACATTTTTCCCAGTTGCCAAAGGAGGAACAGCTGCAATTCCTGGTCCATTCGGAAGTGGGAAAACAGTAACCCAACAACAACTTGCCAAGTGGGCCGATAGTGAGGTAATAGTGTACGTTGGGTGTGGAGAAAGAGGAAATGAAATGTGTGAGGTTCTCACTTCATTTCCAAAATTAGAAGATCCAAAATCAAAACGACCTCTTATGGAACGCACTATCCTAGTTGCTAATACTTCCAATATGCCAGTAGCTGCACGTGAAGCAAGTATCTACACTGGAATTACAATGGGCGAATATTATCGTGATATGGGATATGGGGTAGCACTTATGGCAGACAGTACTTCCAGATGGGCCGAAGCGCTAAGAGAAATATCTGGAAGATTAGAAGAGATGCCTGGTGAGGAGGGATATCCTGCATACCTTGGCAGAAGGCTTGCAGAATTTTACGAAAGGGGAGGAAAATGTATTGTTATTTCCCCAGAAGAGCGTCAAGGATCTCTCTCTATAGTTGGTGCAGTTTCTCCACCCGGTGGAGACTTTTCCGAACCAGTTTCACAAAACACATTGAGGGTAACACGTGTGTTCTGGGCACTTGACGCAAGTTTAGCATCACGAAGGCATTTTCCCTCTATCAACTGGCTGACTAGTTATTCTCTATATGTTGATGATATGGCAGATTGGTACAAATCTAATGTTTCTAAGGACTGGATTGAACATAGAAAAGAAGCATTAGAAATTTTACAGAGAGAAGCAGAATTGCAAGAAATTGTCCAATTGGTTGGATATGATGCACTGCCAGAACCAGAAAAAGGCGTTTTGGATACTGCTCGTTCAATCCGCGAAGACTACTTACAACAAAGTGCATATGATGAAGTTGATACCTATACCTCAATTAAGAAACAACACCACATGTTATCTGTCATTTTAGAATTTGGTAGAATGGAGGCAGCCACAATAAAGAAAGGAATACTTGCTACGAAGATTAGTGAACTTGAGGTAAGATCAATGATATCAAAAATGAAATGGACAAAAGAAGAACAACTGGAACAGCTAATCAGTGAGATCAAAACTAAAATGAAGCAACAAATTGACAACCTATCACAAGAGGTACCTAACTAATGCCAGAAGTTTCATACAAGACACTTGCAAAAATTGCTGGACCGCTAATATTTGTTGAAGGAGTTGATGACGCAGCATATGGTGAAATGGTTGAGATAAAATTAGTAAATGGAGAAAGACGCCAAGGACAAGTTCTTGATACTCGACAAGGCTTAGCTGTAGTCCAAGTTTTTGGTCAAACACTTGGACTAAATATTACTGGTACTTCCACAAAATTCCTAGGAGAAACAGCTACATTATCGGTTTCTGATGAAATGCTTGGAAGAGTTTTTGATGGACTTGGACATCCTAAAGATAATGGTCCAAAGATTGTATCAAAACAAAAGTTTGATCTTGTAGGTTCTGGTATTAATCCATATTCAAGAGAAGAACCATCCGAATTTATTCAGACAGGAATGTCAAATATTGATGGGATGAACACATTGGTACGTGGCCAGAAACTACCAATAATGTCTGCCTCTGGTCTTCCACATAACTTGCTTGCATCACAAATTGCAAGACAGGCAAAGGTTCTTGGCAAAGAAGAAAACTTCTCTGTTGTTTTTGCTGCAATAGGCATTACTAGTGAGGAAGCAAACTTTTTCATAAAACAATTTGAAGAAAGTGGAGCATTAGAAAGGACGGTTTTGTTTCTAAATCTCTCGTCTGATCCTTCAATGGAGCGTATACTTACCCCAAGACTAGCATTAACAACTGCTGAATTTCTTGCATATGAGCGAGAAATGCATGTTCTTGTTATTATGACAGATATGACAAATTACTGTGAAGCGTTAAGAGAGATCTCTGCGGCACGTGAAGAAGTCCCAGGAAGAAGAGGATATCCTGGTTACATGTACACAGATTTGGCTTCGATTTATGAACGAGCTGGAAAAATAAAAGGCAGAAAAGGTTCAGTAACTCAGATACCAATTCTTACCATGCCAGCTGATGATATCACACATCCAATTCCTGATCTAACTGGTTATATCACAGAAGGACAGATAGTTATGAGTAGAGACTTGCATAGAGCAAACATTCAACCACCAGTTGATGTTTTAACGAGTTTATCACGTCTAATGAACCAAGGAATTGGTGCTGGACGTACAAGAGAAGATCACAGAAATCTTACGGATCAACTTTATTCAGTATATGCTCAGGGTAAGGATGCTAGAGCGCTATCTGCAATAGTGGGGGAAGGTGCCCTAAGCGATTTGGATAGGAAATTCCTTGATGTGGCAAATAATTTCGAAAAAAAGTTTGTTAACCAAGGAATAGATGAGAATCGTCCAATAGAACAGACTCTGTCGATTGGTTGGGAACTACTAAGTGGACTTTCAGAATCAGACCTAACTCGCATTAAACCAGAACTAATATCAAAATATTTCAAGGCTGATACCCAATGGTGGAAAAAGAAACATGATGCAAGGTGATTTAAACGCCAATTAGCAATGATATACGTCCAACACGTATTGAATACATCCGTGCAAAAAATCGAATCAAAATTGCAAAAAAAGGACTAAGACTTCTAAAGCTCAAACGTCAAGCATTGATTTTAGAATTTTTCAGTATAAGTAAAGCCTCTTCTAGATTGAGAAGCGAATTACGATCTGAACTAATCAAGGGTTATCAAAGCATTAGAATGGCAGAAATGTTAGATGGCGAAATGAGGCTAGAAAACGAGGCAATGAAAATTCCACAACTAAAAAAATTGTTCATAACGCCAAAAAATATTATGGGAGTTAAAATCCCAAGATTAGAGGGCGGAACAAGAGAACAAGCCCTTACAGAATATTTGTTAGAAATCCCAGTTTCCATCAGCGAAGCTATGAAAGCATTTCAAGAACTTCATAAAATTGTATTAGATGTTGCAGAAAAAGAAACGACTTTACGAAAACTTCTCTATGAAATAGATAAAACAAAACGTAAGGCCAACGCAATTGAAAATGTCTTCATTCCAAGATTAGAATCCGCCGTTTCATTTATCATATTAAGATTGGAGGAAATCGAACGCGATACATTTGCCATGTTAAAGACTGTAAAGCGAAAGATGGGTGAGAGAGATGAGCAGATTAAAAAGGAGGCGCAAATAGTTGCAACATAATTTTAAAAATCCTCAACAAAAAAAATTCTACTTCATAAAACGAGTAACTATGATAGGTAACATCGTCATCGCAATTATCGCCATCTTGTATTTGACTAAAGAATTCCTAGGTGCGTGATTATCTCGTCTTCGCAAGAACAATACATTAGCTCTCTCAAGAAGATCAAAGAAGTTGAGGAAAAGGTTCAGAAAGAAATCGAAAATCACAAAAAGGAGGTTTATGAAAAAATTATTCAATTAGATGCCGATCTAGAAAAAGCTATAGCATCAGCTAACGCTGAAGGTGAAAAGCTTGTCGAGTCAAGTATAGAACAATCAAGAAAAAAAGCTATTGCAGAAACAGAGAAAATAATTGAAGATGCAAAGACCAAAGCTGAAAACATTTCTTCTCAAGTTACTGCACATAATGCTAAAGAGATCATAGATATTTTGCTAAAAGGAGTAGAATAATGGTATTAAAGCCTGTTCAGATGTCTCGAATATCTATTCTAGGTTTAAGAAAATACAGGCAACCTGCAATTTCTGTATTACATGACTTGAAAGTTTTGCAACTAGAACCATTATCCAAAGATGTTTCTGCATTATTAAGAAACGAGCATGATGGGGAATTAACTAGAAAGGTTTCAGATCAACTTTTACGAGTAAGAGCATTATTAACAACTCTTCCAGTAACTCCCTTAACGGTTTGTCACCGTTTTACTTCAACAGACGAACTTTTGGAAATGGCTAGTTCAATTGAAATTGACGATAAAGTTTCAACTTTTGAAAAAGAAATAGAATTACTACTAACAGAAATAAAAAACACAGAGAACAATATCAAGCTGGTAGAGGAATTTGTTTTTTTTCCTGAAGATTTGAAAATTCTTCAGTTATCATCGGCAAATTCCTATTTTGGTAGAATTACATCAGAAAAGCTCAAAGAATTTAAGAAGGTATTGCAGGAATATGAAAAAGATATTTTTCTTTATTCAAAGGAAGGAAAAGATGTAACACATCTTGTACTTGTAGTTTTTCGAACTTTCCCATTCGACGCTTTTGCCAATCTTATTAGCACACATGATGTCAAAATAGAAGCAGTACCAAATCTTAAAGGATCACCAACTGAAATAATTAAAAACCAAAAAAGTAATCTCGAAAATCTACAACAAAAACTGAAACATGTTAATGAAGAGCTAACTAAAATTTCAGAAAAACATTTTGCGAATTTAGTTGCAATAGAAGAACAGTTAACGATTGAAAACAAAAAACTCGAAGTCATTTCTAATCTAGGGGTAACAGATGATGCCTTTGCACTAGAAGGCTGGGTTCCAAAGTCAAAAATGAAAGAAGTAGAAGCAACTTTGCAAAAATTCACTGAAGGAACTTACATATACGAATTAGAGACAGATGAGGAACCACCTACCTTAATGAACAATCCCAAAAGGTTCAGATTGTTTGAACCTTTCATAAGGTTCTATTCACTGCCAGTTGGCAAAGAATTTGATCCTACAATCATTTTCGGCTTGATTTTTCCAGTATTTTATGGATTAATGATTGGGGATACTGGTTATGGTCTACTAATACTTCTTGTTTGCTTGTGGGTTATCAGACGTGTAGAGGGAGGAAAACGTAATCTAAACATAATGCCAAGACAACTACGAAGTTTTGCACTGTTGATATTAAAAAAAAGACAGATGGTAAAATTGGCAAAGGCGATGATTCCTGGTTGTATCATTGGTATAATTTTGGGATTTATCTTTGATTTGCATTTTGGATTCCACCTTAATGGTTACATATTTGATTATCTGGCCAGTGTTGGAGTTACTGGCCTTCCTGAACCTGGGGAGGTATTAAACCGACCTGCACAAGCATTTCTAGATCCAATTGACAGGGCAGGAACTCTTTTGCTGTATGCTGGTTACATTGGCATTGGAATGGTATCATTTGGTCTTATTCTAGGAATACTAAACTGCCTAAGAGAAGGCGAAAAAAAAGAGGCTATCGCCAAAGTTGGCTGGCTAGCATTTGGTTGGGGAGTTGTTCTTGTCGGACTAGCTCTAATACATGGAGACGCCCTCAATCCAACTTGGCCAAGACTTGTTGAAGTCAATCCGGTTGCATTTTTGTACTATGGATTACTTTTTGGAGGAATTGGATTAATGTTCGTTGGAGAAGGTACCAGAGCAATGATGGAATTGGCATCTATTGTAAGCCACATACTTTCGTATACAAGACTGATTGGGATATTGTTGGCATCAGTCATCCTTGCACATACCATAGATTTCATTTTCTTAAAAGCGCTACACATTTCAATCCCATTTATCATTCTTGGTACATTCATACTGATTGTAGGTCATTTGTTCAATACTATAATTGGAGTCTTCGAACCAGGTATTCAGGGGGCTAGGTTGATTTACGTTGAATTCTTCTCCAAATTTTACCATGGAAACGGAAGAGCCTTCAAGCCTTTTGGCAGTACTAGAAGGGTTACACTGGAACAATATGAACCAGAACAAAGTGTGATTCTGCCACAAGAAAATATTGCTGAACCAAAAATAAAGACCAAGTTAAAAAAATAATCCTAAAAACTAAACCTAGTATGTAACTTACGTTAATTCCAGTAGTAACTAACAAAAATACTACCACCTGAACAAGGGATGATAATTCTTAATAATTACTTATACATAATAAAAAAACCCATGGATTACAATAAGTTCTGTGACGAGGTTCTCAAGATTAATCCAAAGGTGAGATTTGCCGGAGTCTACACCACGGCAAATGGGAACGTCTATTATAAGATGCAAAAAGGAATTCAAAAAATATTTTCCGATGAGCAAACTAAAGATTCTCTAGTACACGGATATATGAGATGGAAGAGTCGTTTAAAGGCTTCAGATCTAATCGGGATACCAATTTACACCATGACAAAATATCCTAAAGTCAATCGTATTACATTGCCTTGTGGAAGTAATGCCCTAATTATGATAAGTACCCAACCCGACTTCGAACCCAGTGTGATAATTGACGATGTTTGCAACCTACGAAAACAATACCTTGACCCTGAAGGGTATCAACCGCCTGCTCACCAAATAAATTTCTAGAGAAAAACAAAATACTGTCCCATTAAAGGAGGCGGGTCTGGTGGGATTTGGACCCACGACAACCGGATTAAAAGTCCGGTGCGCTACCTGGCTGCGCCACAGACCCCTTGCCA
>Ga0209108_10002716_pt1 | contig 10089 bp, 8 predicted proteins | sample Rifsed10ft1_FD_184003 | JGI IMG/M metagenome (GOLD analysis project Ga0209108, IMG submission 184003) | Soil microbial communities from Rifle, Colorado, USA - sediment 10ft 1 (version 2) | ecosystem: Environmental > Terrestrial > Deep subsurface > Rock core/Sediment | place: Rifle, Colorado...
AAAGAAAAGGTCAGAAATGGATTGATTACAAAAATGAAAAAGCATTAATCACAACCAATAAGAATTTTGGTAAGAATTTATTATACTCTCACAAAAATCATTAAACAATAAAAAATTCCATTATATTAAATAGACTACCCCAAAAAGTCAGACAATATTTGGGGGCAGTCTAAACTATACGGGTTTTTTGCATTCCTATTTTTTAATCCATATTAATAAACAACCTTTTTTGTAACCGTTTGTCCATTTTGCAATATAATTTTAACTACCAAAGCTTGGTGATTCGATACCAAATTAGAAATAAGAAATTCAGTCGTATTAACATTCATTTTTTGATAAATTGGTCTTTCCAGTAAATCATAAACCTGAACTTTATCAATTATTTCAACCGAAGAATTTATTTTTATTTGTTTATTTTTATTAGAAACCAAAACTGTATTGCGTAATGCATCAAAATTATTAGTTCCAAAAGTTTTATTAGCATTTATAAATCGCAATACAAAACGATTATTGAAAGTACCTGCTTCTGAACTAAAAGTATAATGACTAACTTTCAAATTTTTTATCGACTTAGTAATTTTGTCTTCAAGAAATATTTCCTGAGTGGCTAACAATCCATCTGTTTGAGCAATTGCAATAGTAAAATCCCCTGCAATAGTAGTTTTGTACCCTAAAGGAACCTCGTCAGTTTCATCAAATGGCAAAGCTCTACCTTGAATTACCAGATTTTTATCTTGGTTGACACTGTAAAAATCTACAAACTGATTTCCGTCAAAAGTTTCCCCATCATACCCATTATCATATTCATCTGTCGCTCCGGTAATATAACCTACTAAAGTTTGTTTGAAAGCGCCTTGACTATTAAACAAATTGAGCCATACTCTATCCTTTTCGATAGAGCTGGTCGCTTTGGATTTTGCATCACTAAGTTTAAAAAATTGAGAATTATCCAATACCGTTCCTGTAGTACTTAATCTCATATTATTATTAAAAGTAACAGTTCCTCCGGGCTTAACCCTTGCGAAAAAAGCTTGTCCTGAAGCAATTTTCCCGTTTGGAACACTGTTATTTATGTCCGAAGCCGCTGTACCAATTCCCGCAGCTGCTCCACCCGTTAAGTTATACGTAGCATAATCATCCGAAGTATAAGCATATACTCCCGACCCAAGATTTGTAGTACCAACACCTATATTGGTGTTATGTGTCCAAAAATATAACGTCCCTTCTAATGCTGTAGCCATATTTGCTTTTAAAAACAAATCTGCATCGAGAGCTGAAGGATAGGGATTCCCTAAAAGGGCCGATGCCTCCAATTCTATTGTTGTTGTAGGTATCGCAACAGTAACAACTCCATTATTTGGAACTCCTTTAAAAGGCGCTTGATAAAAATTTGGTGGAGCCGGAGCAACATAAGTCTGAGGTCCTCGAATGATATAACCAACCCCCGGTATCATGGTGGTATTTGGATCTTCTTGTTGCCAATCATTAACAGTAAGGTTAAAAGAGTAAAACTTATCTAAAGATGTATTTGGAGAAACATCAATTAATTTTTGAGGAGAAACAGGAGAACTCCAATATGTATAATCAAAATTATCTATTGGTGTAGAAGTAAGGCGTTCATATGTTATACTTCCCGTATTAATAGTTGTTCCTGTATTGGTTTGAATTAAACTCGAGTTATTTTGGAATATTACTGATCCTCCAGATACTGTAAGTTCATTAACTAATGACAAAGTATGGCCTGATCTGATAACAACGGCTCCTGAATTTACCTGACAAGAACAGCCGGTTAAGTCACCAGTCGAAAGATAATTTCCATTAAAAACTATTTTATCAATGCTTTTAGGGGCACTCGGCGACCATGCAATTCCATTCCAGGTTGACACAACTGGTCCAGTCACAACACAATTGGTAACCGAGGAAATGCAGTTTTTTATATTTTTTATGATGATTTTATATGTTCCAGCAACTAAACCTGATTTGACATTACTAGCTTGGTAATTCGCACCATCGTCAAAACTATAAGTATCGGTTAAACTCTGAACAGTTACATTTATAACTCCTGTAGAGGTTGAGCAGGTTGGTTGAGTTATTTCAGTTATGGGCGTTGTCAACAAAGGCAGAAAAGTTAATAATCGGTTTTTTGAAAAACTGCTCACACTACAATTTCCACCTGTTCGGCTATACACTACATCAACACGGTATTTAGCAGATTCTGCAGGAGTACCGTTAATTATATTCAAGGCAGCTGTTGTAGAACCTGAAAAATGAGGTCCATCAACTACATTATTCCAAGGTCCGGATACTGTTTGACTTTTCCATTGGTATGAAACAGGTCCATTTGAGGGATTTGAAATTGCAACATTATAAGAATAATTAGCCCCATAACAAAGCGTTACATTTACTATTGATTGAGAAGGTGTAAGCGGCGGTGACGTTATATCCGTTATTTCATTTACTGCAAGTTGAGCAGCTATAGACGTTACGCTACAAGTACCATTGGAAACAACAACTTGATATTGGGTTCCATTTGGAGAAAGTGATGACCCCACATTCTCAAGTTTTATTTCACCTGGAGTTGGATATGTAACGTTAGTTTCAGAGGGAATAGCGGCAAAACTAACATCTGAAGGTCTTTTACGTTGCCAAGTATAGGTCAACGTCCCAGTTCCACTTGCTACTGCTTTAAAAGTAACAAAACTTCCCTCACAATCCAATTGATTAACTGGCTGATTTGTAATAGCAGGTGACGATTTAACTGTTAGAAAACCATAGTTCCCATTTTCAGTGCAACCTGAGTCTGTAATTCTAGCCCTAAATTTATAATTATTCATCGATGCTGTGATGTTGCTGACTGCAAGATTTGTACTGTTCACACCTGAATAAAAAGCATTATCTATCAAATCACTCCAACCTGATCCCATATTAATCTCCCATTGATATGAAGGTGAAGTTCCAGATGTTGTAGCAGTAAACAGTATCATACCTCCTACACATTCAGTAGCATTGGTTGTCCCACTAATAGTAAAAGGACAATCACTGCCATAAATTACGGCATTCACCAAAGCTAACAAAACTTCTTCGGATGATGATATTTGAGTCCCAGGATTAACATTATTATCAATTGATGTTGGAGTAATAGTAACTGTTGCATTAGGATTAACTGAATAAATTTGATTTGCACCGTCACCTCCTGTTGTATCAAACGAACCAATAATATTACCTCCAACAACAACATTACCTTGTTTCTGCAATGCAGATGTAGAAGAGCTTATCAAGTCACCTGTTATCACTACATTACTTTTCCAAAAATCCGTAAATCCATTGTTTATATAATTACCATAAACTACTAGCGTCGCTAAATCACTACCCGAACCCATAGTAAAACTCCCTTCGACATTAACTGTAAAATCACCTGAAACCAAATCACTTCCTACTGTAAGTAATTTAGCATTATTAACACTTAAAGATCCAGATAAACTAATGCTTTTAGCTTTTGAATTTGCAATTATTTGAACAGTTTTTCCAGATGGTATAACTACCTCATCATTAGATGTTGGGATCCCTACAGGAGACCAATTTGCCGCTGTGTTCCAATCTCCATTTGCAGGCCCGCTATATGTCTTCATTGCACCAAAACCGACAACATGAGTCAAGACAATAAAAAGAGTGAAAAGTAATTTTTTAACCATGTTTCATATTTATTTTTTATTATAAAAGTAATTTTGACATTTTCTCCAACGGAGAAAAAACTTACAATAAAATTTAAAATAAAAAAAACAATATCAGAAAACATAATAAAACCGACAACAAGCATATTTATCCGATAAATACCTCTTTTTCATTATATTAACAGTCTATAATTCCAAAATAACATACTGTCTTCCCAGCTGGAACCTCAAAAAAAAATTGTCGTAGAACCTCAGCTAGCACCATTTTGCAAGGGATACAATAATCTTCCTGACAAATAATAAACCTGAACTTTACAAATCATTTCAACTAATGAAATTATATTGATTTGCTTGTACCAAAATTGTATTTTTATTTTTTTAACTTATATCCCCAAGGGTTTTATAGGTATAATTCGGTACCCAAAAACTATATGTAGACTCTTTCAAATTGTGGATAACACTTAAGAGTTTATCTTCAAGAAAGACTTCATTATCATTTGTATTAAATACCCCTTCTTGGTGAAATCATTTATTTATGTTACTCTAAGCAAAATAAAAAATATTTCTAACCCCACTATTAAATCGTCAACGTTATAATACCGATTTTAAGTCATTTGATAATCAATTTTTGTTAAAAAAATGAGATTAACCACTAAAAACTTATTTAAGATAATTACAATCGTTTTCAACACTAAATCTCTCTTTAACAAATTATAAATTCTTAAATTTCAAACTTTAAAAATCGACGATGAAAGAAGTTTATTCTGTAAAAGAAGCTATACATAAGATTGAGCATTTTTGCGCTTATCAAGAACGCTGTCATGAAGAAGTAGTGCAAAAATTACGAAGCATGAAAATGGATTCCGAAGAAATTGACAGCATTATGGTTCATCTTATCGGTGATAATTTTCTTAATGAAGAACGTTTTGCGTGCAGTTTCGCCAGAGGAAAGCATCGTATCAAACATTGGGGCAAAATCAGAATTGTAAATGAATTAAAGTCAAAAAAAATAACACAAACTCTTATCAATATTGCATTAAAGGAAATATCCCCTGAAGAATATGCAACAACTTTTCACGCATTGGCAGAAAGACATTGGGAATCCGTACGAGAAACCAATTTGATGAAAAAACGGAAGAAATTCTGTGATTATATGCTTCGCAGAGGATTTGAAAGCAATTTGATTTTTGAAAAAGTAAAAGAATTGGAGAACTAAATAGCAATAAAAACACCTATAAACTCAACAATACACTCACCGCGTTTCCACCAAAACCAACGGCATTAATTAATACTTTTCTAATCGGTCTTGTCTGTAATTGCGCTTCCGCAAAAGGGACTCCGACGAACCTATTGTGTTGCATCATCATTATAGCGAGCTCCATACTTAGTATCCCTGAAGCTCCAAAAGTGTGTCCAATTTTCCATTTATTGGTAGTCAACAAAGGGAGTCTTTCACCAAAAACTTTCTCGATAGCTCTGTATTCAGTCAAATCGCCTTTTATAGTTCCCGGAGCATGCATAACAATTGCATCTACTTCAGAAACATCTGTGTTTTGCAACGCCATATTCATGGATTTTTGGAAACAAGTCGCTTCCGCAGAAATAGAAATATTATGTTCCAGAATTTCCGTAGCATAACCAATTCCTTCAATATACGCCAGTGCGTTTTCTTTTTTCCCTATTTCGAGACAACACACGCCGGCACCTTCGCCAAGAATCATGGTGCTTTGTTTTTTTTCTAAATCAAGAGCGCGATTGGGATAATCTTCGTTACTATTCGAATAAATTTTCAGCGCCCGCATTTGGGCAATTGTAAAATCAGTTAATGGTGCTTCACTTCCACCAACCATAAATTTATCAGCCATTCCAGCCCTTAGCCAAGCCACACCATTTAAAACTGCATGCAAAGCTGTCGAACAAGTAATAGAATGCGAAATTTCAGGGCCTGAACTTTGCAAATCATGACTCACCCAAGAAGAAATATTCCCCAGCGTTGTTGTAGGAGAAGCCAATGTATGCGCTTTTCCCGTTTCTAAATAGTCGCGATAATGCTTTTCGAACAAATCAGTGGCACCGCGAGACGAACCAATATTGATTCCAAAAACATCATTTGATGTCCAACCAGCATTTTGCATCGCACTTCTTGAAGCCGCCATAGCATACAAAACTGATCTATCTAAGGATTTATACTTATTGTCTGATTGCTTTAAGTCTTCAACTATTTGCTTTGAATCCGCATCAAGTACTGCGACAAGTGTTTTTTTATGGTCTAAATCACTCTCGGTGAAACAATGATTAACACTAAGATATTTTTCCCAAATCACTTTTGGGTCATTGCCTAAAGGCGAAATCGAAGTTAAAGCCGTTATAGATATTGTTTTAGACAAAATACTACTATTATTTGACCGTAAAGGTCGCAAAGTTTTTTGCAAAGTTCACGAAGATTTGAAAATTTATACCTTCAAAAGATGACTTTATTGTTATAAATTTAAACAATTTCTAACGCCTTTTCAACCACCTGATACACTTTTTGTAATTGTTCATCCGTAATGATATAAGGCGGCAAAATGTACACAATATTACCAACAGGACGCAGAATCACTCCGTTTTCGATAAAAAAATCATAGAGTTTGTTGCGTAAAGTTCCGTAATAACTGGCTGAACTTTCTGTTTTTATTTCTAAAGCAAAAATGACTCCCAGCACACGAGTTGCAGTTACTTTTGGATGGTTTTTTATATGTTCTTGAAAGTCCAAATGTTGCTGATTGACACGAATGATATTCGCTTGCATTTCAATGGTTTGCAACAATTCTAAACTAGCCAAGGCCGCCGCACAACCTGTAGGATTTGCTGTGAAAGTATGGCCATGAAACAACGCTTTATTAATATCGTCATCATAAAAAGCGTCGAATAAATCCTGCGTAAAAGTAGTGATTGCCATAGGAATAGTTCCTCCGGTCAACGCTTTGGAGAGACACATCATATCTGGTTTCTCAACCAAATAATCCATTGCAAACGTTTTTCCGGTTTTTCCAAAGCCCGTCATCACTTCATCCGCAATGGTTAAAACATTATTCTCTTGACAAATTCGCATCAATATATCTAACGATTCCGGTTCATAGATCACCATTCCTGCTGCTCCTTGAACTAATGGCTCAAAAATAAAACCCGCACAATTGTTGTTTTCTATAGCCGATTGTAACACATTGTAACTTTCTTGCTCCATTCCTTTAACCGGAACTGGAATCCGCACCACATCAATAAACATTCCTTCGAAAGCTTGGGTGTAGAAAGAAATCCCGCTTGCTGCCATTGCTGCAAAAGTGTCGCCGTGAAAAGCATTTTCGAAAGCAATTATCGTAGTTCTCTTTTCTCCTCTATTGAAAAAATACTGCAATGCGACTTTAATCGCGACTTCAACAGCCGTAGAACCATTGTCCGAAAAGAATATTTTTTGTTGGTTTTTTGGTAAAATTTCCATCAATTTCTCTGCTACCAAAATAGCGGGTTCATGTGTAAATCCACCAAACAATACATGTTCTAATGTCGTGAGTTGTTTGTAAATGGCATCTGCTATAAAGGTGTTCGAATGTCCGTAAGGATTGACCCACCACGAAGCGATTGCATCAATATATTCTTTGTCATTTTCATCCCAAAGCAATGCGCCTTTACCTTTTTTAATGGCAATGGGAAGTGCTGCAGTTTTGTGTTGTGTATATGGATGCCAAAGATATTGGCGGTCTCTTTCTGTTAAATTCATTTTGCAAAGATAAAAGAAGCAAGCTACAAGAAGTGAGAAAAACACAAAAAACAAGTCTTGATTCTCTCTTCTTGATTCTTAATTTTTATAAACTCAATAACTGTTCTCGAAACAAATCAGCATATTCTTTGATGACATTTTTATCAAAATAGGGCTCTTGTTCTATTCGTCCAATGCATTTTAGTCCCTTTTTACTCAGAATTATTTCTTCAGTAGCTTTATTTTCATCACCCGAAAAAATAATTCCTGCAATTGCTATTTTTCTGTTTTGTAAGGCTTCAATGGTCAATAACGTATGATTGATACTTCCTAAATAATGTCTAGAAACCACAATAACTTTATAATCAGGCTGAATCAAATCAATAACGCAATCCTTTGAATTTAACGGAACGAAAACTCCTCCTGCACCTTCAACAACCAAATGATTTTCTGTTTTCGGTTCGATAATTTTCTTTAAATCAATGCTAATTCTGTCCAATTCAGCAGAAAGATGAGGACTTGCAGGTGTGTTCAAAGCATAACTATTGGGATGAATCACCGTTTTTTCATTAGATAAAAAACATTTGATTTTATGACTATCCGAATTTTCTAAGTCACCCGCTTGAATGGGTTTCCAATAATCAGCTTCTAAAGCTTCTGTTATAATGGCTGACGCAATGGTTTTGCCTACATCAGTTCCAATTCCTGTTATAAATAGTTTCATAAATTGAGTTTAATTGCAAAGTTCGCAAAGTATTCACTAAGTTCATCATGATTATAAAAACAAAAAAACAACCCCAAAGTTGCTTTTTATTTATTCTTCTTTTAGTTGATCTAATACTTTTCTAAGTTCTTTGGCATACTTTCCATAAAAATGATTCACCCACCATTCCAAAGACAACCCCATAGACAAAATGACAAATATCACAACTCCAAATAACGAAATTAAATGTGAATTACTGGTAAACAAATCAGAAGATTTTGGAAGTTGAAAATACAAAGTCCCTATCAAAAATAAGATTACAAATGGTGTTAAAGCGAACCCAAAAGTTTTATACAATTCCATATTCAATCTAATATCAAAATAGGTTTCATACAAACTGTCTTTCGTATTTAGTGTCGTTTTATTCAGTCGTTTATAAAAAAGGTACAACTTTACCAAATAATAAACGCAAACTGCCACAAAAATGCTGAAAAGCAGATAAAAAGGAGCAAAAGCATTTTCAGGAAATTCATATATGAGAGGAACGAAACCAATAAATACAATTGAAAGGATTTGATAAATAAATTCCTTTTTTAAGTTTTTTCTAATTTTATCCAACGGCAAATTTGCAGATTGCAATTTTTCTAAATTCGTTGGAAGCGCGACATTTTCTGATTTGTCATTGTTCCATGCTGATTGTATATCGTTAAAATCCATATCCTTGCTTTTCTATTATTTCTCTTAATTTATTTTTAGTTCTATTCAGTTTCACTCTTGCATTTCCCTCAGAAATACCCATGTTTTCAGCAATTTCCCTATGGGAATATCCTTCGAGCTGATAAAAAATCAATGCTTTTTCTATTTTGTCCAATTGATTAACTGCTGCATAAAAATGATTGATTTGAATTTCTTTCAGGTCTGAATCATCGTCAATCTCTCGAATGTTTTCGGATGAAATTTCATTTGTTGGCACTTTCCTTTTTTCTTTTTTAAAGAAAACTATAGCTGTATTTATCGCCACTCGATACATCCAAGTAGAAAACTGGCTTTCATTCCTAAAAGTGTCATACGATTTCCATAACTGACAGATAATCTCCTGAAACAAATCTTGTTGATCATCTCGATTATCCATGTACATTTTAGAAACCTTATGCAAAATTCCTTTGTGGACTTCTATTCGGGTTAAAAATTCCTGTTCTTTTGTATCCAAAATCTTTCTAATTCAATACCGGTTTGACAGAATAGCCTGCTTTTCTCAATAAATTAATCAACCCTTCTTCGCCCAATAAATGTGCCGCCCCTACAGCAAAAAAAATACTTTGGCTTTTCATTATATTTGGCATTTTTACAGCCCAATTTGTATTTCGAGCCTCTAACAGCCATTTTTTTGAATTCTCGTTCATTAACTTTGGAGTAGTAATCTCTTTATACAATTCCGGAAGGTTTTCTTTTACGTAATTCTGAACCATTTTTGTAGTTTCTTCCCCGCTTGTCTCTTTCAGCATCGCAATCATTTCATCATCAGAATACGCTTTATTCAAAAATTGTATTTGTGCCTCAATGGTCTCAAGTCCTCCAATACTCTTTTTTGACTCTTTGGCCAAGCCAATAAATTCCATTTCATAAAATTTTAAATTCTCACACCCGAAAGACTTCATAGAGATTAAACTAAGTACGGTCAACATGCTAAAACTATCGACTTGCTGAATTGTCATTCCGGTATTTTCTCGCAATATAATATCTAAATCCGTTAATTGTTTTGAAGTCAATTTTTTACTCAAAGGCTCGGTTCCCATTGCAGCTTTTTGCATGAAAGCCAACTCATTTGGATCAGACAAATCAATTTCGAGAAATAAACTTTCTGAAGCATTGAACGCTTTCTTTGTTTTTTCCGAAAGGAAATAATCATTTCCACAAATCATGTGTATGGTCCCGTATAAATAAGACAGTTTTGGCAATCCATTTCCTGAGACTTC
>Ga0209108_10002717_pt1 | contig 10089 bp, 8 predicted proteins | sample Rifsed10ft1_FD_184003 | JGI IMG/M metagenome (GOLD analysis project Ga0209108, IMG submission 184003) | Soil microbial communities from Rifle, Colorado, USA - sediment 10ft 1 (version 2) | ecosystem: Environmental > Terrestrial > Deep subsurface > Rock core/Sediment | place: Rifle, Colorado...
TGGTATCAGGTCCAGGGCGAGGGTGATCCGATCCTGCTCTTGCCCGGCCTCGGGCTCGACCACAACTACTTCATCCCCGCGTCGTTCTCTAAAATCATTCACCGCGCGATTGCGCATTCACAGTATGTCGAGATCGCAGGCGGCGGCCACATCCCGTTCATCGAAAAGCCGCAGGAGACCGCTCAGGCGGTGCTCGACTTCGTAATGCACATGCAGCCGCACGAAGCGAAGTCAACAACGTAACAGGAGTCCGGCATGAGACAAGCGCCATCCGACACCGCATCGATCGTCTTGTTGAGCGTAGCGCTTATCGCCGCCGGCGCGGCGTGCGCGCAAAACTATCCGACCCGGCCGGTACGCTTTGTCACGGCCGCGGTCGGCGGCGGCAACGATTTCGCCGCGCGCATGATCGCGACCGGACTGACCACGAGCCTCGGCCAGCAGGTGATCGTCGATAATCGGGGCGGATCGCATATCCCACAGTTGACGGTGTCCAAGGCAACGCCGGACGGCTACACGATCCTCGTGCAGAACAATACGGTCTGGGTCGCGCCGTTGCTTGAGAAGGTCGCGTACGATCATTTCACGGAGCTTGCTCCGATCACGCTGACGGCGCGCGCTCCGAACGTCCTCGTGGTGCATCCTTCGCTGCCCGTGAATTCGGTCAAGGAACTGATATCCGCCGCCAAGGCAGCCCCGGGCGACATCAACTATGCCTCGGGGGTTGTCGGTTCGTCGAATTACATCGCCGCCGAACTCTTCAAGGCGATGGCCGGCGTCAATCTCGTGCGTATCGGCTACAAAGGCTCCGGCCCCGCGTTGATCGACGTGATGGCCGGCCAGGTGAAGGTGATGTTCGCGACGACGACCTCGTCATGGGGGCACGTGAAGTCAGGCAGGCTGAAGGCATTGGCCATCACCAGCGCCGAGCCGTCCGCGCTGGCTCCGGGATTGCCGACCATCGCTGCTTCGGGCGTGCCGGGATACAAGTCGGAGTCGATCTACGGTGCCTGGGCGCCGGCCAAGACGCCTGCTGCGATTTTGAGCCGTTTGCATCAGGAAATCACCAAGGTGCTCACCGCGCCGCAGACCCGGGAGCGATTTTTCAACACAGGCGCCGAAGTGGTCGCCAGCACGCCCGAGGTGTTTGCGGCGGAAATCAAAGCCGAATCGGCGCGCCTCGACAAGGTCTTCAAGAGCGCCGGCATTCGCGCCAACTGACCCCTGACGTTATTCGAGCGCTCTCGTGCCTGCTCCCGGTGCGGCAAGTGCTTTTTTCGAGGCTTGACGATGAGCGCAACCTGTCCCCGTATCGCGATTCTCGGCATCCACCTGGAAAGCAATGCGTTCGCACCGGTAACGACCCGAGCGGATTTTCGGGCATCTTGTTACTTCGAAGGTGACGCAATGCTCGTCGAAGCGGCGAAGCGGGCACCGGCGATGCCCATGGAGATTCCGGGGTTCGTCGGCGCCATGAATGCCTCCGGGCCGTGGGAGCCCGTACCGATTCTGATCACCTCGGTTGAACCAGGCGGTCCGGCGGATCAAGCGTTCATCGACGAAGTGCTCGAACGCATGCGTGCTTTGCTCGCGGTCAGCGGTACGCTCGAGGGCATCTACGTCAGCAACCACGGCGCGATGGTCTCAACCACCGACACGGACCCGGATGGCGCACTCTACGCGCTTGCGCGGGAAGCAGCAGGAACCGATCGTCCAGTCGTTGCGACCGTCGACCTGCACGCGAACATCTCGCAGCGCATGGTGGAGAGCGCCGACGTCATCATTTCGTATCGCACCAACCCGCACGTCGATCGCCGCGAGCGCGGCGCGGAGGCCGCTTCGGTCCTGCGGCGCCTGCTTGCCGGTGAGCGATTCGAGAAAACATTCATACGCACGCCGATCGTCGCGCCCACGGTGACGCTATTGACCGCGCGCGGCGCTTATGCCGACATGATCGCCGAAGGACAGCGCCATATCGGCCCCGACCTGCCGGTCGTCTCGGTCGTCGGCGGGTTCGGCTTTGCGGATGCGCCGGAGGCGGGTATCTCGATCCTGACCTACGGCCATGGTCGCAGGCCCAGGGAAGTGGCGGCGAAACTCGCGCAATTCGCCTGGGCCGAGCGTGACCGCTTCAAGGTGAAGCTGACCTCGCTTGAGCAGGCGATCGGGCGCGCCCTGGAAGCCGGGCAAGCCCGGGAATGCACGGCCGTATGCCTCGCTGATGTTGCGGACAACCCCGGCGGTGGCGCGCGCGGCAACACCACCGACATCCTGGAGCGTCTGATCGCAGCGAACGTCCAGCGCGTGCTGCTCGGCAACTTCGTCGACGCGGCTGCGGCAGCGCTCTGTCACGCCGCTGGCGCAGGCGCCCGCATCCACGTCGTCCTTAATGCGGGCCGGGCCGATGCGCATGCGCGCGAAATTCCGGTGGATCTCGAAGTGCTCGCCTTGTCCGGCGGTGTCGTCGTCGGCCGGCGCGGGGTAAACGCCGGTCGCACCGTGCATCTCGGACCGAGCGCCGCAGTTCGTATCGGCGGAGTGACGATGCTGATTTGCTCGCGGCGCGTGCAGTGCGCTGATCCGGCATACTTCGAGTCGCTGGGTATCGATGTCGGCTCGTATTCGTCGCTGGTGGTCAAATCGCGTGGTCATTTTCGCGCCGGGTTCGACGAATGGTATCCGGACGAGCGCATCCTGGAAGTGGATGCGGCGGGGCTGACCTCACCGATGTTCGAGCGTTATCCGTGGAAGGCGTTACCGCGCCCGGTCTGGCCCCTTGACCCGAATACCCGGTGGACGCCGCCCACCGCTGAGTAAAAAAAATGGGGTCGGAGTCAATTTCCGCGGCGCCCCTTCCGCTCGGAACATTGACTCCGACCCCATTTTTTCTTGTTGACTCCGACCCCATTTTTTACCATTTTTTACGCGCCGTCGTGCGATGCGATCGCCACCACGGCGGGCCGGGTGGAGCGGTTGCTCCAGGCGTGGTTGGTGCCGCGCTGGATGATGATGTCGCCGGCCTTGAGCCGCACTTCCTGCGTATCGAGCACCAGCACGATCTCGCCTTCGAGCACGAGGCCGAATTCCAGCGTGCGCGTCTTCTGCATGTAGGGATGCGGCGCGAGCGGTGAATAGGTCGATGCGGTGGGTGAACCCATCGCCTGGAAGTACTGTTGCACTTCTTTCGCGCCGACCTTGCCCTTCCAGTTGTCGTCGGGCGGGAAGGTGACGACGCGGCACACCGAGCCGTTCCGGGGCGGCTCAATCGTGTGCGGCAGTTGCAGCGATTCGTAGACGATTTTCGCCGGATTGCTGTCGGTGACCCACAGGCGCGCTGAGGCGAAGCCGGGCCGCGCCGGGTCGAAGCGCACGTCGGGCGTCGGCCCGTCGCTCACCAGGCTGCCCTTGCCGGGCTCGCGATCGATGGTGACGATTCTGCGCGCGGGTTTCACGCCCTCCGGAAGCTTCAGTTTCTGATCGGGGCGGATCGGTTTGTCGTTGCCCTGCGCGAGGCCGGCCGCGCCATCCACGAAGCGCGCCGCGAACATGTCAAAGGCCATTTGCGCGCCTTCCTTCGGGCTCGACCACTGGTGCCAGGCGCCGATCTGGCACACGATGTCGCCCGGCTTCATCACCAGTTCGCAGTCATCGAGCGTCAGAATGCGCTCGCCGGTCAGCATGATGCCGTAGTCGATGGTCTCGGTCTTGTGCATCGCCGAGGAGAACATGTTGTTGCCGCCGCGGTCCCAGATGCCGTTGCTTCCCTTCCGGAATTCCGGCGGGTGGGGCGCAATCGCATCCGGATCCTTCGCCGGGTCGTAGTTCGCCGGACGGTTGCGCGATTGCACGACGCGCAGGTGCCCGCCATTGCGGGGGCCCGCGAAGATGTACGGGAGATTGCCGTCGTCGTGCTCGCCGGAGAGCGGGGCGGGCGTATCGTTCCACACCCAGAAATCGGTGTGGCCGCGACCCGCGCCCATCGAGGCCTCGTGCGCGTTCGGCGCCGGGCCGTCCCATGCGACCTTAGACTTTCCACGCGCGTCGTTGCCGGTGACTAGGCGCCGTATCGGTTTCAATCCTGATGCCATGCTGTTCGCTCCCTTCGGAAGATTGCGGTGTTTCGTCCGCGTCGGGCGCGCGAAGCTGCCGTGCGCCTTGTCAACTTGATTATAGGTCCTTGCCGAGCGCTTCGGGGTTGACCACGTAGTCCCGGTTCGGCGCGCCGTCGAGAATGCTCAGCAGGTTGCGCGTGACCGTGAGCGACGCACGGTCGAGCGACTCGCGGGTGTTGCCGGCCATGTGGGGCGAGACGATGATGTTCTCCAACGTGAAGAGCGCGTTATCGCTGAGTGCGGGTTCGCGCTCGAACACGTCGATTCCCGCGCCGGCGAGCCTGCCTGCGTTGAGCGCGGAGTAGAGCGCCGCCTCATCGACGATCCCACCGCGCGCGGTGTTGATCAGTCGCGCGGCAGGCCGCATGCGCGCGAGGCGGGCGGCGTCGAACATTCCCGCGGTTTCGGGCGTCCTGGGGCAGTGGATGGTGACGAAATCGGCGCGCGGTAGCGCGGCATCGAGATCCACGGCCGGCTCGCAGCCCGCCGCGCGCACCGTTTCCCCCGGGACGTACGGATCGTACACCAGCACGTTCATCTCCATCGCGAGGCAGCGTCGCGCGACGCGGGTTCCGATGCGGCCGAAGCCGACGATGAGCAGCGTCTTGCCGAGCAGCTCGGTGGGAAGTTCGGCGTAGCGCTCGGTCCAGCGTCCCTGGCGCACCAGGGCATCCATGGCAGCGCCGCGCTTGCACAGCGCGAGCATCATGAACATCACGCACTCGGCGACAGTGGGTGAATTGTCGGTGCCGCAGGTCATGAGCGGGATGCCGCGGCGCGTCAGCGCCTGCACGTCCACGGCATCGTAGCCCACGCCGATGCGCCCGACCGCGCGCAGGCGGGGCGCGGCATCGATGTCGGCCGCGCGCAGCGGTGTGCTCGTGAGCGCGACGCCGTCCACCTCGCGCAGCAGCACCCTGAACTCGGCCAGGGGAGAGAGAGGCGAGAACGCGATCGCCTCAATGTCGCTGCGAGTCTTTACAAAATCCCAGCCCGGGCGTGCCATCGTGTCCGGCAGCAGCAGTCTTTTCTTCGTCATCGCCTTGCCTTTCGCAACTGTTTCATCCCCCGGGTAGTGCTGTCGGGGCCATCCGAGCCGCAGACTACACCAGTCCCCCGCTGCGTAAAAGCGGAAATGCAGGGGTCATGCGCCGTGGCATAGCGGCGGGGTCTGCTTGACTCTGCCCGTGCTTCGCTGTCATCCTGCGTCCGGCTCGGGGCGTTTATGGCTCAGGCCATGAACGACGCGACAGGGAACAGGGTGATCGGCAAGACGATACGCGGTCTCGCGGTATGTGCGCTGCTTGCGGCGTTGCTTGGCGGGTGCGTTCAGTTGCGCGACATATTCATCCCGCAGCCGCCGGGCGTGGGCGACGAGTGGTCCGCGCTCCTGGACGAGGTCCGCGCGTTCGAGCACAAGATCGGCTTCGAGGAGACCGACAACTTTTTCGACCTCTCGCAGGAGCAGCATGCGTTTCCGTTCTGCGGCTACGCGTCGCGCCTGCACCTGCCTTACTCCTACGAGGATCCGGCGATCCGGTGGCTCGACTCGGTGAGCGAGCAGGAATGCCGCACGTTCGGCCGGGAAGCCGATGCTTACTATGGTGCGTCAGAGGCGTTGGGGGAAATCGGGACGCCAGTCACCCCTGCGATGATCACCAGCAAGCTGGACCGGTTCCTGTACCTCGTCATACACGAGGATTGCCACGATCAGTTCGAGCTTCCGTACGGCATCGAGGAGCCGCTCTGCGATCTCATCGCCTTCAAGGCGATGGCGGCCTTCAGCGAGGAGAAATTCGGTTCCTTTGCCCGGGAGGACAGGGCGGTGCGGCGCTACGCGAGAACGCAATCAAGGCTCACGCGCGCGACGATAACCTACTACGACCAGCTTGCAACGCTCTATGCGCGCCACCAGCGCGCGGAGATCTCGTCCGAGGCGCTGCTGCGCGAGCGCGGCGCGATCTTCAGGAAGGCCGAAAGGGTGCTGGGCGGGCCGCGAGGCGAGCTGAACAACGTGGGCCTCGCCAACGATATGACCTACAGCCGTCATTACCCGTTCCTCGAAAGCGTGTTCGATGCACTGGGGCGGAATCTTGCGCACACCGTCGCGTTCTTCAGGCAAGCGGACAAGGCCAAGCCGTCCCGGGCGGCGGTCATGAAGCGGCATCGCATCGCCACCGAGGAGAGTGTGGATTTCATCCGCGCCTACGAGGCTGCGGTGTTGGAGACGATCCGGCAGGTGCTGCAGGAAGCGCGAACGCGCAACGTCGCGCCCGGCCCGCGATAGCCCTCACAACAGGCAGGCATCGACTTGGCGGCAGACCATAGGCAGCCATCCGCCCGCTGGCGTTCACTCCCGCGCGGTGAGATATCATTGCGCAGCCGCACGGCGCCCGGCGGCAAAACGCTCGACAAGGGAAGGAATCTCAACGATGCCCAGAATGACCGGAAGCCGATTCTTTGCGGAGGCGATGCGCGGATACGGCGTCACGCACCTCTTTTACGTGAATTCCGTCGTCGGCCAGGCGATGCAGGAAATGGAAAGGGTCGGGGTCAGGAGGGTAGTGACCCACGGTGAGAAGGCCGCAGCATATATGGCTGACGGCTATGCGCGAGCCTCGCACCGTCCCGGCGTGTGTCTTTGCCAGGATATCGGCACGACCAACCTCGCGGCCGGCATGCGCGATGCGCACATGGCATGCTCGCCGATCATCGCCATCACGGGCGGGCAGAACGACCAGCCGCGCTACCGCCACGCCTACCAGAACGCCGAAGACTTCAAGGCTTGGGACACCGTGACGAAGGCGAATTATTCCGTCGACAGCGTCGAGCGCTTTCCGGACCTGCTGCGGCAGGCATTCCGGGAGGCGACGAGCGGCTCTCCCGGCCCGGTGCACCTGGAGTTGCGCGGCAACGCCGGCCAGATGCTGGAACGCGAGGCCGACTTCGACCTCGTGTTCGAGGAGCGCTTCAAGCATCTTCCGGCGTTCCGGCCGGAGGCCGAACCGTCCACGGTGAAAGCGGCGGTGGCGGCGCTGGCGCAGGCTGCGAAGCCGGTCATCGTCGCCGGCGGCGGCGCGGTGGCCTCGGGCGCGGGCGCCGAGCTGATCAAGCTCGCCGAACTGCTCCAGATTCCGGTCGCCACCAGCCTGCACGCGAAGGCACTGGTCCCGGACGACCACCCGCTCGCGGTCGGCGTGCCGGGTAGCTACTCGCGCTGGTGCGCCAATCAGGCGATCGCGGCGGCGGACCTCGTATTCTTCATCGGCAGCCACACCGGCGGGCAGGTGACGAACGGCTGGCAGATTCCGAAGATCGGCACGCCGGCGATCCAGCTCGACATCGATCCACGGGAGCTCGGCCGCAATTACCCGAACGTCGTATCGCTGTGCGGTGATGCCAAGGTGACGTTGCAGCGTCTCATCGAAGCGGCGGGCAACGCCCAGCCACGGCGTGCGGAATGGCTGGAGCAGGTGCGCAGCTACGTCGCCGATTACTGGGCCGAGAGCGATCCGCTGCGCGATTCCGATGCGGTGCCGATGCGGCCGGAGCGCATCGCCAGGGAACTCGGGGAATGGCTGCCCGCGGACGCGACGCTGGTGTGCGATACGTTCCACGCCGCGATCTGGACCGCCCAGATGTCGCGGCTCAGAGCGGGACAACAGTACTTGCGTTGCGGGGGCTCGCTCGGCTGGGCGTTTCCGGCGACGCTGGGGGCGAAGGCGGCGCTGCCGGACAGGCCGGTGATCGGCTTTGCAGGCGACGCGGGCTTCTACTACCACATGGCCGAACTGGAAACCGCGGCGCGCCTGCGCCTCAATGCCGTGATGGTCGTGAACAACAACTACTCGGGCGGGGTGATCGAGAACGCGCGCTTCGAGAAGGCGGTGAATTTCGCCAAGGTCGCCGATTCGATGGGCTGTGTGGGATTCCGCGTTGAAAAGCCGGCGGACATCAAGGCGACGCTCGACAAGGCGCTCGCCGCGGGCCGGCCGGCGGTGGTGGAGTTGCTGAGCGACGCCGCGATCCGGGCGAAGCGGGGCTGGGTGCCCCCGGCGATCAGCGGCGAATGAACGCAATGGTGGAGCAGGCACCCATCCCGGCCAGCCTGCTCCGCTGCGAAGCGAACCTCCGCGCCATGAAGGGATACGAAATAACGACGTGGCGGGAAAGCAGGAACGGATAAGCGGATAATCATGAAAAGCAGCACTATTCGCGGGAATTGACTTGGCGAACTCGGCTGAGAACGCCAGCCCATTGTAGGTGGCTAACCGAAGGAGTATGCGATGAACCATGCAACGGTAGTGGTAGCGGGTCTGCTTCTGACTTTCACGGTGTCCGGGGTCGAGGCAGCGGAGGCGAAATATCCAAACCGGCCGATCCGATTCATCGTCGGGTTCGTGCCCGGCGGGCCCAGCGACATTCTGGCGCGTCTGGTGGGCCAGAAACTCAGTGAAAGCGCGGGGCAGACGGTCGTCGTCGACAATCGCGGCAGCGTGGGCGGCATACTCGGCTTCGAACTCGGTGCGAAAGCGGCGCCGGACGGCTACACCATTCTGCTCGCCCCCAACAGCGCGTTCACCATCAACCCGTACGTCTACAAGAAGCTGCCGTATGACCCGCAGCGCGACTTTCAGCCCATCACGCAGCTTACTTCCGGCGGCGGCGTTATGGTTGTGCATCCTTCGGTCGCGGCCAAGTCGGTAAAAGATTTCATCGCCCTCGCCAAGGCCAAGCCGGGGCAGATCAATTACGCTACGACCGGCGCCGGCAATCTGCTCGGCATCGCGAATTTCAGGGTGATGGCCGGTATCGATATGGTCAACATCCCGTACAAGGGAACCGGTCAGGCTGTAATCGCCCTTGTCGCCGGGGAAGTGCAATTTTTTATAATGAACCCGCTAGTCGCCATACCGCACGTCAAGTCGGGCAAGCTGCGCGCGCTGGCCGTGACCTCCTTGACGCGCAACGCTGCGCTGCCCGACACGCCGACCGTTAGCGAGTCAGGCGTACCCGGCTACAAGAACATCACATGGCACAGCATCGTCGTGCCCGCCAAGACGCCCAAACCCGTCGTGAAGCGGCTGCACACCGAATTGGTCAAGATCGTGAACCTGCCGGACGTAAAAGAGCGCTTCAACAGTCAGGGGCTCACCGCTGTCGGCTCGACGCCGGAGGAATTGAGCGCGTTGATCAAGGAAGAATCGATCGAGGTCGCAAAACTGGTCAAGCAGATCGGCTACCAGCCGCAGTGAACGGCGCGTTCGCACGCTGATGGACTCGAAGCAACGGGTGATAAGGAACCGATTATCGTTTCTTGCCAGATTATGCTCGGCTAGTTTCGCCTAAGGAGCTTGTCGCATCTCAAGTCCGACAAGCTCCTAGCCTCGATTTCCACGCGACCGAGTTCACCTAACACGTAAGCGGTTTTAGGTCGATTCTACGCGCTCATGCGCAGCGTGTGATTGTGCCACCAAGGCACCTTGGTCGGGGAGTCCAGGAGTCCCGAGGCGATGATGATCGGTAGATGGGCGCGGCGATGGAAGTGCACGTGGACCTCGCGCTCTGAGACGCGCACGTCGGCGGGCGTGTCGATGAGATCGCGGAAGATGTTGCGGGCCTGCGCGTCGGCGTAGCCGCGCATGCGCCGAGCGAGCAGGCGGTACAGTCCGCTCGCGATCACCAGCAGCGCCATGTCGAAATCCACCTTGAGGCCGACGGTCGAGGACAGCGCATCCATGTGGAAGAAGCGCACCGCGTCCGACAGGGCGTTCTCGATGAGCATGCGCTGCGCGTACCGGGTGATGAGCTTGGCGGGCGTGGTGTGGCGGTCATTGGTGATGAGGATCGTCGGTGCCTCGTGGCCCAAGTCCATCACGAAGAGCTGGCGGAACGTGGCGCCGGCCAGCGCGACCGGCTGCTCGAACACGCGCGGTGTCTTGTACTGGCGCGCGGGCACCTCCAAGCGCACGCGGCG
>Ga0209108_10002719_pt1 | contig 10086 bp, 10 predicted proteins | sample Rifsed10ft1_FD_184003 | JGI IMG/M metagenome (GOLD analysis project Ga0209108, IMG submission 184003) | Soil microbial communities from Rifle, Colorado, USA - sediment 10ft 1 (version 2) | ecosystem: Environmental > Terrestrial > Deep subsurface > Rock core/Sediment | place: Rifle, Colorado...
CCCCACGTATTTGGCTGATCTCCGGGATGATCAGACGCGGCCAGATGGAGGAAGCGAAGGCACAGTACGCATTCCTGCAGAAACTCGAATCAACGGTGAGTCCGTTCGACGCCACAATGATTGAATGGGCAAACGCGTACATTGGGGACGATGTTCCTGCGCAAGCGCGGGCGTTGCAGAGGGCTCTGGAGTACTCGCCTGGCAACAACATTCTCCTGTACAACCTCGGGAGAGTCCGGTACATCATGGAGGACTACCGGGGCGCGATCGAGCCATTGACCCAGGCAATTGCAATGAAGTGGCCCTTCTCGCCCGCCTACTACCTTGTCGGTGAAAGTCACTACCACCTGGGTGAGTACGACAAGACCACGGAGATTCTCACAATGTCGCTTGGTGTCCGGCCCGTCTACCGGGATATCTACGCGCTGCTGTCATTCATGTCCCTTCGTGAGAATGATACGGTGGCTGCGGCTCGCTACGAAGACCTCTTCTTCCGGCGGTCGGTTGAGGTGGGCCATTCCGCGGATGTAACCGATGCCGCATTGGGTAACGCAAGCATCGAACACGGGTTCAATGCAAACGCTGCGAAGTTCTATCGCCGCGCTATTGCCCGCCGGCCATCCGTAGCCGCGTACCATGCAGCACTCGGCAAAGCGCTCTCGAACACGGGAGACCATGTTGATGCGACACGCGCTTGCCTGCGTGCACTGCAACTCGACCCAACACTGGGGCACGCCGAATTCACACTCGGAAGATCTCTTGAAGCGACCGGAAATGTAGAAAACGCTATCAGACATTATCAGGCGTTTCTTCAGCTCGATTCAACCAGCAGCGATGCGGTCCTGGCAAGGGAACGAGTGAAACTTCTTTCTCAAACACACTAACTTCACTTCCAACGAGCATGAGGCAACCTATGGCACAACTCACCTGGCAAGAGTTCAATGATTCCGCGCTCACAACAAACGGGCTCCTGGCCGATCTTCTTGCTGACCCCGGCAACCCCAATGGCGTCCTGAAGAACTACGGGCTCAGTCCGCTTTCTTCTGCCGATGCCACACGGTGGCAGGATATTCTTGCATCAAGGTCTGAGAGCCCATCGCGCAAAGAAATCCTGGAGTACATTGCAGGACTATTGCCGGGTGCGACCAGCGACGCAATGATGCGCAATAGTGCACCCCCAACATGGTGAAAGCGTTGTTCCCGGTGGACGGCCCCGACGAATGATGTCGCTTGCGTCCCGCCTGCAACGTTTCATCAATGCACAACCCCGAGCCATAGCACAGGCGCTGCAGACGTATTGCCGGTGCGTGCCCGTCGGGCTCCCCCGCCGCCTTCCTTCACTTCGTCGCCTTCACTTACAACCATACTGGATCGCGATCCCCGTTGTATTCGCTCGTCGGTGGTCTCACATGCTGGTCACCAGCGGACCTCGGCGGGAATTTCTCCATGATGTCCTCTGGGCACAGTACTGTTTGTACCTCTCCGTCAGGATCAAGGATGATTTCTTTGATGGCCAGGTGGGTAACCGAAGAATCTTGGCACTTGCGGAGTTATTCCATCGGGAAGCCGGTGAAGCACTTGCGCGACATTTTGGTGAGCATGCCGAGTTCTGGACTCACTTCCGGACGCACGTGCTGACATCCGTGAAGGGGATTGAGGAGGTGGATGCTCTGCAGCGCAAAAAGGTACAGGCTCGGCGCGCTTTCTTGCGCGGCTTTGCCAACACTTCATCGATATTCAAAATTGGCGCAACCGCAGTCTGTCTGGCGTCGGGACGACGTCGTGCACTCCCTCTCATTGGAACCGTTGCGGACGAGCTTGCCATCGGAACCCAGATCGTCGATGACGTCAGGGATATTGTGGAGGATCTGAAACGCGGCAGGTTCAACTACGCTGCGCGGATGCTCCTGAAAGGAAAGGCGCTCCGTAACGCCACCACGAAACGCGTCCTTCAAGAGGTTCTGGACAAGCTGATCTCTCCCGGACCGATAGAGGATGTAATCGAAGAAGCCGTGCGGCACTTCAGGCGTGCACATTCTCTCGTGATAGAACTCGACCTTCCCGAATTGAAGGTGGTCCCCCTTGTTCAGGAAGCCGGAGCTTACATGCTGGCAGCAGAGATTCACCAACGACGTGTGGATCGCTTGTTCCGGCAACAGTAATTGTAGCATAGTCTGCTGCATTCGTGCAATATCGGTGGTCAGTCCCCTTTTCCCTCGTGCCGTTTGCCCCCAAGACCAATCATTCTTATATTCCATCCATCTCCTTACACTCTCCCGATTTCCTGCGGGGAGATGAGTGTGAATCCAACCCGGGATCGTTAATACAAACAATCTTCGACTACACCATGAGTGCCGAGAAAGCCAACGATCAGAAACTTGCCGACTTCGAGGCGAAGATCAACGGGGGCGAGAAGATTGAGCCGGGTGACTGGATGCCTGACGAATACCGCAAGAACCTTATCCGAATGATGAGCCAGCACGCCCACAGCGAGATTGTGGGGCAGTTGCCAGAGGGGAAATGGATCCCCTACGCACCGGGGTTTCGGCGAAAGCTCACCCTGGTGGCAAAGGTGCAGGACGAGGCAGGTCATGGCCAGCTCCTCTACAGTGCGGCCGAAACACTGGGTGTAACACGCGAACAGATGTTGGATGAACTGCTGAGCGGCAAAGCAAAGTACGCGAACGTTTTCAACTATCCAACCCCCACTTGGGCCGATGTCGGTGTTATCGGTTGGCTTGTCGATACCGCCGCTGTCATCAACCAGACGATGCTTGCCCAGAGCTCCTACGGCCCGTACGCCCGCGCAATGAAGCGCATTTGTTACGAAGAGTCATTCCACATCAAACAGGGATATGATGCAGTTGTGGCTCTTGCGAAGGGGACACCTGAACAACAATCAATGGTGCAGGATTCCATCAACCGCTGGTGGTATCCAACGCTTATGATGTCCGGCCCACCTGAGAGCAAGGGATTGTCGGTGCATTCCCAGCTGGCGATGCGCTGGAAAATCAAAACGAAGACCAATGAACAGGTGCGACAGGAGTTTGTCGATCACATTGTGCCACAGATCCGCGCCCTCGGCATGGATGTTCCGGACAAGGCGTGTAGGTACGATGAGAAGACCGGCCACTGGCACTATACACAACCAGATTGGGAAGAGTTGAAACGCGTCGTCAACGGCGATGGTCCATGCAACAAGGAGCGGCTGGAGATGCGGCGGAGAGCCCATGATGAAGGGCGGTGGGTGCGTGAGGCACTGGCCGCAAAGCAGCGCGCAAAGGAAGTCACGGCATGACCGACACACAGTGGGAAACGTACGAGGTCTTTCATCAGAGCAAGAAGGGTGACCCGCACATGTACGTGGGCTCCCTCCATGCACCCGACCCGGAGATGGCACTGCAAATGGCGCGCGACCAGTTTGCGCGTCGCCTGAAATGCGTAAGCCTCTGGGTGGTGCGTACCAAGGACATTACTGCCACGGATTACCAGAACGACGACTTCTTCGCGCAGACGACGGACAAGAGCTACAGGGACCCAAAAGCATTCGACGCGCCAACAAAGGAGTTATCGCATGAGTGATCTTCCGGCAGGATTGCCGCGGGAACAACTCCTGCGCTATATTCTCGCCCTGGCAGATGACGAGTTGATGCTCGGCCACCGCAACTCCGAGTGGACCGGACACTCCCCCATTCTTGAAGAAGACATCGCATTCTCCAACATCGCCCAGGACGAACTAGGGCATTCACTAGTCTGGTATACGTTGTATGAGCAACTCACCGGCAAATCACCTGACTCGATGGCGTTTGAGCGTGGGTGGCAGGACTTCTCTTGCTGTCGCTTCGTAACATATCCAAGAGGTGATTTCGCGTATACTGTCGTGCGACAATACCTCTTTGATGAAGCCGAATATGTGAGACTGTCATCGTTTGGAAGGAGCTCATTTCCCGCGTTCAAGGACATCGCCGGCAAGCTGCTGCGCGAAGAGGCATATCACCTGATGCACCTGAAGGGGCTCGTCACCAGGCTCGGAGACGCAACGGATGAAAGTCATCGTCGGATGCAGGCAGCTCTTGATGCGGCCTTTCCGCAATCTCTTGGTATCTTCGAGAAACTCGAGGGAGAGGATGCATTGATGGCGGCCGGTGTGTTTCCCGGCAACGAGGTATCGCAGCGCGAATGGTTGCAGCGAGTTGTGCCTGTCCTTGCTTCAGCATCACTCAAACCACCGGTAAACACCCAGAACGGCACCTCGTCCATCAATTGCACACCCGACCTCGGCGGGCGCCAAGGCAAACACACGGAACACCTTAACCATCTTGTAGATGATCTGCAGCTCGTCTATAGAATTGCGCCCGGTGCAAAGTGGTGAGTGAAGAGTTACGAGAGAATTGGAATTGATCATGAGCCTGTCCCGCGATCAACGTCTTCTTCAAGTTGCCTTGAATGTATGTCGGGAACTGCGCAAGAACCAAACCCGTATCGAGCAGATCATGTGGGGAGGTCTCAGAGCGAAACGATTCCGGGGAAAGAAGTTCCTACGTCAACACCCGATTTTTGTTGATGCCCACGGGAAGGAGACGTTTTATGTTGCTGACTTCTACTGTCATGAGCATCGCCTTGTGATCGAACTTGATGGGCGGATTCATGAGCGCATGAAGGAGCGAGACGAGTTGAGGACGGCAGTCATCAACGATCTTGGCATTGAAGTGATGCGTTTCAGGAATGAAGAAGTGGAGATGGGCTTGAGCAGTGTTCTCAAACGGCTCGCAGGAAAGCTGAACTCTCCCCTAACCCCTCCCTTACGAAGGGAGGGGGATGACTTCGGCAAGAGCACCCTGACTTTAGACTCCCCTCTCTTCCTAAGAGAGGGGACGGGCCTGCACGCCGTAGGGTCCCGACATATCGGGAGCCCGCAGGCGGGGGAGAGTTCGGGACTCAATCAACCACTCACCGAATCCGCTGTCTGGTCCGAGCTGGCCGAAATTCAGGACCCGGAGATCCCCGTCCTCTCGCTTGTGGAGATGAAGATCATCCGGAGCGTGAGTGTAGAGAATGAAGAAGTCTCTGTGGTTATGTCTCCCACATTCGTCGGTTGTCCTGCTCTTGACCACATGAAAGATGAAATTCGTGCGCGACTGAAGAACATCGGCTGCAAGGAAGTGAAAATCGCAATGACCTTCTCCCCACCATGGTCAACCGACATGTTGGAGGAAGCAACACTTGAGAAGCTTCGCGTCTACGGAATCGCACCACCTCCAAGAGTCCAGCAAGTCCTCACCGACAGCCTGAACACGCCTGCCCGGTGCCCCTTCTGTGGGTCGGACCATACACGCATGCAGAGCGCTTTCGGCGCAACACTCTGCAAACAGATGTACGTCTGCGAGAATTGCCGGCAACCGTTTGAGCGATTCAAACCTGTGTAACCATCACCCGGGCTCAGGCTCGCATGACCACTCTTCCCGGCTCCATGCCCCAACAAACGATTTGCATCTTCAGCGTGTCTGCAGGTACCGGGCACGTTCGGGCGGCAGAAGCTCTCGCAGCAACGGCAGCGCAACGATTCCCCCATCTCCGTGTCGTTCATATCGACCTGATGACACTCGTACCTCCCCTATTCCGGAAGGTCTATGCGGAGTCCTATTTCCCACTCGTCGAGCATCATCCTGTCCTCTGGGGATACCTCTACCAGAAGAGTGATCGGAGGAAGCTGAACTCCAGCACCGATAAGCTCCGCATCGCCATCGAACGACTGAACACACAGAAACTCAAAGCGGTCTTGCACGAAATCGAACCCGACTTCGTCATCTGCACACATTTTCTTCCTGCGGAGTTGTTTTCCCGCTGGAGAAGGAAAAAACTCTTCACGAAACCCGTCTGGCTTGTCGTGACAGACTTCGACATCCACATGCTCTGGGTCCACAAGCATCTTTCCGGATACTGTGTGGCAAGTGATGAGGTTGCGTGGCGTCTGGGGGATCGGGGGGTGGAGCGGGACGATATTCATGTTACCGGCATTCCCATTATGCCAGCCTTCTCTGCAAAACCACAACGGATGGAGTGTGCACGGGAACTCGGCCTCGACCCGACGCTGCCGACGCTTCTCCTTATGTCTGGCGGTGCAGGCGTTGGCCGAATCCAGGCCCTGGCGCGCAGACTGTTGAGCATCGACCGGCCGTTGCAACTTATCGCTCTTGCAGGAAAGAACACCCGACTCCTGACCGATTTGCAGAAACTGGCAAAGGATCATCCTGGCCGCATGATCCCAATGGGATTCACGACAACAATCGAACGTGTGATGGCCGCAAGCGATCTGGCCATCACCAAGTCGGGAGGCCTCACGACGTCCGAGTGTCTTGCACTTGGACTTCCCATGATTGTGGTGTCGCCGATCCCGGGCCAGGAAGAACGAAATGCCGATTATCTCCTCGAACATGGCGCGGCGTTCAAGGCGTATGATGATGCCGGACTGGAGTTCCGCGTCAGGGAATTGCTGCAGAACCAGCAGCAGATGCAAACGATGCAGGCAAACGCGCTCAGGCTGGGGATGCCGCGAGCGGCGGAGGAAATTCTGGATCAGGTTCTGGAGGGATCGTAAGAACTTCCCGACAGATGTCACCCTATGCATACGCCATTGCGTGCCCGATGCCAACGTTCAAGATGGCGCCGCAGGGCGCCAGAGATGTCATTGTCTATCTAACGGCGCCGCCATAACGAACGTGAGATTTCAACAATGACCCCCACTCGTTGTGCCTGGTGCACATCCGACCCTCTTTATATCATCTACCATGATCATGAGTGGGGCGTGCCTGTCCATAATGACCGGAAGCTGTTTGAGATGCTGACGCTCGAAGGCGCGCAGGCTGGGTTGAGTTGGTTGACAATTCTCAGGAAGCGGAGCAACTACAAAAAGACGTTCGATAATTTCGACTCCGTCAAGGTGGCGCGCTACGATGCACGAAAGGTGAAGTCTCTGCTGAAGAATGAAGGGATCGTCCGGAATCGCTTGAAGATTGCGGCAACCATCTCGAACGCAAAGGCATTCATTGCCGTGCAGAAGGAGTTCGGTACATTCAACAACTACATCTGGCAGTTCGTGGGCGGTAAGCCACTCAAGAACAAGCGTCGCTCCTTGAAGGATATCCCTCCAACCACACCTGAATCGGACGCGATGAGCAAGGACTTGAAGAAGCGGGGTTTCCGATTTGTCGGCTCTACGATTTGCTATGCATTCATGCAGGCAGTCGGAATGGTAAATGACCACACAATGGACTGTTTCCGATACAGGGAGTGACGTTCACAAGACTCCCACCAAATCGCTTCACACGCCAGAGCCTGACTATGGGTCGACTCAGACACAGTTCCTGACTGGCCGTTCCTGACACCAATCCTTTGACGGAAGCAAGCCCATGGCGTCCACCTCGCTGAAGCTTGAAAGTATTCATGCGTTGCTCAAAGCCACGTTCGCGGTTGTGGTTTGGGGCGCATCGTTCATTGCAACCAAACTTGCGCTGGAAGAAGTGGCGCCGATGACCATCATCTGGCTCCGTTTCGGCATTGGTGTAGTGATCCTCGGGCTCTTCGGCATCACGCGCAAGGAGCTGTCGATGGTCTCACTGCGGGAGTTTGGATACCTTGCGGGACTCGGATTCGTCGGCATCACCTTTCATCAATGGTTGCAGGCCAATGGACTGGTTACCGCGCAGGCCACAACGACTGCCTGGATCGTTTCCACAACACCGATTTTCATCGCCCTTCTTGGTTGGGTCTTTCTCAAGGAAAAACTCGGTGGCATTGCCATCGGCGGAATTGCCCTGGCAACACTGGGTGTGCTCCTCGTGGTGAGCAAGGGCGATATGAACGCGGTGTGGCGGGGAGGATTCGGCACACACGGTGATGTCCTCGTCCTGATCAGCGCGCCAAACTGGGCGGTTTTCTCCATCCTTTCGCGGCGGGGTCTCAGAACATTCTCCGCAACAAACATGATGTTCCATGTCATGACGCTCGGCTGGTTCTTTACAGGCCTGCTTGTATGGGCCGGAGACGGGTTGTCGGATATGCACACTGTGAGTCTGCAAGGCTGGACGAGCATAGCGTTTCTCGGAATCTTCTGTTCCGGACTTGCATATATTTTCTGGTACGACGCACTCAAGGCGATCCCCGCTTCTCGTGTTGGCGTCCTTCTCTATCTCGAGCCGCTCGTGGCGGTGGGTGTTGCAGCCGCACTGCTTCATGAGGTCGTGACGATCCCCGTGTTGTTCGGAGGGGCCGCCATTCTTCTCGGCGTCTGGCTTGTCCACAGACCGTAACATCACTCTCCTCTTGCTGATGGCGATGCGTCTCCGTACATTCTCTTGAAAGATTTCTCATCTGGGACGTTCACACTTTCAAACCACCAACTATGAATACGATTGCAGAACAGTATGTCAAACTCGTGCTTGCCGTCGGGCAGCATGATGCAGATTATGTCGATGCCTTCAGCGGACCGGAAGAGTGGCTGGAAGATGCACGAAAGCAGAAGTCGTCGCTGGATAAGATCCTCGCTTCAGCCCGGGAACTTGCAACGCAGCTCCAATCCGTCATTTTTCCGGGCGGCGATCCGATGCTCAAGCTCCGCCACCAGTACCTTACGAGACAGCTTGCCTCGCTCATCGCCCGCGCAGAGATGTTGAGGGGGAGAAAGTTCTCATTCGACGAAGAGTCCAAAGCGCTCTACGACGCGGTTGCCCCTACATACGCAGATGACCACTACCGGCAGATCCTTGGCAAGCTCGATCACCTGCTGCCGGGGAACGGTGGCGCTGGGAACGTCCAGCAACGCTACGACAAGTTCCGGTCGGACTTCATCATTCCTCCGGAGAAACTTGACAGCGTCTTCCAGGCTGCAGTTGAAGAATGCAGAAAGAGGACGCAGCAACACATCCCTCTCCCTTCCGGCGAGAGTTTCACCGTGGAGTATGTGACGAACAAATCATGGAGCGGATACAACTGGTACAAAGGAAACAGCTTCAGCCTCATCCAGATGAACACCGATCTCCCAATCTATATCGATCGTGCCATTGACCTCGGTGCACACGAGGGATACCCCGGCCACCACGTGTACAACGTGCTATTGGAGAAGAATCTCCTGAAGGGCCGCGGCTGGATTGAGTTCAGCGTCTACGCACTCTTCAGTCCACAATCGTTGATTGCCGAAGGGACCGCCAACTACGGGCGGGAAGTCGTGTTCACGCGAGATGAGAGGCTGGATTTTGAGCGACGAATCCTGTTTCCGCTTGGAGGACTCGACGTGTCGCAGGTGGAGCGATACTACGCAATCCACGAACTGATGGAGCAACTGGCGTATGCGGACAATGATATCGCGCGTCGCTATCTTGATGGAATAGTCGGGCGTGAGGAAGCTGAGAAATGGCTGGTGGACTTCAAGCTGCTGGCTCCCGAGCGGGCTGCACAGCGGGTGCGGTTTATTGACCAGTACCGAAGCTACGTCATCAACTACAATCTGGGCCAGGACCTGGTAAAGCAATACATCGAGTCACGGGGCGGCACAGCGGACAACCCGGTGAAACGATGGAAGGAGTTCGCAGACCTAATTTCGTCTCCGCGGCTCCCATCAGGCTTGAAGTAGTTAACTGCAACTGAATGGAAGGGAGATCGTAACAAGAGTGCAGATCAATCAATCGAGGAGGATGATATGAAGCAATTGGTTTTGCTATTGTTTGCTGTCGCATCACAGGCGTTGAGTCAGGACATTGGATCTCTTCCAGCACAGGACATTCCCCGGCCAGGTGTTTCGCCATTCCAGAAGCTCAGCTCATTCCGCGGAAACGGATCGTACAGCCACGTGATTGGTTTCCTCAGCATAACATCGTTCGGACTTTCGGGGAGGACGTACATCAGTCTCGCGCCGAGAGACCAGGTCACGCCTGAACTGAGCGTCGGGTTGCTTCGGATGAACTCCGGCTATGTGCCGCAAACATTAGTCGGCGGGTACACATACTCACAGGCGCTGCTGGTTCTACCTGTCTACTTTGGTGTGCGATACAATCTCGCAGAAGGCGGCACAGCTGGTTTTGACTGGAGCTG
>Ga0209108_10002721_pt1 | contig 10082 bp, 8 predicted proteins | sample Rifsed10ft1_FD_184003 | JGI IMG/M metagenome (GOLD analysis project Ga0209108, IMG submission 184003) | Soil microbial communities from Rifle, Colorado, USA - sediment 10ft 1 (version 2) | ecosystem: Environmental > Terrestrial > Deep subsurface > Rock core/Sediment | place: Rifle, Colorado...
ACTCGCAGTTGATGTGCGTCAACATCGGCCACGGCGACCAGCGCGTGATTGACGCGATCAAAGCGCAGGCCGAAGAGCTCGTGTACGCCGGGCCGAGCATGGCCACCCGCGTGCGCGCCGAGATCGGGCGCGAGCTGGCGGAGGTGACTCCCGGCGACCTCAAGAAGTTCTTCTTCACGCTGGGCGGGGCGGAAGCCAACGAAAGCGCGATCAAGATGGCGCGCGCCTTCACAGGGCGGCACAAGATCATCACGCGCTACCGCTCGTATCACGGCGCGACCGCCGGGGCGATCACGCTCACGGGCGACCATCGCCGTTGGGCGAATGAGCCTGGCATCTCGGGCGTCATTCGCGTCTTCGACCCGTACAAGTATCGCAGCCCGCTATATCGTGAGGGGGATAGCGACGAAGTGTTCGCGCGCAAGTGCCTCGACCAGATCGAAGAAGTCATCATGTACGAAGGGCCGCACACCATCGCCGCCGTGTTCATCGAGACGGTGACGGGCACGAACGGCATCATCATCCCGCCCGACGGCTACCTGCAGGGCTTGCGCGAGATTTGCGACAAGCACGGCATCCTGCTGATCTGCGACGAGGTGATGGCCGGGCTGGGGCGCACGGGCGAGTGGTTCGCGGTTGACCATTGGAGGGTTGTGCCCGATTTGATGACGATGGCAAAGGGCTTGACCTCAGCCTACATGCCGCTGGGCGCGGTCGCCATTAGCGAAAAGGTCGCCGACTATTACAAAGACAAAGTGTTCTACGGCGGGCTGACGTACAGCGCGCACCCGATGAGCCTCGCCGCCGCGGTCGCTGTCTTGCGGGTGTTGAAGGAAGACGATCTCGTGGGCAACTCGAAGCGCATGGGCAGGGTGATGGCAGGATTGCTCGACGACCTCAAGGCCGAGCACCCCTCCGTCGGCGACGTGCGCGCCATCGGCCTGTTCGGCTGCGTCGAGCTCGTGAGGAACCGCAAGACCAAAGAGCCGATGGCCCCGTACGTCGGCGCCAGCCCGGAGATGACCAAACTCGGCGCGTATCTCAAGGAGAACGGCGTCTACAATTTCACGTGGCGCAATCTCCTGCACACTAACCCGCCGCTGTCCGTCAACGAGGCCGAATTGCGCGAAGTGTTCGAGATTATCAATAAGGCGCTGGAGATCACGGACAAGGCAGTGGTGGAGTGAACGGCTGATCTCACGACGCGGTCTTGAGGCCGCCGCAGTGCAAAGAGGCTGCGGCGGCCTTTTTTATTCCCTCGCGGCGCTTCGTGCAGCTGCCTCCAACAGGCAGAACAGGCAATGTGAAAGGGGATGGGTTCACTCGGGATTGGCGATTGACGTGGGGGTTATAATGAGATTGCCGCAAGCGTCCCTGTGTTCAGGAGGGGGACTATGTCCCGCGAAGTTCGTCTTGCTCCATTTCTGCTGCTCGCGCTCTTCTTCCTGCTGAGCAGCGGATTTCACGGTCCCAATCAATTTGCCCCAATGGCGGAGACGGCGACGGCAACTTCTACCCCACTGCCTTTCTATTTTCCAGCCGTCTACCGTGACTATGCCGTAACGCCCGGCCCCTCGCTCACGCCCACGCGGACCCGGTCGCCGTACCAATTTACGCTTCAAAATGATAGACCGACCTACGTCAAAAACTTCGCCAACACAGCGGGATGCAACTGGCTGGGTATCGCCGGGCAGGTATATGATCTCTCTGGCCAGCCAATGTTGAACTTGCTGGTGCATTTGGAAGGCGGCGGCCTCAACGTGGATACGATCACAGGCCCTCGTATCGAATATGGGCTGGGCGGCTACGAGCTGTATCTTGGCAATACGCCGATTGACACGACCGACGTTTACCGCATCCAATTGCGCACCTCCATGGGCCAGCCGCTGTCAGATATTTATGTGATCCCCACCTTTGCCGACTGTAACAAGAATTTGATACTGGCCAACTTCGTGCAGAACCACTGAGGGCACTGAATAGCAAGACCTTCGGGGTCTCCGAGACCCCGAAGGTCTATTTGTTTCGGTTCAGCGCGCTGAATGAAATCGACTCGACCCCTGCCGCGCGCAGATGCTCTTTCAGGCTTGGGTCGGTGAGCGCGGCGAGTTCGGCGGCGCGCTGGCGGTTGTAGCCGCTGACGGCGGCGAGTTGCTCGTCGGGCAGACCGGGATGGCACATGATTTCGGTCACGCCGCCCGGAAGGCTGTCAATGATTTCGTGGAGCGTGGCGAGCATCGCGCCCTCGTCGTAGAAGCGAGTCTCGAAGCAATCCGGATGGGGCACGTCGGTGGCGGCGAGGAGCATGGGCCGGAGGAAGTCCAGAGGCGGAAGGCCGCTGACGACCTCGCCTAACTCCGCTCCCTCTGCGATGGGCAGGCGAATCGCGCAACCAAATTCGCGCGCCAGCTCCAGCATCGCGCCGAACAGCGGCGGGGTGAGATAGGATGTGTGATGATGACTGTCGAGATGCGTGGGCGCGCGGCCCGCGATATTGACGAATTTCTCGATCTGCGCCCGCCACTCGGCCTTCGCCTCGCTTGTGTTCAGCCGGTCGGCATTCTGAATGAACGCGGCGAGTTTGGGGAACGCGCGGCCATCGGCGAGGTTCACAATCGAGGGAATCTGATCGGGCGGGAGCAGGGGGCTTTCGGCGGTGAGCGTGAGGTGGACGCCGAGGCCGAGTTGGGGGCACTCGTCAGGTGCAGCCTGCAATTCAGCCTCGATGCCGGGCAGATTCATCATCGCCGTGGTCGAGGTGACGATGCCTTGCCGGTGCGCCATGCGAATCCCGGCTGAGACGGAGGCTGTGCGGCCATAGTCGTCGGCGTTGACGATAAGTTTTTTCATTTCAAGTACAGGTCGTGACTATGGCCATAGCAACCGGTGGATTAGAGAAGCGTTCCCCTGAGGACTAGCGATGCGACGCTAAAGTAGATAATCAGCCCTGTTACATCCACGAGTGTCGCGACAAACGGCGCTGAGGACGTTGCCGGATCAAGGCCGATGCGCCGCAGAAACAGCGGGAGCATTGAGCCTGCGAGTGTTCCCCATAGAACAATCCCGATGAGTGATAACCCAACCGTCAATCCAATCAGCGGCCAATATGGGCCGTAGGTATCGAACGCGAAGTTCCAGGCCGCGATGCGAAGAAAGCCAATGCTGCCCAAAATAGCGCCGAGGGTGAGCCCTGAAAGCACTTCACGCCGCATCACGCGCCACCAATCGCGGAGTTTTACTTCGCCAAGGGCCATGGCCCGAATCACCAGAGTGGCGGCCTGCGAGCCTGAATTGCCACCACTCGAAATAATCAGCGGTACGAAGAGAGCAAGCACCACGGCGCGAGCGATTTCCGCCTCAAAGAAACCCATCGCTGTGGCTGTGAGCATCTCGCTGAGAAACAATATGATCAGCCAGCCAGCGCGCTTACGGATCATGCTCCAAAACGAGATCAGCATATACGGCCCGTCGAGCGCTTCTGAGCCGCCGATCTTTTGAAGGTCCTCGGTCGCCTCTTCTTCAACGACGTTGACCATATCAGTGCCATGGATGACGCCGATCAGCCGGCTGTCTGCATCCACCACCGGCAGCGCCAGCAGGCTGTATTTTTTCATCAACTGGGCGACCTCCTCCTGATCCGTGCCCACGGGCACGCTCCGCACATCGCGGCCCATAATGGACTCGATGGTGGCCTCGGGTGGGGCGCTGATGAGCACGCGTAGACCGACCACGCCGATGAGTTTGTTGAATCGGTCAACGACGTAGATGTAGTAGGGCCTCTCCGCATTTCGTTCCTGCTGGCGCAGGAAGTCAATCGCCATCTGCGCCGTCATCTGGCGGCGGAGGGCAAAGAACTCCGAGGTCATCAGGCCACCGGCGGTGTCGTCGGCGTGGGCGAGCAGAGGCCGGACCTCGTCGGCATCTTCCATACGCGCGAGGGCCGAGGCGGCCTGTTCCGGCGGCAGGTCGCCCAGAACGTCGGCGGCCTCGTCCGGCTCCATCTCGTCGAGTGCGTCGGCGAGGGTTTCGGGGGAGAGTTGCGCGGCGACTTCGGCGGCCTCCGGGTCTTCGAGTTCTCCCAGGAGGTCGGCGGTCGCCTGCGCGTCGAGGCGCGGGATGATTTCTTCTTGTTCGTCGCGGGGGAGGTCGGCGAAGGCGTCCGCGCGGTCGGCGGGGTGGAGGGTGGCGAGGGCGGTGATGGCCTCGTCCACCTGGCCGGATTCGAGGGCGACGCGCACGCGCTCCAGCGTGGCGTCAATGAGAGCTTGCTCCATAGTCACCTCCAATGAACAGCGCCTCGCGGCTCGGAGCGGCCAGGCGAGGCGCGTCACAGGGTGAGGCGCTGGAGCGGGGCTATTCTCCGGCCAGTGGGGTCAGGCGCTTAAGGTCGGGTTCTAAATCGGTGTCCATCCGTTGACTAGGCATCGCCTGGGCGTCCGAGCAACTTCGCCAGTTCCTCGCGGGCCGGCTCGTCCACGAGCGCGAGCACCTCGTCGCCCTCTTCCAGCCGAGTGATGCCGCGCGGCAGCACCATCTCGCCAGCGCGCAGGATGCCGGAGATGATGCAGTTCTGCGGCAGGGGCAGGTCCTTGATGGCGAGGCCGATGGCCTTTGCGTCCGGCGCGATCTTCTCCTCCACCAGTTCGTATTTGCCTCGCCGAATCTTGAGCATGATCATCATGTCGCCGATGGACATTTCTTCTTCGATCAGCTTCGCCATGATGTCGGCGTTGTTGAGCGCCACGTCCACGCCGAAATCCGGCGTAAACAGCCAGGCGTTCTTGGGGTTGTTGATGCGCCCGATGGTGCGCCGGACGCCGTATTGATGCCGGGCGAGCGAGGCGACCACGAGGTTGTCGGCGTCGTCCGCCGTGGTCGCGGCGACGACCTGCGCCCGCTGGATGCTCGCCGCTTCCAGCACCTGCGGATCCGTCCCATCGCCTTCAAAGATGACTTCGGTGGGGATTTCGCGGTGCAGGGTGGCGAGGATTTCCGGGCGGTCGTCAATCAATTTGACCTCGTGCCCCTGTTGAAGCAACAGCGTGGCGAGGTGGGAGCCGGTGCGGCCCCCGCCGACGATGATGACAAACATGGCTATGTCTCTCCGTGGCCGTGCAGGCGCTGGCGTATGACGGCAGCCCCCTCCGCCGTCGCGCTCACTTGCAGAATATCGTGAGCTTGCAGGACAGTGGCGCGGTCGGGCAGGCAGGCGCGGCCACCGTGTGCGATGGCCACCGGGAGGGCGCACTCTGCCGGGACCAGGTCGCCCACGGTGCGCCCTTCCCATTCGTGCGGGACGCTGATTTCGTAAATCTGCACCTCGCCGTTGCCCGCCGAGTATACGCTCAACAGGCCCGGATGCAAAATCAACTGCTCGATGCGCTGTGCGCCCCACGACGACGAGGCGATGGTTTGCAAGCCGAGCTTCTCGTAGATGGGCGCACGGCGCGGGTTGTACACGCGGGCGACGATGTGGGGGACGTGATAAATGTCGCGCGCCACCCGCGCCACGACGATGTTGACGCTGTCCGAGCTCGTGACCGCCGCGAGGGCGTCGGCGGTTTCGATGCCCGCGCGCTTCAGCGCGTCTTCGTTGAAGCCCTCGCCCTGCACGGTGCGGCCCCGGAAGTCCGGCCCCAGCCGGTCGAAGGCGCGGGGATTGACGTCCACCACCGCCACGCTGTGGCCCTTGCGGAACACCGAGAGCGCCAGTTCCGTGCCCACACGGCCACAGCCGACAATGACGATGTTTTGCTGATTGCCTGTTCCCATGCTGAGCTCTTTTTAGTGCGCTTCGTCCCTAAGGTGATAGGGCACTTCCATCACGACAATGTCGCGCTTGCGCAGCAGCGCCTGCTGGAGAATCTGGGCCGTGTTCATGTGCAGGAATCTCTGCCACCAATGCGCGGGCACAAACTGCGGGACCACAATCGTCAGCATCTCATTCGGTCGGCGCTGCTCGGCCATTTCGTCAATGTAATCAATCAGCGGCTCGATCAGCCTCCGATAGGGCGAGTCGATGACGACCAGCCGCACGCCGTCGCCCCATTGCTCCCATTTGCTCTTGACCTCTTCGGCTTCCGCCAGGTCGGTCCCCACATAAACAGCGGTGACATCTTGTGACAGCGAGCGGGCGTAGCGGAGCGCGTGCAGCACCCCGCTGTGCACGCCGCCGGTGAGGAGCAACACGCGGTTGCGCCGGACGCGCGGCGGCGCGCCAAAAGACTCCAGCGACAGATGGCTGGCCACGTCCTTGTAGTGGTGGTGGATGCGATAGAAGATTAGGACAAGTGTGGGCACGAGCAGCACAATGACCCACGCGCCCTGCGTGAACTTGGCGATGGCGAACACGATCATGACTATCGTGGTGACGATCGCGCCCAGGCCATTCGTAATGAGCTTCAGCCGCCATTTCGGGTCGTAACGCACCACGCCGCCCTGCTGGACGATGTCTTCGCCCTCTTTAAGGCGGCTGGACCGCAGCCAGCGCACAGCCATGCCGGTCTGCGAGAGGGTGAAAGACAGGAACACGCCGATGGCGTAGAGCGGGATGAGCGCGGTGACCTGGGCCTGGAAGAGGACGATGAGCAACGAGGCGAACGCCGCGAGCGAGACGATGCCATACGAGAACACCAGCCGACTGCCGCGAAACGTGAGTTGGCGTGGCAGAAAACCATCGTTAGCGATCAAGGCTCCCAACCGGGGGAAATCGGCGAAGGAGGTGTTCGCGGCCATAATCAGAATCAGGGTCGTGCTCCCCAGCAGGATGTACCACAGCGACCCGGCGCCCCAGACTGCTCGCCCCAGTTGCGAGATCACGGTTTCGGTGAAGGAAAATTGCGCGCCGATCTGATGGGACAGGAAGGTGATGCCCAGGAACATGGCGCCGAGGATCGTGCTCATCCAGATCAGCGTGATGCCCGCGTTATGACTCTTGGGCTCCTTGAAGGCCGGGATGCCGTTTGAGATGGCTTCCACCCCTGTCAGCGCGGTGCACCCATTGGCAAAGGCGCGGAGGATTAGAAACAGGGTTAGACCTTGCGTGGCTTCCGCTTCTGCCGGGGTCACACCTGTGACCATGCCAAGCGAGCCGGTGAAGTACCGATAGAAGCCGACGGCCAGGGTGAACAGCGCGACGCCGAGAAAGAAGTAAGTGGGGATGGCAAAGGTGTTGCCGGATTCCTTGACGCCCCGCAGGTTGACGATCATCATAAACGTGACGAGGCCAACAGCGATGATCACGCGATAAGGGTGCAGCACCGGAAACCCGGAAGTGATCTGGGCGACGCCCGAGGAGATGCTCACGGACACGGTGAGGATGTAATCGGTGAGCAGCGCCGCGCCAGCAATCTGTGCCGGCATTTCGCCGAGGTTATCGCGCGACACAATGTACGCGCCGCCGCCGCCAGGATAAGCGTGGATGGTCTGCTCGTATGAGATTGTGACAATGGCGAGCAATACGACAATCGCGCCCGCAATCGGGATGGATAAGGCCAGCACTGCGATCCCGGCGAACGCGAGCACTTCGAGGATGGCCTCCGTGGCGTAGGCCGTGGACGACAGCGCGTCCGACGCAAACACCGCCAGCCCCACCTTTTTGCTGATGGTCTGGTGCGGCATTTCGTGTGTGGGCAACGGTTTGCCGATAAAGAAACTGGTGAGCGAGCGTGGCGGAGCGCCCGTGGTTTGCCGAGTGGTCGCCATAGGTATAGTCCTGATATGTGCGTGTCAGCAGTGAAATTCTAGTCCGCCCTTTTGGGGCGTCAAGCGAACTCCCGGACGGGAGTCTGACGTTTCTCCCTAAAAAACGAAACTCGCCTTCACGAGGATCATCGTCGCGGGAGGCGGACTGGTTCACTGTCTCCTGGAGCGCGCGGGATACTACTCCCGAAGGGGTGGGGCGTCAAGGGCGAGCGAAGGGGCAAATCGCAATCTCCCATCCCCAATCTCCGCTTACCGCAGCGCCTGCATTGATTATCATCCCTCCCTAAGGTACAATGCGCCTCCAGTGGCTCGGGGTGAGGCGAGCCGATGCCGTGGAGAGTGATGTTGAAGAAGATCGTCAACCAAACGCTCGTGTACTGGCTGGGAGCGCTGGTCATTTTTGTGGATCAGGTCGCCAAGCATCTGGTGCGCACCCGCTTGGCGCTCAACGAGAGCTGGAGCCCGTTTCCCTGGCTGGCGCCGTTTGCCCGCATCCTGCATATCCAGAACACTGGCGCTGCTTTCGGCTTGTTCAAGGAAGCGGGCCTGTTATTCACCGTGATCGCCGTCGTCGTCTCGGTCGTGATCCTCTACTACGCGCGGCAGATCCCGGATGGCCACGGGTGGATGCGCCTGGCGCTCGGCTTGCAGTTGGGCGGGGCGATTGGCAATCTGATTGACCGGTTAGTCTTCGGCACCGTGACCGATTTCGTCAGCGTCGGGACGTTCGCGATCTTCAACGTCGCGGATGCGAGCATCAGTCTCGGCGTGGCGTTGCTCGCACTGCTGATGCTGGTCGAGTCGCGCGCGGCTAGAAAGAAACTTGCTGACGTGCCGCCCCCGGTGGACTCGGCAGACGTGGGGCAAGCCTCCTGAGTGTGACTGAGCGGGTCATCACTTTTCCGTCCGCGGCCGCCCGGGAGCGGCTGGATAAGGTCATCGCCGCCGAAGTTCCGGAGCTGTCCCGCACCCAGGCGCAGCGGCTGATCGAAGACGGATTTGTGACGCTCGACGGGAAGACGGTGACGAAACCCGGACAGCGCCTCGAGCGGCCCGCGACGATTGCCGTCCGCATCCCTCCGCCCGGCCCGGCGGGCAATCTGCCGCAAGCGATCCCCCTCGACATCATTTTCGAGAACGACGATGTGCTGGTCATCAACAAACCGGCGGGCATGGTCGTGCATCCGGCGGCGGGGCACGCGCAGGGGACGCTCGTCAATGCGGTGCTGGGGCACGCTCCCGACCTCGATGGGGTGGGCGACGAGCAGCGCCCCGGTATCGTGCACCGGCTGGACAGGGACACGTCGGGGCTGATCGTCGTCGCCAAGAACGACGCCGCGCACCGCGAGCTGCAGCGGCAGTTCAAAGACCGCGAAGTCGAGAAGGTGTATCTTGCGCTCGTGGACGGTCACCCGCCCACGAATACGGGGCGCATCGAGGCCGCCATCGGCAGAGACCTCCGCGACCGCAAGCGCATGGCCGTCGTCCCGGAACGGCACGGGCGACCCGCCGTCACCGAATATAAGGTGCTGGAAAAATTTCCGGCGCACACCTTCGTGGAGGCGCGGCTGCTCACCGGGCGCACGCACCAGATTCGGCTGCACTTTGCGTACCTGAAGTGCCCCATCGTCGGGGATACTGTGTATGGCCGCCGCACGCCCTCACTCCCCATTGCGCGCCAGTTTTTGCACGCCGCCCGCCTGACGCTGCGGTTGCCCGGCAGCGGGAAGGCAAAGACGTTCGAGGCCCCTCTGCCGGATGATTTGATGCGAATACTAAAGTTGCTCCGCCAGTGATACAATCCGCCCGCCAAAGGAGACTCTATGCGCGAAGTCACCGTCGCCACTGTCCAGATGAAGCCCAAGCTGGGGGAGACCGAGGAGAATCTGGTGAAGATGTCGGAACTGGTCGCCAAGATTGCCGGCCAGCAGAAAGTGGACCTGATCGTCTTTCCCGAACTGATTACGTCTGGCTACGAATGCGGGGTGCGCTTCACCGACCTCGCCCAGCGCGTACCCGGCCCCACCGTCAACCTGATGGCCCAGCGCGCGCAGGAGTTCGGGGTGCACATCGCCTTCGGGCTGCCGACGAAAGAGAAAGTCGAGTCCATCCTCTTCAATTCGCTGGTGTTTATCGGGCCGGACGGCGAGCTGATCGGCGAATACCGCAAGGTGCATCTCAAGGGCGAAGAGCGCATGGCGTTCCGGGCGGGCTACCGCTACCTGGTGTTCGAATGCCAGTTCGGCATGGTCGGCCTGCTCACCGGATACGATCTGGCCTTTCCCGAGGCGGCGCGCAGTCTGGCGCTCGAGGGCGCGGAGCTGCTCGTGGTCTGTGCGAACTGGGAGAAGCCGCACCGCGATGAGTGGCGGACCTATGTG
>Ga0209108_10002722_pt1 | contig 10078 bp, 12 predicted proteins | sample Rifsed10ft1_FD_184003 | JGI IMG/M metagenome (GOLD analysis project Ga0209108, IMG submission 184003) | Soil microbial communities from Rifle, Colorado, USA - sediment 10ft 1 (version 2) | ecosystem: Environmental > Terrestrial > Deep subsurface > Rock core/Sediment | place: Rifle, Colorado...
TTCTTCTGAAAGTAGCGGATGCGCTCTTGGAACGACCGGGCGTAGTAGTTCTTGGGGTCGATGCGAAGGACGGCCTCGACTTCGAGCATCGCTTCGCCGTACTGTCCATTCCGAATAAACTCGTCCGCTGTGCGGAGATGTTTTGCAATTCTCTCCTTCAGAGGGTCATATGTCTCTTTTTTCTTCCCAAACATGTTCTTTCATCCCCTTGACAGCTCAACCACGGCGTATACTGCTTGCCCGCCGGCTTGCCTGCGCAAAGCTATCCATTTACCGAAACAAAATCAACCGAAAAATGAAGAGGGAAGGGCAAACCTCTGATATCTCGACTATCCCTGTTTTTTAATCAGAATCCTCAACTCCACTCGAAGGCTCATCGGCCATATGAAGCCGCAGCGTCCGCGCGTCATTCCTCATCGATCACCCATGGTTCAAGGAGCTTCTCGTCAATGCCTTCGATGAATCGGGACGGTTTTGAGAGGATCGTGCCTGATTCCCGGTCATAAATGTTGATGGGATACGTGACAAAGAGATTCTCCTTAGCACGAGTGCAGGCGACGTACATGATGCGGCGTTCCTCCTCCAATTCATCCTCATCGTGGGCGGCACGTGAGATGGGAAATCGTCCGTCCAGCGTATAGATAACGAACACGCTGTGCCACTCGAGTCCTTTCGCGCTGTGAATTGTCGACAGCACGAGGCATTCGTCGTCCTTTCCGGGAGGAACAACGTCGGAGACGCTCTCGTTGGGAGGCTCGAGCGCAAGGTCCGTCAGAAAGTTTGACACGGAGCGGTACCGTTCGGAGATCTGTTCAAACATTTCGAGGTCCTTCAGCCGCTTGTTCCAATCGTCGTAGCGCGATCGAAACATCGGCTCGTAGTATTGCAGGATCTGTGCAACTTTCTCGGGGGGAGAGATCGAGTCTGGGACAACTCGCGATAACACCGAGAACAGTTGCTGAACGTTCTCCGGATATCCGTCGTACTCCTGCCAGAATTTTTGCAGCGAGGTCTCTCTTTCCGGTCCGACACGACGCTTGAGGATGTTTTCGATGACTCTCTCCGCTGTTCGCGGCCCGACACCTTCGATCAACAGAAGGATACGATTCCAGGCTACGACGTCCCGCGGGTTGTCCAGAACGCGCAGGTATGAGACCATGTCCTTGACGTGAGCAGTCTCGATGAACTTGTAGCCTCCGAACTTCAGAAAGGGGATATTTGCCTTGGCGAGCTCGATTTCAAGGTCGAAGGAAAGGTAGGAGGATCGGAAGAGTACCGCAATATCCTGCAGTCGGACTCCTTCTTCCCGAAGTTCGAGAACTTTTTGCACCACGAACTTTGACTGGAGATTCTCATTCGCCGCGATAACCAGCTGTGGAAGAATTCCCCCGGGCTTCTTCGTGTAGAGAACTTTCGTGTACTTGTGTCGCATCATTCCGGGAAGGCGGTGTGGACCGGCGATTGCTTTGCAGTTATGTGTGCTCGGTACATCCGAATGGACTGGAGCGTGCCGTACACGATCGCCGTTGAACAGAGGAAGAGACCCAGGTAGAACACCACGTTCGCGATCGAGTCCGTCGACCCGAGCAGCTTGACCTGGCCGAGGATGTAGTTCCAATCGTGCGTGGCAGATGTGGAAATCAGTCTCAGTTTCATCCTGGTAGCGTCGCGAACGTAGACACCCACGTTGACGAGGTTCTCACCGAGCCAGAAGATCGCAAATGGAACCACGTGAGTCGAGCTGCGGAAAAGAACCACCACTGCCACCAGCGGTATCAGGATTTGCACGAGTGATCCGCCAAGGATGGAGAGGAATCGGCCAAAGATACTGAAAATGAAATGCCCTCCTTCATGGATGAAGAGGTCGACCCAGGAGATCGCGGCAAGGAGGAACGGCATCGGCGCGTTCGGCTGCATCGGGTCGTTGCGCTTCAGCAGTGCCAGGAACAGGTAAGCACAGAGCGCCAGGAGGAGAAGCCGGACAATCAAAGTGCCGAGTTTCATCGCCGCTTGAAGACGGTGTTGAGGTACGTAGAGATTCTTCGCATGAAATTTCGGTGACCACGCAGAAATATCGCAATCTCACGCTCAACCGCCTCGACAGACGGAATGTCGGATAGCTTCTCCCAGCGACCGTCGCCAAGGTAGCGGACATAGTTCCTCGTCTCGAGAAACTCACAGAGACCCCTGATCGATTCTGGATAATAATCGCCGTTCACAAAAATGTGACCGTTCTCGTAGCCGTTAAACATGAATAGAAACTCTCGGATCATCGGCCGTCGAATTGCGACTGAAGTTATTCCCTCGCGCGCTTCAGAATTTCATTCGCCACATCGAGGATCGCCTGCGTACTTCGGTAGTTTTCCTCCAACTTCACGACCTTGCAACCGGTGAATTGCTCCGGAAACTCCAGAATGTTCTGGATCGTTGCCCCACGGAAAGAATAGATCGATTGCGAATCGTCTCCCACCACCATGACGTTATCGTGCTTGTAACAGAGCAGCCGAACGACCTCTGCCTGAATTCGATTCGTATCCTGATATTCGTCCACCATGATGTACTTGTAACGGTCGGAGAGCGATGCACGGACGGACTCGTGATCGTGTAGCAGTCTCACGAAATTGATCAACAGGTCATCGTAGTCCATGAGGTTATGCTGCTTCTTGTACTCGACGTAGAGTGCATGGACAGTTCGAATGTCCTTCTCGAGCTCGACGTAGTGCGGATAGTCCTCACTCAAGAGTTCTTTCAGTGGGGTCAGAGTGTTGACGGAACTACTGTAGAGGTCGTACAGTGTCTCTTTTCTGGGGAACCGACGCTCGCGGGAATCGAGTTTGAGCCTGGTACGGATGAGGTTGATCACATCTTCCGCGTCACTCTGATCGAGAATGGTGAACGAAGTCTCGTATCCGAGGAGCGAGGCATGACGCCGCAAAACACCGTTCGCGAAGGAATGAAATGTTCCGCCGGCGACATTTTCACATCGGGTGTCGAGGAGAATTGCAGCACGACGGAGCATCTCCTGAGCGGCTTTGCGCGTGAACGTGAGAAGCAGGATGTTTTCGGGCTTCACACCGAGCTCGACCAGGTACGCTACCCGGTAAACGATCGTCCTCGTCTTCCCTGTCCCGGCCCCTGCGATGATCAGGTGAGGACCGTTCACGGAGGTTACTGCCTCGTACTGGGCAGCGTTGAGCTGTTTAGGATAATCGATGACGAACTTCTGCGGATAGGCGAGGCGAAGTTCTTCCCCAAACACGGACTTTTTTATCGTATACTTCTTCACAGGAGGTTTGTCCACACGCTCATCGGTATGGAAATAGGAAGATTCAGTCTACACTCGGGCCGGAACTCGAAAACCTTGAGCCTTGAACCGCTGACCCGTTACTCCTTCGGATTGTTCGGAGGCAAGGTACAGGAATACATCCGCGACCTCCTCCGGCTTCTTCAAGGCAGCCGGATTCTCATCCGGGTAGGCGGCGCGCCGCATCGGCGTCAGCATCCGACCGGGGTCGACCGCGTTCACGCGCACATTCACATCTCGAACCTCCTCAGCCAACATCGCGGTGAACCCCTCGATGCCGAATTTTGAAACGAGGTAGGCACCCCAACGCGGTTTCCCGACGTTCCCGACACCTGAACTCACGTTTATGATCGACCCCGACCGCTGTTCGACCATTGATTTCAGGATCGCCTTCGTAACGAGGAACGTCCCGGTCAGGTTCACTTCGAGCACATCGAGCCAATCCCGATAAGGATAGTTCAGAACCGGCACCCTCGGCCCGAGCAGTGAAGCGTTGTTCACCAACACATCGATACGATCATATCGATTAAAAACGGCTCTGAGAAGCTCTTCTACATCCAAGGGCCGGCTGATGTCGGCAGTCAACGCCATGCACTCTCCACCTTCGGCTCGGACCTCCTTCTCCACTAATCGGACCTCGGATTCAGAGCGAGAACAGACGACGACTCCCGCCCCTTCAGCTGAAAATCGGTGTGCCACCGCTCGACCCAGCCCCCGCGACCCTCCGGTCACAACCGCGACTTTACGCTCGAGGAGTTTCATGCCTCATGCCGGTGCCACCATTCGCGGAAGTAACTGGCTAGTTCACCCTGAAAGCGAAGAACCATTGCCCCGTTCACCGTGATTTGAGTGTTCTTCCCTTTCCGACGATACGTGCACTCCCACTGAAGTGCTCCACAATCGCGCTGGAAGAGCAAATTCGAATACGTGAAAAGGATATCTTCCTGATCGGCGGTTGCCTCCCTCCAGTACCGCCTTACCCCCTCGCTCCCAACCGCCGGTTCATCGAACGGAGTTTCGCGATACTCAATGTCCCCCGTGAAGAGGCTTGCGGCAAGGTCGGCGTCCTTCTTCTCCCAGGCTCGCTTGTACCGTTCTACCCAGCGCCCGAACTTCTGTTCAGTCATGATGAACTCGTGAGGGTTGACGGTTGAAAAGCTTACCCAATGAATCTAAACAAGAATATGCATTTCTGCAAGATGGTAAAGCGGATGGTCGATGGGGGGCAAATGCACGGAGACGAGAGAACGCACGATCGCAACTTTGAATCGATCGATAAATCTAAACACCGACCGCCCGAAAGCACGATTGGCAGTGCAAAGGAGAGCGGAGAAGGCGATCAGCCCAAAGTCCTGAGTTCACGGACTCCCCTCGTCCGGTTCATTTAAACGGTCACAACTCGAACAACAATGTTCCACGCAGCTTGAAGTCTTCAGGGCGATTTCCCAGCCCAATTGACGGGCCGACGCGCAGGTCAAGCCCCGGCATGATTGTCGCGTAAATTCCTGGAGTGAGCCCATAACCCTCTTCCTTCTCAATTCCCCCATCGAATTCCACACCGAGCCCCAAGGTAGGAGTAAGATTCTTCTTAAGGCCGAGTGCGAATTGGTATTGAAGGCGTTCTCCCTCCGCGAGCGCTTTCTCTCCGATCAGATTCGCCATCAGTGAAACGTTGTCGAAGTCCTTTCCGACGATAATTCGACCTTCATAGCGGTCGTGTTCATCGCCCACCCCTTTTTCGAACTCGAAGAGGATCGCAAGCGAGTAAGGAGCCTTCCCCTCCGGGACGGGTTCGTTTCCGTCGACCTCTCCGGGACCGAAGAGCCGTAGTGCGGTCTCAAGCGCTACCGACTCCGTATGAAAGTCGCCCGAACTGAGCCCGTGATGTGTATGCAATTCCAAGCTCCAACGATCGGTGATGCCGTACAAGAGCCCTGGCTCAAATTCGTATTCTCTATCGTGGTGACTGGAGTTGATGTAGTGTGAAGACCAGAGGGCGAAGAGACTCCCCCGGTCTGCCGTCTTAAAGGAGGATGTGACCAGGAAATCCCTTCCGTGATGCGCGAAGGCTCGAAGCGGAAACAGTGAAGACGCGACAAAAAGAAGAAACAATGCTGTACGATTCATAGCGGCCTCTTTCAGTTTGAATCGTAAAACCGGATGAGATGTGCTCCAATCCGTCCGTCTTGTTGGGCACGGAGGGATCGATTGACGGGTCAGGAATGGGAGACCCGGGGAGGCCGCAGGAGTCTCGAAGGATGGCCTTCAATGGACGGGGAACCATCCTGGAGTCGAAAACGTATCGCAAGTGGCGTAACGCGGAGAGAAAGACGTGCGTGGAACGTGAATTTTTCCATTACCATCGTCGTGGAGACAGCCGGAATATCTCTGCTCTTGATCCCTGCAAATAGAGGGCATGCGCGGTTTGCGACTTCGGTATCGCAAGATTTCATGCAACAACAAGCGCCGTCAGCACCCTCCGAGCAGTGTCGATGCGCGGGTCTGCCCGGATGCTCCAATTCAAACGCTCGGAGGTCGAGAACGCTCAGCAGCATTAGAACCGCCAGGGCCGACGAAAAGCCTTGTTGGATTCGTGAGGTCATCGAGAGGTCTGATGTTCGAGCTATAGCAACACGAATATGCGACTTCGAGTTCCAAGATGCGGGTGGAGAACCGGTGCCGCACCGATTACTATCTGCCGGAAATACTCACCTGATTCGAGTGTTGGTGTGCGCACTCTGCAGCACGAACCGCACTTCACTGCGGAATGCTGATGGACACAGCCCTAGAGTTTGATTCCCCGCTTTCGTAAGTTCTCCCTCACGATCCGTACCACCTCATCATAGGGAATCAATGTGCGTGAGCCAGAGTTCTTCACAGATTGCTCGAGGGTCCCGTTTTTCTCAACCAGCCACCGCCATACGTAATGTCCCAGCCTGTTGCGATCGTTCGGCTCACGCGTCGGAATATCCTGGACGCTCGCGTAGGCGACCTTCTCAAGGCTGTCGGCCGGGTATTCCGAAATCTGAGGTGGAGGATTCGTGGCCATAGTTTTTTCTAAATCTAGGAAACTCTCCGGCAAATTGTATTCTAACAAATTCTCAACAGAAAATAAAGAGGCGGTGCACGATTGCGGTCCTTTCTCGCAGTGCGCTTCGCCTTAGTCCTGGAGGAAGGATTGCTTATGCAAGCCAAGGATACCGAACATCCTCCGTGAAAGTTTTTTGAGCGTCTTGGCAAACGAGTTCTCCCCCATCCCGGTTCACAACTTCGGAGCCTTCCCGAGAACATCCTCAATACTCAAGACTTTCACCGGTCCTAGGTTAAGGTCTCGTAGAGGTTTCTCAATCTGCTTTCGGTCACCGACCACGACTATGTCCATTCTCTCCGGATCGATGTATTTCTTCGCCACGCGGGCGACCTCGTCCTTGGTGACAGCAAGCACATGGTGAACGTACTCGTTAAAGTACTCATCGGGAAGATGATACACAATCAGCTCTCCGAGCTGCGCCGCGATGCCCGCGACGGATTGGAAGTTCTCCGGATAACCGAGCGCGAGGTAATTTTTTCCTCGCGCCAATTCCTCATCGGTCACCGGCTGGAGAATCCTTTTTAATTCCTTCATGAACTCCTGCAGAGCTTTGTCAGTCACATTCGTCTGAACAGACGCTCCCGCCAGAAAAGGCCCGGGCAGTGGCCGCATGTCGAAAACGGACCCGGCACCGTACGAGTAACCATGCTCCTCGCGGAGGTTCTGATTGAGTCGCGACGTGAACGATCCTCCAAGAATCGTGTTCAGCACAAGGATGGGGAAGTAATCCTCCGTCAATCTTGAAACACCGATACGGCCGATCCGGACCACCGATTGAGCGGTACCCGGTTTATCGACCAGGTAGACCATCCTCTTTTCGACCCGCTCCGGCACTGCTAAGTTAAGAGTGGCGGGAGCTTTTCCCTCCCACCGGCTGAACGTCTCTTCAAGTTTGGGGAGTATCGAATCCTTTGTGACGTCGCCGACGACAATCAACGTCGCGTTTCCGGATCGGAAGTAGGCATGGTGGAAACGTTGAAGATCTTTCACGGCCATGGAGCGGAGCGTCTTCTCGTTCCCCACTGTCGGGACACCGTAGGGGTGGTCCGTACCGTAGAGCACACGATTGAAGAGGACCGACGCAAGGGCCACCGGCTCATCACGCCACTGGACGAGCCCTGTCAACCGAGCCTTTCGCTCTCGCTCCAGCTCTTCCGCCGGGAACATCGGACGAATCGCGACATCGGCAAGAAGTGCAAGTGCAGAATCGAGCTTTGAAAGAGGGGTATGGAGCGAGACCACGGTCGTATGCATTCCCGCCCCGGACTGAATGCTTGCGCCGAGAAAATCGACCGCATCGGCCAGCTCCAGGGCATTTCGACTCCCAGCCCCTTCGTTCAGTAAGGCTGCTGTCATGCTTGCTAGACCCGACTCTTCCGGAGGGTCCAGCGTACTTCCCCCCCTTACGAGAACATTCACCTGAACCAGGGGGACATCGTGCTTTTCCATCATCATGACTTCTAGTCCATTCGAAAGGGCAAACCTTTGAACGGGAGGAAGATGCATCGTCGGCGGCGGCCCTAACTCCGGCGGCTTTGAACGGTCCGGCTCCTGTGCCTGTGAAGGAAAGGATAGAGCGAGAGAAAGAAGGAGAAGGAAAACGATTCTCTTCATGCCGCAAAATGGAGGACGAGGTTCAATGGTCGATTGAATCTTCAAACGAAGATGATTCAACGCATCTGAGGTCTGAATGGTCATTGCGCCTCCGCTTCAGCTGTGGCTGCCAACTCCCGCTTCCCCAGCGGGACAATGCTCAACACGACGCGACCGTCGTCCCTGAGATAGGTTTGCGCGACAGCACGGATATCGTTCGGCTCGAGCGCTTGGTAGCGTGAGAGATCCTCTTGGAAGTAGTCAGGGTTCCCCGAGAAGAAGAAATAACTGTTCAACTGATTTGCTTTTCCGCCAAATCCACCGACGGTTTCCAGGCGGTCGAGAAAGCCCGCCTCAAACTGATTGACCGCTCGCTGCACTTCCCGCGTCGTAGGCGCCTCACGCTTCAGCCGGTCGATTTCCTCCTGGATGACCTTCTCCAATTCCTTTAGCGTGTGACCTTCACGCGCCGTCGATTCTATCGAGAAGGACGAGCTGACCTTACTCGAAGACTGGGAGGCCGAGACATCCTGAGCGATTTGTAAGTCGTACACAAGCCTCTTGTAGAGCCGCGAGTTCTTACCACCGGTCAGTACGCTCCCGAGGATGTCGAGCTCGGCGTCTCCCGGTGTCAGGTATGGTGGAGAGAGCCATACCATGTACAGCCGCGGCAGCTGGACCTTGTCCTCCTCGACGATTCGCTTTTCTTCCGAAAGGTAGGGAGCGGGCGGATCGAGTGGTGGTACCGAGGAACCATGGGGAACATCTCGAAACCATTTCTCCACGGTCGCGCGTGTGCTCTGTGGGTCGATGTCGCCGGCAACCACCAGGCTTGCGTTGTTCGGGCGGTAGTACTTCTTGAAGAACTCCACAACATCGTCGTAACCGGCTGCAGAGAGGTCCTCCATTGACCCGATTGTCGGCCAGTGGTATGGATGGTCGGGAGCATAAAGGTTCTCATCGATAAGAATTGAAGCCATACCGTACGGACGGTCCTCGTACGATTGGCGGCGTTCATTCTTGACCACGTCCCGCTGGCCGTCGACCTTCGAAGGGGACATCGCATCGAGGAGATACCCCATGCGATCCGATTCGAGAAAGAGCGCAAGCCCCAGGGCATTGCTCGGAATGTTGATCCAGTAATTTGTCCGGTCGGTTCCGGTCGAAGCGTTGTTGTCTCCTCCCGCTGCTTCCAGCCACTCGTCGTACTTCCCCTCCGGGACATGGCCCGAGCCCTCGAACATGATATGTTCGAACAAGTGTGCAAAGCCGGTCCGACCCGGTTTTTCCCTCGCCGAACCAACATCGTACCAGAGGTTGACGCTGATCGTCGGGGTAGAATGGTCTTCGTGCAAAATCACATTCAAACCATCCGGCAGGACAAACCGTGTGTACGGCACTGAGATTCGGACTCCCTGAGCGAGAAGAGGAGACGCGAGGACGATGAGAAAAAGCAGAGTACGTCTCATAATTCTTCCTTTCGAATTCCTTCACTGCAGAAACGAACGAGGTCACTGCACACAAACGACGACAACAGTCACATCGTCGTTTTGTTCCGCCCCCCCTCGGAATTGCTCGACCTCCTTGAGGAGGTGCTGCTGAGCGTTGGCGGCGTTTGCCGGCTGATATCGTGCCAGAAGGTCCAGCAACCGGGATTCACCGAACTCATCGCGATCGACGTTCATTGCCTCCGTCAAACCGTCCGAATAGAGGAGATAGACATCACCCGGCCGAAGAGGATTCTCGACTTCTTCCAGCTCCGATTCAAACACGGACCCGGGCTCAAGTCCCAGACCCATTCCCTTCATCGACAGGACCGTCGTCTGGCCGTTCCGCTTCATGATGATCGGATTGTGGCCGGCCCGACAGATCCGCACGGAACGTTTCTCAGAATCGAAGAGTGCCACCGCCATCGTGATGAATGACTTTCGCTCGATTCCATCGTAGATCCTGCAGTTCACCTCGACAAGAATTTCCTTCGGAGAAGAATAGACACGGCTGGCAAGCTGCATCATCCCTTGAATCTTGGACATGTAGAGTGCCGCGGACATACCCTTCCCCGAGACATCTCCAACGAATACGAGCAGCCG
>Ga0209108_10002723_pt1 | contig 10075 bp, 9 predicted proteins | sample Rifsed10ft1_FD_184003 | JGI IMG/M metagenome (GOLD analysis project Ga0209108, IMG submission 184003) | Soil microbial communities from Rifle, Colorado, USA - sediment 10ft 1 (version 2) | ecosystem: Environmental > Terrestrial > Deep subsurface > Rock core/Sediment | place: Rifle, Colorado...
TTTCCTGCTGGGGCTCAAGCTCGACCCGCTCACGTTCCTGCTGATGGCGCAGGTCATCATCTTCCTGCTCGGCTGGCCGCTGGAATGGTCGGAGATCATCATCATCTTCGTGCCCATCTTCCTGCCCATGCTGCCGAATTTCAACGTAGACCCGTTGTTCTTCGGCATCCTGGTCGCGCTCAACCTGCAAACCTCGTTCCTGACGCCGCCCATGGCCATGGCCGCCTATTACCTGAAGGGCGTGGCGCCGCCGCATATCCAGTTGATCAACATCTTCAGGGGCTGCATGCCGTTCCTGATGATGGTGTTCCTGGCCATGTTCCTGCTCTACCAGTTCAAGGGCCTGGCGTTGTGGCTGCCCGATTGCTTCTACGGCGTCGGCGAGTTCAAGCCGGGCGTCAGCTGGTGTTCGTGGGAGCGGTTCATTACCTATTAGCGACGCTCCCCGGAATCTTTCAGCGGCCCGGCAACGACGAAGTGACATAAAATGGACGGACAGACGTTGAACAAGAACCCGATCGAGCTGAGCGCCGTCGAAGCCGCGGAAGCCATCCGCGACGGCGTCATCAGTTCCGAGCAACTCGTGCAAGCATGCCTCGACCGCATCGTGGAGGACATCCGGGCGGGCTCCGACCTGTCGGCGGCCATGAGCAAGTACCCGACCGTCTTCTCCAACATCTACCTCGCCATGATCCGGGCCGGCGGCGGCTTGCCTTGCCAGAAGGCCCGGCCGGTGGCCAGAATCGCAAGGACCCAGAAGACCAGAGTCGAGAATCGGAAAGTGTTGTCGCCGGACGCCAGGTAGGTCAGCCCGGAGAGAATGATTCCGCCCGTCAAATATCGCAGATCGATCCAGGTCCGCCAGGACCGTTCCGCCTTAGTCTTCTCGGCCTCCCGGTCGAGTTCCCCTGCCCAGAGCGACCAGCCGACCAAGCCGCCGGCGAGCAGGTAGAGCAGCACATTGGCCCGGACGTTCTTGTGTTGTTCTAAACCCACCTGCGCGAGGAAGGCCAGCAGCAACGCTACCGGCAGCCGCAGTTGGCCCGCCCACTTTCGGACATCGAGCTGGGTAGAAGTCGGCGCTGTCGGCTGCGCGACAACTGGTCTAAGTTCGACGAACGGGGCGGCCGCAGCCCGTTCCGGGATAGCCAGCGGCTTCAGCTTGAGAAGCGACTTGAGCCAGTCCAGGACCGAGGGTTCGGGGGTCGTTTCAGTCAGATCTGCCATGACGAATCAGCCTCGACCCCGGTTTGGCTTGCGGGCCCGCGCCACGACGTTTACAAAAGTGCCCTGGGCGCGAGCCTCCGGCCAGTCGTTCGCCTGGTCGAACGCGCGAAAGGCCGCCACCCCGAGGTTGACCGGATTCCAGTAGCTGCCCTGGTTCTGCTCGGCGCGAAACCGGTCGGCGGAGTTGGCGAGGGCCTTTGGGAGCAGATCGCGCTCGATCAAGGGTTTCCCGATCCCATAGACCAGAAAGTGCATGAAGGGGAAGCAATAGTGGGTGGCCTGTTCGACCGCCTCCACCACGAAACCCGCCCGTTCCAGCCGGGCCTCCAATTCTTCGGGCAGATAGAGCCGTTCATGATTGGTCCAGATCCCAACCAGGGGCCCACGCCGGATCGGGTGCCCGCCTACTCCGGTCCAGGCTCGGTTGATCGGATCCCACCAGAATGGATAGTGGGCGTGCGGCACCGAGATGGCCAGCAGCCCACCGGGCTTGAGCAACCGGTACACGGCGCGCAGCGCCGCTTCATCGTCCGGGACGTGTTCAAGAACTTCGCTCATCAATGCCTTGTCGAACAGCTCCGGTGCGAATGGCAACTGCCGAATGTCTGCGCTGACCAGTCGGGCCTCTGCCACTTCCGCCCGGGCCCGACGCAGGCGGTCATGCTGGAGATCGAGCCCGACCAGGCGCAGGCGGCGCAGGCGAGTCATCAACATTAAGTACACGCCCATTCCGCAGCCCACGTCAATGACCCGATCGCCCTCCTGCAGCGAAAGGAAATCCATGAGCATCCGGGCCCTGCGGCGGAAGGCCATGTCGGCTTCATTAAAGAGCAGCCGGTCCAGCAACTGATGATCACCAGCGGAGAGCGAATGGCTGGGCTTGGAGCCGTTGACGGAGTGAACCCCGCCCGGCCGGCGGGCCGAATGGGCACCAGCCTCCCTTCCGCTCAGCCGGGACAGCAGTCCCTGGTAGGCCGTCAAAGTGCGTTCAGTGTCGAAGATCTTCCGGACTTCCTTCAGTTTGGGCTTCAGGCGGTCCCGCTGGCGAAGCCCGCTAACCAGGGCTTCGGCCAGCCCCTTCGGGTCGTTCGGCGGGGCGAGCAGCCCGTAGCCCGTCTCGCGGACGACCACCCGCGCCCCGGGGATGTCGCTCGCCACCACCGGTGTGCCGCACAGCAGGGCCTCGACTTGGACCAGGGCCATCATGTCCGTACGGCTGGGCAAAGCAAACACGTCGCACATGGCGTAGAAATTCGCCATCTGTTGCCGATCGTCGAGCAGCCCAAGCAGCGTGACGTGGTCCCGGATCGGATCGATGAGCGGTCGGCACTGCTCGAAGAAGCTCTCGTAAACGACCTGCTGTTCTCCGGCGAATACCAGATGGGCGGCTGGGATGTGCTGATGGACCAACGGGAGGGCCCGCAGCAGGTCATCGAATCCCTTCTCTGAGACCCAGCGGCCGGCGAATCCAATCACGGCCCGGTCGGAGAGGCCCAATTCGGTCTTCCAGGCCTGGGCCGCCTTCGGGTCCGGGGCTGGGATCTCGACCGGCGGGTACACGGCGCTCAGTTTGCTGCGAAACTGGCTGAGCATTTCAGAGTGATCTGCATAATCCAGGCTGTAGGTGGTCACCGCGCTCGCGAGTCGGGCCGCCAGGTACGACAGCCAGTAGCCCGCCTGCTCCAGCACCCGATTGAACGGGCCTGGCGGCATCACCAAGTCGCCGTGGTGGGTCATCAACAACGGTCGCCCCAGCAGGCGGCACAGCAGCGCAACCAGTGGCGCCTCCGGCAGCGGAGTGTGGATCTGCACGACGTCGTGAGCGCGGATCAGCAAGGCTGCCGCCCAAGGGAAGGCCGGCGTGATCATGCCTCGGCTGAGGCGCCCGACCGGTTGGATCCGGACCACCCGGACGCCGTTCAAAAGCTCGTCCCGCGGGAGATCCCGGCGGTAACGCGTGGTCAGCACGGTGACCTGTTCGCCTCTGGCGGCCAATCCCTCGGCCACTCCAGTCGCGTGAGCGGTGAGCCCGGTCCAGTGGGGCGAGTAATAGGTGAGAACGGTCAGAATTTTCATCCGGGGCGAAGCTTGGCCATTCCGGGGCTAGGACATCCCAAGCGGACGATTATAGCGATCCGGCCTAGGGTTGACAATTCGGACGAGATTCCCACTCGGCCCAGGTAGTCTTGCCCGTGGAGGCTCGGGTTGTGCCGCCGGCCGCTGGCTGGCAGGCCTCTGGCCCGCCAGCGCCTACAAACTACTGCTGACCAGCCACTCGGGGTCGGCCGGATCGCCGCCCTTGCACAACCAAACCAGGAACTCGATGTTCCCCTTCGGACCAAGCAATGGCGAACGGATCAGCCCTTGGGGAGCCAGGCCCGCCTCATTGGCGGCCGCAAGCGCCTCGAACAGCACCTTCCGGTGAATGTCCGGATCTTTGACCACACCCCCCTTCCCGACCTGGCGGCGGCCCGCCTCGAACTGCGGCTTGACCAGCGCGACGACCTCCCCGCGATCCACCAGCCAGCTAGCTACCGGAGGCAGGATGAGCCGGAGCGAGATGAACGAGACATCCACGGTCGCCAGCCGGATCGGCTCGGGGAGCTCGCCCAGGTAGCGGGCATTGGTGCGCTCCATGAGCACCACCCGAGGCTCGTTCCTCAGCCGCCAGTGCAGCTGGCCGTGGCCGACGTCGATGGCATAGATCCGCCCTGCGCCGTGCTGCAGCAGGCAGTCAGTGAACCCGCCGGTCGAAGCCCCAACGTCCGCACACACCCATCCCGCCGGCCGGATCTGGAACTGCTCGAGGGCTGCCTCCAGCTTCTCACCCCCGCGGGAGACGAAGCGGGGAGCGGTGCTGACTTGGACCGCCGCGTCCAACACCACCCGGGTTGAAGGCTGGAGCACCAACTGCCCATCTACCCGCACCTGACCAGCCATGACCATCCGCTGGGCAACCGCTCGACTGTCCACCAATCCCCGCCTGACTAGCAGCTGGTCGAGCCGTTCTTTCGCCTGAGCCATCTATCCGACTCGGGTTAACCCACGCCGCATGGGATGGGCGTCCGCTTGCTTGCCACTGGGGCACCTGCTATCCTACGCGGCATGCTCAAGTCGCTCTTGCGAGCCATGCGGCCACGGCAGTGGGCCAAGAACGTCTTCATCTTCGCGGCGTTGGTCTTCGACGGACAACTCGCCCGGCCGGAGCCGCTCGCCCGCACGTTCGTGGGATTCGTGATGTTATGCCTCATCTCGAGCTCGGTGTATCTGATCAACGATATCGCCGACATCGAGGCCGACCGCCGCCATCCGGCCAAGCGGAACCGGCCGATCGCCTCCGGTGAGCTGGCCGTGAGCCTGGCAGCGACCGCGGCCGGGCTGCTTGCGGTGTCCTCGCTGCTGATCAGTTTCGCCCTTGAAGCCGCGTTTGGCTGGATCGTTGCCAGCTATTTCGTGCTGAATTTACTGTACTCCTTGTGGCTCAAGCACGCCGCGATCATCGATGTGCTGATTATCGCGGCTGGGTTCGTGCTCAGAGTGGCGGCTGGAGTCAGCTTGATCCAGGTGTCGCGGTTTTCCCCCTGGTTGTATGTGTGTACGACGCTGTTGGCGCTGATCATAGGATTCGGCAAGCGGCGGGCCGAACTGCTGCTGCTGGCCGAGGGCGCCAACTCTCACCGCCCGGTGCTGGACGGGTACAACGTTGAACTGCTGGATCAGCTGATCGTGGTCGTTTCGGCCACGACCATTATGGCATACTCGCTTTACACCTTCTCCGCAGAAAACCTCCCGGCCAACCATCTCATGATGCTGACCATCCCCTTTGTGCTCTACGGAATCTTTCGCTATCTTCGGCTCATCCACGTGGAGAATATCGGCGGGGCGCCGGAGGAACTCATCCTGACCGACCGACCGCTCTTGATCACTCTGGTGCTGTGGGGCCTGCTTTCGATCGTAATCCTCTACCTCGGCCGGTGAAGATCGCTTCAGGCAGCCCCCGGATTCCGCAATCCGGGCCCGTTCTGCCGACCCTCGACCCCTGATCGATCCAGTATGACTGAGCGGACCGCACCCGGGAAGGTCATCCTCTTCGGGGAGCATGCCGTCGTCTACGGCAAGCCGGCCCTGGCCGCGCCGGTCCACTCCACCCGCGCCCGGGCTGAGGTCATCGACCTCCCGAAGGATCCAGCTGGATGGGTCCGGTTGGAAGCGCCGGGAACCCAGACAAGCGCGTGGCTACACGAAATGGATGGAGCAGATCCATTGGCAGCCGGCATTCGCCTCATCTTAAAGGATTTGGGAGGCGAGTTGCGAAGCGCGCTGCGGGTCAGCCTCGAATCCGACATCCCGGTCGGGGCCGGAATGGGATCGAGCGCCGCGGTCAGCGTGGCTGTCCTGCGAGCGCTCGCCGCCCACCTAGGGCGGGAACTGCCACCGGAACGGGTCTCGGCCCTGGCTTATGAGGTCGAGAAGCTGCAGCATGGGACGCCCTCCGGCATCGACAACACGGTCGTGAGCTACGAGCGCCCGCTGTACTTCATCGCCGGCCAACCGTTCCAGTTCGTCCAGGTCGGGCGTCCGTTCACGCTTATGATTGGCGACAGCGGCGACCGCCTCCCCACACGCGAATCGGTCGCGGCCGTACGGGAGCGGCGGGCAGCGGATCCAGAGAGCGTTGACCGGGTGTTTGCGGAGATCGCGGTCATCAGCGAGCAGGGGCGCCGACTCATCGAATCCGGCGACAACCGTCAACTCGGGCCGCTCATGGACCGCAATCAGACTCTGCTCAAGGCGATCGGCGTCAGCAGCCGCGGCCTCGAGGGGCTGATCCGGGCGGCCAAGCGGGCCGGGGCGCTGGGCGCCAAATTGTCGGGGGCGGGCCGAGGCGGGATCATGATCGCGTTGGTGGAACCGGAATCGGCCGAGCCGGTTGGGATCGCCCTGCGCCAGGCCGGAGCCACCCGCACGATCCGGACCGAGATTTCAGGATGATCTTCCTCAAGCTGGGTGGATCGCTCATCACCGACAAAGCCCGGCGCGAGACGCCGCGGCTCGCCGTCTTGCAGCGGGTGGCGCACGAAATCCAGGAGGCCAGGCAGATCAAGCCGGAGCTCAGGCTGCTGATCGGGCATGGCTCCGGTTCCTACGGACACCCGGCCGCCGAACTGGCCGGGATTCAGAACGGGGTACGGACCCCTGAGGATTGGCATGGATTCTTGGAGACCTGGGCGGCCGCCCAGCGGCTGCACCGGCTGGTCCTGGACTCGCTCAGCGAGGCCGGGCTGCCGGTCTTGTCGTTCACTCCTTCCGCGCTGGCGGTCGCGGCAGAGGGTGAGATCGTTGCCTTCCCCGATGAGCCGATCCGCAAGGCCCTGCGGGCCGGCCTGATTCCGTTGGTTCAAGGCGACGTCGCCTTCGACCGGGCCCGCGGCGGGGTGGTCCTGTCGACCGAGCGGGTCATGGCTTACCTCGCCAACCGGCTCAAACCCGACCGGATCCTGCTCGCCGGGTTGGAAGAGGGCGTGTACGAGCGCTACCCAGAGCGGAAACGGCTGCTGTCAGAGATCGCTCCGGAAGATCTGCCGGCCATCGACCTGCGCGCTTCGGAGGCGCCCGACGTCACCGGCGGCATGAGCCACAAGGTTCAGTTGGCGATCGAGCTGGCTCAGGCCATTCCGGGAGTCGAGGTACGGATTTTCTCAGGCGGGATGTCCGGCAACGTGCAGGCCGCACTGCTCGGTTACGCGCTCGGCACCCGGGTTCGCGGGTAGCCGGTTCCAGGCGAGAATTCGGGTCGGCATGCTAAACTGGCCTCGATCTATTCGCGGCTCGGAGGGCGTCGGATGAATTCTTTGCTGAAGAAGTTGAAGCTCGAAGCGGTCAACCCCGGCGCCTGCCTGGGTCCTGAGGGTTGGATTCACGACCCGGCCGGCCGCGAACTGGTCTCCTACAATCCCTCCACCAGCGAGCCGATCGGCTCGGTGACCCAGGCCAGCTCTGCCACCTACGAGCGGGTGGCGGCCGCGGCCGTGGAAAGTTTCAAGCACTGGAGGGAGCAGCCGGCGCCGAAACGTGGGCTGCTCATCCGGGATCTAGCGGGCCTGGTCCGGGAGTACAAGGAGCCGCTCGGCGATCTCATCAGCCTCGAAATGGGGAAGATCCGGGCCGAGGGCCACGGCGAAGTCCAAGAAATGATCGACATTTGCGATTTTGCGGTCGGCCTTTCGCGCCAGCTCTATGGATTGACCATGCAATCCGAGCGGCCGGCCCATCGCATGTACGAACAGTGGCATCCGCTGGGCCCGATTGGGGTCATCACCGCGTTCAATTTCCCGGTCGCGGTCTGGTCCTGGAACGCGGCCATCGCAGCGGTCTGCGGTGACCCGGTGATCTGGAAGCCTTCCAGCCTAGTCCCGCTTACTGCGATTGCACTCCAGCACCTGGCCAACCGGGTGATGGCCGATCACGGCCTGACCGGGATCTTCAATCTGGTGATCGGGACCGGCTCCGAGGTCGGCGAGCGGCTGCTGAACGATCGCCGCATCCCGCTCATTTCCTTTACCGGATCGACCGCCATCGGGCGCCGCGTCTCGGAGGCCGTCGGACGGCGATTCGGCCGGACGATCCTGGAGCTCGGCGGGAACAACGCCATCATCGTGGCCGAAGACGCTAACCTCGAGCTGGCTACTCGGGCGATCCTGTTTGGGGCCGTGGGCACCGCCGGGCAGCGCTGCACCTCGACTCGCCGGATCATCGTACAGCGGGCGATAGCCGATGAGCTCACCGAGCGATTGGTCAAGGGTTACAGCCAGGTCCGGATCGGCGACCCGCTAACGGAGAAGACCCTCATGGGCCCGCTGGTCAGCCCCGCCGCGGTCGAGGACATGTTCACCGCCCTCGAGCGGATCCAGCAGGCTGGAGGCGAGATTGTCGTGGGCGGCAAACGCCGATCGGATCTGGGGCCGAACTTCGTCGAACCCACCATCGTGCGGATGCCGACTCAAACCGACATCGTGAAGGAAGAGACCTTCGCTCCGATCCTTTATCTCCTGGAGTACGACACAATCGATGAAGCGATCCAGCTGCACAACGATGTGCCCCAGGGACTGTCGAGCGCCATTTTCACCGACAGTATGCGCACCGTGGAGACATTCCTCTCGGCCCGCGGATCCGACTGCGGGATTGCCAACGTGAACATTGGGACGTCAGGGGCCGAGATCGGGGGGGCCTTCGGAGGTGAGAAGGAGACCGGGGGCGGGCGCGAGTCAGGCTCCGACGCGTGGAAGGCCTACATGCGGCGCCAGACCAATACGATCAACTGGTCGAAAGAGCTGCCGCTTGCTCAGGGGATTGAGTTTGGGAGTTAGGCCGCCGGGCTCGACCCTGGCTGCGAGGGCAGCCTCGGCGGGCTAAGGAGTACCCGTCGCGGTCGGCGTTGCCGTATTGGTTGGGGCGCTGGTCGGCTCAGGAATCGAGGTCGAAGTTGGGGCGGGGGTCAATAGGGGCACGCCGAGGGCGTTCCCGCCGAATGTCACTGCCCCCGACCATACCCAGCCGGTGAGCCCGCCGCCGATAGGCCGGACGTACCACCAGGTGCCGATCGGCGAGCTGTCATAGCGTCCTAGTACATCTGCCTGGTGTCCCCCGAGCAGAAAATCCAAAACTTCGTAGTTATCTCCCGGCCCGCGTCGGATATTCGCATTGTAGTTGGCCGTCACCACGGGGGAGGCGGTCGTGGGCGTAGCGGTGGGCAGTGGCGTATTGCTCGGTAGAGCCGGGGAGGGCGTAGGCGGCAACCGAGTTGGAGTGGGTGTGACGGCAGCCAGGGTGGCCTGGGCGATCGCCTGAGCGGTCGCCACGACTTGATCGCTGGCGAGAGTCGGGGTGACCGATTCCGAGCCGGGGAAGTTGCACCCGGCCAATAGGGCTAGGAGGAGCGCTGTAATCGGCAAACCGCGCATGGGGGTCTGAGTATATCGCGACCACAGGCTGGTACCCTAGTCATCTGATCGCCTTTCGGCCGAGCCTGTATGATAGGGCCATGCCCAGGGGCCAGTCCGAGTTCGAAGCCGAGGTCGCCCAGACCGAGCGGGAGACCGCTGATCCGGCCATCCAGCGGGCACGGGAACAGCTTGCGATCGCCCGTGAACGGATGCTGTCGGCCGCCCTGGCGTTCACCGACGGTACGATCAGTGCCGGGCAGTTCAGGGCGGTTCGAGAGCTGCTTAGGGAGAAGGACAACCACCTCGCCAAATTGGAAGGTGCCACGCCGCCGGTATTTGTCGAAGACCCGCCCGCTCAGCCCGAGGTCGGATTGATCGGTGAAGAGACCCTCACCGACCGCTCGATCAAGGAGACCCTGAGTCTGGAACTCGAGACCGAGGACGCCCCAGAGCTGATGGAGATGCTCACCGCCCTCGATGAAAAACTCGATCGGCTAGAGGACGATTTCGAACACGGCCGGATCAATGCCTCTCAATACCGGGCGATCCGCCGGCACTACCAGGAGCAGCGGGAGGTCGCCCTTCGGCTCAAGCAGTCTCACCCGCGCAGCGACCGCTGGCGAGTCGTCCTGGAAGAGGGCCGCACGACCTTCCTCATGCAGCTCAATGAGGCCCAGTGCACCTGTGTCGCGCTGTTCGATCTCACCTCGCGGGATCGAATCTTCTTGCAGGGCGATATGCCTCCGGCGGCCGAAGAGGCGATGGGTCTGCTCCGCACCTTCGGCCCACCCCGCAAAGAATCCGGCCCCGGCCGGATGCTGGCCACCCACCTGGACGACGGCTCCTGCCTCTTGCTGATCCCCGGCCACTTTACCGCGGTCCTGGCGGTCTTTTCCCAGGATCCG
>Ga0209108_10002726_pt1 | contig 10066 bp, 5 predicted proteins | sample Rifsed10ft1_FD_184003 | JGI IMG/M metagenome (GOLD analysis project Ga0209108, IMG submission 184003) | Soil microbial communities from Rifle, Colorado, USA - sediment 10ft 1 (version 2) | ecosystem: Environmental > Terrestrial > Deep subsurface > Rock core/Sediment | place: Rifle, Colorado...
CCAGGATGCCGTTGCCGTTGCCGCCACCGTCGAAATTTACGATGGACAGACCGCTGATCGAGCTGCCAGTGCTGCCAGCAGCCAGTGTGAGTCCTGCCACATTCAAGCTGTTACCATCAATTTCGATCGTGATCACGGCATCGCTGCCGACAGCTAACGTGTTCTGCTGACTGCCTGTCTGGGAATAGCCGTCGATGATCACGGTGTCGGTAATCGTTGGCAGAGCGCTCGATAGCGTGATCTTGTGCACTCCCGCGCCGGCGATGTTGAACGTGATCGTGTCGTTCCCCGCGAGAGCATTGGTATCGAGTATCGCCTGGCGCAATGAGCCGGCTCCGGAATTGTTCGTATTGGTGACGGTAAAAGCAGCCAACAAGCCTTGCCACTGCGCTTGGGCGTTCTGGTCGAGTGCAACCGAGGTTTCGATGGAGCCGACTTTAAATTCCAGAACCCAGTCGGCTCCCAGTTGCTCATGTCCGGTGGCATCCACGCTGGCCGCCACATCCGCCCGCGTGAGGCTGCCGATCGCATCGAGCAACGATTGGCCATCGACGCTGCTCGCCAGATCGCAGCCGTAGAATAGCAAGTCCGCATTTTTACTAAGCGCCGCGCCCCACCGGCGGATGGAATCGGCGACAGCTTGCAGTGAAGTCGCATCAAGCCAAGTAGCGCCGAGCCGCACGGCCCCCTCGCTCCCGTGAGAAATAAAATGTACAGCATCCAACTGCGTATGGCCGGCGAGCAGCTCAGTGATCTGTTCGATGCCATCACGTTCCCCGTCCAGCGGGTGGATTTCGATTCGGCGGGAGTCGCTCTGTTGGGCTGAAACATCCGCAACAAACTGTTCGTAGCCAGCCACACTCATATCGACGAAAACAACCTCGCGTCGTGTCGTCGATGCCTCGACTGAATCCCTGACTGTGGAATTACTTTTTTCGACCGGATGGTCGGCAACGGTTACCTGGCTTGATCCATCGTCGGCGCTCGCGACGATAACCGGCGGCGGGATAGCCTCCTTGACCGGTGATTCTACCGGATAGACTATTCCCAAGCTCGAGTCGGCGGACAATAGGAGGCGCGGTTCCAAAGGCTCAAAAACGAGCCTTTTGGACACCTTTCCCGCGGGGCGCACGCCAGCCCCGACATGCTTCTTGCGCAATTTTTCGAGCACTCGATGCACAAAATAGATCATTATGTCGCCCGCGCTGTCAGTTGATATGTCGTGTTTGGCGACCCGTCTCGGTCACATAAACAACATTTTCACGATCTTATAACCCTAGGGAGAGCGGCGCTCTTTGCTGAAGACCCAGCGAGCAATACCGATGCCAGCAAACTTGACAGGCTCTTGAAAAACTTTTTCTCGTGCTTCGAGAGCCTCAGCACGAAAGCAAAATCTCAAATGATTTCGAGCGCTCCTCGGTTCACCCTGAGGTTTTCTAAAGGGTGAACGGAGTGTTTTTCAGCAAACTGCTGGTCGTCCTTTGGCTTGATAGGGCGCCCCTTGGCGCGATTTGATTTACTGAGTCGCAATTCGACGAAGGAAAGCAAAGGCCGAAGCTAAACGCCTCGCCCGTACGTAACCAAACTTTTTTTGGCAAAAAGGAACTTACTTATGGTATGTTGAAGGGAAGGTCTTTCCCGAGGCCCTTTTAACTTCAACCTTCGCTAGCCAACCAAGAGAAAGGTGGGATGGCAGATGAAGTCAACTATTCTAGCTGTCGATGATGAACCGATTATTCTTGATATGTATCAAGCGATACTCGATGATGCGTACAGCCTTTATGTAGTCTCATCGGGCGAAGCAGCTTTAAATTTTCTCAATTCCCATCCGCGAGTGGATCTTATCTTGTTGGATATTATGATGCCGGGAATTGATGGTTATGAGATCTGCCAAAAGGTCCGTGAAAATCCATCGTTTTCGCATGTGAAAGTGATTTTGGTTTCTTCGAAAATGACGCTCGAAGACAGGCTTCGGGGGTACGAGGTTGGTGCGGATGATTACATCACCAAACCGTTCGAAGGAACCGAACTCCTCGCTAAAGTCAAGGTCTTCCTCCGTCTAAAAAATGCCGAAGAGATTGACACAATCAAAACAAATCTTATCACCCTCTTGACTCATGAGTCGCGCACGCCGCTCACCGTTATCCTCGGGTTTGCGGACTTGCTGCAAGAAAGTCCGAATCTTACTGAAAAAGAAAAAGGCTTTGTCGAGGAGATTGTGAAATGTGGACACGCGCTCTTACGGTCGTCAGAGAAAACGGTTCTATTGAGCGGTTTAAAATCAGGAAGCATCCGGATCGAGAAAAACAAGATCCGGCTGAATGACTTGCTTGCTGAATGTCAACAGAGGTTCACAAAAGAGGCAGAGGAAAAACACCTCCTGCTTCCAGTTCAAATTGACGCTGATCTCCAAATCGATGGGGATCTAAAGCTGCTGGGGATCGCCTTTGATGCGCTCCTTGATAATGCGGTAAAGTTTGCTCGTGAGGGAACGGTTGTGCAGACCGGCGTCAAAGCCATTGGAAACCGCATCCAGGTAGAGATTGCCAATGACGGGGAAACAATTTCCCCACAACGTCAAGAGGACATCTTTGATGAGCTTTCTGTGCAAGATATTGAACACCATCACCAAGGCCGTGGTTTGAGCCTCGCGATCGCGAGGCGTGTTATCGAAGCCCACCAAGGCACACTAACGGTTACAAATCACGAGAATGGACCCGTATTTATCATTGACATGAAGATTTGACGGTGGCTTTAAATCAACCCGGGGCACTATTTTTGTACGCGCCTGTACAATGATGGGTATGCTTCGGGTCAGTTCTCCTTGAGAATCCGCTAAAGATACCCCTTTCCTAATTTACGAGCACAGGGATATTCTCGTCCCTCTGGAGCCTTTTTTGGCTTCCAGTGAGCCGCCATCGCCGCCATAACTAAGAGGCAGGGTTCTCTTAGAGCGCGGCACATTTTTTGCCCTGTAAGTGGTGGTTAAAAATCTAACCATGAACTATTCCAATGCCGCGCTAGCAAGTGACCGAGACAGCGCTTTATGGACGCAACTTCCAGGCGCCGTAACGGACGAAAATTTTTGTACGAGCTGGCTGTCTTTACAATGTGAAATGATTGCAGAGGTTACTGCTGGTTCAGTCTTGCTCGGGCCGCCCGATCGCGGTCCGTACCAACCCGCGGCTCATTGGCCCCCTAGCCAGGATAACAAACAGCAGCTTTCAGCAACCGCCGCTCAGGCGCTTCAAGAACGCTCGGCTCTCATTATTCAACGCACGGATCGAGCGGACTCCAACGGTTCGTCACATGAGTGGTATGAAGTGGCTTATCCTATTTTGGTCGCCGACCGCCTTTGTGGCGTTGTGGTGCTTAAAGTTTCGTCACGGCCGCGAGCGCAGCTCGAATCCGCACTCCAGCAGCTATCGTGGGGAGCAGCGTGGCTCGAAGTTCTGATTCACCGTCAAAATGGCATCGAGAATGCCTCCAAGAACGAACGCCTGCAAGCGGTTCTTGATGTGCTCGCAACGGCCGTGGAGCACGAAAGGTTCATCGAGGCTGCAACGGCTTTTGTAACCGATCTAGCAGCGCGGCTCGTGTGCGAACGCGTTAGCTTAGGCTTCAGCGATGGCAAGCACATTCATGTAAAAACAATGTCGCACAGCGCGCGGTTCGGCAAGAGAGCCAATCTCACGCGCGCCATCGAAGCGGCCATGGAAGAGACGTTGGATCAGGAAACGCGCATCGTTTTCCCGTCGGATTCGAACACGTCTTTGCAGTTTACCCGGCATCATCAGGAGCTCGCCCGGCAGCACGGCGCCGGCGCAGTTTGCTCAGTTCCGTTAGGGCGCGAGGGACAGATTTATGGCGTGCTCACGTTCGAACGCCTCGCCGACAACCCCTTCAGCTCCTCGACGGTCGAATTATGCGAAGCCATTGCAGCGTTGGCTGGTCCGATACTCGAGTTGAAATTTCGCGAAGATCTATCTCTGGCGAAGAGAACAACGGAAACACTCCGCAAGCGAATCGCGACTCTGATCGGACCCGGCCACATCGCATCCAAGATAGCGACCGTCGCGCTCACGCTTGCTATTGCTTTTTCATCGATCGTCACCGCCCAGTACCGCGTGCCCGCAAAAACCCTCATTGAAGCACAAACGCAGCGAGCTGCTGTCGCGCCGTTTAATGGCTATATCGCCGCTGCGCGGGTGCGCGCGGGCGATCTCGTGCGAACCGGTGAAATTCTCGCCACACTCGACAATCGCGATCTCAAACTCGAACAGCTCAAGTGGAGCAGTCAGAAAGAACAATATACTAAGCAATACAGTCTCGCGATGGCGCAGCGCAATGCCGCGCAAGTGAAAATCACCGCAGCGCAAGTCGCCCAAGCCGACGCGGAGCTCGCCTTGATCGAAGACCAGCTGGGACGCACTCACGTACGAGCGCCGATCGACGGTCTGGTTGTCAGCGGCGACTTGAGCCAATCCATCGGCGCGCCCACGGAACGCGGGCAGGTGCTATTCGAGGTCGCTCCGCTCGACGCCTACCGAATCATTTTGCAGGTCGACGAGCGCGAAGCAGCCGAGGTCGCGGTGGGTCAGAGGGGTAAAATTGTGCTGTCGGCTTTTCCGACGACACCGCTGAATTTCACCGTTGAAAAGATTACCCCCGTCTCGGCGGCTCGCGAAGGGCGCAACTATTTTCGTGTTGAAGCAAAGATGGAGAAAGCGCCGGCCCAGCTACGACCCGGGATGGAAGGAGTGGGCAAGATCGACATCGCCCAGAGGCGGTTGATTTGGCTCTGGACCCATCGCGGTATCGATTGGTTGCGCTTACTTATCTGGTCCTGGCTGCCTTAGGAAAGATCTGCACCATGTCGAGGCCCTTCAGCGATTCCTGGTATCGCGTCGCACCGCTAAAGCCACGTCTGCGCAGCCACGTGGAAATCCATCGGCATCATTACCGTGACCAGCTGTGGTATGTGCTCGAAGATCACAGCTCCCAGCGGCTGCACCGTTTTTCCCCGGCAGCCTACTCTTTTATCGGCCTGTTCGATGGACAACATTCGGTCGGAGAACTTTGGCAGCGGGCGTCAGCGAGCTTGGGCGAACAGACACCAACGCAAGACGACGTTATTCATTTGCTCGCGCAATTGCACGCCGCCGATGCTCTACAATGCGACGTACCGCCGGACATTGGCGAGCTATTGCTACGCCAGGATCATCAACTCAAACACAATGGGCATCATCGGCTGCTGACTCTATTGTCCTGGCGCTTACCGTTGTTCGATCCGGAGCGCATTCTCGAGCGCTTGCTGCCCATCGCGCGGCCTTTGTTCGGCCGGGCAGGCGCGATCCTGTGGATTGCCGTGGTCGGCATGGCCGCGGTTCAAGCGGCCACGCATTGGTCCGAAATCACTCACAGCGTCACCGACCGCATTTTGACGCCGCAGAACCTGGCGCTTCTCTGGTTGTTATTTCCGCTCGTAAAAATCCTCCATGAATTTGGCCATGGGTTGGCGACGAAAGCGTATGGCGGCGAAGTCCACGAAATGGGCGTGCTGTTCGTCTGGCTTCAACCGATGCCCTATGTCGACGCCTCTGCCGCGTCCGCGTTTCGCTCCAAGCAGCAGCGCATCGTCGTCGGCGCTGCCGGCATGATCGTAGAACTTTTCATTGCGGCCCTGGCGCTCCTTCTCTGGCGTAATGTTGAGGCTGGCGTAGTACGCGCAATGGCGTACAACGTCATGTTCATCGCTGGCGTTTCCACGGTAATGTTCAACGCCAACCCGCTGCTGCGCTATGACGGCTATTACATGCTTGCCGACTATCTCGAGATGCCGAATTTACGCGCGCGCGCCGACGCCTATATAAAGTTTCTGTGCGAATTCTATCTCTTCGGACACCGTGAAGCCGCCCCGGAAACAACCAGTCTAATCGAGCGCTTCTGGTTAATCGTCTACCCGATTGCGGCGTTCGTCTATCGTATAATTGTGCTTGCCACCGTCGCATTGTTCATCGCCAGCAAATTCTTTTTCATCGGCGTTATACTCGCATTCGCGGGAATTGCCGCATGGGTATTGCTGCCGGTTGTCAAGCTGACCGCTTACGTGTGCGCGAATCCGCGCATTGAGCGCGTGCGCCGCCGCGCGATTGCCGCAAGTGCTTTGCTCGTGTTTGCCTGGGTAGGCGCCATCGTCTGGATTCCCCTGCCGCTGCGCACCCGTGCCGAGGGGGTCATTTGGATTCCCGATCAGGCCCGTTTGCGTGCCAGTTCCGACGGCTTCATCGAGCGGATAGTCGCGCGCCCCGGATCCCATGTCCGGCCCGGCGACGTGCTCATCATCTGTCGCGATCCGCAATTGACCACGCATACCCGCGTGCTCGAGTTTCGAGTTGAAGAATTAGAAACTCGGTACATGGCTGAGTGGCTGGTCAATCCCCGGCAAGCGCAACTCCTAAAAGATGAAATCGCCCACATCAAAGAACGTCTCGCCCGCTCTCGCGAGCGCGTTAACGAGCTCGTGATCCGCAGCCCGGCTGATGGAATATTTGAACTGCCGGAAGCATCCAAGTTGCCGGGGCGCTTCGTTCGACAAGGGACACCCCTCGGATATGTCCTCGATCTTACCGCACTGACGGCTCGAGTTGTGGTTCCAGAGGCAGAGGTCGATCTCGTGCGCCACCGTACTCAGAACATTGAAGTGCGGCTTGTCGATCGCCCGAGTCATTCGTTTTCAACTGTCATTAAGCGGGAAGTTCCCGCGGCGAGCGAGCAGCTTCCGACGACCGCCCTGGGCAGCCAAGGCGGCGGCGCGATTGCGGTAGATCCGTTGGACCGTCAGGGCACAAAGACGATCGAAAAAATCTTTCAGTTTGACCTGGCGCTGCCCTCGAACGCCGGCATCAACACTTTTGGCGGGCGACTTTATGTCCGTTTCGACCATGGCTGGGAGCCGCTGGTAACGCGCTGGCACCGAACGTTGAGGCAACTTTTTCTGTCACAATTCTATGTTTAGCACTCCCCTAGAAAAAGTCGGCATGCCGAGAGGCGCCTATTCGGAACGGCGCCAGCCGGGTGACGGGCCGATCGAACAATTCTGCGCGCGCCTGGCCGGCCCCGCCGCTCGTCGATTGCATATCCGCCAGCTCGAACTCAAAACGTTTGCGCAGCAGGTCTCGGTTCAAGGCGGCGCGGTGAAAAACCTCGACGGGCGACGCCTGCTGGAATTCGCCGGCGCACTGCGCCTGCGCCTGCGGCAGCATGGTTTCAATCCCGAGGAGGCGGCTCAGACATTCGCGCTGGTCCGCGAGGCGGCCACCGTCACTCTCGGAAAGCGGCATTTCGACGTCCAGATCATGGGCGGATGGATTGTGCTCAATGGCATGATCGCGGAAATGGACACCGGCGAGGGCAAGACGCTCACTGCGACCCTACCCGCATGCACCGCCGCACTTGCCGGGATGCCCGTTCATATAGTCACGGTCAATGATTATCTCGCAAAACGCGACGCCGGGTTGATGAAACCTGTGTACGAAGCGCTCGGTCTTAGTGTCGGGGTTGTCACGCACGGCCTGCATCCCGCGGCGCGCCGTCAAGCGTACGCCTGCGACGTGACCTATTGCACAAACAAGGAATTGGTTTTCGATTATCTTCGAGATCGCATCGCTTTGGGACAGAAGACGAGCCGGATTCAGCTGCACATCGAACGATTAGGCGGTCCGTCGTCGCGTTTATCTCGCCTGCTGTTGCGCGGCCTTCATTTCGCCATTGTCGACGAAGCCGACTGCGTGCTTATCGATGAGGCGCGCACGCCGCTGATCATTTCACAAGGATCTGAAGAAATGCTCGATCGGCGGGTGTATCAGGCGACGCTGTCCCTTGCCGCAGAACTCGAGCACGGAAAGGACTTTGTCATCGAAGAGCGCGGGCGCGTGATTCGGCTAACGGATGCCGGCCGAGCGCGGATCGTGGAAAACGATCGGAGTTGCGAGGAGTGGGGAATCGGCGCCTTGCACCGCGAAGAAATTTTTTGCCAAGCGTTGACGGCACAACACCTGATGCAGCGCGATACGCACTACGTCGTCAAAGACAACAAAGTTCAAATTGTCGACGAATACACTGGGCGCGTCATGGCGGACCGATCCTGGGAGCACGGTTTACACCAATTCATCGAAGCCAAGGAAGGCTGCGATATCACTAGCCGGCGCGACCCGATATCGCGCATCAGCTACCAGCGATTTTTTCGACGCTACCGAAGGTTAGCTGGGATGACCGGAACGGCCCGCGAAGTGCGCGGCGAGCTCTGGTCGGTGTATCGCTTGGCTGTAGTTCCCGTGCCGACAAACCAGCCATCGCGCCGGCGTCACACCGGCGATCAGGTCTATGAAACGGCCGCGCAAAAGTGGCAAGCCGTGGTGCGGCGGACTGCCGAGCTTCATAACGACAAGCGGCCCACGCTGATCGGTACGCGCTCGGTCGCCGCCTCAGAGCATCTGAGCCGGTTGCTAAGCGCCGCGGCAATTCCGCATCGCGTGCTCAATGCGCGCCAAGACGAGGAAGAGGCTTCGATCATCGCTCAGGCCGGCGAAGCAGGGCGCATCACGGTGGCGACAAACATGGCCGGCCGTGGAACGGATATTCGCTTGGCGCCCGGCGTTGCCGAACGGGGCGGTCTCCACGTGATCGGAACCGAGTACCACCAAGCCGGGCGCATCGACCGGCAGCTTCATGGCCGCTGCGCTCGCCAGGGCGATCCCGGCAGCTATGAGATGATTGTCTCGCTCGAAGACGAGCTCGTCACCGTGCATGGCGGCCTGTGGAAACTCCTCGGCGGAAGATTGAATCGTTGTGGCGCGGTCGGTCCGTGGCTTGGCAAAGCAGCGCTATGGTGGGCTCAGCTCGCCGCTGAACGGCTGCATTCACGCATACGGCGCGATCTCCTTAAAGCCGACGCTCGTCTGGAGACCGCCTTAGCTTTTGCAGGAAGATTTGAATAACCGGAGGAACGAACCATGAATCGCAAAATGGCTATCTGGGTCGCCGGCGTTATCCTTCTTACGCATGGCGAGCTTTACCCGGCAACGATGAATGGCGATGAGCTTGACTGCCTGATTGAGCCGCATGAGGTCGTGAATCTGAGCAGCCCCGTGGAGGGAGTCTTGGAAAAAGTCTTCGTCGACCGCGGCGCTTATGTCAAAAAAGGCCAAGTCGTCGCGCAGCTTGAGTCCAACCTGGAGCAAGCCACAGTCGTGCTCGCTCGCGCTCGCGCCGACGTGGATGCGGCGATCAAAACAGGCGAGACCCGGTTGGCGTTTAGTACACTCAAACTTGCGCGCAGCGAAAAACTATTCGAGAAGCAATTTATTTCCGCCGCCGATCTCGATGAGGCGCAAACCGAAAGGCGCTTGGCCGAGATGGCCCTACTCAGCGCGATGGATAATAAGCGCTTGGCCGAGCTCGAGCTTGAACGAGCCAACGTGGCGCTGTCGAGACTCACCATCCGCAGCCCAATCTCGGGCGTCGTCGTCGAGCGCTTTCTCTCGCCCGGAGAGTACACCTCGGGACAGTTCAAAAACGATTCGCCGATTCTAAAACTTGCGCAGATCGACCCCTTGCGCGTCGAGGTATTCGCTCCAGTCTCCATGCGCGGTAAAATTTTCGTCGGCATGCCAGCGAAGCTCATGCTCGAGGCGCCGGCGAATTCGTCACACGATGTGCGAGTGTCCGTCGTGGACCGCGTGGTTGATTCGGCGAGCAGCACATTTCGCGTCCGTTTAGGTTTACCGAATCCAAATCAACGCATTCCCGCCGGGCTCAAGTGCAAGATAAAATTCTCTCCCTCTGAAAAGCCTCCGGCGCAAAATTGATTCCGCCAAAACGGCCTAAAACTCTCTTTCAAAGTAGTTCGATTTCCAGGAGATTTTTGGAGCGGGCGACGGGGATCGAACCCGTGACGTCCAGCTTGGGAAGCTGGCATTCTACCGCTGAATTACGCCCGCTCAGGCCAGGGTAGAAGTGCAATTGAAATGTATGGAATTGTCATCCGCTTGTCAATGTGTGACTC
>Ga0209108_10002727_pt1 | contig 10065 bp, 8 predicted proteins | sample Rifsed10ft1_FD_184003 | JGI IMG/M metagenome (GOLD analysis project Ga0209108, IMG submission 184003) | Soil microbial communities from Rifle, Colorado, USA - sediment 10ft 1 (version 2) | ecosystem: Environmental > Terrestrial > Deep subsurface > Rock core/Sediment | place: Rifle, Colorado...
GACCACCGGCGAGGCGCCCGCCAGTTCGAGAGATCGCGTGACCGTTTCTTGGTCTACCGCGTCACCCACTCGAAGGTTCACCCCAAGGCTCTCCGAGAAGAGGAAGGGGTCCTGGGGGATGAGGCCGATCCGTCGCCGGAGCGCGGTCAGGTCGAGCTCCCGGATATCCTGTCCGTCGGCCAGGATGGCGCCGCGCTCGATCTCGTAGAGGCGGGTGAGCAGGTGTACCACGGTGCTTTTGCCCGCGCCGGTGGCCCCGACGAGAGCCACCCGCTCGCCCGGCTGAATCGCGAAAGAGAGCCCCTTGAGGACGTGCTCACCGGGCCGATAGGCAAACCAGACGTCCTTGAACTCGATCGCCCCCCGGAGCGCACTCACCCGATGCCCGTTGCCGTCCGGCTCGGGCGTCTCGTCCAACAGCTCGAAGATCCGCTCGGACGAGGCCATCGCTGACTGCATGATGTAATACTTTTCACTGAGGTCCTTGATGGGGGTGAAGAAGCGCTGGAGATACTCGAGGAAGGCGACGAGGACACCCAGGGTGATGCCCTCGCGCACCACCTGTCCGCCGCCGTACCAGACGATGAGTCCCAACCCGACGGCGGCGGTCACCTCGACCGCCGGATAGAAGAGGGCGTAGTAGAGGAGGGATCGGAGCGTGGCCTCGCGATGCTCGGCGTTCAATCGGGCAAAGCGGGTGGCCATGACCGCTTCTCTACCGAAGGCCTGGATCACCCCCATCCCGTTCAGGCTCTCCTGGAGGAAAGCATTCAACCGGCTGAGCTTCTGCCGGATGAGGCGGTAGGTCCCCCGCGCCTTTTCCTGGAAGAGGACGACGACGGCGATCAGGAGGGGGAGGATGGCAAAGGTGATGAGGGAGAGTTTCAGGTCGAGGTAGAGCATCGCCGCCACGATCGCCCCCGCGGTGAGGAGGTCGCCACCCGCGCTGACGAGACCGCTGGTGAACAGCTCTTTCACGCTCTCCACGTCCGAGGTCACCCGGGTGAAGATCCGGCCCGCCGGGTTTCTATCGAAGTAGCGGAGAGAGAGGCGGTTCAGGTGGCGAAAGATCTCGAGCCTGAGATCGACCATGATCCGCTGCCCGGTCCATTGGGTGAGGAAGAGCAGTCCGTACCGCACCGCGCCCTCGAGGGCTACAATGCCCAGGTACAGGAGGGCGAGGCCCCACAGTCCTTGCAGCGCACCCGGGACGATGTAGCTGTCGATGGCGACCTTCAGGAGGTAAGGGCGGATGACTTCGAGCCCTGAGGTGAGGATGAGCAGGGTGCCCGAGCCGGCGAGAGCCGCGCGATAAGGGATGAGATACGTGAGGAGACGCTTCACCAGTCGGGCGTCATAGGCCCGCCCGACGATCGTCTCCTCTTCCTGGTGCGCCGTGCCTACCATGGGACCTCTCGCTGTTCCCCTTTCTGTTCCATTTCTTCCCACCATGAACCGTGAACTATGAACTATGAACTGATCGGAGTTCCTCTCGACGATGATACCGATCCCACAAATGGGTGTAGAGCCCTCTCCGATTCAGCAGTTCGCCGTGTGTGCCGTGCTCGACGAGACGCCCCCGGTCCAGGACGAGAATGAGATCGGCTCGTTCCAGGCTCGTGAGCCGGTGGGTGCTCACGAGGATCGTCCGGCCAAGGAAATGGGCGCAGAGCCGGTCCAGGATCAGCCTCTCGGTCTCGGCGTCCACACTGGATAGCGCGTCGTCGAGGATGAGGATCCGGGGGTCCCGAGCGACGGCCCGCGCTATGGTGACCCTCTGCCGCTGTCCCCCTGACAGCGTGATCCCACGCTCTCCCACCACGGTCTCGAGGCCATTGGGGAGAGCCTTCACCTCCTCTTCGAGGCAGGCAAGAAACAGGGCGTGGTGAATCGAGGTTTCGTCGGGGTCTTCGAGGCCGAAGGCGACGTTGTTCCACAGGGTGTCCGAGAGGAGAAAGGCCTCTTGAGGAACATAGCCGATGCTCTGCCTGAGGACGGATATGGGGAGCCGGGTGAGGTCGATCCCGTCCAGCAAGAGCTGCCCCTCGGGGATCTCCCTGAGGTGGGGGAGAAGGCTGAGGAAGGTGCTCTTGCCGCCGCCGCTCGGGCCGACGAATCCCACGAAGGCCCCGCTAGGGATCGACACCGAGAGGTGAGAGAGGGCCGGGAGGCCGCTCCCGTTTCCGTAGCGAAAGGTAAGGCCCCTCGCCTCGATGCTTCCCCGGATGGTGATGGGATGGATCGGCTGGGTGTGATCCCGGACCGCCGGCTCTTCCGCAAGCGTCTGGGCGATCCGGTCGTAGGCCACCTTTCCCCGCTGCCACAAGCTCAGGACCCAGGCGGCCGCGATCGTGGGCCACATCAGCATGGCAAGGTAGCCGTTGAAGGCCACCAGCTCGCCGAGTGTCATCTGCCCAGACGCGACCTGCTGGCCACCGATGGCGAGCACGAACACCACGCCGATGCCACCGGCGAGGCCGGTCAGCGGGTAGTAGATGCCTTCGAGCCGCGCCACGCGCATCTCCTCGACCAGGTACTGTTCGCCCTTGTCCCGGAAGGTGGCCACCATGGCTCTCCCTAGCGTGTAGGTCTTGATGACGCGCATGCCGGCGACTGCCTCTTGCACCTGGCCACAGAGCTCCTGATAGCGGGCCTGCGCCCGGTGGAGTCCCGTCTCCATCCGGTGACGGAGCGTGCTGAGGGTCCAGAGGAGCATGGGAAAGGGGGTCAGGGCGTACAGCGTCAGCCACGGGTCGAGGCGCGCCATGAGGGCCATGGCAGAAATTCCCACGATGACGGTGGAAGAGAGGTGGAGCGGCCCCGCGCCCAAGAGCGTCCGCAGCGCGCTCATATCCTGGGTGGCCCGGGCCATGAGATCTCCGGAGGGGACCCGATCGTAGAAGCCGCCGTCCAGGTCGAGCCACTGGCGGTAGAGCCGGTTGCGCAGGTCGTACTCAATCTGGCGGGAGATCCCCACGATCGTTCTCCGGGCGAGGAAGCGGAAGGCGCCCTGAAGCAGCGTGAAGAGGAGGAGGGCACCGGCGAAGAGGAGCAGGGTCGCGCCCGCCGGCCGCTCCTGCAGCCGATCGATGGCTTCTTTGAGGATCCAGGGAATGGTCAGGGCAAAGCCGCTTGAGCAGAGGCTGGCGACGAGGCCCAGCAGGAGGAGTGTACGGTGGGGGCGATAGAGCGCCAGGATTGCTTTCATGAACTTCCTTTGTAGCAGAGGCGGCGCGAGCAGTCAATGCCGGAGCGGCCGCGGTCGCTCAAAACAGGGCGATCGTCACGCCCAACCTCACAGTGACATCCGGGCTGTCCCTGGTCAGTCCGAACCCCACGGCTGTGTACACCTCGATTCCCTCGGTAATCGCGAGCACCGTGCCGGCCCGGAGCACGAGGACGTCACCCCTCTGTTGCGCGCTCAGCTCGCTCACGACCTCTCCCACGAGCGACCATGCATGTGTGATCTCATATTCGAAGGAGCCCGTGACCACCCAGAAATCGAGGTCCCTATCGCGCGTGACGAATGTATACCCGCCATTCAGCGTCAGGATGAGGGGACCAAAGGTCTTGCTGACGATGGCGAGGGGCTGCACGTCAACGCCTTTCTCTCCAAGTTCGCGATTTTCGTCGCCTGTGGGCAGTCTCAAGACAACAGCGCCCATGAAGGCTGGCCGGCGTTCAGTCTCATCGAGGAGCCGGTACTTGGTCGTGAGCTCCACATCGCCCACCCCCCCGCGTGTGCTATCGTCCTCCGGATCGAGAAGGACGAACGGCGCATCCACGTCCACCTCGAGCCCCGGCAGGACGCCAATGTTCAGCGTGGTGGTGAGAGACCATACTTTCTCGTCTGGGCTCTTCTCGTAGTCGCCCCGCAGCTCTAGCTCGACCTGCCCGGGGTCCAAAGTCTTGGTGTCCTCGGTGTCGAGCGGGCCGGCATCGACAGCCGCAGCCCCGAGCCCTAGGAATAGGACAGTGGCTCCAAGCCACAACCAGCGGTGGTTCAAACCGCGACGGCCGCCCCTTGGGGTGTGGACGAGCTGCGTCATGAATCTCGCTATCCCGGGGTTCGTGAGAGGGCGGCTGGCATCTGATGCCCCTTACACAGACTGGGTCCGGCCCACAAGCGGAGGACGCCAACTGCTGGCCAGATTGGTATCGGGCGATCATGAAGGAGAGAGAGCTTTCCGTCAAGGCGTTTGCTCAAGGCATCGAGCAGACCCTACGGCTATTCCTGGCAGGTCTTGGGTATGCAAAAATTGCGCGAAGTGCAACATATTCACCCTACAGGATCGTGGAATAATTTTTCATGTATTTCAGGACCTATCGTTAGGATTAACAGACAGCTATGCACATTTTTCACCTCTCTCGGCCTAAACCCTCCGCGCGGCGGCCCCCACTGCGTCTCGGATCAATGGCTGTAACCTCTTGAAAGAAGAGACTTATCGCGTGGATCTGGCGGTCCGGTTTCATCTTGGCATGGAGCTTGAACCTCACGCTGCTAGAGAAGGAAGAAAACTACGAGAACTCCGCTGGTAGCGACAGAGAAGGGAGTGGCTAAACTCTGGTAGGGAGTAGGAGCAAGGGATGGCTCCTAGCCTAGCACCGGCACCATTAACGGCGCACCAAACATTTAGACGCCGTCGGGGCGGAGTATGGCCCGAGGGAGTTTTTTTAGGTCTGAGCACAGAGTATTTTCTCCCTCAGCGCTGTTTTCGGCCCTAAGAAGAAACATTTCTCGAACGGAGAGGCAAGAGGAATTTGAAGAAGATCTGCCAGCGGCGAAGAGAGGCATTGTAGCGAATACCGATAGATTGCCGAGCTTCTTCTTCCCAAGGTCGCAACCAACGTGCGGGTTGGAGACAAGCTATGGCTGGCACCTTAATCTCCCGAGAGCATCCCCCACTCTCCCCACGCATTCTCGTCCTGGACCTACAGCATCCTGAGCTCGCAGCCCAGGTGCGGGAGATCTTGCTGGAAGCTGGTGGCTACTTCGTATCTCTGGAGCCTGCGGCGGATCCGTCGGCAGACCTCATCATCCCCATTCTCCCCCCAGGTCTCGACCCTCCTACCATCCTCACGGAGCTCCACACCAAGGTCCCAGGGGTGCACCTGCTCCCGGTGCTCAACGAGAACCACATCTCGGCCATCAACCGGCTGCCCCCAGGCGTGACGGACTTTCTCGTCAGCCCGATACGAGGGCCCGAGCTCCTCGCCAGGGTCCGGCGCCTCCTGCCGCTCGACATAAAGGCAGAAACTGAACGAGCCAAGGTTCGTCTGCAGGAGTCCATAGGGCTCGACCGGCTCATTGGAGTGGACCCGGCGCTGCAGGCGGTCAAGGAGCAGATTCGGCAAGTCGCCAAGGCCGACGTCACTGTCCTTGTGATCGGGGAGACCGGCACCGGCAAGGAACTGACGGCGCAGTCAATCCACTACTTGAGCGGGCGGGCGGCGAAACCCCTCGTTCCCGTCAACTGCGGCGCCATTCCGCCTGACCTATTCGAAAACGAGCTCTTCGGCCACCACCGGGGGGCCTTCACTGATGCTCGGTCTTACCAACCGGGTCTCATCGCGGAGGCGGAGGGAGGGACACTCTTTCTGGACGACATCAACGCCCTGCCCCTCACGGCACAGGCGAAGCTCCTACGTTTCCTCGAGGATCGGACCTACCGGCCGCTGGGTTCTCCCCGGAGTGTCAAGGCCAACGTGCGGGTCGTGGCAGCGAGCAACACCGACCTCAGGGAGAAGGCCCGCGCGAGGTCCTTCCGCGAGGACCTCTTCTATCGCCTGCACGTTGTGATGATCCACATCCCGCCTCTGCGGGAGCGGGTAGGCGACATCGGGCTACTGGCGGAGTCCTTTCTGGAGCGGTGCAAGACGGGGAACGGATGCTGGGGCTTCTCGCCCGACGCGCTCCATGCCATGCGCGAGTACCACTGGCCCGGTAACGTGCGTGAACTCGAGAAGATGGTCCGGCAGCTCGTCGTGATGAACCCGCCGAAGCTGATCGGCGCTGGGGACTTCCCCTGGTCGCTTCGACCGTCCGAGCATGCCCCGGATGAGTCGTTCCGCGCCGCGAAGACCCAGGCCATTACCCGATTCGAGCGCAGGTACTTGTCGGTGCTCCTCGAAACCCATCACGGCAACATCACGCGCGCGGCCCAGGCCGCACGCCAGGACCGCAGCACATTCCGCCGGCTGATCCGGAAGCACCGCCTGGACCCTTCCATGTGGACAGGCGCCCGTAGAGTGGGGTAAATATCCCCCACCTCCGGGGTTAGCCGCCCCCACCGACCGGTCCTTAATCGGATCAATGAGTTATCTCGCTAGGCGCCACTTTGGCCCGGGGGGCGGTGGTCACCCATCGGCGCCATTCGAAGAGTCGGTTTCTCCTTCCTCTGCCTTTAAAATCATAGCCTTCCCGAACTCGGACCGCCTGGCACTAACCGTGCACTCTTAGTCCCTGGTAAAGCGTGAGCTGAGGGGCGGCCGGGCCACATCTATGACGGAGAAGCTCATGGGACGGCGGGTGTACGAGGAGCAAAGTAAAAAGGAGATTGCCCGGGAAATTCTTCAGTACCTCATCAATAACCCCCACGCCGAGGACTCCCTTGAAGGGATCGCCAGATGGTGGCTGGAACGGACGCGCATCGAACGAACCGTCGACGAGGTGAGGGAGTCGCTAGAAATTCTCTTGGACCGTGGCCTCATTCTGGCTCGGCGGGGGAAAGCGGGGCCGGCCCGGTATCTCATGAACCGGGTAAAACAGAGAGAAATCACACAGTTCCTCAAGTGATCACACACGCGGTGCCCCCTGTCGCCGGGTTGATACGCGTGGGCTGAGGGCACGGGGGAGGAAGGAGGGATGCTATCGGGAAGGGGAAAGGGAACCAGGAAAGGAAACCAAAGGACATCGAATCTATCCGGAACGTGATATCGACATGAAGGGGGGGGAGGAGACACCAATGTTGAGCATTACTGGGTACCTACGCGATCGACTTCGCTCACTGTGGAATGAGCGGGGCGCCGAGACGGCGGAGTGGATGATCATTGTCGGCCTGCTCGCTGCCGTCGCGTTACTCATCTACGCTCTGCCTCCGGGTCCGTTGGCGCAGGGGCTTTCGGACTTGGCCACGGCCATTATAGGCGCCGTTCAGACCGCCGTTACCGGTGCCATATAGGAGGGGGAGGAACGTAAAAGACGGCCCGAGGGCTTCGGCAGGGGGCCTCGGGCCGCCCATACCATATAGGGGTGGCCGTGGAGCGCACGCGCCAACTGGCTGACCAGCGAGGAGCCTCAATGGTGGAGTTCATCATCGTCCTCCCGTTCCTCCTCCTGGTCTTTTTCGCGATCGTCGAGCTGAGCCGCGCCTGGCTCACCTTCAATATTGTCACCAGCGCGGCCCGGGAGGGGGCCCGGACAGGGGTCGTCACCGATCCCTTCGATCCGACCCCCGCCGTCAACCGGATCAACGCGGTCCTCAGCTCGGCCAACCTGGCCCCCACGAGCGTCTTGGTCGTGTGCGCGGCGCCGTGCCAGGCCGACTCGCCCGTCACGGCGACTGTCAGCGTGACGTTCCAAACAGTCGTGCCAGGTTTCCTGCCGCCGGTGCTCGGGAGCCTAAACCTCACGCAAAGTGCCACGATGCGATACGAATAGGAGGAGTGCTGTGCGTCGCCGACTCGTATTGGTCATATGTTTCGCCTCCCTGGCGGGGCTCCTAGCCGCCGCCTTTGTATATCAGGCCGTCATGCACAGGATCACGGTGGAGGCCGGCAAGCAGGGGTCCGAGGAGATCATCGTCGCCGCCGTGAACATGGGAGTCGGGGAGTCCGTGACGAGTCGCCACGTGAACCTCGCCCTGTGGCCCAAGAGCGCACTGCCTCCGGGCGCTTTGAGGACGGTCACCCAGGCCGAAGGGCGGGTGGTGCGCAGCTCCCTCGTCGCCGGGGAACCCCTGATAGAGACAAAGCTGATTGACAAGGAGGCCGCCACGCGGACCTCGCTCCTCCCGATGCTGGTCCCGGAGGGCCTCCGGGCGGTGACGATCACTGTTGACAAGGCAGTCGAGGAGAGTGGGTTGATCCAGCCCAACAGCCGCGTGGATGTTCTGGTGAGTTTAACCAAGGGGAGCGGGGAGCCAATGGCCAAGGTGATCTTGCAAAACGTCCCGGTCATTGCGGCGGGGCAGACCGTCGAGATGCAGGACAAAAAGCCGGTCAGGGTCACGACGATCACCCTCGCCCTCACACCGCAACAAGCGGAGCGCCTGGCACTGGGTCACACCTCGGGGAAGTTGATGCTCGCCACGCGGCATTTCGGCGACAACCAGACCGTCGCCACGCCCGGGGTCACTCGGGCGACACTCCTCGGCCCGGAACCGGCCGTCCCAGGGCCGAAGCCGACCGAGGTTCGGGTCGCCGAACAGCCTCGATCCCCCGCCCACAAGATCTCGGTCATGCGAGGGGGCAAGGTGACGGATTACCAGTTCACCCAGCGCGCGGGTGATGTGTGGGTTGGCGCCAACGTTCCCTGAGACCAGGGGAGAGCCTATGCATACGAAACGCCTCAACTGTGCAAGCCGCACGTGGCCGGGACGTGTGATCATCTCGGCCCTGGTGATCGGCTGTTGGTTGTCCGCCGCAGCGGCCGAGCAGGGGCTGGTTCGGATCGACGTGACCATCGGCAAGTCCCAGGTGATCGAGGTCAAGGAACGCTTCGACCGGGTATCGGTCACCGATCCGAACATTGCCGACGTCTTCGTCGTTACCCCAAACCAGATCCTCATTAATGGCAAAGCCGTCGGCGTGACGTCCCTGGTGGTCTTCTACCCGAAAAAGACCCTCTTCTTCGATCTCGTAGTCCAGACCGACATCGCGCTCCTCCAAGAGCGGCTGAAGCAGATCGCTCCCCGCGACGAAATCGAGGTGCGCCCGGCGCAGAACGCCATCATCCTGCACGGCGCGGTCACCAGCGACGACCTCGTCTCGTCAGCCGGCGAGGTCGCGTCGGTCTTCACCCCCAAAGGCAAGGTCATCAATCTCCTCACCGTGCGGGACGTCAAGCCACAGGAGGTCATGATCCAGGTCCAGGTAGCCGAGGTGTTACGCTCGGCCTTGCGCGAGCTCGGCTTCAGCGCCAGGTTCCTGGGAAGCACGTTCCAGGGCGCCTTCTTTCCCGGCACCCCCTTCTTCCCGCCGATTGGGCTTATTGGGGCGGCAGCGAATGTTGTGGAATCCCCGACGATCCAGTCTCCCGAGATGCAATTCACCGATCTCGCCAACCTCTTCTTCGCCTCTCCAGACCGGGACTTCGCGGGGCTGGTCCGGGCCCTGGCCGAGCGAGATCTGCTCCGGGTGTTGGCCAAGCCCAACCTGGTCACCGAAAGTGGCAAGAAGGCCAGCTTCCTCTCCGGTGGCGAGTTCCCCTTCCCCGTCGCCCAGGCCGGGGCCGCGGCCGGCGCCATCACGATCGAGTTCAAGAAGTTCGGCGTGAGCCTTTCCTTCACGCCGACCGTGCTCAGCAACAAGCTCATCAGTCTCAAGGTCGTCCCCGAGGTGAGCCAACTGTCGGATTCCGGATCTATCGAGATCGAAGGCTTCCGCATTCCCTCTCTCACCACCCGGCGCGCCGAAACGACGGTCGAACTCGGGAGCGGACAGAGCTTCGCCATCGCCGGCCTGTTCCAGAACGACACGACCCACAACATTTCGAAGTTCCCCGGTCTCGGCGATCTGCCGATCCTGGGAGCGCTGTTCCGCTCGACCAAATTCCAGCGTCAGGAAACCGAGCTCGTGATCGTGGTGACGCCTTATATCGTGCGGCCCGTTTCCGCCATGAAGATGGCCTTGCCCACCGACGGTCTCGTGCAGCCCAACGATTACGAACGGATCATCACCGGGCAAACCTATCGCCCGCAGCTTCAGCAAGGTCAGCCCGGTCCGGTGGGCCCCGACGCCAAGGGCCTGTCCGGCCCGGTCGGCTTCATGCTCGACGAATAGGAGGGCGCGCGATGAAACCGAATCGGATTGCAGCGACGGTCTTGCGGCTCGCCGCTCTTGGGG
>Ga0209108_10002728_pt1 | contig 10062 bp, 8 predicted proteins | sample Rifsed10ft1_FD_184003 | JGI IMG/M metagenome (GOLD analysis project Ga0209108, IMG submission 184003) | Soil microbial communities from Rifle, Colorado, USA - sediment 10ft 1 (version 2) | ecosystem: Environmental > Terrestrial > Deep subsurface > Rock core/Sediment | place: Rifle, Colorado...
CGGGTTGGAGAAATCGAAGTCGAGATAGATCCCGGCGCCCATCCCCACCGGATGCCCCTCGACCATCGCCACGAAGTAACCCTCGGGAAAGGTCTCGGCGTAGGCGCGGATGTCGGCCTCGGACAACAGATCGTCGGGGTTGGCCATCGGGAAGCAGGTCAGCTCGATGTGCTCCAACTCGGCTGCCATCGCAGGGTCGAGATTGACGATCGACACCTCGCTCACAGCTGGAAGGTCTCCCAGGGGTGATCACCGGGCACTCCCCAGACCGATTCCATCCTCCGTTCGGCGGGGCGCATGATCACCGCGCCGCAGGTGGCGATCGCATACGGCTCGCCCACCCTTCTGGCGATCGCCGGCTCGGCAAAGAAGGCCGGGAGATCCGAGGCGAGGTCCGTCCCCCGCTCCAAGCGGGTCTGACTGCTGGCGACGTTCTCCGGCGGCCGTACCGCCTCATACTTCTTGGTTTCGGGATCGAGACAATGGTTGGTGTGGACAACGGGCCGGTGGGTGACACGTTGCACCCGTACCGAGCCGGGCATGGCCTCGATGTTGACACCCTGGCCGTCCGGGCCCATGAGGAGGAAGTTGTGCCCGCCCGCCAGGTCCGCATCGACCACGCAAGCGACGGCGCGGTCCAGGTCGGTCTGCTGGAGGACCTTGCGAACCACGAAGGGCCAGGTGACGCCGGCCTTGCCGAATGCCGTGAGGTTGTTGATCCCGATTGCGATCCCGGCCTCGTTCATGCCGATCTGACCGAGGCATCCGGCGGTGGTCTGCACCACCAGCTCCGGGCCGACGATCGGGTCGAGCTTGAGGAAGACCACGTACTCTCCGGCCGAGGCGTGCATGTCCCAGGTCTGGGCCAGCACCTTGTGGACCGGGTCGATCACCGCCGTGCAGTCGTCCTCGACAGGCGCATCGCCGGTATGGGCCCGGACCACGTCGACCAGGTCGGTGAAACCTCCCACGACGACCGCCTCAGCCGGGGTGATCCCGGCTGCCTCGGCCAAGGCTTCCATCTCCGTGTATAGCGCCGGCGAGTAGCTGCGATGGAAGGGAAGGGTCTCTTCGGCCAGGGACAACACCAATTCGGTCTCGACCGACCGTCCCGACCAGGTGGCGTCGCCCGAGAGGCCGAGCCGATCGGCCAGATAGGCCCCGATCAGGGGCGCGCACTCGGTACCGTGGATCCGACCGAAGTCTCCCGGATCACCGTAGATCTCGAGGACCCGAAGTGGCCCACCACGCATGATCCCACGGTACCCGGGAACCGAACATCGAGCTGTGTGCGTCCAACGGCCAAGCCCTGAGGGGCGAAACGAGAGGACGAATGATGAAAAGACACGCATTGATCCTGGCCTTGGGGCTGGCGCTCGCCGCCTGCGCCGGAGGCTCCGACGCAGGCGTTGAGACCTTCAGCGAGGTCTCCGGCGACTTGGGCCGCGGTGAGGAGGGCTTTGTCACCACCGTGGCCGGCGCATCCGACGCACCGGCACCGGGGGAATTGACCAGCGATGAAGACCTGGCGACCCAGCGTCAGGTGATCCGACAGGCCAGTCTCGAATTGGAGGCCGACGAGACGCGGGCCGCCTTTGAGGGCATCGTCGACTTGGTGGAGAGTGTCGGGGGCTTCGTCTCGAGTGCCACAGTCCATCCAGTCATCAGTGAGGACGAGCAGCCGGAAGTGACCATGGTCCTCAGGGTCCCGTCAGACGAGCTTTCGTCCGTGATGGCGCGGATCAAGGACTCGGTGGAGGTGGTCGTTACCGAATCCCAGAACTCCGAGGATGTCACTGCCCAGTTCGTCGACCTCGAAGCCCGTCTCTCCAACCTCGAGGCGCTGGAGGTCGAGTTGGTCGCTTTGCTGGCCGAGGTCCGACAGCAGCCCGAGGCCGACCCGACGAAGCTGCTCCAGGTCTTCAACGAAGTCTCCCGGGTGCGCGGCGAGATCGAGCAGATCCAAGGTCAGCTCAACTACCTGAACGACGTGGTGGCATTGGCCACCCTTTCGATCCACCTCGCTCCCACTCCGGCCGCAGTCCCGATCGTCGAAGACACCTGGGCGCCGGTGGAGGTGGCACGTGACTCGTTGCGCAACCTGGTGAGCGGTCTTCAGGACATCGCCGAGTGGGGCATCAACTTCGCCCTCTACACCCTGCCACTGCTCCTGCTGACCCTGGGCATCCCGCTGCTGGTTCTCTACCTCATCTACCGCTGGTGGAAGAGGCGTCGACCTCCAGCATCACCGCAACCCGCACCGATCCCACCGGTGCTCCCCTCCGGCAACCCGGCATCACCGCCGGTCCCGCCAGAGGCGCCAGAGCCCGGTAATGACTGACAGCTTCCCAACAGGCAATGAGGGACCGGGGCTCCGATTGGAGCCCCGGTTCTCTAACCCTTGGCGATCGCCAGATAGTCGGTGAAGTTGATCTCGTAATCACCGGTGTCCTGGATGACCTCGAGATTTTCTGCTTCGTCGGTCGCCGCATAGAACGCGACCACCTCGGGCTCGACCAACGCCAAGGCCGCGGCATTGGGACTGCCGTAGTAGTTGAAGTTGGTGAGGGTGGCGCCATTCTCGGCGTCGAGGATGTAGTTGATGAACGTGAAGGCCGTGCACGGATGCTCGGCACTCACGGGCACCACCATGTTGTCGATCCAGAGTGTCGCCCCCTCCTCGGGGAGGATGTACTCGAAGTCGTCGGGGTTGGCCGCGTCGCCGATGGCAGTGATCATGTTCCCCGAGTATCCGTGCGAAACCGGCACCTCGCCGTTGGCCAGCGACTCCTCGTACTGGTCGGAGTCAAAGGTGGCGATCCCGCCCAGGGCGGCGGAGATCACGTCGGCCGCCTCCTGGAGATGTCCCAGATCGGTGTCGTTCAGCGAGTAACCGAGATACTTGAGGGCGGCGCCCATCGTCTCCCGGGGGTCGTTGAGAACCGACGCCCCACTCGGGTAGGTCGCGGTGAGCTCGGGATCGAAGATCAGGGCCCAGCTTCGAGGAAAGTCCTCGCCGACGATCGACTTGTTGACCCCCAGCCCCGTGGTCCCGTACTGGTAGGGAGCGGAGTACACATTGCCCGGGTCATAGGGGAGGGTGGTGAATCGCTCTCCCAGGTTGGCCATGTTGGGCACCGCGTCGGTATTGATCGACGTCAGCAGGCTCTCCTGGATCATGATCCCGATCATGTAGTCGGAGGGCACGATCACGTCATAGCTGGCGCCGGCCTGGAGCTGGGCCAGCATCGCCTCGTTGGACTCGTAGAAGTCCTCGACGATGTCGACGTCATACTGCTCCTCGAACGCCGTGATCAGCTCCGGATCCATGTAGTCGGACCAGTTGTAGAAGTTGAGGTCACCGTCCACCTGCTCGAGAGCGCAGGCGGCTGCGCCGCCGTCGGTCTCCCCTCCATCGACCGTGGTGCCGTCAGGACCGTCATCGGCGCCGTCACCACCGCAGGCTGTAATCATCAGGGCGAGCACGACAAACGTGACCACGAATCTCGCCGTCTTCTGCATGTCAATCCTCCTGGATCTTGTTCAGTCGAGGGTAAACCGCCGATCCCCGTGTCCGCTATCCGGACTTCGACTTCGACGGCTCAGTCGGTAGCCATCTCCAGTTTCAAAGCCTCGGGATCAGCCAGTTTCTGGCCGCGAGCTTCGGCGCCACGCTGGAATCCAAGCGAGATCCCGACCAGCACCATGGAGGCGACCAGCATCACCGTGCTCACGGCGTTGATCAGCGGGGTAACCCCCCGGCGGACCAGGCCGAAGACATAGACCGGGAGGGTGGTGGATCCGGAGCCCGAAACGAATGAGGTGACGACTACGTCGTCCAGGGACAGGGTCAGGGCCAGCAGCGCCCCTCCGGCAACTCCTGGAGCGATGAGGGGCAAGGTGACTTTGCGGAAGGTCTGCCATCTCCCCGCGTAGAGGTCGGCAGCCGCCTCCTCGAGAGAGTCGTCCAGTTGAGCCAGTCGGGCCCGCACCACCACCGCCACGAACGAGATGCTGAATGCGATGTGGGCCAGGGTGATGGTGAGGAGGCCGGTGTTGAGTCGCACCCCGAACAGGTTGTCGATGATCCCGAAAGCCTGGAAGAAGAAGATGAGCAGCATCACCGCCATCGTGACATCGGGGATGATGATGGGGAGATAAGCCAGCCCGTCCAGCGCACCTCGTCCCCGAAAACGGTAGCGCTCCAGGGAAATCGCCAGCAGGGTCCCGATCACCGTGGAGACGATGGTCGAGAAGAAGGCGACGACCAGCGAGTTGCGCAAGGACGAAGTCACGTTGTCGTTCTGAAACATCTCCCCGTACCAGCGAAACGAGGCTTCGGTCCAGATCGCCACGTTGTTGTTGTCGTTGAACGAGAAGAGGATCAGGACCAGGATCGGGGCGTAGAAGAAGACGTAGAGGACCCAGGCGTTGAGGGCCAACACTCGGTCCACCATCCTCCTGGGGGCGGTTCCCTCGTTCACAGGGTCTTCGCCCCGGCCCTGAAGTAGTACACGGTCGCCAGGAGCATCACGAACATCACCCCGAACGAAAGAGCCGATCCGAATGGCCAGTTTCGAGCGGCCAGGAACTGACTGACGATGTAGTCCCCGATGCCCACCGTCTTCGCCCCACCGAGAAGAGCGGGGGTGACATAGGCGCCGAGCGACGGGATGAACACCAGGATCGACCCGGCGACCACCCCCGGCATCGAGAGGGGAAGCGTGACCTTGCGAAACGCGGTCCACCCGTCGGCATAGAGATCGCGGGCTGCCTCGACCAGCCTCCAATCCATCCGCTCCAGCGCGGCGTAGAGGGGCAGCACCATGAACGGCATGAATCCATAGACCAGCCCGATGAGCACCGCGCTGTTGGTGAACAGGAGACGGATCGGCTCTCCACCCAGGTTCTGGCTCAACTGGGAGAGGGGCCCGTCCGACCCGAGGAGGACCCTCCAGGCATAGGTCCGCACCAGGAAGTTCGACCAGAACGGGATCATCACGAAGATCAGCATCAGGTTGCGCACCCGCGGCGTCCGGGTGGCGATGTAGTAGGCGAAGGGATAGGAGAAGAGCAGGCAGATTGCAGTAGTCACCGAAGCCCGCAGTAGAGAGCGAAGGAATATCACCAGCACGCCGGGCGTGAACAGACGCTGATACGACTCGAGGTTCCACTCGGCGAGGACCGTCTGGCCGGTCGAGGAGCGGGTGGCAAACGAGTAGACGAAGACCAGGACCAGCGGGATCGCAAAGAACAACACCAGATAGAAGGCTGCTGGCAGTCCGATCAGGAATCCTCGCCGAGACTCGGCGCGAATCGCCGCCTGCTCCAGCTCAGGTGTCACCGGGGCGGTGGTCATCAAGCCATCACGAGGTTTGCTGCCTGCGGGCTCCACACCAGGTAGGCCTCCTCCCCGATGTCGTACAACTCGACCCCGGGGCGGTTCTCCTCCTTGACCTCGATCTGTGCCCCCAAACCGGCGTCCACGTCGTAGAAATACACGTCGCCGAAGTACATCCGTCTCGTGACCCGAACCCTCAGCCGGTTGTATCCGGAAGGAAGCTCCTCGTCGAGGTCGAACAGCGAGAGACGCTCGGGACGCAAGGCAAGTGTCACCTCGGTGCCGGCTTGAGCTCCCCCCGTTGGGACTCCGACCTCGACCCCACTACCGAGACGGGCCGTGTCTGGCCCGACAACCGTCGCGTCGAGAAGGTTGATCTCACCGATGAAGTCGGCGACGAACCGAGAGGTGGGTGCCTCGTAGATCTCCTCGGAGCGGCCGACCTGAAGCAGCCTGCCCTCGTTCATCACCCCGATTCGGTCGGACATGGTGAGCGCCTCTTCCTGGTCATGGGTGACGTAGACGAAGGTGATCCCGACCCTGGTCTGCAGGTCCTTGAGCTCGACCTGCATCGCCTGGCGCAGCTTGAGGTCGAGGGCTCCCAGGGGCTCGTCGAGCAACAACACCTCAGGCTCGTTGACGAGAGCACGGGCGAGGGCCACTCGTTGTTGCATCCCGCCGGAGAGCTGACTTGGTTTGGCGTCGGCTCTTCGCCCCAGCTGCACCTGGTCGAGGACCCGCTTGACCCGGTCGGCGATCTCGGACTTCTCGACCTTCTTCATCTGAAGTCCGAAAGCCACGTTCTCAGAAACCGTCATGTGGGGGAACAACGCGTAGGACTGGAAAACGGTGTTGATTGGGCGCTCGTTGGGCGGCTTAAGGGCCATCTCGGTCCCGTGGACCCGGACACTGCCTTCGGTGGGGAACTCAAACCCGGCGATCATGCGCAATGTGGTGGTCTTCCCGCATCCAGAGGGGCCGAGCAGCGAGAAGAACTCACCGTCGTTGATGCTGAGGTCCATGCCGTCAACCGCCACCATCTCGTCACCAAAGCGTTTGGTGACACCAGTCAGCTCCACAGCCGGATTGGCCATCAGTCCTCCTCGTAAACTGCCTGTCCGCCCACGATGGTCATAGCGACCCTGGTGTCTCGGATCGGACCGTCCCTCATCGGATCCCGATCGAGAACCGCCAGGTCGGCGAGCATACCCACCGCGATGGTTCCCGAGTCGGCCTCCCGATGGTTGACGTAAGCGGATCCAGAGGTGAATCCGGCCAGGGCATCGAGGAGGGTGATCCGCTGATCGGGGTTGAGCGGGGGCAGTTCGGGCTCGAGCCAATTCGATCGGTTGACTGCGACATCGATTTGAGCCATGACGTTGGCGGTCGACACCCCCCAATCCGAGCCCATGGCCAGCGTGGCACCAGCCCGCAGCAGACTGCCAAACGGGTATTGCCGGCTGCTCCGCTCGGGCCCGATCACCGGTTTGGTCAGGACGGTCTGATATCCGCCCTCACATGCCCAGAGCGCTTGCGCATTGGCGGCCACTCCGAGAGCCTTGAAGCGAGGGATGTCGTCGGGGTGGACCACCTGGATATGGGCGATGTGATGGCGGTTGCCGCTCCACCCATTGCTCGCCAGAGCGGCCTCGACCCCATCGAGGGCGTGCCGGACCGCGGCATCTCCGATGGCGTGGAAGTGACACGAGAAACCCAGGGAGTCGAGGCGGGTCACGATCTCATTGAGCTCCCGGGGAGCGATGAAGTCGATGCCCGTGTTGCTCGAGCCCCCGCCGACATACGGCTCGAGCAGACTCGCGGTGTGGTTCTCGATGACTCCGTCGAGCATCAACTTCACCGTGAGCGGCTGATAGCGACCCTCCGGCTCCGACCTCATCTCGAGGAATCCTTCGACCTGGTCGAGCCCACGCCGCCGGTCCCACCAAAGCGCACCCACCGCCCGCCCCAGCAACTCCCCTGAGGCAGCGAGACTCCGATAGGCGTCATGGGTGACTTGGTCAACATGGGCGTCCTGCCAGGTGGTGATCCCCTTGGACAGCAGATAGCTCTGGCCGGCGAGGATTCCGCGACGCACATCGTCGAAGGTGTCAACGGGAGCTATCTCCTGCACCACGTCGGCGGCGCCTTCGTGAAGGGTGCCCTGAGGTGAGCCATCCGGGTTCCGCTCGATTCGACCGTCAACGGGGTCCGGGGTCTCGGCATCGATGCCTGCTCGCGCCAACGCGACGCTGTTCACCCAGGCCCCGTGCCCATCGGTGTTGTAGAGAAGGACCGGGCGATCCGGGACCACTGTGTCGAGCAACTCCTTGGGTGGGCAACCGCCAGGAAACCAGTCCTGGGACCACCCACCACCGAGGATCCACGGCTCCCCCGGCCGCTCAGCCGCATAGCGGGCAATGGCGTCCAGAGCATCGGAGACGGTCATCGAATCGTTCAATGAGCATCGGAGCAGATCGAGCCCGCTGCTGCCAGGGTGGACATGGGCATCCTGGAACCCGGGCGTCAGCAGGCGCCCGGCGAGATCGATCACCTCGGTCTGGGATCCGATGTGCTCCGCGACCTCGGTTTCGGCGCCCACGGCGAGCACCCGGCCTTCAGCGACCGCGACCGCCCTCGCCAACGATCGGGTCGCATCAGCGGTGAATACCGGGCCGTTGACAAACACGAGGTCGGCGGGCATGGGGCGGCGAGGGTAGCCACCCATGACCCGGGCTACTCTCCCGATCATGTCTTCCTTCTGGCATCCGTTTGGTGAGATGAACAAGGTGCAGCACGCACCTTTCATCGTCGATCGTGGCCACGGGATCTACGTCTTCGACGAGAACGGGAACCGTTACCTCGATGCCGCCGCCTCCCTCTGGTACATGAACGTGGGGTACGGCCGCGACGAGATCATCGACGCCATGGCCGAGCAGGCCCGCAAGCTCCCCGCCTTCCATGCCTTCATCGACTACGCCACCCGCCCACCTATCGACCTGGCAGGCCGCATCGCCGCGGTCTCCCCGGATCCCGGCTCCAAAGTGTTCTTTGGCTCCGGGGGCTCGGATGCGGTCGACACCGCTGCCAAACTCGCCCGTCGCTACTTCTCCGCAGTCGGAGAGCCTGATCGCACGGTCTTCATCTCGCGGGAGTGGGCCTACCACGGGATGCACACCTACGGCACCACCCTGGGAGGGATGGAGGCCAACCGGACCGGCTACGGCGGCGACCTCGTGTCCGACGTGGTGCTGGTTCCCTACGACGATGCCGAAGCTGTCGAGAAGGCCATCGACCATGTCGGTGCGGAGAGAGTCGCCGGCATCTTCGTCGAGCCGGTGATCGGAGCCGGGGGGATCCGGCCGGTCTCGGCCGAGTACCTGACGCAGGTGAGGGACGCGATGCGGGCCGCCGGTGGCCTCTACATATCCGATGAGGTGATCACCGGATTCGGCCGTTGCGGCGATTGGTTCGCAGCCAACATCTACGACCTGGAGCCCGACATCATCACCTTTGCTAAGGGCGTGACCTGTGGTTATGCGCCGCTCGGGGGGATCGTGGCCAGCCCGCGTGTCGCTGCACCGTTCTTCGATGCCCCCGGTCTCATGTTCCGCCACGGATACACCTACTCGGGGCACAGCACGGCGTGTGTGGCGGGCCTGGCTGTCATGGACATCATCGAGCGGGAAGGGCTGCTGGCCCGGGCCGCCGCTCTCGAAGAGGAGATCTACCAGGCCCTGCTCCCCCTCGAGGAGCTGCCGGTCGTGGCCACGATCAGACGTGGTGTCGGGGCACTGGCGGCAGTGCAACTCGAGGTCGGCGACGACGAGACTCTGCCCTACCGCGCCGCAGCCGTTTGTCGTGAAGCCGGCGTTCTCACCAGGGCACTCGGCGGAGGAGGCCTTCAGGTCTCTCCGCCTCTGATAATGACCTCCGACCAGGTCTCCGAGATGGCCTCTCTCTTCCGGGCAGGGCTCGCCGGGCTGTGAAGCCCAGCCCCTTCTGGGTCGAGGAGTATCCGCGTCCTCGAGGGATCACGTCCGACCTGCCATCTGAAACAGACGTGCTCGTCGTCGGTTCGGGGCTGACCGGTCTCTCCGCCGCCCTTCGCCTGGCTCGAGGTGGGAAGACGGTGGCCGTTGTCGATCATGGGGCGATCGCATCTGGAGCATCAGCCGTCAACGGAGGCATGGTCTCACCCGATATCAAGGCGGGGATCAGGGTGGTGTTCGAGCGTTTCGGGCCTGCGCTCGGTCAGGAGATGTGGCAGGCGACGGTGCGATCAGTGGAGATCGTGTCGGACATCGCCAGGACGGAGAACATCGACGCCAAGATCGCCCGGGGCGGAATGGCCGCATTGGGAATCCATGCCGGGTCGCAGGCCAAGTTCGAGAAGACGGTTGCCTGGTATCGGAGCACCGTCGGGGTCGATTGGGAGGTGCTCGGGCCGGACCGGGTCTCCGAGGTGGCCGCCAGCGACCGATTCACCGCTGCCCTCTTCGAGCCTGAAGGTCTCGGGATCCAGCCGGCCCGTTTCGTCTTCGGGATCGCGGAGCGAGTTGCGGAGGCGGGGGCGATTCTCGTCGAGGACTGCGCCGTCCGCGACGTCTCACGGGACGGGCCCGCATTCAAGGCGGGAACCGACAAGGGCACAGTGCGGGCAGGCGAGGTGATCCTGGCCACGAACGGCTACACGACCGCCGAGCCAGTTCCGGAGCTGTCCA
>Ga0209108_10002729_pt1 | contig 10061 bp, 8 predicted proteins | sample Rifsed10ft1_FD_184003 | JGI IMG/M metagenome (GOLD analysis project Ga0209108, IMG submission 184003) | Soil microbial communities from Rifle, Colorado, USA - sediment 10ft 1 (version 2) | ecosystem: Environmental > Terrestrial > Deep subsurface > Rock core/Sediment | place: Rifle, Colorado...
GCAATCCAACTACTAGATACATTAGCTTTAGGCTTCAATCTATATCCAGTAATCTTGTTATCCTTATCTTTTACTTCTACAGCGATGCCAGCCAATTCCTCATCAGAAGGGCCGCCAGACTCCCCAGACAAGCCACTAAGAACACGATTCTCAGCTTCTTGCCGCGCTGTTACTTGCTGATTTGCTGAGATTCTTGAGTATTTTGTCCGTCCAGCTTTTTCTTTCTCCAATTCTAATCTAATTTCCCTATCACGTTCCTGCATGGATTTCTTCAAAGCTCTATCAGCTTTACGATAAGAATCTTCGAAAGCTTGCTCCATTTTCTTGATTTCTTTTTGCCCACTAAGAACTCTTGCATCATTTTCTCTGTCAGCTTCAGCCTTTCTAAGATCACTTAACTTAGCTTCTGCTGATCTTCTTGTGTCAGCATCTATCTTAAAAGGTTCCTCAACTCTTAATCTAGCTCCAGCTTCCATACCAGCAACATTAGCTTTATAATGTGGAGAAGCCTGTTGAGTCTTAGTCAGAGTATCAAGCCAATCAAGATAAGATTTAAATTGATCCAAGTCAACTTTAGCTCCAGACCTCTCCAATTCCTCCAATTTCATAAGAGGCGAGACATTAGATTCAAAGTCTTGGGCCGCCCGACGATAAGGTGACTCCATGATATCGGTAGAAAGTTTAGCTCCTTTCTCTGCCCCGTATGCTGCACCTTGCATTCCTCCAGCTATCCCAGAGATAATTCTTCTTGTCTTAGATGGAGCATAATCTTCTCTTCTAGGAGCATTCATCAATGTCTCTGCTAGAATATCACGAGCTTTTCTATCCAAAGTTGGAGGCTTTTGTACATCAGGAACATCAGTCTCAATGTGAAATGGTTCTGGATCAAGATTAATAGGAGTTAAAGGTTGAGTCTCTTGAGTCACAGCACCAGTAGAAGGCCATAAGTTTTTGAGCCTAAATCTATCCAAGAAAGCTTGACTTTCTGGATCATAAGCACTACCTTTTCTATACTGTGGCATTATAACCTCCTATGCAAAAGCAGGAGCAATTCCACCAATAGCTCCAGCAACAGTTCCTACTCCTTGCATTATTTTATCGAACAATCCCTTTTCATTCATTGATAATTGAGCAAGTAATGAAGCATCAGCCATTGACATATTGCCTGTCTGTAGTCTATTTTGTAAAGCTAGAACATCATTCTGGTTTATTGCTGATACTCCAATTTGTAAGTATCTAGCTAAAGCATCATCCCCCGCTCCACGTCCAGCAGCAATAGAAGTCTCCAAACCGCGCGCTTCTTGGGCTTTTGCTAATCTCTCAGAGCCAATTGCTTGCCTAACACGACTCAATCCTTCCACTCCAAAGCGTCGGCCGGCCATGACTCTTTCATCCATAGCTGATCTAGCACTAGCCCCCAATTCACTCGCTTGTTGTCCAGCTTGACGAGTTAATTTAGCGGAACTCTCATCAAATCCTGGAGCATATCCCCCTTGCAAAGCCATCCGGCGGCCCATTTCATCTTTAGTTCTGGCATAAATAGCTTGAGATGGTGCGGTGGCAGAGCGCATGAAAGCTGTTTCCTGCGCCGGAGAATATCCTCCAGTTCTGGCAAAATCTTCATAATAGGAAGTACCATATCCTTCTTCATTTCCAAGGGGTTCTTGTAGCTTTCTAATTTCCTCTATTTGGACAGGATTAAATCCTCCTGTTTCTCTTAATCCCTCAGCACTTTCTCTAACTCTAGGAAGTAAAGGTTGTGATGCTTGCTGAGAAACATCAAAATTACCAGTTATTGATGGATTAGTTGCTATAGCTTGTTCAGGAGTTCTGATTCCAGTTGGTAATTGAGTTTCTCTTGGTAACAATTCAGGCTCAACAGTTGGAGCTACAGCAGAAGGAGCTACAGCAGGAGTAGGAGTCTGAGCAGGAGCAGCTAAGGAAGGAAGATTAGCTAATGCAGCTCTAATAGCATTAGCTTCCTTTACATCCTTAGCTTTTTCTCTATTTGTTGCATGAAGAGTTAAAAATTCTCTACCTTCAGGAGTATTAGCATAAGAATTCCACTCCTCATCCATTCCACGAGCAGGAGTAGGATTCTCTAATAACCATTGATGAATCTGCTGGCCGCTTCTTTGTGGAGTAGCAATAGCAGGATTAGTAGAAGCTGCCCCAAATCCAGCTCCTTCAGTACCACCACCATAAACTGAACCAGTTAGCGCAGATCGTCGCTGATCTAATTGATCTGATAGAAGCACGGCCCTAGTACGATCCTCACTAGCAGCTCGACCACTTGATGTTGTTGCTTGCTCTCTTAATTTCTTCTTAGTTCCACCCATTTAAACCTCCAAAGCCAATGGAACTCCATCCCTGTTATGGAATCCAAAATGTTTTTTCAGGAAGTTTTCGTAGTGCTCGCTACCTTTAGTTATGAAAACAATGACTTCATTACATTTAGTGAGATGTGTTGATAAAGTCATTAAATCTCTAATAGCAATTGCTTTCTCTCTACTAGATGAATCTGGATTTACAATCAATTTATATTCCTCTACTGCTCTACTAAATCCTACTGCTACTAGCTTATCTTGCTCATTATAGACAGCAGCAATTGAGAAAGTGAAAGGATCAGAAAGATAAGAAGCGAGTCCTTCTAAATCTATCTTCTCTAATTCCTCAAACAAATTTGGAGGAAGTTCATCTTGTTTGTAGATTTTGGTGTACACAAATCAATCCTTAAGGAACAACAGCCCTAATAAATTTCTTCTCTTTTACATCTAGAGTCCATTGTTTAGCATCCCATTCCGCATCTGGGATACCCATGATTTTTGCAGTTAGAGCAGCTTGAGTGATAACATTAGCCTCTGCGACTTGAAATTGTGCAATAAGAGTTTGTGCTCGCTTTGCTGCCAATTGACTAGAAGCTAAAAGTTCTTTGAGAACTGCGATGTATTTGTCATCAATTATGATTTCATCCATTTTCTTATCCTATTGAGTAAACAATGCCGTCTGTAATAGAGAAAGGAACTTCATTTCCAGAACCAAACTCAACTAAACTTCCTGATGCAGTAGCTCCACCAAAAGTAAAGTTGAAGGTTGTGGGGGAAATTGTAGCACAAGTTATGTCCTTAGCTATAAGATCTCCATTTGCTGAATCATCATTATTTCGTACTGTAACTTCATTGTTAGCTGTCTTCTTGAATCTTACTCTAGCAGCTCCAGAAGTACCAAGAACAAGTTGATCTAATTGTAGTTTACCTAACGCTGAGAGATCGCCATTTACGATAAATAGCTTGTCGTCATCAGTGCCATCAGCAGTACGAAATCCGCCCCATACAAGACCAGCTCCCAATGCTGCTCCAGTAGGATCTCCTGATATTAGGACTCCAGTTAATTGCTGTGCTCCATTATCACTCTTGCCAAGACGGATATTTGCTGTATACAGATTACCTAAATCATTATCAGTAGAAGCATTACCAAACAGTGTAAGAAGAGTTGTATCATAGATTCCACTACCCGTCTTTAGTTTAAGACCTGCACCAGTCGATGCTCCTAAGATAATTGTTCCAAAGTTGAACTGGAGAGTATCACCATTAAGTTGAGCAGTCTGAGTCCCTCCGCTATTGTAGAATCTAACTCCATTAGTAGAATCAATCTCTGTTCTAAGTCCAGATGCAGCTGTCTTGATGGTAGTACCAGTTATTGTACCTCCAGTAATGGTGACTGCATCAAGTGATCCTGCTGTTATTGCTCCCATATTTGCATTGATAGCAGCAAGTGTAGCAACACTAATCTTAACTGCTGTTACTGCCCCTGCTTGAATCTTTGCTGCAACAACCGAATCAGTAGCGAGTTCAGTTGCTGTGATTGTCCCAGCAGCAATATTACCTGCTACAATTGTATTGGCTGCAATCTTAACAGATGTAACTGCATTAGCAATGAGTTTATCTGTTGTGATAGCATCGGTGGCAATCTTAACTGCTGTGATAGCATCAGCTGCAATATTACCTGCTACAATAGTAAGTGCTGCTATCTCATTTGCAGTCACTGCTCCTGCTGCTATCTTATCAGTAGTTATCGCTAAAGCATTTATTTTTACTGTAGTAATTGCATTAGCAAGTATTTTGTCTGCAATTACTGAATCTGCTGCTAATTCGTTTGCTGTGATTGTGCCAGCTACAATGTTTCCAGCTGCTACTGTATTTGCTGCTATTTTCCCACCAGTAATAGTTGCAGCTGCGATTTCATTTGCAGTGATTGAGCCAGTAACAATATTAGCTGCATCAATATTATAAGAATTGTTATTGAGTAGCATGAAACTGGCTTCATTAGTACCATTTTGACAAATTGCAATGAGAACCTTACCATTACCTATAGCAGTTGAGGCAATTGTGGTAATAATATAGGCAGTTGTATCTATTGCAATGTCAAGATAGACATAAGTCTTAGCAGTCATATTACCAGTATTACCGGCAACTATAGAATAAGCTGTACCATCTGAGGCTGTGAAAGTTCCAGCTCCCCATGCAATAGTATCTGCATCAGTTACAGAAAAAGCACAAGTTTGAGTCCATCCACGCAGAGCTAAATTAGCTTTTGCTGATAAGACTGATCCATCCACAAGTTTAAGTGAGGTAATTGCATCAGTTGCTATTTTAGCATTGGTTATGGCATCATTAACAATTTTAGATGTATCGACTGAATCAGAAGCAAGTTTGCCTAGAGTAATATTGAGATCAGCAATTTTGGTAGTAGTTACCGCTGAAGTAGCAATTTTAGCTTCCTCAACTGCTAAAGCAGCAATCTTTAAAGCAGTAACCGCATCAGTAGCTATCTTTCCAGTAGTTACAGCATCAGTAGCAATCTTAGATTCAGTAACAGCATTAGCAGCGATCTTAAGGGCTGTCACAGCATCATTAACTAATTTAGCTGTCTCAATAGCATTATCAGCAACCTTACCTGCTGTTATAGTAAGATCCTGAATCTTGCCTCCAGTAACAGCCAGATCAAGAATTTTAGCAGTAGTGATTGCATCATTGATTATCTTAGCACTAGTAATAGCATCATTAAGAATTTTAGCATTTGTAATTGCATCATTGAGAATCTTAGTTGTTGTTATAGCATCATTGAGAATTTTAGTATTTGTTACAGCATCTACAGCTATTTTGGCATCAGTTACAGCAAGATTTCCTACTTTTGGTGTAGTAACAGCTAAATCAGCAATTTTAGGAGTAGTAACAGATCCATCAGCTAAATCTCCAGCAACTATAGTTTGATTCCTTTGAAGAATAAGATCATCAAATCTAGCTACTGCTGTTGCAACCCCACCATATCCTACTTGAATGTTAACTCTAGCATTCTCAGTAGCATTAGCTAAGAATCTACAGTAGATAAATGTCCAATCCCTCGCTACTCCATCTAAAGGTAAGCCACAGTCAGCTTGCCCTGGATCAGCCCCTATGGTTGATTTTTGAATAACAGTAACAGCAGTAAGAGTATCAATATTGAGAAGAGCATAGCGGCCAGGCTGATTAGAATGGGCATCTGTTTTTATCCATCCAGAAATCTCGTAGATTTCACCAGAACGTAATGGAGCATCCTGATAAGAGTAGGAGTCTTGTGCAACTGAAGAAATTCTTATTGCTTGTGCTCCAACATATTCATCATCATCAACAATGATAGCAGGCGCGCCACCTCCCGAAGTCCAACTTGGGGCATTTTCTCCCGGCGCGCCAATCTCTCCACCACCATTTAAGAGAAGATTAGTAGAGACAGTATCCACTTCAACATCATCTATTGTGATACTTACCTTGACACGATTAGTCAAAGCCTCATAAAGCCTAGGATCTTGTCTGACAAGATGTGCTATAAGGCGATCTGGAAAGGGATCAATTATTGTTATCTGTCTTGTGCTCATTCTAACTATCTCAAGAAGGTCTCATAGCATAAATGGGCTTGCCGTAGATAGTAACACTACCAATAGAAAAATTACCAGAAACTAATCGTGCTCTAATCTTAGCTCTCTCATTTTGAAAATCAAATCGAATCAATTCCATTCTTCCTGGACTAGTTCCTAGTGTAATTATTGGAAGAGTTGTTGGTAAAACTCCATCAAATCCACTAATTGTAAAGAGAAGCTCTCCTGATCCAGTAATTCTTCCTGATAAAGCATTAAAAGAACTCACTCCAAAGGTAGTAAAGGCTAACAGAGCCGAATCCCAGTAAGATTCAATAACTGTTGCATCATCTAAGATTGCTGTTGAATCAAGTAGCCAAATCTTACCTCCACCTGTAGCAGAAGCAATTTTAAGTGTAGGGTTATTCTCAGTTGATAATTGAGTAAATCCTAAATCTGAGATTCCCTTCTCAGCTCCCCCAGGCTTTATCTTCCAAATAGCCCACTTTATATTAGCTGCATCCGGGATATTTTCTTGACAAAGATTATAGTCTCCCATTAGTAAAATGTTGTTCTCTGATGAAGAATCTAATGGGAAAGAACAATAAACTTTATGTTTTCTTTCATCAATGACAATAACTACTTTATGCCATTGAGCAGAGTTAATTCGCTGCCACAGATCATTAACTTTATGTGTAATTGGTGGCTTACGAACTACTCCATCTAATACTAATATTCCAGACCTATCAGCTAATAATGACCAATCTCTAGTGAGAGATATTCCAGCAGTCTTAAAAACTGATGCTACACCATGAGAAGGAATAGAAATACTTTGATCTATTGAGAAAGGTTTCCAAGTTGAGGGAGTATCTTCATTATCAGAGATAGCCCAAATGCCTAACTCTTTATTGATGTATAAAGTGTTACGCATTACTAGACCACTTCTAATCTCAAATCCATCATCCTTCCCAACAATCACTATTCCACTTATAGCATCAAATGATTCTACATCACCACTCAAAGAAGCTCTAACTATAGTAGGATCAGCATTTTCACCAAAAGTAACAAGACGGCCATTGAAAGCAAGTAAACCAACCGGAGCTGGTATCGTTTCAAGGAGATCAAACAAGTAATCAGCAGAATCAACAAGATCAGTTGTATCATCAAAATCTAAAGTAGCAGTTGTAGTAGTGTTATCATTGACAAGTCCTCCAAAAGTCGAAGCAAGAAAAAAGAATTCTTGCTGATTAGCTTTAGTAATGAGAATCTGTCTCTTTGCTGTACCACTCGGACCTAATGGAAGACTAGTTATAGTAATCTTCTTTGATCCAGGAGCTATATAGAAAGTCGGACTAAAAACACTAGCAATCTTTGGGCCGGGCTGAGTCTGATAACCCGATGTTGTAATATAAGCTACAGCAATTTCGTATCGCCCAGCATTCACTATTCCAACAGCACCATCAGCAGCTCCAATTTGACTTCCTGAGCTTGGGGCGGCCCCTGCTGCATCCCTAAACTCATCACTAGCTATTGATGAGGCAGGAATATATACTTTGAGATTAGTAGCACTTAATCCTTTCTTTCCATCATGAAAAGCAATGTAAATCTTGCCTAACAACTGTACTGCTGAGAAATCGGTAGCCGAAGCAACTGTTAATCTAGGAGTCGTCGCAGTGTCTCCTGATCTTGCTGAGAATGTATAGAGATTCCCTGCATCATCAAGAATTAACGTTATAGATCCCACAGAAGATAAGAAATTGGCGAATCGCCGGACCTTCCCATTTCCAGCACCATAACCTAAAGTAATGGAAGTGGAAAGGCCCGGCCGAGTCTTTACCTCTCCTATCTCAAAGTCTATATTGAGACAATCAGAGAAATGACTTTCTGGTACAGAATCATCATCTCCCCGATCATATAGACCTATGAAATCAGAGAATTCTTTCTTTTGGTAATCTTCTAAGCGCACTTGCTTTTACTTTCCTAATGAAGATCCTAAGCTTGCTTCAATTGTCTAGCTACAACAGTAACATCAAGATCCTCAAGATTGGTGAGAGTACCTGCAAATAACAATCCTAGAGCTTCTCCCTTATTGACATGCAAATCTGCAATACCAGTCTTCAAAGATCCTTCAACATTAGTATCAGCAGTCCCACCATTAGCCATTGTAGCTGTCAACAAGGATGTTCCAGCAGATACAGCAACCCCGCTTGCTGCCCTGACAAGATCAAGAGTACCAGAAGTAGATGCTACTCTATGTCTTGCTTTTATAGAGACAACTTTCATATCAAATGGTGCTATTAACAGCACTTGATTAGTAGCATCAGTTGCATTTGGAATGTGTGCTTTCAAAACTAAGTCTACAAGTGGATACATTGTACTTTCCTCCTTAGAAGATTAAAGAAACACGACCAGAGCGCCTATATGGACGACGACGAACAGGGAGATTCTGCTGACCCTTGACATTTGCCCGAATAACCATATCAAGTTTTTCTCTCGCAGCAGATAAAGTTTCATCCGCTAATGTGGAATTACCTACTGATCGAGACGCATACTGAGCTGTCATTGGCCCAAGAAAAATCTCAGCAAAGATAAATCCTAAAGTAGAACTAGCTGTAGTGGGAAGAGTCAAAGATTTCATATAGAACAACTTAATTTCTCTGTTTGTAGTCGCTCCAACAAAAACTATCTTTTCTTCCCTCCAAGCCCAGTATTTTAGAGTTGTTGCCTTATCAATATCAGGCTCAAAATCAGTCTCATCCATGTGAACCCAATCTTCGGTACTTCCCTGAGTTCGTTCCATGACCTTAGTAGGTTCTAACAAATCTGCTGGTTGAGTAGAACCTAAATCAACAGCATTAGCAGCAACATTTATTACAGCAGAACGCTCTCGTAGGACTGGTAGGCCATTCAACCACAGTGCTAATTGCAGGTCTCTATGAGCTTCCTTTAGATGGGGAAGTAATTTACCATCAGTCCATATCTGAGCGTTTATATCATTAAGATATGAACGTGCAGAATTGAAAGCGTCTGCTGCTGTTCCCATCTTATTTTACCTCTGCAAATTGCATAGTCTTGTATTTTTCAATATCAAGAATCATTTTGCAATTGGGACAAATCACTGCTTCAGGATGAATTGTACTACGGCAAGCCACACAAGTATTCATCTTTCCAGGCTGAATTGGAATATTGATAAGCCAAGGACGATTAAGATTTAAAGTCCTAGCAGCAAATCTCTGCATGTCAGAAATTGTCTTGTGCTGTCGAGTCTTCTCCCAATCATCATCAGCCATTTCAACCAATTTCCTGAACCAATTAAATTGCATCCTCTTAGCTTTATCAAGCTTTTCACTGAGTTTTGTTATTACTTCAGTAGAGGTAAATTGCCCAGTCTCCCAAAAGATACCAGGCGAGGCATCAGAAGAAATTGCAAGGTTAGAGATAACATAATCATCCACAATAGATCTTGCTATCTCATTTGGTGGACAAGGAACTGTCACAGAACGACCTTCATCTACCTCTATATGATAAACTGATTGTCCTACAACTAGAACTTCTGGAATCTCATTCTGTGCTGCTGCAATTTCAAAATGCCCAGGATATATTCCAGGCTTATCTTCCTCAATAGGAAATGGCACTATTGAGATTACTGTCGCAACGTAATCATTTCGAACCTGATTTTTACTCACTTTTTCACTCCTTCATCTTTAGTCGATACAAAGCCACTAGCATTAGTAAATCCTACTTGTCCTGTTTCTGCTTTCTGAGCTGTCTTCTCATATCTCTCACGAATCTTATTATAAATCCTCTCTTCTTCGGCTTTATCTTCTTTTGCCATTTCCTCAAGATTTCTATTTGTAATCTTAGAAGATTCCAGAGGATTAAGAAGATTTTTAATAATAATTTCAGCAACCTTCAAAAGTGGAGGAAGAAAGTTTCCATCTTTATCTTGAAAGATATAAACACAAATATAATCTCCCTCATTAGATTTCACTAAATCTAGATGGAAAGTTAATTCTGGGCCGGCCCATCGTTCTAAAATCCATCTTCCCTTTGTATAAGGGTACTTCTTAACCTCATGAACCCCTGTTATTGTTCGAATAAAGATTTCACCATAGAATTCATTATAAGTGCCACGACGATGCTCAGTTTGATCGTCTGAGAAAACAAC